>Ga0265297_10000254_pt1 | contig 179029 bp, 142 predicted proteins | sample Munlanlwell13791_FD_192502 | JGI IMG/M metagenome (GOLD analysis project Ga0265297, IMG submission 192502) | Leachate microbial communities from a municipal landfill in Southern Ontario, Canada - Leachate well 137-91 | ecosystem: Engineered > Solid waste > Landfill > Unclassified | place...
CTACATATCGACTGTATTTGTAACCTATAAAATTGCAACCGAAGGCTGGCAGGCGAATAATGGAAACAGGAGAAAAGAAGCTCTGCCTTATTGGTGTCACCAAAGAGGGATTGTTTATGAAGATGGCTTAATGCTGCCAACAAAAGAAAATCCGCTGACAGACGGTATAACCGGAGCAACTCCAAAAGAGAATAAGACGATTAAAATAAATTCCGAAAATCTGGATAAACCATTTGTGGTGAAAGCCGAATTCAACCACTCTGTCGATTTTAACGATTTCTACCCTAAAAATGCCAATGAAGGAGATACTAATTACTCGGGAGGTAAAGAAGGAAGCGGGCAGCCGGCTGTGGTTTATGCTGCAACTGTTTATCCCAACACACAAGAAACAGAACTTAAATTGTTTGGTCATAGTAGTCCTGATGGAAGCGATGGTAACATTTATAGCAATTTTGAAGGATTAACCACAGCAAAATCTATTGTTAGAAGTATTAAGCTAACGATAAAATAAAGACTATAGAAAAACCACCGATAATTTTAAAATGATACGATATAGTATTATATTTGTCCTATATAGTACTAATTTAAAATTTAAAAAATGGACAAAGAATTTATTAAACAAGGATTAGAGTTGATAAAAAAGGCTGATGCAGCTTATTTGACAACTATTGATAAAAACGGATTTCCATCAACAAGGGCAATGCTGAATCTTAAAAACAGTAAGCAATTTCCAAAACTTGTTGATTTTATGTCTCAATTTGACAATGATTTGACTTTATTTTTCACGACAAATACGTCTTCAACAAAAGTAAGCCAGATTATTAATAACGTTAAAGTGTCTGTTTACTATTGTGATCCTGAATCATGGCACGGATTTATGTGTCAAGGAGTTATAGAAATTGTAAATGACAAATCCGTAAAACACTCGATTTGGCTTGATGAATGGAAAATGTACTATCCTGATGGAAAAGATTCTGAAGATTATGCGATATTAAAATTGAAACCGAGTTATATAAAAAGCTATTACCAGTTTGATCAATCAGATTTGGTATTATGAGTAAAAGAAGAGACGGAGGATATTTGATTTCTCAGATTCATCAATTAACCGGCAGGATATTTTCTAAAAAATTAAAGGAGTACCAAATTGACATTAATCATGCTCAGGGTAGGATATTATTTGCTTTATGGAAAAAAGATCAAATACCGATTAATGATTTGTCGAAAGAAACATCGCTTAGTAAATCATCATTAACTACAATGCTGGAAAGACTTGAAAAATCAGGTCATATTATTCGCAAACAATCAGAGATAGATAAGCGGATTACAATTGTATGCTTAACTTCTAAGAGTAGCTCTTTGCGAAGTGATTATCAAAAAATATCCTCCGATATGATTAATTTGTTTTATAAAGATTTTACTGATGATGAGATTTCAAAATTTGAGTTATCTTTGAAAAAGATTCTTAAAAATCTGAAAAATAAGTAATTACTTGTACAAACAACAGCTCATATGCAAAAAAAATATTAGCTTCGTCCTATAGGTATTGTTTTATTAGAAAAAGTTAAATATGAAAATGATTAAAATTAATGGTATCAACTTGAATGTTGATATTAAAGGTAATGGACATCCTTTAATTCTTATTCATGGATTGGGTGGAGATATTTCACAGTGGGATTATGAAATCGATCGACTTTCCCAAAAATTTCAAACTATTGCACTGGATTGCAGGGGACATGGTCAATCTGATAAACCTGAGTTTTATACAATACAAGACCATATTCTTGATATTTTGGGATTAATGGACTTCTATAAAATTGAAAAGGCTTCTCTATATGGAATATCTATGGGAAGCTATATTGGACAAGGTGTTGCGATCTCTGCAAGTGAAAGAATTGACAAGTTGATTTTAGTTTCATCTACATCAAATGGATTAACATCATCTGTACAAAGGATAATTAGTGATAATCCAAAGGATTTTAAAGGATTAAAAAACCAAAATGAGATGGTTTTAGCTCTCCTTAAATACATGGCATATAATCCGGAGAAGCTAAAAAAATCCATTCATTTACTAGATACCAAAATGAAGCCTGAACATTTCTTAAGAGCAATCAAAGCATTGGCAGGATTTGATTTTAGAAAAGATTTGCCTACAATCAAAGCCAAAACTCTTGTTATAAGTGGCAAATATGACAGTCTGAACCCGCCTTCCGAAGGTAGACTATGTGCTTCATTGATACCAAATGCGACATTTATTGAAATGCAATATTCAGGACATATCCCAGTACTTGAAGAACCGGAGACATATAACAAGATAATTGATGATTTCTTAATAAATTGAAGTTATAGTTTTAAATAGAGACTACATCTAACAGCAAAATAAGCGGCAAGTAAGGTTTTGGTGCTTCGTTGGGAAACTCCCGCTCTGTGTATATTTGTGTAACGTTAATGGTAAGGGAATAAAGCCAAAATTCACAATATTATGAAACGAATACATTCACTTAATTTTCTGTCAAGGTTCTTATTTCTGATTTTAACACCGCTCTTTTTCCAATATTTTGCACTAGGATTTATCTGGCATTCAATTTATTGTGGAGTTATTACCTTTGTTGTGATAATCTGGATGGCTCTTATCCTTCTTTCTCCGTTGTTTGGCAGAATAGGATGTGGCTGGTTTTGTTTTATGGGAACAGTGTTTGATGTTGGAGGATCTTGCTCATTTCATAAAACTAAATGGAAGAAACCAAAATTATGGGCCAGATTATTAATATTAGTACCATTTTTTGTGTCGGCTTTTATATTTTATTTTCTGAACATAGAAAGCCCAGTTTCTAACATTTTGGATAAGTAATGCCATATAAAAATTGGTATGACAGAAGAAAATAAAAAAATGAGTTTTAATGCTACATGGTCAATGGCTGTGGGCGGCATGGTTGGTGGTGGGATTTTTTCGGTTTTAGGAGTAATTATTAGTATGGCCGGGTAATGGGCTTGGTTAAGTTTTGTATTAGCAGGACTTATAGCTCTAATTTCTGCATTTAGTTATAGTCAATTATCAGGGTATAGCAGGAAGCTTATCATGGGTACTTATTTTAGGATACATTCTAACCATTTCTGTATATGCGTTTACATTTGGACATTATGTTGCTCACGTTTTTAACTTTGGGAGTTGGTTTCCACGAGTTCTTGCTTTTACTATAATTGCCGCATTATAGCTTTAGTGAATTTGCGAGGTGTAGGAGAATCATCCGAAGTAGAAATAATAACTGTTTGGGGAAAATTATTTGTTCTTTTAGGCTTATGAATATTCTGAATAGTTCAATGGAGCCCTGAACAATTGACAGCTGGAATTGAACCTAAAAGCTGGAGTACAGCAATTATTGGAGCCGCAACCATATTTATGGCTTATGAGGGTTTTTAATTATTGTCCTATGATTATGAAGATATGAACAAATCCAAACAAGACCTATACCATTAATTCTTATAATAGTTTTTATCTTTTTAGCATTGATAGGAAGACCATTTATTTTAAAAACATTGATATAGACCTTAAAACAAAAAAAAGTTGGATAATTACAAAAACTGTTAAATAGTAAAGATGCCCCTCAAAAACCGAAAATTTTATTAATTTTAATCTTAAGGATGCAATATGACACATGAAAGAAAAATCGCCAAAATATTCAATCTCACGGATGAGAATTGGATGAAGCACGCAAATCCTTGGAGTGTTTGGACAAGATACTCAGTATTGCCAATTATTGTATTGGCTTTTTGGAGTAGGATTTGGCTTGGATTCTGGTATGTTATACCGGCAATTATTTCGCTTGGTTGGATGTTTTTTAATCCAATATTTTTCAAAAAACCAAAATCAACAAAAAACTGGGCGTCAAAATCTGTATTAGGAGAACGTGTATATCTTAATAGAGATAAAATAGATATTCCACAGCACCATAAATTTGCGCCAAAAATTCTTAATATAATTTCTTCATTAGGAATGATTCTCGCGATTTTTGGTATTGTAAAACTCGCAATTTGGCCCGCAATTTTAGGAATTGCTTTGGCTTATCTGGGAAAAAGTTGGTACCTAGATAGAATGGTTTGGCTATATGAAGATATGAAGGATTTGCCTGAATATAAAAAATGGTTATTTTAGTAAAGAATAAATAAATTTTTATCCGTATTTTAGGACTAGACAATTATGTACAGATTAGTAGAAACTTATTGTACATTTGTACAAAGAATTATTAATTATGACTAAAAAAATATTTTTATGTTTCTTTTTACTGGTAATACTGACTTCCTGTGAAAAAGAAATTGCGCAAAATCAATCACAATTTATCGGAAAATGGGTAAATAAAACGGTTGATAGTAAAGAAATTTTTACAAATGATGCATTTGTAATGGATTTTCGTGATGACGGTGTTCAGATGTATGCTTCTGGCTATACTATAAATGATAATGATAAAGCATGGATGGAAGGGTCAGGCTATTCATATTATGTAAATGGGAATATTATATATATAACTGGTCAAAGTGTTCTCGGTTCTGTCTTTGAAATAGAATTGAACATTATGGAATTAAACGAAGAAGAAATGATTTATATAGTTGGTAAAATGATAATTGACGATACTTCTTTTGAGGATTCTTCAGTTTATGTTGTTAAAAAAGTGACTTCGGAAGATAATAATAATAAAATTATAGGATTATGGCAAGGGCATTGTATCTCTTCTGGCTCAGCTGATACCGGGGAACACCGTTGGGAGTATTTTGTAGATGGGACATATAACTATTATATATATGATAACGGTGAATGGACTACAAAACAGGATAACGAAGGAACATATTTCGTGTACGGCAATTTGTTTGCATCTAATTGGACAAATGATTATATATCAGGAACTACAGGAAGAAATTTCGAGTGCTGGGATATTTCGATAAATGTTTCCGGTACATTGATGCAGTGGAGTGGTTATCGTCTAGATGGAACTACTGTGGTTTATGAAATGGAAAAGATAGAGTAAAATAAAAAATAGAGTAAAATAAAAAGAAGATTTCTTAAAACAAGAAATCTTCTTTTTATTAAGTACTTGTTATTTTATCCTTTTTATGGTTTTTATCATCTCCCTTTTCAGGCGTGGTGATAATTGTTCATCTTTCAGACATTGTTCCATTGCAGCAGCAATTTTCTCTTTCTCAATAGATAGTTTAAACCATCCTAAAGCTTCCGTCATTAAGACTCGGATATCTTCGGTTTCTGTTGTGTCGCAGGCAACTTGAATCAACTGATTTACTTTCCAGTGCAGATTATTGTTTCTTAAATATCTAATGTCCGATTCACGGTCTTTCCCCTCTTTTGACATGATATTTTTCATTTGAGAAGAAACTCTCTTGGCATTGCGTTGTACATGTTGCATTTCAGCATAATATGAAGGAAATAGTTCAGGGTTAAAAACGTTTAAGGAGCTATTTGCTGCATATTGAGCTCTGATTACTTCGTTTGAATGTAATTCAAGGTTAATAAGAGGTTCTATAAATTCAGTGGCACCCATATCTCCTGCAAGGTGACAACTCTGTCTACGGATCATTTCGTAAGGGTCATTGATGCCTTTTACGATTACCTTTTTTACGTTGTCGTCACAATATGGAGCAATAGCTGTGAGTGCCTGAAGTCTTACTATCCAGGATTTATCTTGACAGAAAATATCATATAATTCATCGGAAGAGATGGCGTCAAGTTTTGAAAGTTGCTTGATAGCCATGGCTCTGTATATCGATTCTTTTTCTGACAGTTTTTCTTTCCAGTAATCAACATTTCCTATTAAATTGGAACCTTTAGATCCTTTTACTTTCCCCGTCGTTTTTGAACTTTCAACAGCATTTTGGATACTGCTTACATTTGCAAGAGCGAGATTCAGTTCCTGGGCGTTTACTCCTTCTGCTGGGGTAAATCTGAATGTAGGGTCACCAATAAGGTGTGATTCAAGATAAATAACTTCTTTTTGCCAAAAACCTATTCTTATACCCAATGCAAGATATCCGATCAATTGATCTGCTAATTTGTCTTGTAGAACGTTAACGGTATTGCCTTGAGCAACTACATTGCGTCCGTCGTTGAAAATATGGTAGCCGGCAACATATCCGGGTTGATGGAATGATCCGTTATAACAAGCGTTGAATATTGTTACACGTGATCCGGTTTTAAGTTTTTCAATATCTTTGAGAACAATAATAACGTCGGCTTTTGCCAATGAGTCTCCAAACCTTTCTTTTGCCATTTCTTCAGGAGAAAACATATTGATGTCAAGATGATAGTATTCACAATTCTCTTTTGCGAATTTTTCGGCTTTTTCTCCCTTAAGACGTTTGTAATAATTTCTCAGTCCTCTTTTCAGACAAATGATATTATCTTCCGTCGTCTGAGCTGCATAAGGACCATTGATGTATTGTGTCTCCGGGGCCCCATGTTCGCTAAACATAAATACGTCTGTATTAGGACGTTGAATTTCATTATAAAGGTTGTACTTCATATAATTGGACTGCCTGTAATTGTAGAATCTGTTCCCTGATGCTTTTGTGAATGCTGCAGGAAAATATTCTCTGAAAACTATTGGCTGTTGTCTCCATACTGTCATACAATCTGAGTTGTAACCACTTCCGGCGAAGAAAATAAATTGGTCCAAAGGATTTGTCTCTTTGTGTGCGGTGACAACCTTTTTTAGATATTTTTTCAAAACGACATATTTGTCCCCGGGAAATTCTGCAGGTACCAGCATACGGGCCGAATAGAAATTTGGATTTAATTTCTGAGCACCCTCTTCAGTAAGATTATAGTAAAATTGGCGGGTATTAACAGAGTCCTTACATATAAATTCAAAAGTAAGATGCAGGTCATCATAAAAACGATCTGAAGTGACAGATGACTCTTCCATTGGGAAAGTGTCTTCATTCATTTTGAAAGCTGTGGTCATGTGCTGAGCCTGCCTTATTCTGGCAATAGGAATATCTCCGATGAAAACCATTCCTTCAAGTGCCGGTTTTATCTTTGATAGCTTAATAATCTGTGCTTTAACATCTTCCGGTTTATCCCAGTCCGAAGATAGAATATATGTACCAAGACCTTCGGATTGAAGAACTTCCCTGTATGCATCTATTTCCTCTTTACATTGGGTATATGTTGTATTATCTACAAAAATCGCAAATGAAGTGGCGGCTTTAGGGTCACATTTTACAATATTGACATTATCTTTTGGCGCTGCAAATGATGTTCCTGCAATAATCAGGGTGCAAACCAAAACAACAATATATTTTAGAATATTTATTTTTTTCATCTCATGTATTCTTTTAAACGGTTAATTGTTTTAGTCAATTCATCCGCAAGTTTCGGATCTATGGTTTTTTCATTTTTAAGAATTGAATCGAATGTTTCAATAATTTCTCCTTTGCGCTCTGAACGTACATACCAGCCGAGTCCTTCTGCAAGGGCTATCCTGAGTTTTACGTCTTCTTTATTATTCTCAATAATATTCAATACATCATCAACTACTTGCGGGAATGGATTGTTGCGTATCATTACAACATAAAACATCCTGTTTCTTTTGCTTGTTTGTGTATCAATAATACTATTTAGGAAACCGGTTCTTGTCCTTTCCGCTGTATTGAGCATGTTTTCCACTTTTTCCCAATACTCCTTTTTGTCGTAAATGTATTCAGACTTATTAATAGCTTTCTCAAAAGTTTCCTTCAAGAGAGGGATACTTAGATGATGTGCTGTGAAGCTTACATTAAATGCAACTCTCTCAGATAAATAGTCGTTTAAATATAAATTAACGATATATGGAACAAAATCATTTCTTCCGACTCTTCCCATATAATATACAGCTTTTCTTCTTATAAACTCATAAGGATCTTCTGTTGCATCTTTAAGCAACTGTTGATAGTTGTTGTCATTATAATATGCCAACAAGTGCATGCATTGAAGTCTTTGGGTGTAGTAAGGTGATTCCTTGTAAGTTTTATATAGTAATTCGGACATTCCTTCATAGTTGAGGTTGAATAACTTGTATAAGGCAAGTGAGTGAATGTCAACGGGGAAGTTATGCCCTAATATTGCCAACCAGTAATCGGTATCAGTAGAGTGCATTTTTATACGTGGCATTTTAGGCCTTGCGAATCTGTATGTAGGGTCACCTATAATATGAGATTCAAGAATATTTATTTGTTTTGTCCATTCGCCGATTCTCATGCCACAAGCCAAAAGACCCATAAGGTCAGTTGAGGATTTGTCCTGTAATACATTTACCGAGTTGGCAAAACAAGCTATGGTTTTTCCTTTTGAAAAAATATATTCTCCTGCAACAAAACCTTCATTTCTGAAGTCACCGTTGTAGCAGGCATCAAAAACAACAACACGCGGGTTTGGATTTGCCTTGCGGATATCATCCAGGATTATACCTGTTTTCAGATCTTCCAGGGAGTCTTGTTCTATTACTTTTGGGTCAGAAATTCCTTCAAACCAGGTTGAGTCTATTCCATATTTGTTAGTAAGATTATCTTTTGCCTCCTTAAATGTCATGGTACTTCTCCTTTCAACGTTTCTCATGTATTCGCGGACGGCTCTTTTTCCATTTTCATAGTTTGCATCTTCATCAAGTGCCGGTGGATTTCCGGTCAGATATTGTCTTTCAGGCATACCGTGTTCATGGAACAGCATCAAATCAACATCCTCCCTCTTGAGCTCTTCAATCATAACTTCCTTCATGAAAGGATACATGTTGTATATATAGAATTTAGCTCCGTTTGCATCATTTTGAAATGCAGCAGGAATTTGTTCTCTCATTGTTATGCTCTCATCTTTCCATGCAGCAAGGCTGTTTGAAAAAGATCCTTCGCCTGTATAGGAAACAATCTTATCAAGAGGATTTTCTGTTGCTCTCTCTGTAACAACCTTTGTAAGATATTTGCGGATTTGGTCATATCCGGCTTCTCCCTTCAATGTAGATCGGATTCTACCAGAATAAATTGTGCAGTTTATCCTTTGTGGAGAATCTCCTCTTAGCCAATAGTAGAACAGGTGGCTATAAGTTGTGTCTCTTTGTATAAAGTCAAATTTAAGGTTAAGGTCATCGTAAAAACGGTCAGAAGGGACTGATGAATCGTATAGCGGGTTATTTTCCTCATCCATCTTAAATGCGGATGTAAAGTGTTGTGCACCACGTATCATGGCAATGGGAATATTACCAACAAAAACAGCTCCTTCGAGCCCTTGTTCTTTATAGTATTTATCAATGAAGAATTTTACATGTTCAGGAGATTCCCAATCTGCTGAAATGATATAGGTGGCAAGACCGTCTTTTTCGATGACATCTCTGTATGCCATAATTTCGCTCTTGCACGCATTAAATGTTCCCTCGTCAACAAAGATTGCAAATGAATTTCTTACACTTTGGGTTGGGGGAATAATATTTTGCTGCGCTCCCAGTTGGAAGCACAGCAAAATAAAGGATATTATCAAATAAGATTTTTTTCTCATTTCTTGTTAGTCATTTTATTAAAAAGTGAAACCTACAGATACCGTTGCAAATATTCTTTGACTTGGAGTTTGTAGTATACTTGAAATTGTTTCCCATCTGAAATTACTTCCATCAGCATCGGTCATACCTACCAGGTTATTTGTATGATCGTTTGATCTGATATATTGGCAGTCACCCTGAACGTATAAAGCACTTGATTTGCTTACAGGGAATGATGCATTTACATTAATACCAGCTTGGATATAATTTGCTGTTAGAAAAGCTATATCTCTTTCGAACATTTCTTTAACTACTGTAGATGTAGGATTAGCTCCGGTATAATCATAACCGCCATCAATATTGTAGTTATAACCAACATTTACACCAAGTAGTACCGAACTGTTTCCAACCATAAAGTTTTTCTTTCCATTCAATTCAGCATAAACATTTTTAGCGGCTAAAGTAGATTTAGGAAGTATGTATTCATCTGACCTATCGCTGTAAGTAGCTTTTAAGCCTGCTCTCCAATCATATCCCTGCTCGCTTACTTTGAATAAGTCATAGTTAAGAGATGCAGCGGTAAATTTGTAGTAACTTCTGATGAATTTTGCCATAGTAACCCATTGTTGAACTTCGTAAGTCTTATCAAGTTCCTGGATGAATTCAATACCATTTGTATTTTTATAGTAACCATCAACAGTAACCTTACTGGTATAATCTCCGTTAAAGATTGCTTGAATATTTCCACCCATTTTTGTTTGAACTGTAGATCCCATTCTTTTGGGTTTTGAAGGTGTCTGGAAAACATCTATAACCTGGTAACTATAATTACCTTCAGCCAAAACATCAAAATCGGAATGATACCCGTATTGGATAGCTCCACCAACAAGATTTTGTTTGTAGTAGAAAATACTCAATCCACCAAGACCACCTACAACACCAACAGAGTAATTTCCTAATCCTTTCATTACATAGGCATCTTGATCGTGTTGACTGTCACTGTTTATCGGAGTTGTTCTTTCAAAAGAATTTTCATATGTTGCGGATAAACCGATAGTGTGGTTTTCACCTATTTTGACAATAACTGAAGGTGTTGCAGAAATACCATACTTGAATGAAGAACATCTTGGGTCAATTTGTTTGGCTCCGGTTTTAGTATAGTATTTTGCAGCAATACCGAATCCTACAACATCCCATAAAACAGGAGTCGCAGCTTTAAGTTCCATATCATATGACTGTTTTTTCCAGTAACTTTTGTTAGGATCGGCAATATAGTATGGCATGTCGGCAACAGGATCAAGCATGATGGTATTGAACTTTGTTCCATTTATTGTAGAATTATTATATTGAAATTTTCCCCAAATGCGTGCTTCTCCTAAATTTGTAGCACCTTCGGTGCTGATAGACAAATTATTCTTAGAATCACCATCCTGTTGAAGTTTGTATTCTCCATTTTCATTACTGTAACCAACTGTTAGCAAATTGAAGTTGTCAACCGGTGTGATTATCATGCCGGCAGCGTTGGTAGTGTTGAACCATACTGATTTTGCTTGGTTGATTTCAAGAGAAGCAGGATATGTAACAGATTTACTTACCTGAGCCTGAGCTGAAAATAGTGAGCTCAAAGCAACAATAGAAATAATAATATATTTTTTCATTTTATTCATATTTATTGGTTAGTAAATTATTTAGCCCAAGTATTCCATGAAGGAATTCCTGCACCGTTACGACGAACCATTGCAGCATCATTGACCTGGAAGTCATCAGTAGAGTTGTTTGTATCCCAATATATTACGCGGCCATCTGATAAAGTCTCTTTAATTCTTCTGCTAACGCTCTTTCCGTTGTATGTTCCACCTGTAAATGTAGCACCTGCATCAAGAGTTGTCGGCATTCTCTTATAAGTGATTTTTGTTGCATTGTTTACCAATTCAACACCATCAACGATAAGATCGATAGGAATATTTTTACTTTTATCTGTTTTTCCTGTAGGCTGCACGTATGTATTAGGGTCAATTTCTCCGTCAGGGAAAAATATACAATAAGCTGCACCAAATACTGTAGCCAACCATTGTGTTCCATAAACAGTGCCAAATCTGTGCTCCATATTTATAGCATTAGGATTATCGGCATTCACAGTTTGATTTTTAATGAAAGTTTCAAATTCCGCACCGCTCAAATCAACAGGACTTAAAGGGTTTTTATCTGCAGCAGTGTGATTATGTGCAAGTTGTGCTATGATAACAGATTCACCAGGTAAAACAGGATAATCTGTACCACTTCCCGGAGCTTGCCATATTACGCCGAAATAGACATAGTTTTCAGGCATTCCGTCAGGAACCTCCCAATTGTAAGTTGCAGTTGTGGCTGTAAGTGGAAGAAGAGTACCAATGCAAAGTCCGTCAACGTATTGAACTTCTTCACCGTTGTTGTATATTTCATAAAACTGATCTTTGAAATAGTAACCGGTTGAACCGTTGTAGTAGATTTCTTTAATTATCAGGTCTCCGGCTTTTGATGCATTTACATCAATTGTGAAATTATTACCTGATGTCGTTATTTTTTCGTTTACGATACTTCCGCTATAATAGTAGGTAAAACCTTTGTATGCAATATCTCCGGTTACTGTTACTGTATAAATTCCCGGTATAATATCAGCTACTGATACTTTTCCGTTTGCGTCGGTGGTTTTTGCCACTTCATAGTTATCATCATAGTTTATGAATTTAACCGTATATGTGTCCGGACGTGGCACATCGGAAGCAACAGCATTTGATGTTACAGAAACGCTTGCCGAAATATTGGCAACAACCGGAACATCAGTGACTTCCTTAAATTGTTCACAAGAAACTAATGTCAACAATAATATAAATAGTGTTATATATTTTTTCATCTGCTTACTTATTTAATGTTAATTTTAAGGTCAAAGCCGAAGAACAATTTATTATCAGTCAAAAGTTCCGTAAATGAACCCGGATTTGATTTTGACTCGTATAGAGGGCGATTGTTTAACATATTGTTCGCAAAGAACGATGCAGTTAAGAATTCGCCTATTTCCTTAGATATGTTTAGGTTGAATGTTACTGTAGGGAAATATTGTTCAACAATAAATCTTGTATCTGATACAGCGTCAAACATATATGCAAATTCAGGATCGTCTTTTAAAGAAGGATCAAAAGTATATACTTTACCATCTTTATATGAGAGATATTGTATAAACATTGTATCATCACCATATTCTGTCCAGAATTTTTCCATCCAGTTAACCTGGGTTGCAAGGGTTATAACAAAACCTAATTCAGGAATGTTATGAGTGATTCTTAAGGTAGTGATGAGTTTATCTTTATGACGGGTATATAGTCCTTGCTCATAAATAGCGATGTTCTTTTCCATTTCATTACCATTGCTGTTTGTACCGAATGTGTATCCCTGGTTTTTATAAGTTGAACTCATCCATGCACCATTGATAAAGAAGGATGTTCTGATAGCATCAAATCTGCCTAAATCCAATTCAAATTCAACACCCTGGTTGTGTGAATAGATGTTATTCATAGGTTTTGCATAACTTGAAAAGATATTATAAGTATCTTCATATTGTGGAACGTAACTGCCGTTACCGTCAGATACTGCTTTGTATTGGTCAAATGCCACCAATTGAAAACAACTTATGTCAGTTCCTAGGTCATAACCGTTTTTCATCAATTCATCATATCCTGTAACTGATAAACGATATCTATTAAATAATTTTAAATCAAATCCAATTTCTGCTTTGCGGTTCTTTGCAATTTCAAGATTATCATTGTTAGTATCAAATACGCGAAGGGTTGATACCAAAGTATTGGTTTCTTCGTTGAAATAATTATTATAGTTGAAATATGCTTTTTCAGGATATAGATATAAAGCTGTAGGAGCTTTAGCTGTAATACCCCAACCTCCGCGGAGTGTTAATGTTTTTGGAATTACATCAATTGAAGCGTTTATACGTGGAGAAATGGCTGTTTTTCCATTAATCAAGTCAAAACGTCCACCGGCTGACAAATTGAAATCCCTGTTTGCGAAAGTATGTTTATAAGTGTCTTCTGCAAAAAAACCGATCTGATGGATGAAAGGAATATCATAATAAGGTCTTCTTCTGTAAGAAGAGTTTGTTCCAGATGCACTTCTATAAGGAGGCGTTTCATCATCATAAACTTTACCTTCACCAAGGTTTCCATCTACTTTATAATCGGCACCAACTAATATGTGATTGTTTATATTACTCCATCTCTTATTGAAATTGGCAGAGACTTTTGCATATCCGTTAAGTTCTTTACCATAAATATCGTAGTGGCAGAAATATGAATAAGGTAGAACCTTTACCCAATTTGCACTTTCACTAGATGGAATATTTGTAATCTTGTTTCCGGTAATGTCATAAACATCTTTCCCGGCAACATTGGATAATACCGCTCCGTCATATAAGCAATTTGATTGTAGGGATGTTGCATTTGTCAAAAGTTGTTCTTCCCATGTATGCTTGTCAGTATAGCTTACTGAAGCGTTATATTTGATTGATTTAAGCCAACCTTTATTTACAGTAAGGGTTCCATAAGAGTTCAATCTTATACCTTGTTCCTTGCCGCTTGATGAAAGTTGAGATCTTGTGTCATCAGGGTTTTGTTCACGTGTGTCTTTACGATAACTGAGATCCAATGAAGTTGTAGTACTAAAATTTTCTCCGAAATTCTTAGACCACAAACCTTTAATGTTAAATCTTTGATAGTATGCATAAGCTTCGTAAGCATAGGTGTTATTATAAGCGTAATCTCCGCTGATATTCAGGTTACCTGCCTTTTCTCCAAGAGAAAAACCTTTGGAAACAGCTGCCTGATACGTTAGAGGATTAGTTTTAAGTCTTATGCTAAGAGGTTCTTTACCTGCTTTTGAACGGATAATTATGGCACCAGTTGTTAGGTCTCCATATTCAGCAGATGGAATACCTCTGATTACTTCAACAGATTCAATATTGTCTGTTGAAATACTACGGGTATCTGTACCTGATAATGCATCACCTGCACTGCCACTGATTGAAGCGGCTAAAGTTTGCATATTTGCATTTGATGAAATAGGGGAACCGTCGATGATAATTGAGGTACCTAAACTGTTCATGTCTTTGCCATAAGTTGTGTAAGAATTGCCTACTCCGTCAAAAGTAGATCTCAATGTAATCGAGCTTGCTGATGATAGTGTAGGATTTGTTATTGAAGCACCCGGCAGCAACTGCATGATGTCTCCCAACGAACTGGTTTGTAAGTGGTCCATGGCTTGTCTTGAAATGTTGGAAGCGGTGGAACTACCGGCCTTGTTTTGTGTTGCCAATACTGTAACTTCTTCCAAACGGAAGTTAGCTACTTTCATTTCGAAATTGAATTCGTTATTCTTTCCCAAAACAATTGTAATAGCTTGTTCAATAGTTTCCATTCCGACAAATTGAACTTTGATAGTTGATTTTCCAGGATCAACTTTTTTGAATTCATATCTGCCGTACTTATCAGTTGTAGTGTAAATCTCCGCCGGAGATAACACAACTACTGCAAACTCTACCGGTACATTCGTACCTTGCTCTAATACTATACCTTGTACTGTCGTATTGCTTGAAGCTTTGTTTTGACCAAAAGCTGCAAAGGAGACAAATAAAAGGCAAAGTACTAATGCTTTGCGGATTTTTTGCATAATGTTAAGATTTAATTGGTTAATAGATAGTCGTTTATTTATTATTTAATCTGTTTATAGTTTTTATCAATTCATTCTTTACTACTTCATTCTTTTCTATTGACACCAATTCTTCACATTTCTGAATGATGTAATTTTTTTTATAGGAGTAGAGGTACCATCCGAAAGCTTCTGCAGCTTGTGTACGGAGAGTCTGATTGTCGCTTTCTTTTATAAATTGTAACAAATCATCAACACAATTAGGGTCGCAACTGTTTCTCAGAGCAGAAATTGTGAATCCTTTGTTTTTATCCGATTCAGAAGAGGAGTTCAAACTTTTAAACTCATTCAATGTACTTTCTGAAGGGGAAAATATATTTTTCATTTCTTTCATATGAAAAAATACTCTTTGAGATGTTGTCGGATCAGCAACATATTTTTCAATTTCAGGTTTGAGTTTAGGGTCTCCAGATTTTGCGGCAGTAAGGGTACTCAATCGTTGAGTCAGTTCGTAAGAATCTTCCATGCCAAGTAAAATGGCTTCAACAAGACAATTGTCCGCGCGTTTTTTAAGTGACATAAAAGCTTCAAGACGGATGACTGCACTCGGGCTGTTTTTTTGAATTTCAATCAGATCTTCAGATGAAATCGCACCGTTTTCTGATAATTTTTTAATAGCAAGTGCTTTAATGTCAACTATATTGCTTTTTATCAATTTGTTCCAGTATTTGTTGTTGTCTTTTTCCAGAACAATACTTCTGTCAATATTGAATTGAGGATATCTGTTTTCAAAGCAGAATGTGGCATCACCAAATAAATGAGATTCAAGAGTCAACTGCCCTTTTGCCCAGTTTCCTACACACACTCCTGCATTTAGAAGTCCCATTAATTCATTTGTCCATGTATCCTGAAGAGTGTTTACGCTATTGGCTTTAACAACCATTGTTTCTCCCGGGTTAAATATGTAATATCCTGCTATATAATCATCTTCACAGAAAGCACCGTTGAAGCACGCGTCTAGAATCACTATTTTTGCGTTTGGAACATATCCGTACATGTCAGGAATATTGATATCCATCGATGCTGAGAAAATGCTGTCTGCTTCGACCACTTTTGGGTCAAAAGAGTTGCTTACCCAACTTTCTGGTACATCGTAGTTTTTCATGTAGTTTTTTTTCGCGCTGGTGGTATCATCAGCATCTCTTATTTTTCCTCTGAAAAATTTCTTTGAATATTCAATCCAGTCACTGGTCATAGAAGATGCAGGAGTAGCACTTAGATATTGTACGTCAGTTGAACCATGGTGATGCAGAATAGCTAAATCAAGTTTTGGGTCTTTTATGGCCGACATTAGTCTTTCCTTGACAAATTTATCATAATCATAATTTATGAAATTCAAATCAGCTCCTCGTTCTACTCCAAGAAATGGGAATTGTTCGCGTAATGCCCAAGCCTCATCAATTCTTGCACTCATAGATTCAGAGTTATAACCATGTCCTGCAAAATAGAGAATTTGAGACATTGCTTTACTCTTTTGTTTTTGAGCAACTGCTTTCTTTAAATATTGTGATATTGCTTCATATTTGCTTACTCCGGGGATTAAAGGGGACTTGATTCGTGATGAATAGATATCACATTTTATTTTTTGAGAAGAGTTTGCCTTTAATGAATAATAGTGCAGTAATTTAACGTTTTCGTCCTGTTTCAAATAATCAAATTTCAAATCGAAATCGTCATAAAATCTATCTGATGGTATGGAAGAATCTTTCCAGTCTCTCTTTTGGTTCATCTTGAAAGCGGTAGTAAGATGTTGGGCATCTCTAATCATAGGGACAGGTATATCTCCAATTAGTATAGCACCCTCAAGATTTTCATTTTTATAAAGATTTTCCAGTACAGTGCGGATTGAATCGGGATGATTCCATTGGTCTATAATAAGAATACCTTTTTTTCCACTATTTGTAATAGAGGAAACATAGGCCTCAATATCGTCCTTAATGTTTTCATATGTGGTTTTATCTGTAACTACAGCAACAGATGTTAGTTTGTCTTTTGCCTGAAGGGCAATCAATGAGAGCAAAAGTAATACCGATGAAAAAATTATTCTTTTCATATTATTTGTTTTATATTTTTGTGATTAGAACCGAAAAGAAAGAACTAACACATTCGTAGAATGTGCAGCAACAGTCGTAGAAATAATTGGTCAAGTGTCATTTAGTAAATGATGAAATGCAAAAATAGTTATTATAATAACATATACAAGTGTTTTTTTAATAAATTGATTTATAGTTTCGTGATGAATTTTTAATAAACTGATATTAAAAAGGCAGACCATATAATAATTTATTGATTAAAAAACACTTAACTATCAAAAATGTTACAAAATATGATAAAAATTAAATAATATCTTATAATGGTAGGGACGATAGCAAATGTTTCAGCAATATTGATTTTTTAATAATTAAACCTCATATTTGCCGACAGTGGATATGGATTGATACTTATTTCCGATAATATATTTATTTTTACAAATTGATAATATTAAATAAAACAATAAATAATATGGTTAGCTATTTTAAAAAGTGTTGTCTGTTAGTGACATTATTTTTACTTTCAATTACTTCAAATGCTCAAAAACCGGCGTTGGATCACTCTGTTTATGATTCATGGAAATCATTGGCAGGAATATCAGTCCCATATAACGGTGTGTGGGCAGTTTATTATGTTTCTCCTCAGGAAGGAGATAGGTCATTAGAGATTTTTAATATTAAAACAGGAAAGAAATATTCTGTTCCACGCGCGTCTATTGCTTCTTTTTCAGAGAATTGTGAGAAGGTGGTATTTAAGATTTCACCTTTTTTCCAACAGACACGACAAGCAAAAATAGATAAGAAAAAAGCAAAAGAGATGCCTAAAGATACTCTTGGAATTTTGGACCTTGTTTCCGGTGATATTACTAAATACCCTTTGTTAAAAGAGTATAAGAAGGGGAAATATTTGGGAGAGTACATAGCTTTCAAAGAGGAAGAAAAGCTTGCTGAAAAGAAAAAGCCTGCTGAAAAACAGGAAAAAAAGGAAGATGTGTTGAAAAAACAGGAAAAGAATACCACGGATGATAAACCAGATAAAAAAGGAGAATCAGCAGAAAAGAAAAATCTGTATATATTAAATATAGTAACGGCAAAAATGGATACCATTAAAAATGTGGAGTCCTATTCTTTTGATGAATCCGGGAAAAAATTGGTATATATTACAGATCCAGCCGCAAAAGATTCTATTGCACAGAGAGGAATTTTTATATACGAACCTGCTATCGGAAAGACAACAGTTCTTCTTACCGGTCCTAAAAAAGCGACATTTGACCATCCATCATTCAATGAGGAAGGGACTATGCTTGCTTTTTTTGCAAATCTTGATACAACTGAAGTTGCAAAAAAGGAGCTAAATATATATATGTATGATGGTATTGAAACGAAAATGGTTGTTTCAAATGAATCTGCCGGAATTACTGATGGCTGGATAATAAGCAATAAGAGACCTGCACTGTTTAAGGATAATAACAAGTACCTTACATTTGGTACTTCGCCAAGGCCACGAGAAAAGGATACTACACTTGTTGAATTTGAGCAACCTAAACTTGATATCTGGAAATGGAACGAAGATTATATTCAACCTGTGCAATTATTGTCTGTCGGCAGGGATAAGAACAAGACTTATCTTGCAAAAATTGACATTAATGGAGATGGAACCGTTGTACAGTTGGCTGATGAATTAATCCAGAGTGTAACAATAACTGATACGAATGAAAATGATTTTGTTATCGCTACTTCAGATAAACCATACAGGATAAGTCAACAATGGGATAAAAATCCCTTATGCGATGTTTACAAAATTTCATTAAAAGATGGAAGCCGGAAGTTGATTAAAGAGGGAGCAACAATTTCTATGTCGCAGTCTTCACCTGATGGAAAGTATTACCCTTTTTATGATGCTGCTAAAAAGAACTACTATCTTTATAACATTGAAAATGACAATATTGTTGATTTAACCTCTGGTTTGGATGTTGCCTTTTGGAATGAAGAATATGACATGCCTTCATTTCCAGGCACATACGGAAAACCAATATGGTTTGATGATTCAAAAGCTTTTATGCTTAAAGATAAATATGATATATGGCAATTTGATCCTACAGGAACTGTTGCACCTTTTATGTTGACAGAAGGAGTTGGAAGAGCAACAAAAACCACTTATTCTCTTGAAGCTCCGTTGCACGAATCTTCAAAAGGTTTATTGGGATATGGAATAACTGAAATTACGTCTGAAAAGCCGCTGTATTTTTCTATATATAATCATACGACAAAAATGGGAGGTTTTGCAATGAAAGACATTACAAAATCAAAATCAAAACTTCAGAAACTTATTGAAGGTCCGTATTATTATGCGAATTTACAAGTTTCAACCGGGCGGAAACCTGTATATATTTATAAAAAAGAAAGTTTTGAAACCGGGACGGATTTGTGGATGACACAAGATAAATTTAAAAAGGAGACAAAGCTTTCTGATATTAATCCTCAGCAAAGAGATTATAATTGGGGTACAGTAGATCTTGTTTCATGGAAAACAAAAGATGGAATTACTGCTGAAGGGCTTCTTTATAAACCCGAAAATTTTGACGCTTCAAAAAAATATCCGGTAATTATTTATTTCTATGAAAAGAATTCTAATTATTTGTACTATTATCGTGCTCCTGCACCAAGCCGTTCAACTGTAAATATTCCTTATTTTGTAAGTAATGATTATATAGTATTTGTACCTGATATATACTATACAACCGGGCATCCGGGTCAAAGTGCTTTGAACTCAATTCTTCCGGCTTGTGATATGCTGTGTGAGTATCCGTGGATTGATGGTGACAATATGGCTATTCAAGGACAAAGTTGGGGAGGTTATCAGGTTGCATATATGATTACTCAAACAGACAGATTTAAGGCTGCCGGCGCAGGTGCACCTGTTTCAAATATGACAAGTGCTTATGGTGGAATACGTTGGGGAAGCGGAGTTACACGTCAGTTCCAGTATGAACAACAACAAAGTCGTATAGGTAAAAATCTTTGGGACGGATTGGATTTATATATTGAGAACTCTCCAATATTCTTTGTTCCTAATGTGAAGACTCCGGTGTTGATTATGCATAATGATGAAGATGATGCAGTTCCATGGTGGCAGGGTATTGAATTTTTTACTGCACTTCGCAGGTGTGGCAAAGTAGCCTGGATGCTCCAATATAATGGAGAAACTCATAATCTGAGTGAAAGAAAAAATGCCAAAGATTTGAGTATAAGATTGTCTCAGTTTTTTGATCACTACTTAAAAGGGGCTCCTATGCCTGTATGGATGAAGGATGGTATTCCTGCTACACTTAAAGGAATAGACCTTGGTTATGAATATTAAGAGGATAAAAAATATTATATGAAAAAACTATTGATATTTACATTGTGTATGGTTGCATTAAGTTCTTGTGGAGATAAAACCGAAGAGGCTCCATTAATTGGTAAATCTGAAATTCAGATTACTGACGGTATTTTTACTCCAGAAATAATGCATAGCCTTGGGAAGGTTTCCGATCCGCAGGTATCTCCTGACGGAACAAAAATTCTATATGGAGTAAGTTATACAAGTATTGAACAAAATCGCAGTAACAGAGAGCTGTTTTTGATGAATATTGATGGGTCTGATAACAAACAGATAACCAAGACTTCTAAAAGCGAGTCAAATGCACGCTGGATAAATAATGGTTTGCAGATAGCGTATCTTTATGAAGGTCAGATTTGGGTTAGGAATGTCAATAGCCTTAAAGCCAAAAAAGTCAGTGATGTAGAGAAAGGCATAATAGAATTCAAGTTTTCTCCTGACGGGACTAAAATCCTTTATTCAAGTGATTTTAAAGTAACAATAGCACCAACGGAAATATATCCTGATTTGAAAAAATCAACAGTACGTACAATAAAAGGGATGATGTACCGTCATTGGGATCATTTTGTAGAAAGTGTGCCTCACTCATATGTCGCCTCTTTTGACGGTAAGAAGATGGGGGCAGGGGAGGATATACTTGAAGGTGCTCCTTTTGAATTGCCTACAGAACCTTTTAGCGGAATAGAGCAACTTAACTGGAGTCCTGATGGAAAATATATTGCTTATTCATGCAGAAAACTGACAGGTAAGGAATATGCATTTTCTACAAATACTGATATTTATCTCTACAATGTTGAAACACATGAGTGTGAGAATCTTACAGATGGAATGCCAGGGTATGATACTGATCCGGTTTTCTCACCTGACGGAAAATATATTGCCTGGATAAGTATGAAGAGAGCCGGATTTGAATCTGATAAACAAAGATTATTTGTTATTGACCTTGAAACCAAATCTCGCAAAGAAATCACTGCCGCTCCTATGGAGTTCAAATATAATGTTGAAAGCCCGGTTTGGATGCCCGACTCAAAAGGGCTCTATTTCTGTTCTTTGGTTGAAGGCTTAAAAGAAATATGGAAAATCAACCTTTATGGAGTTCACAGCCGAGTTTCTCCCGAAAGAGAATGGTTTGATTTTAACTCTTTACAACTTGCAGGAGATAAGATTATTGCCACAAATACGAGTTTGTTGAGACCGTCAGAGATTGTATCGGTTTCTATTAGTAACGGTTCGTGGACTCAGTTGACATATGAAAATAAGCATATTCTGGATCAGTTAAAAGAGTGCAAAGTTGAAGAGAGATGGATTAACACTACTGATAATAAGAAGATGCTTACATGGGTTGTTTACCCTCCTGAATTTGATGCCTCGAAGAAATATCCTGCCATTCTTCTTTGTTTAGGTGGACCTCAGGGTACTTTGAGTCAGGGTTGGTCATACAGATGGAACTATAAACTTATGGCATCACAAGGATATATTGTGATATTGCCTAATCGTAGAGGTACCACAGCTTTTGGTCAGGAATGGTGTGATCAGATCTCAGGCGACTATTGCGGACAAAATATGAAAGATTATTTTTCTGCAGTAGATGATATGAAAAAAGAATCTTTTGTAGGAAAAGTTGCTGCTGTAGGAGCAAGCTACGGTGGTTATTCGGTATATTACCTTGCCGGTATTCACCAAGGACGTTTCTCTGCATTTGTTGCACATGCTGGAATCTTTAATCAGGAACATATGTATATGGAAACTGAAGAGATGTGGTTCCCAACTTGGGATAACGGAGGTGCACCATGGGACGAAAATCCGGTTGCCAAAAGACATTATGCCAATTCACCTCATAAATTGGTAAAAAATTGGGATACGCCTATTTTAATTACACATGGAGAACTTGATTATAGAGTACCTGTAGATCAGGGCATGGCTGCATTCAATGCGGCGCAAATGATGGGTGTCCCTTCAGAAATGTTGTTGTTTCCGGATGAAAATCACTGGATTCTCAAACCTCAAAACTCAGTACACTGGAACAGAGTATTTTTTGAGTGGCTTGATAAGTGGTGCAAAGAGTAGTTGGCTTATAAAATGAGAGTTTGAAACCAAATATTGGAGATGTATCAATATTTAAAAATATAGAACAACATCAACCCTGAAGCAACAAGTTTTAAAAACGTACCAAAAATAAATCCAAGAAAAGAGCCGAGTGCCGGTTTGATTGATTTTCTAAGTTCTTTGCCGTTGAAGAAAACCTCTGCAAGTACTGCTCCAAGAAAAGCTCCTACAATCATTCCGGTAGGGGGGAAGAATATTATGCCTATGAACATTCCCACCAAAGATCCTCTTGCTGCGATTTTGGATCCACCTGTAATCTTAGTAAAATAAGCAGGAACGATATAATCAAGCACTGTTACTATTACCGTAACGGCCAACCAGATAAGAAGAAATTTTAAAGTCATTGGTTCACTTCCCCAAATATACAAAACCAATAGGCCTGCCCAACTTAACGGTGGGCCGGGAATTATAGGTAATAAACATCCTATCAGTCCTATAATGCCAAGTAATATGGCAATTATTTGTATGAAAATATCCATTAAAATATAAAGACAATGCTACATTTCAGCTTCTACGTCTTCTACAGATATCGGCAGACGTTTTGATCCTAGTAATCTGCACCCTGTCTCTGTTATCAGCAGGTCATCTTCTAATCTGATGCCACCAAAGTTGTAATATGGGACAAGTTTATCAAAATTGATGAATTCCTTGCAGTGTCCTTCTTTTTTCCATTTTTCAATAAGAGCCGGAATGAAATATATCCCAGGTTCATCTGTTATAACATGGCCTGGTTCCAGCATTTTTCCCATACGGAGAGACGCTAACCCAAATTGAGAAGATCGTTTGTATTTATCATCATATCCAACATAATTTTCTCCCAAATCTTCCATGTCGTGAACATCCAGCCCCATGTTATGTCCAAGTCCGTGAGGCATAAATAACCCTTGTACTCCGGCAGCCAGGGCTTCTTCAATATTTCCCTTTACAAGGCCAATATTTATTAATCCCTTAAGAATGATTTTTGACGCTGCAAGATGTACCTCAGTGTATGTAATGCCGGGACGAGCCATATCAAGAGCAAGATTGTTTGCCGTCGCTACTATAGTATAGATATCTTTTTGACGTGATGTGAATTTTCCACCCACAGGAAGAGTTCTTGTAAAATCGGAAGCATAATGGGAATTAACTTCGGCTCCGGCATCAATTACGCATAATCGGTCTTTTGTCAATATTTGATGGTGAGAGTGGTTATGAAGAGTCTCTCCATTTTGTGACAGGATGATAGGGAATGATGGCATGGTTCCGTTTGAACGGCATATACCTTCCATAACACCGACAAGTTCTTGTTCAACAATACCAGGTTTCATCATTTTCATAGCGGTGTAATGCATTGCATATCCTACATTACATGCCTTGTCAATCTCTTCAATCTCACATTTTTCCTTTATAAGTCGAAGTGCAATAACTGCTTTTATGAATTCCTCACTTGCTTCGCTTTTTATTTTGTCAAAACCAAGTCCCAGCAGATGATGAAGCAGAATTTTGTTATGATTTCTGTATGGAGGTAAAAAATGAATTTTACGATTCTGTTTTTTTGCAGAATTAAGATATTCCGAAAGTTTTGAAAAGGGGGCGGTTTCTTTTATTCCAACCCCTTCGGCCTGATCTTTTAGAAGTGGTTGGGGACCCATCCATATTATATCGTCAATATCAACATCGTTTCCAAAAATAATCTGTTTGCCGGATTCAATATCAATTATTGCAGCCATGTCCGGTTTGTCCAAACCAAAAAAATAAAGAAAGGAGCTATCTTGTCTAAACATATATTGATTGTCTGCGTAATTGCAGCTTGCCTGACTATTCCCTAAAAAAAGTAAAATACCGGATTTCATGCTGGAAATCAGCCTCTCACGACGTGAAATATAAGTTTCATTAATAAACATACTTATTGTGTTTTAGATTATGTGTAAAAATAATGATTTAATAACTATTTTTTTACTTTTTTTTAAAATAAAGATTAAATTTGTCACAAGCTCATTCAAAAAATTCATATTTATAATAAGTTGTATGAATGAGTTTGTTTTATTAAAGTTCTTTGACCGAATTAATAATTTATTGTTAACCTAAAATTTCATTTATGTCCATTACAAAAAAACTAGGTCACCTTTTGGTGGCTGTATGTGCAGTAGTTCTTTCAATGGGAACTATTGGGGCTCAAAACTTGAATGTTACTGGTAAGGTATCAGACAAGAAGGGAGAGCCACTTATCGGCGTATATGTACTTGTTGAGGGTACACGTACTGGAGCCTCTACTGACATTAATGGTAAATATACTCTTGCTGCCCCTTCTAACGGAAAATTGGTGTTTACATCAATGGGCTATAAAGATGTAATTATACCTATTAATGGTAGGGCTAAAATCGACGTTGTCATGGAAGATGACGCTCTAATGCTGGATGATGTTGTTATTACAGCATTAGGTATTAAGAAAGAAAGGAAAGCATTGGGATATGCTGTTCAAGACATTAAATCCGAGGAAATTTTGAAAAATAAGACCTCGAATATAATCAATTCTCTTTCAGGTAAAATTGCAGGTGTTAATGTAACACAAACAAGTGGTGCTGCCGGTGCAGGTGCAAACATTATTTTGCGTGGTGGTACTTCATTAGAAAGAGATAATCAACCCTTGTTTGTTGTTGATGGTATTATTTATGATAACTCGACTTTAGTCAACGGTAATTCGGCATTTGATGGTTCAATAGCTACATCTTCTACTTATTCAAATCGTGTAATGGATACAAACCCTGAAGATATAGAAAGCATGTCAGTATTGAAAGGGCCGGCTGCTGCTGCTCTTTATGGTTCAAAAGCTGCTGCCGGAGTTATCGTTATAACCACAAAGAGAGGTAAAGAAGGTACGGTTCAGGTTAATTTTTCTTCGAAAGCTTCTGTAAATTGGGTTAATCGCTATCCTGAACAGCAAGATACATATAAGAGAGGTTATTATAATACTCAGGGAGTACTTGATGATTATACTACTCAATCTTGGGGCGAAAAATTTGCAGCAGGTGAAACGATGTACAATAACATAGAAGATTTCTTCCAGAATGCGTATGTATTTGACAACAGCTTTAGTGTATCTGGTGGATCAAAAACCGGAAGCTTCTATCTTTCCGCTTCTCGTTATGATCAACAAGGAATTGTTCCAAGTACAGGTTATGATAAGACAACTTTCCGTTTTAATGGTGATCAAAAATACGGTAAATTGACAGTAGGGGCTAATGTGGCTTACTCTCTAGCCAATACTGATAAAACGCTTACTTCTGCAGGTTTGTACAGTTCAGGTGGTACAGGTGCAATGAACTCTGTTTACAAGTGGTCTCGCAGTGATGATATGACACATTATTTGAACGCGGATGGTACAAAATACCGTATGTTTGAAGGAAGGCAAGAGCTTGAAGATGACGTTGAAAACCCTTATTGGCTTATAAATAAAAATAAAATTTCCGATGCTACTGAACGTATTACCGGTAACATCAACGCAAATATGGATATAACTGATTGGTGGAATATTTCATATCGCATAGGTATTGACAGTTATCTACAAAAAGATTATAAATTAATTTATCCTGAATCTGCTATAAAAGTTTTATGGCAGAATGGTATGATGTCAGAAGGTGAAACTAAATTCAATTATGTTTCTTCCAACTTGATGATGAACTTCCATAAAAAAATAAATGATTTTGATTTTAACTTATTATTAGGACAAACTGCAGAATCTCAAAAAACTATAGTAAACTATAGAATGGGTTATAATTTTGTTGAAGATGATTTTTACAGTTTTAACAACATAGTTGCTGCTAATAGACAATTCTCTGAAAACTCTTATCAAAAGAGACTTGTTGGTGTTTATGGTGAATTCCGTGCAGCATACAAAAATATTGCTTATTTGAGTGTTACAGGACGTAACGATTGGTCATCAACACTTCCTATTGAAAATCGTTCATATTTTTATCCATCAATATCAGGTAGCTTCGTATTTACTGAACTTATGCCAAAAAACGATGTTCTGTCATTTGGTAAGGTTCGTGCTTCATGGGCAAAAGTGGGTAAAGATGCCTCTCCTTATGTTACAAACACATATTTGTGGCCTTCAAGAGAATTTTTGGGGGGTATAGTAGGTGCTGGTAATAACTGGAGTCGTGGTAACTCTTATTTGGTTCCTGAAATAACAAAATCATATGAGTTCGGTTTTGAAATGAAATTCTTTAATGGCCGAATTGGTGTTGATTATACTTATTATTCAAACAATTCTTATAACCAGATTCTCTCTCCTCGTTTAGGTCAGTCCACAGGTTATATCTTTTGCTCAGTTAACGCAGGTGATATTACAAACAGAGGTATGGAGTTATCAATTACTGCTACTCCTATTTCAACAAGAGACTTTAATTGGGATTTGACTTTGAATGCTTCCGGTAACAGAGGTAAAGTTGCTAACCTTTTGACAGGTGTAGATATTCTTTATGTGACTGATGTTCAGGTTGGTAATGCGAAAGCTGCTTCTTTTAACAATGGTAACTTCATGGCAATTTCAGGCTCCGAATGGGCAAGAACAGAAGACGGCAAAGTTATTCTAGACGCAAATACTGGTATGCCAAGTTATGATGGTATGGCTACTCATGAAATTGGTAATCGTGAACCAACAGTTGCCGGAGGACTAAACAACAGTCTACAATATAAAAATTGGAATTTATCATTCTTACTTGATTATAGACTCGGAGGAGATATTTACAATGGTACAGATTATTTTATGACTATTAATGGTATGAGCGAAAGAACTCTTAATCGTGAGTCAATTACAATCGATGGTGCTGTACAAACAGGCACGACGGATGGTGTTGATGTTGATGGTAATCCAATACAGATTCCTGTATACGAAGATAGATCTTATACTTATAATGCGGAACAAACATATGATATCAATGGTACACAAACCAGTGGTAGAAAGATTATTCAAGATTATTACAATACATATTATACACGTGAATGTGCTAATTTCATGACTAAAACAAATTGGCTGCGTTTACGTACGATTTCTGTATCTTATGCTCTTCCTGAAAATGTTATTAAGAAACAAAAAGTCTTGAAAGGATTTTCAGTAACATTGACAGGTACCAACTTGTTCTTATGGACAAATTATAAAGGACTGGATCCTGAAACTTCAGCAGCCGGTTCAGGCGTGACTGGTTCCACCTCAGTCGGTATTGATTATTGCGGTGTGCCTGCTACAGCAGGTGTTTCACTTGGTCTTAATGTAACATTTTAATACTGAGTAAATTATAAAAAAGAATTATTATGAAAAAAATACTTACTTTCTGTTCATGTCTTCTTTTAATGTTGGCTTTAACTTCATGTAACGAATGGCTTGATATTAATGATGACCCGAACAATCCTAACAGCACACAAGCATCAGCAAGTGGTCGTCTTGCCTGGATTCAACACCACTATCTATATGCTCAAATGTGTGCAGGCACAAGAGCCTCTTATATTACACAACAATTGACTGCAACATCTACTGCAACTAGAGATGGAATGTCATCAGGATGGAATCCTTCTACAAGCATGTCTACTACTCCTTATCAATGGTGGTTTGTAGTTTCAGCATGTAATCTTAAAGATCTTGAGGCAAAAGCTGAAGCTGAGGAAGCTTGGCACTATATCGGAGCCGCAAAAGCTATACATGCCATGGGCTTTATGTTGATGACAGACTGGTATGGCGAAATGCCTTATACTGAGGCATTGGGTGCATCTGTTACTCCTGTTTTTGATGATGGTAAAACCATTTTTGAAGGATGCCTGGCTACTATTGATGAGGCTATTTCATACTTTGAAAGAGTACAGGGTGCAAATGCTACACCTCTTTCTGCCGGTGACAGTTGGAATGGAGGTGATGTACAAAAATGGATAAAAATGTGTTATGGTATGAAGGCACGTTGGCTCAACAACCTTTCAAAGAAATCATCACTTTATGATCCGGATGCAATCCTTGCTGCTATAGCTAAAGGCCCTGCTTCAAATTCTGATAATACTGTTGTAAATCACGTTGATTTGGTATCTGATAATGTTGGTGACATTATGTGGGCTGACCCTCTTATGACATCTATTGTATTTGACTGCGCAGGTATGAATTCAAACAGTCGTCCTACAAAATGGTACAATGATCTTCTTGAAAACTTTGATAATAAAGGACTTGAAGATCCACGTGCTGACAAACTCATTCCGTTGGCTCAATTTGGAAAACCAAAAACATGGGTTCGTTCAAAAGGCATTGACATGACATCTGATATTCGCGTTCTAAAAGGTCCTATGGGTGTTTCTTACAATGCTAAAGATGAAGAAATTACCAGTAACGGAAGACAAATTCCGGGGCACTCATGGTATATAAACAATGCTGACAGTAATAGATGGGGTGACACAGTTTATGTTCAAATTCGTTCAAGCTCAAAAGGCTATAACGGAGATACTGATGATATGTATAAGGCTTCTGATGATAATGTATTATCAACAAGTACCTTCTATGTTCGTCCTGATGGTCCTACTCACTTTATGTGTTATCATGAAATGTGTTTCATCAAAGCCGAAGTTTTATACAAAAAGGGTGATAAGCCGGGCGCTTATGCAGCATATAAGGAAGGAGTGAGAGCTCACATGGAGCTTATGAACCAGAAGCTCAATCAATATAATAATGAAAATCCGGGCAAAACTCCTATGGCAACAGCTGATATTAATAATTATATCAACAACGCATTAGGAACTGCTGCTGATATCACTTTGGGTAAAATCATGACTCAAAAATTTATTGCTATGTCTTTTCAACAACAAAATTGGAATGATATGCGTCGTTATGATTATAGTGCAAGTGCTTATCCAAATTGGGAAATTCCTTACGAATATTATATGAATTCAACAGCTCAAAAAGGTATTCCTATGGGTTATCAATATCGTCGTATTAAACAATGTTCACATGAGATAAATTATAATTCAGAAAATCTTAAAGCATCAAATTCACATGCTTTAGCTGATGATGTTTGGGCTCAACCTGTTTGGTGGGATATTGCAGAATAAATTTTGCTGAGTAGTATATTTAAATAGAGAGTGTCTTAATTAAGATACTCTCTATTTAATTTTAAATATTTTTTTTGTAAAAAGAAGGTCTGAAAGGTAAAAAGAAATGTGCCTATAGATAGATATTTAATAAGCAAATAAAATATTTTAAAATAAGACACTTTTTTTTTTGCAATATAAATTGATTATTAATAATAATTTCTAAATTTGCCATTACGATTAGTTATTGAAAAACTCACCTAACCTAGAGAACTAAACGAAAAATTGGCAAAAAGAATGTTTTTTATTATATTATTATCTTTTAAAAAAAGATGGTTGCCTTGTTTTTTTGATAATCTCTAATTTATTGATTTTGTGAATATTATATCATAATTAATTAATGATAAACTAACCTAATAATAATTTATTAACCTAAAAATTCTTCTATGATCGTTTTTAAAAAACTAAGTCGCCTTTTGTTGGTGGCTATGTGTGCATTAGTTCTTTCAATGGGGACAATGTGGGCTCAGAATTTGAAAGTTACCGGTAGGGTGACTGATAAGAAAGGAGAGCCGATTGTAGCAGCTTATGTTGTTGTTAAAGGAACACAACTAGGCGTGGCTACCGACATTAACGGTGTTTATAAAGTTGAAGCACCGGCTAAAGGTACATTAGAATTTTCATCAATGGGTTACAAAACAGTTTTAGTTCCTGTTAACAACAGATCAAAAATTGATGTAACACTTTCTGATGATGCTCTTATGTTAGAGGATGCTGTTGTTGTCGGTTTCGGTACACAACGCAAAGAAAATTTGACTGGTGCGGTTGCATCAATCAATACTCAAAAGACTTTGGAGAGTCGCCCTATTGCTGATATTGGTCGTGGTTTGCAAGGTGCAACCCCTGGTTTGAACGTACGTATAGGTTCTGCCGAAGTCGGCTCTGACCCGATTATTAGAATCCGTGGTCAAATTGGTTCTTATAAAGGAGGTTCTTCTCCGCTTATTCTTTTGGATAATGTTGAAATACCTTCAATTCAAATGATTAATCCGGATGATATTGAATCAATATCTGTTTTGAAGGATGCTGCATCAGCTTCTATTTATGGTTCAAAAGCTGCTTTCGGTGTTATTTTGATTTCTTCAAAAAAAGGTGCTAAAACAGAATCAGTTAAAGTAACATATTCAACTAACATCTCTTTTCAGAGTATGGCAAAGAAGTATGATATAGCCGGTGTTGATGGTTTGCATTATACTGTTGAGGCAGCTGAACGCCTTGGGACAAAAACTCCTGTAGGTGCATTCTGGTTGATTGACCGTGCAGGTTACAATGCTGCTGTTGCTTGGGATCAAAAATATGGTAGTACACTTGACCCTAATAGTCCTATGACTTATGGTCGTGACTGGTATGTTGATGGTTCAAATCGTAAAATAGGTGTTCGTACATATGATCCTTATGATTATTTAGTCAAAGAATGGGCTCCTACTCAGAATCATAATATTTCGGTTGCAGGTAATACAGGTAAGACCACATTTAACATTAGTTTAGGTTATTTGGATCAAACCGGTATGATGAAGACTACAAACTATGACGATTACAAACGTTGGAATGCAAACATCAGATTAAACACAAAAGTAAATGATTTTATTGATGTTCATGCTGGTTTGATGTACTCTAAGACTCAAAAAAGATGGGCTTATGCAACTTCATCAACAACTGCTGATATTTGGTATTATATGTATCGTTGGGGGCCGACATTCCCGTTGGTTCCGGTAGATGAATATGGCAACAATGTTAGAACAACAGCGTATGAAACAGCAACAGCTAATGCTGCTTCCGACATCAGTTCTTATTCAAGTATAAATATAGGTACTACTATTACTCCTTTAGAAAATTGGGACATAAATGTTGACTATACATATGCAAGTAATGAGACTTCATCTTGGAGACCTGGTACAAGCTTCTATGGTGGAAATACATGGGGCGCTGCAGTTGCCGTAAAAGATGATTCCGGAAATGCAGTAAATATAGATAATATGTGGAATGAGTATAACCAATTAGGTTCTCAAATTCCTGCTAAAATGTTGAACGTTTATCGTTATACAAGTGCAGGCACGAATCCTGACCATGTATATCGCGATGCTTATGTAAGCCAACGCAGTACTTATAATATAACAAGTAATTATGAATTTAAGATTGCTGATGCCCATACATTCAAAACAATGTTGGGTATGAATGCTGTTTCATATGAACAAACTGGTAACTGGTCACAAAAAACTACATTGTTGGATTATACAAATCCACAATTTTCTTTGGCTACAGGTACTCAAACCTCAGGTGGCGGACATACTTGGAATTCTCAACTCGGTTTCTTCGGACGTTTAAATTATGACTATAATAACAAATATCTACTTGAAGCTAATATCCGTTATGATGGTTCATCAAAATTTCCTACAGCATTGCAATGGAGATGGTTCCCATCTTTTTCTGCTGGTTGGCGTGTAACTGAAGAACCTTGGATGGCTGGTGTAAGTAATGTTTTGAGCTCTTTGAAACTTCGTGCTTCTTGGGGTACTATCGGTGACCAATCAGTATCTAATTCACTTTATATTCCTACAATGACTTTTAGCAACTCAGGCTGGATACATAATGGTGCGATTGATAATTATTTCACTACACCTGCTGCAGTTGCTTCAGATATTACTTGGCAAGATATTTCTACATTGGACTTTGGTGTTGAAGCAAGATTGTTTAATGCAATAGGAGTTACATTTGACTGGTATCGTAGAAATACTGAAAATATGATTGTTGGAGCTGAAGGTATTGGTTACGGTTTCGGAGCAGCAGCTCCTAACGGCAACTACGGTTCGTTGAGAACAAATGGTTGGGAATTGTCTCTTGACTATGGTCATGTATTTGACAATGGGTTTAGTATTTCTGCGACTGCTTCAATAGCTGATGCCCTTACTACTATTACAGAGTATGGTACCGGTACTATTATAACAAGTTGGTATAATGGTAAGACATATGGTGAAATTTGGGGCTATCAAGTTGACAGACTATATCAAAATGATGATTTCCAACGTGATGGAACTGGTACGTTAATTAAAGGTAAGTCTTCAGATGGTTACACAGTTTATTTATTGACTGATGAAAATGCTCCTACTCAAGGTAAATTACAAAGCGGTTCATTACTATATGGTCCTGGTGATGTAAAATTTAAAGATCAGAATGGTGATGGAGTTATCAATAATGGTCAGAATAATCTTGCAGATCATGGTGACTTGGTAGTTATAGGTAACACTACTCCTCGTTATGAATATAGTTTCCGTGTTGATATGGATTATAAAGGATTCGACTTATCAATATTTTTCCAAGGTATTGGAAAACGTGATCTTTGGGGTTCAAGTCCATTAACAGTAGCCGGCTTTAACTCTTCCGATGGTTGTATGGCTCAGGCTATTGCAGGAGACTTCTGGTATGAAACTGTTGTTGACGGACAGGTTGTTGATTCAAACTATGATGCATTTTATCCACGTGCAGCAAATCTTGGCTCTTCTGCTACAGGCTTTAATATGCAATATTCTGATAAATATTTGTTGAATATGGCTTATTTGAGACTTAAGAATGTAACTTTCGGTTATACTCTTCCTGAAAAAGCAACTAAAAAAGCATTTATTGATAAATTGCGTATATATGTATCTTTGGAAAACTTCCTTACTTTTGATCATTTGAATGGTATTCCTATTGATCCTGAAGAGATTGCAGGTTATTCTGTTTATAACAGTTCAAATTATAACTCAAGCCGTACAGGTGTCGGAGCTCCGGCATTCAAGAGCGCTTCAGTAGGTCTTCAGTTAACTTTTTAATAATATAAAGAAATGAAAAAATTATCATATATTTTGATGACTATCGCACTGCTCTCCCTTGTTAGCTGTAGCGATTATTTGGACAGACCATCAAAAACACAAATGGATGACGGAAACTTTTGGACTTCTGAAGCTAATGTTCGCTTGTTCGTTAATGGTGGTTACAGTAACTATTTTGTTGGTTACAATCAGAGTTGGGGTCAACAATATGCGCCGGGAGTTTATAGCAGTGGCGAATTTAGCGATGATGGGTCTAATAATAATAAACAATCCAGTGGATTATTAGCTGTTCCTGCAGATAACTGGTATAGAGCAGAAGGAGTTTATTGGTTATACAGAACCGGTGCCGGTCCCTGGAATTTTGGATGGGTTCGTAAATGGAATCTGCTGATAGACAGGCTTGCTACCATGAAAGAAAATGGCTCACTTACAGATGAAGAATATAATCATTGGAATGGTGTAGCTCATTTTTTAAGAGGCTTTGAATATAGCCGTATAGTTGAATCATTTGGAGATGTTCCTTATTATGACCATGTTGTTGCTTCTACTGATTTTGATGATCAGTACAAAGAGAGAGATCCTCGTACAATGGTTATGACTAAAGTTATGGAAGATTTTGATTATGCAGTTGCAAATATTAGAAATGATGATGGAACAAACTACATCAATAAGTATGTTGCTGCCGCTTTTGCTTCACGCTTTATGTTATTCGAAGGAACTTGGTACAAATATCATCAAGGAAGTGGTACTGACGCACTTGCAAAACAATTCTTGGGAAAGGCTGTTTCATATGCTGAAACAATAATGAATTCAGGTAAATATAAATTTGATGTTGATTTCCGTTCATTGTTTGGATCAGAGAAGCAAGTAGGTAGCGAAGCTTTGATGTTTAGAGAATATAGTATAGAACTTTCAAGAACCCATTGTTTTGCTTCATATTCAAATTTGGATGAAGGCCAGACACGCTCAGCAAACTTATCATATTTAAAATCATTCATTTGCAAAGATGGTAAACCTTATTCAAGTTCAACTGTTGAAAATGTTGATAGTTGGAGACTTCAGGATATGGCATTGACTCGTGATCCACGTTTCGAAGCTACTTTTTGGGATGAACCAACTACAAGTTCTACAGGTATTTATTGTACTAAGTTTATTGACCGTGAAGGTCCTAAATATGCATATAATGGAGTAACCCGTCCTGCTAAATACGGGTCAATGACCAATACAAACGGTTTTCCTGTAATTCGTTATGCTGAAGTTGTTTTGAACTGGATTGAAGCAAAATGCGAATTGAATCTATCTTATGGTGGAGCAGCTGTGACTCAAACTGATCTTGATAAATCAATTAATGCTATTCGCACTCGTCCTTTAGATGCTGAAGCTATTGCAAAAGGTGTTGAAAAAACAGCTCCTCTTCAATTAAACAACCTTCCTAACGATCCTTTGCGTACAGCTTCTTCTGAAGTTAATACTCTTGCCGGTGTGGTAAGTAGTCCTCTTCTTTGGGAAATTCGTCGTGAACGCCGTATGGAATTCTTCCTTGAGCAAGTACGTGTATTAGATATTCGTCGTTGGGGCAAACTTGAACTTATGCAAGGTTCAAACAACCCGGATGTACTTGTAGGAGCATGGGTTGATTTCAATGAAACGCCAAATCTTAAGAAACCATTCAACTTATTGACAGCTGCAAATATAGGTAAAATTATTGTTCAAAAGCTTGATGGGACAACAGTTACTTATAATGGAACTAATGCAGCAGACATGATTGGATTTAAAATTCCTATGAATGTTCAGGATAGAGATCCTCTTCAAGTAAGAAATTATCTGGAACCTATATGTACTGACGTTCTTAACCAATATGCAGATAGAGGTTACACTATCACTCAAAATCCGGGTTGGTAGTAGGTAGCTATTTATAATAATAAATTAGAGGCGATTTGTAAAAGTCGCCTCTTTTTTATTTATTTAATAGTCTCTGTTAATGTAATCGTTGTTAATGTAATCGTGCAGATTTTCTTATATTAAAGATTTTCGACTAGAGCATTATTTTGATTGCGTCGAAACAGATTTATCTTATGCTGGACAATATTTTGTCTTTAAAGGCATTTTCTTCCTCCTGAGTAAGAAAGGCTACCTCAATAGGAAGATAAAATAATCTAATTTTTAGAGAATTAGATATATACGGGTTACAAAGCATACGTTGTGCGTCTTTTTCTGTTGTAAGTATTAATGCCAAAGGGTGATTATTTGCCAGTGTAGTTATATGGCGAATATTATGTTTTGTGAAATTATGATGGTCACTGAATTTCAGATGTATAATTTTAGTATAATCACCTATAATATGGTTCATTATAGGCTTATCTCCGGCAATACCGGTAAATAATATGACCTCTTTTGAATAGATATATCTATTGTCGCCTATCTCTGGAAATACCGGCAGGGGATTTTTATATACAATTTTTGAAAAAAGGAAGAGTTGTGAATTCCTGACCATAGTCATCTTTGCACATTTTTCTCTTTCCCATTCGTCAAGGTAATCCGGGGCTTTTGTTATTATAACTGTTTGAGCTCTTTTTATCTCAGTGGGGAGGTCTCTAAGTTTGCCGAACGGAAGGAGTTTATCTTTAAAGATTGGCCTGTTATAGTTTATCAATACCATAGATTGCGTAGGGATAACCCTTCTGTGTTGAAAGGCATCATCAAGTATTATAAGTTGAGGTTTTGTCTCTGCCGGGAGTGCCATGAGTTGTTCAATGCCACGTTTCCTGTTTTTATCTACTGCAACAATAATTTGAGGGAATTTTCTTTTGATTTGAAGTGGTTCATCTCCCACTTTTTTTGAAGAATCATTTTCAGAAATAATGATGAACCCTTTGCTTTTACGCCCATAACCTCTTGAAAGAACAGCAACACGATAGTCCTGACATGTCATTTTTACTATAAGTTCGGTTAGAGGTGTTTTTCCTGTTCCTCCTACGGTAACATTTCCTACAGAAATAATAGGGATGTTGAAACTAAATGATTTGAATGTACCATTGTCGTAATATTTATTTCTTAGCTTGAGGGCAAAATAATAAGGAAACGATACGACTTGATTTAAAAATGTGGACATATTTTATTTCCAAGTTTCTTTAATAAAATCCAATATTGAGTATAATTCATCCGGATTGGTCAAAGTTACTAATTTTAGGCGAGTATCTTTAAAATTATTTAATCCTTTGAAATAACATGATAAATGACGTCTCATTTCAAGTATGCCAACCTTTTCACCTTTGATTTCAATCGATTTTGCAAGATGACGCTTTGCAAGTTCAACACGCTCTTCAACAGATAAAGGTGGGAGAAGTTCTCCGGTCTGGAGGTAGTGTTTTATTTCCTTAAAAATCCACGGGTGACCAAAGCTTGCTCTCCCTATCATTATTGCATCGACTCCATATTTGTCAAAGGCCTCTTTTGCCTCTTCTGGAGTGGAAATGTCTCCGTTACCTATTATGGGAATAGTCATTCGCGGATTTTTCTTTACTTCTCCGATTAGAGTCCAATCAGCTTCTCCCTTGTACATTTGACAACGTGTTCTTCCATGAATTGTAAGAGCGGCTATCCCTACATCTTGTAATCGTTCGGCAAGTTCAACGATGATTTTAGAATTTTCATCCCAACCAAGTCTCGTTTTTACTGTGACGGGCAGTTTGACGGCTTTGACAACTTGTTTTGTAATCTCTACCAATTTATCAGGCCCACGCATCATTCCTGACCCTGCACCCCTTTTGGCTATTTTATTTACTGGACATCCGAAATTAATATCTATTAGATCAGGGCTTGCCTTTTCTACCATTTTTGCCGCTTCCACCATTGCTTCCGGAATATGCCCATATATTTGAATTCCAATAGGTTTTTCGTATTCATATGTTATAAGTTTTGCAAGAGATTTGCCTACATCACGTATTAAACCGTCGGATGAAACAAATTCAGTATATAGCAAGTCTGCCCCGAAAGATTTACAGATATATCTAAATGAGGCATCGGTCACATCTTCCATGGGTGCAAGGAGAAGTGGATTTTCACCAAGCTCTATATTAGATATTTTCATACAAGGTTATTGTAATAGGATAAGCATATTTATGTTGCAAAAATATGTATTTAAAGAGAATAAAAAAAGCATTACTTTTGTTCTAAATGAAATAGAATATGGGAAAGGAAATTAAAAAAATAGGGGTTCTCACCTCTGGAGGTGATGCTCCCGGAATGAATGCTGCTATCAGAGCTGTAGTCCGCTCTGCAATATATTACAAATGTGAAGTTATGGGGATTATGAGAGGCTATTCAGGTCTGATTGAGAAGCAGTTTATAGATATGCAATCCCATTCCGTATCTAAGATTATTTCACAGGGTGGAACTATTCTCAAATCTTCCAGATGTCCTGAGTTTAAAGATCCTGAGATTCGTAAAATGGCCGTGGGAAATATGATTGAGGCGAATATTGACGCATTAGTTGTAATTGGAGGGGATGGTTCTTTCAGAGGGGCAAATCTTTTACATAACGAATTTATGTTTCCTGTTGTTGGAATTCCAGGCACAATAGATAATGACATATTTGGTTCTGATTATACAATAGGGTTTGATACTGCAATAAATACCGCTGTTTCTGCTGTGGATAAATTACGTGATACAGCTGATTCCCATAATCTTGTATTTTTTGTTGAAGTAATGGGAAGAGATGCCGGTTTTATTGCCCTCAATTCTGCTATAGCCACAGGGGCTGAGGCCGTGCTTATTCCTGAGTATCATACTGATGTGGATGATTTGTGCCGGTATTTGCTTAATGAAAGAAGAAAAAATAAAACATCAGGAATAGTAATAGTTGCTGAAGGAGATAAAGAGGGTGGAGCTGTTGAGATTGCCGCAAAAGTAAAATCCCGTTTGCCAGATTATGAAACAAGGGTGACAACGTTAGGACATATACAAAGGGGAGGTTCTCCTTCTTGCAAAGATAGAGTATTGGCAAGTATTTTGGGCCATGAATCAGTTAAGGCTCTTATTGACGGACAGAGTGGAATTATGGTTGGAGTTGTTAATAATGAACCGGTTTATACGACATTTGAAGTGGCATGTTCACGTCATAATGAAATAAATAAAAATTTATATGAAATCTCTCATATTTTGTCCCTTTAAATATTTTAACTATCTTTGCATCCCCCAAAATTTTTGGGGAATCGCAACAAAATTAATGTATTAACTTAAAAATCAACAAAGTGGACACACAAAGTTACAAGACAGTGTCGGCTAATGATTCTACCGTTACAAAAGAATGGTTAGTAATCGATGCTACTGATCAAGTCCTTGGTCGTCTGGCTTCCCGAGTGGCAGTTTTGCTACGTGGAAAGAATAAAGTTAATTTCACTCCACACGTGGACTGCGGGGATAATATCATTATTCTCAATGCAAATAAAGTTCGCTTTACTGGAAAGAAATTGACAGACAAGGTGTACGTACGTCATACAGGGTATCCTGGAGGACAACGTTTCTCGACACCAAAGGAATTGTTGGCACGTAAACCGTTAGCCGTAGTTCAGCACGCCGTTAAAGGTATGCTTCCCAAAAATCGACTTGGTGCAGAGTTGTTCCGCAATCTTTATGTTTATGAAGGTAGTGAACATCCGCATGAAGCACAGAAGCCAAAACAAATTAACTTAAACGAAATTTAAACAGAGCATGGAAGTAATTAACGCCCTTGGAAGACGTAAATCAGCAGTTGCTCGCGTTTATGTAAACACAGGTAAAGGTAACATTACAATTAATAATCGTCCTCTTGAAAACTATTTCAAGGAAGAGACTCTTCAGTATATTGTAAAACAACCTTTAGATCTTACAGGTACCCTTGCTAATTTCGACATCAAGGTAAATCTTGATGGCGGTGGAATTAAAGGTCAGGCAGAAGCTCTTCGCCTTGCAATCGCTCGTGCGCTTTGCAAAATGGATGCTGAAGCTTATCGTCCTGTATTGAAATCAAACGGTTTTCTCACTCGCGACTCACGTGAAGTTGAAAGAAAGAAACCCGGTCAACCTGGTGCACGTAAACGCTTCCAATTCAGCAAACGTTAGTATTAATAAACTGATTTACACAATGCACAGATTGAGTATAAAACAATGGGATCCATTTTGGCTGCCCACCGTTTGCTCAACTGCGGAAAATTAAGAGATCGGCCAGGCCGCTACTCTAAATTGATAAAAAGAGAACTCTCAACAAAAATTAAGCTGGGAGAACAAAAGTAAAAAACAAAAAAAATTAACAAAATGTCTAGAACTAATTTCCAAGACTTACTTGATGCAGGTGTACACTTTGGACACTTAAAAAGAAAGTGGAATCCTAAGATGGCTCCGTATATTTTCATGGAAAAAAACGGAATCCACATTATTGACCTGCATAAGACTGTTTTAAAAATAGATGAGGCTGCAAATGTTATGAAGCAACTTGCTCGTGCAGGTCGTAAAGTATTATTTGTTGCTACTAAAAAACAGGCAAAAGAGATTGTAGCAGAAAATGCTAAATCTGTAAATATGCCATATGTTACTGAAAGATGGCCGGGTGGTATGCTTACTAATTTCCCTACAATTCGTAAGGCAGTTAAGAAGATGAATACTATTGATAAAATGATATCCGATGGTACATTTGAAACCCTGGCTAAACGTGAACGTCTTCAGGTTACTCGTCAAAGAGCTAAACTTGAAAAGAACTTAGGTTCTATTTCCGATTTGAATCGCCTTCCTTCCGCTCTGTTTATAGTTGATATACAGAAAGAGATAAATGCAGTGAAAGAAGCTAACCGCCTTAACATTCCCGTAATTGCGATGGTTGATACTTGTTGCGATCCAACCCCTGTTGATTATGTGATTCCGGCAAATGATGATGCGGCAAAATCAATTTCTCTTGTTATGGAGATTGTTTGTAAAGCTATCGCTGAAGGTTTGGAAGAAAGAAAACTTGAGAAAGAGAAAGAAAAAGATTCTGTTCCTGAAAAGGGAGATAAAGAGGAAGCTGTTAACTCAAAAAAAATCCGTGCACGTAAAGTAAATACTAAAGATGAAGCATCTTCTGAAGAAGAAAAAACTGTTGCAAAGGTAGAAGAAGCTCCAAAGGAAAAAGTTGCCGTAAAGGTAGAAGAGACTCCTAAGGATGAAAAGATTGTACCTACAGAAGAACCTAAAGACGAATAATTAATTTAAATATCATACAATGGAAATTAAAGCAGTAGATGTTGCAAAATTGCGTAAGATGACAGGTGCCGGTATGATGGACTGCAAGAAAGCTCTTGTTGAGGCTGATGGTGATTATACCAGAGCTCAGGAAATCATCCGTGAAAAAGGAAAATTAATTGCAGCAAAACGTGCAGACCGTGACACTACAGAAGGTTCTGTTATTGCCATGGCTAATGAAGCAAATAATAAAGCTATTTTGGTTTGTCTTGGTTGTGAAACCGATTTTGTTTCCGGTAATTCTGAATTCAAAGCTTTGGCTGAAAGTATCGCAAATGCAGCATTGAAAGCAATGCCTGCTGATCTGGAGGCTCTTAAAATAATTGATTTAGGTGGACAAACGATAGAAGAGGCTGTTAATCAACAAATAGGCAAGAGTGGTGAAAAACACTCATTGGCTTGTTATTACAAATTGGAAGCTCCATATATTGCAACTTATATTCATATGAATAATAAGCTTGCTACTATAGTGGGTTTTAACCAAGAAGTATCTTACGAACTTGGGAGAGAGATTGCTATGCAAATTACGGCAATGAGCCCTGTTTCTATCAGCAAGGATGACTGTCCAAAAAATGTAGTTGAAAAGGAGCTGGAAATATATCGTGAACAAATCCGGGAAGAGGGTAAACCTGAGAATATGATTGAACAGATTGCTAACGGTAAACTTAATAAATTCTTTAAAGAACAAACTTTGGAGCAACAGACTTTTGTGAAAGATGGTAAGATATCAGTTCTTGATCATCTTAAAAATGAAGCACCTGGTGCAAAGGTTGTAGGGTTCTTTAGGTATTCATTGAATGATTAAAGCTTGTTAGATAGTTATAAAAAAGCGTTTCTTTAAGGAACGCTTTTTTTTGTTATTTCTTACAGAACAAAAATATTACCTTTGATATATGCCAAAAATTAATTTCAATGTTGAAGATAGAGCAGAGTTCTCTATAGATCTTAATAAAATATTGATAAAAAATCCTTCTTCGACTTTTTTTGCACGCATTGATGGAAGAGGTATGTCAGATAATGGGGTTTCTGATGGAGATGTCCTTATTATAGACAAGAGCCTTAATCCGAAAGAAAATTCTTTGGTTGTCTGTTTTTTAGACGGGGGTTTTACATTAAAAAGATTTAACCGGATAATGATGGATTTGTATCAAGAAAATATTGTCTGGGGGGTAGTTATTTATATAATTAAAAAAGTATAGATATTTAATTTAGCAGTTCTGTAAAGTTATAGACACGTATATGTACGGTTTGTGTGATTGTAATAATTTTTTTGTTTCATGTGAGAGAGTGTTCAACCCTTCTCTTAATGGTAAGCCTGTTCTTGTTCTAAGTAGCAATGATGGTTGTGTTATTGCACGTAGTAATGAATCGAAGAAGTTGGGAATTAAGATGGGGCAGCCTTTTTTTGAAATAAGGGAATTGGTTGAAAAAAACAGAGTAAATTTATTTTCGACCAATTTTTCTTTATATAATGATTTTTCACTTCGTGTGATGGAGGTGCTTCGCAAATATGTTCCTGCAATTGAGGTGTATTCTATTGATGAAGCTTTCTTTGATTTAAAAGGGGTGGATATTTCTATTTTGGAGAGTTTTGGCAAAGAGATTGCTGCTGCCGTGAAAAAAAATATTGGGATTCCTGTCAGTATAGGGATTGCTCCGACTAAGACCCTTGCAAAAATTGCAAGCAAATTAGCAAAAAAATACCCAAAGTTGGAAGGATGTTGTATTATGTATCGATTCGAAGATGTTGAAAAAGTTCTTAAAAAGATTCCTGTTGAAGATGTGTGGGGAATAGGTCGTAAGCTCACTAAGAAATTATACTCTGACGGGATAAAAACGGCATACGATTATACTCAACTTTCTTCTGATTGGGTTAAAAGAGAGATGAAAGTAATGGGATTGCGTACATGGAAAGAGCTCAGAGGAGAAGCTTGCATAGGTTTTGAAGAGATGCCTTCAGATAAGCAACAAATAATGGTTTCACGTTCATTCACGAAGGAAATAGACAATTTTGATGATATTCATGCGGCTATTTCAATTTTTATCTCTTTGGCGGCAGAAAAGCTTCGTAAACAGAAGTGCTGTGCCGGTGAGCTAAATATCTTTATTTTTACAAATTATTATCGTAAAGACAAACCTCAAAATTATAAGATTCAGTTTGTCAGACTGGATTTTCCAACGGACAGCACCTTTGAACTTATTGAACAAGGAATGAAAGCATTAGAAAAAATATATTCAAATAAATACACTTATAAGAGAGCAGGAATAATTTTAACCGGTATTATCAAAAAAAATTGTATACAAGGCACTTTGTTTGATACTACAGATAGAAGCAAACATTCTGAGTTGATGAATATAATGGACAAAATCAATTCTGATCTTGGAAAAGGAAGTGTAAGTGTTGCTTCACAGGGACTTTCTCCTGTTAGAATTACAAATAAACATCTCTCCCCTTGTTATACGACAAGATGGGAGGAAATCTTGAGAATTAAAGTGTAGGGTGGGGGCTTAGATGACTCCAAGTTCTTTTCCTATTTTAGTAAATGCTGCAACACATTTGTCCAGATGTTCTTTCTCGTGTCCCGCAGAGACTTGTACTCTGATTCGTGCAAGGTCTTTAGGAACAACCGGATAGTAAAACCCGACAACATATATTCCTTCTTCGAGAAGTTTTGCAGACATTTCCTGCGCTAATTTTGCATCATATAACATAACTGCGCATATGGCAGATTGAGTCGGTTTTATATCAAATCCTGCTATTTTCATCTTTTCAATGAAGTATTCCGTGTTTGCATGAAGTTTATCCTGTAGTTTGTTGGTTTCCGATATCATATCAAACATCTTAATTCCTGCTGCGGCAATAACCGGAGGAATAGAGTTTGAAAAAAGATATGGACGCGAACGTTGGCGAAGCATTTCAATAATTTCTTTTTTACCTGTTGTGAATCCACCTACTGCACCACCAAATGATTTCCCCAATGTGCCGGTAATTATTTCTATATTTCCACGAAGGTTATATAGTTCTGTTACTCCTCGTCCTGTTTTACCTACGACACCTGCTGAATGGGATTCGTCTACCATTACCATGGAGTTGTATTTGTTTGCCAGTTCGTATATTTTATCAAGAGGGGCAACATTACCATCCATAGAGAAGACTCCGTCTGTAACGATAATGCGGTTTTGTTGTGCTTGAGAAAGCTTCAGGCAGTGCTCCAACTCATCCATATTTGCATTTGAATAGCGATAACGCTGTGCCTTGCATAAACGGACACCGTCAATAATTGAAGCATGATTGAGGCTATCTGAAATTATTGCATCATTTTCATTTAAAAGAGGTTCAAATACACCCCCATTTGCATCAAAACATGCAGCATATAAAATGGCATCCTCTGTCCCGAAAAATTCGGATATTTTTGTTTCCAGTTTTTTATGAAGATCTCCTGTTCCACAGATAAAACGGACAGAAGACATTCCATATCCATGAGTGTCAAGTGCTTCTTTTGCTGCCTTGATTAATTCTTTGTTGTTTGCAAGTCCAAGATAGTTGTTTGCGCAAAAGTTTAAAACCTCCTCGCCGGTGCTAACCTTAATTTTTGCCTGTTGAGCAGTGGTAATGATTCTTTCTTTTTTATAAAGGCCAGCCTCCTTGATTGTTTGCAATTCGGCTGTAAGATGTTTTTGAAAATCAGTATACATATCTTATCTATTTTATATATCGTCGTAACAATAAACAAACTTAACATTTTTTTAAAAAAGTGGCTTAAATTTTGTGCAATATCTTGTTTTTAGAAAAATATAAAAACTATTTTTGTTTTTTTAGTTTTTTAGGAATACATTTGCGACTCTTTTCAAAATAAAAATATGGATATTAAGGATAAAATATTAGAAAATACTACTAACTTTTTCATAAAGGGGGGATGTAGAAAAGTCACAATGGATGAGATTGCATCATATAATGGGATTTCTAAAAGAACTCTATATGAGAACTTTAATGATAAGGCCGATTTGATCTTCCAATGTATCAAGTATTGTGACAAAAAAAGCAAAGATGGATTCTGTAAAAGCTTTTCTACTCCCACAAATATAATGGAAATGGTAATGAAAGGTCCTTACAGTCATGAAAATGAAAAAATCATAAGAGTGATGAATTTTTTTGAAGAGGTCAAAACATATTATCCTGATGTATTTTCTTCAGTTTTTTCTGAAATAAAATTGGGTCACAGAGAAGCTCTTACAAATTTAATAAGAGAAGGGCAGCAAAATGGGCAAATAATTGATACAATATCGGAAAAAGGGATAGTACTTGGTGTTGAGAAAATGATGAAGATTGTAGGGGATAATGACTTTATTACTGATGAAAATATGACAAAGGATGAAATTTATAAATATTTTATAATGGTTTACTTCAGAGGCATATCCACTGAAAAAGGGAGAGAGATAATTGATAATTTTTTAAATAAACAATAATTATGTGTTCAAAATTCATTAATTTAAAAACAGAGCTGACCATATTTTTTATGGTGATTTTTACAACGACAGCTTTGAATGCACAACAGCGGGATACCATCAGACTGACACTTGATCAAGCGATTGCTATCGCTCTTAATGATAATATTTCTGTGAGAATGGCGGATGAAGAGTTGCAAAGAGTAGATTATTTGAAGAAGGAGAATTGGTATGCCTTACTTCCATCTGTAAATGCTCAGGCATCTTATACTAACAATATTATAAAACCTGTAATGTTTTTTGATATGGGGACTGGTGAACCTATGAAGATAACTATTGGGTATAATAATACTACAACTTTTGCCGGTGCTGTTCAATTACCGGTTTTTTCAATGGCTCTTTATAAACAGATTCAAATATCTGAATTGGATATGAAGACGGCGCTTGAGTCTGCACGTTCAACCAAGATAGATCTTATTGAGCAAGTGAAGAATGCATTTTATGGAATTGTAATGTCAGAAGAATCTTTATCGGTATTGTGTAGTTCATATGAGAATGCGATGGAGTCTGCCATGAATATTAAAAAAATGTATGAACTTGGAATGGCTTCTGAATATGATAAAATCCGTTCTGAGGTTGCTGCCAGAAATATTGCACCAAGTTTAACTCAGGCAGAAAATATGCTTTCCTTAGCTAAAATGCAGTTCAATATGTTGCTTTCGATTTCTCTTGATACACCAATCAAGGTTATCGGAGAATTTAATAGATACCAGGAAGAAATTTTAAATTATGTTCCGGATTTGACTTACAGTTTTCTATGGAACAGTAGCTTACGTACAATGGATTTGAATCAGCAAAAACTAAGTAAATCATTTGAACTTATTCGTTCACAGCGATATCCTACTATTTCTGCCAGTATGTCATATAATATCCAGACTCAGGAAAATGAATTCACTTATGCGGTTCCTTGGGTTAATTCCCTCTCTGCCGGCTTTACTGTTTCGGTTCCTATTTTTAATAAGTTATCCATTTCTTTGAAAGAGAAACAGACACGTTCAAGTATGAAACAACTTGAATTGCAGAAGGAACTGTTGAAAACAAACTTGTCTCTTACCGCTCAAAATTCCATAAATGAGATGATACGTGCTAAAAAACAACTTATTTCCGATAGGGAAGCAGTGGTTCAGGCAACAAAAGGATATGAAATTGCAAAAGTAAGATATCAGACAGGTTCAGGTACTGTGCTGGAATTGAATGACTCTGAAATAGCTTTAACCACATCAAGAATAAATTTAAACCAAACAATTTACAATTACCTGAAGGCAAAAAATGGTCTTGAAAGGATATTGGGAATAGATAATAAATAATATATATGAAAAGAATTGTTTTTACATTAATTGCAGGACTGTTACTGGTAGCAGCTTGTACTCCAAAACAAACAGAAGAGAAGCAGAATAATGCATTGCCTTTAGTAAAAGTGGCAAAGGCTGTTGTTAAACCGGTAAATCAAATAATAGTTTTTTCCGGAAATATTGAACCGTTCAAAAAGAACAATATTTCAAGTTCATCTGCACAACGCATTGATAAAATATTTGTAGAAATAGGTGATAAAGTGAAAAAGGGGCAAGTATTGGTGCAAATGGAAAGTAATAGTTATGATCAGGCAAAAATTCAGATTGATAATCTAAAAGTTGATTTGGCTCGCACAGAAGCTTTGTATTTATGTGGTGGAGTTTCAAAACAACAATATGATCAACTTAAATTACAGGCTGATATAGCAGAAGAAAGTTTAAGAAATCTTGAACAAAATACAAAATTGATATCTCCGATTGACGGAGTTGTAACAGCACGTAATTTTGATGGCAGGGATCTTACAATGGGACAACCTATATTGACAATAATGCAATTATGTCCTGTTAAAATTCTTATAAGTATAAGTGAAGAATTTTTTCCTGTAGTTAAAAATGGTACCCCTGTTGAGATAACGCTTGATGTTTACCCTGGTCAATTTTTCCAAGGTAAGATAAGTTTGATATATCCCACAATAGATGCAACCACAAGAACATTTCAGGCACAAGTTAGTATTGCCAATAATAATATGAAAATTCGTCCAGGAATGTTTGCAAGAGTAATGGTTGATTTTGGCCAAAAAAATAGAATAATGGTTCCTGATCAGGCTATTATTAAACAAAAAGGTACAAATAATAAATATGTTTATGTCCTTGGATCTGACAATGTAGTTACTTATACGCAAATTGAGCTTGGGCAGAGGGTAGATTCCGAATACGAAGTGATATCTGGTTTATCAGAGGGAGAAAGTGTGGTATATGCAGGCCAAGGACGATTATTGGATCAAACAAAAGTTAAAGTATTATGAAAATATATGAAATAGCGGTAAAAAAGCCGATTACAACTGCGTTGATATTTGTTGCCTTGATTGTAATCGGATTATTTTCCCTTTCTCGTCTTTCTGTTGATTTGTATCCGGAGATAGAAATCAATGCGGCAACGGTGATGACTACATATTCCGGGGCAAGTGCTCAGGATATTGAACAGAATATTACGAAAACGCTTGAGACATCATTAAGTTCCGTAACTGGTTTGAAAGAGATAACATCTACATCTAAGGATAACATTTCTTTGGTCACCCTTGAATTTGAATATGGTTATAATATGGATGAGGCGGTAAATGATATTCGTTCTACCCTGGATCTTGTCGAATCATATCTTCCTGACGGGGCAGAGCAGCCGGTAGTAGTAAAATTCAGTTCAGATATGATTCCTATCATGTTCTTGTCAGCAACATCAGAATCAAATTTTGAGGGGCTATACAACATATTGGATGAAAAAGTTGTTGCACCATTAAACAGAATTGATGGTATCGGATCGGTTTCTATTTCCGGTGCACCGGAAAGAGAGGTACAAGTGCATGTGGATCCTAAAAAGATGGAATCTTATGGTCTGACATTAGAAGGTGTCGCTGCTGTAATTGCCGGTGAAAATAGGAATTTACCTGCAGGAAAGATTGATGTAGGTTCTGAAACATACTCTGTACGCGTTGATGGCGAGTTCAAGGAGAGTGACATGATTAAGGATGTGATAGTAGGGAGTTATAATGGTAAAAATATTTATGTAAGAGATGTTGCAACAGTAAGGGATACCTTAAAGGAGAGAGCTACTGAAGTTAAAACAAATAATGTTATCGGATCATCAATAATAATTCAAAAACAATCCGGAGCCAATGTTGTAAATATCACAAAAGAGATAAGAAAGGCTTTGCCGGGAATAAGGGAAACACTCCCTCCCGATGTCAAATTGGACATTGTTATGGATACTTCTGAATTTATACAGGGAAGTATAAATTCTTTATCGGAAACAGTTGTTCTTGCTGGTTTGTTTGTAATGCTGGTTGTCTTATTCTTTCTTGGGAGATGGAGAGCTACATTTATTATTATATTGACGATACCGGTCTCCTTGATAGCAGCATTTATATATCTTATGATATCCGGGAATACGCTTAATATCATTTCTTTATCTTCATTAACAATCGCCATAGGTATGGTGGTTGATGATGCAATTGTGGTACTTGAAAATATAACTACACATATTGAGAAGGGATCAAGACCGAAAGATGCTGCGATATATGCAACAAATGAGGTTTCTGTTGCTGTAATAGCATCAACATTAACTATAGTTGCTGTATTTTTTCCATTAACAATGGTTTCAGGTATTTCAGGAGTAATGTTCAAACAATTGGGATGGATAGTTACAATTATTATGTCAATATCGACTTTGACGGCACTTACTCTTACTCCTATGCTTTCTTCTATTATGTTGAAAAAAGATTCTAAGAAAGGAAAAGTATTTAAAATAGTATATGGCCCGATAGCGAGAATGTTAGATGGGTTGGATAGAGTATATGCAAGGTTTCTTAACTGGAGTCTATCTCATAAGGCTATATTATTGTCAAGTGTCGCGGCCTTATTTATAGCCAGTTTGTTTCTTCTTGGTGTTGTGGGCTCTGATTTCTTTCCGGCATCTGATGACGGAAGAGCAACAGTAAAAGTTGAATTGCCTGTTGGTACAAGAGTGGATAAGACAAGGGAATTAAATGATGATCTGTATAAACTTTGGAGAGAAAAGTATCCGGAATTAGTTAATATACAGGCTACAATGGGTGAGTCTGACGGTAATAATATTTTTATGGCAATGAATAGTTCCGGCTCCCATATATTGTCTTATACGTTAACTTTTACAGATGCAAATAAGAGGAAGCGTACCATATTCGAACTATGTGAAGAAATACGTAAGGATTTAGAGGGTATTCCTGAAATATACAGGAGTCAGGTTTCTTCAGGGGGAGGAATGTCTATGGGAGGAGGTAGTACTCTTGATGTTGAAATAATAGGATATAATATGGATGAGGGGGAACGACTTGCAAACGAAGTATCGGAGATAATGAAAGATACTAAAGGACTAAGAAATGTCGTGATAAGCAGAGAGGACTATCTTCCTCAATATGAAGTCGTGTTTGACAGAAATAAACTTGCAATGAATGGCATTACGATGTCTTCTGCGGCACAGATACTACGTAATCGTATCAATGGTTTGGTTTTGTCAAAATATCGTGAAGACGGAGATGAATATGATATTTCTGTTCGTGACAATAAGGATTACCGTAACAGTATTCAGGATATTGAGGATATCGCTATTACCAACAACATGGGTAAACTAATTCGTTTGAGTGAAGTAGGAGCAGTTGTTGAAAGTTTTTCTCCACCTTCAATTACGCATACTAATAAAGAACGATACATAAAAGTTTCTGCTGCCTTGTATGGCATTGCTTTGGGAGATGCAAAAAAAATTGTTGAACCACAAATAAAAAAACTTGATTTTCCTCAAGACTTTACTTACAATTTTACCGGGTCAGTTAAAGATCAGCAGGATTCATTCGGTGAAATGATTACATTAATGCTGCTTGTGATAATGCTTGTATTTATTGTTATGGCGGCTCAATTTGAATCTCTAAGGGATCCTTTTATAATAATGTTTTCATTGCCATTTGCTTTTACAGGAGTCTTTTTAGCCCTTTGGATGACTAATACTCCTTTGAGTTTGATTGCATTGATAGGTGCTGTGATGTTGATAGGCATAGTTGTTAAAAACGGTATTGTTCTTGTCGATTATATTAATCTTAACAGGGAAAGAGGTGCTTCTATCAGGAGGTCAGTCATAATAGGTGGTAAATCACGTCTGCGTCCGGTACTGATGACAACAATAACAACATTGCTAGGTATGTTACCAATGGCTTTGGGAGTAGGGGAAGGTTCCGAATTATGGCAACCTATGGGTATTGCTATTATCGGTGGGCTGACAATCTCTACTATATTGACGCTGATTGTAATGCCTGTTATTTATTTGTTGTTCAATGCGGGCGATGTGCGTAGAAAACGGAAAAAACTACATAAACAATATTTAAACAAAGAGTAGGATGAAAGCACTGATGATAACATATAATCAATCATTAAATGAAATGATAATGGATATATTGGATAATAATTCCGTACGTGGTTTTACCAAATGGGAAGACGTTCAGGGAAGAGGTACAAAAAAAGGAGAACCACATTATGGCTCTCATGCATGGCCTTCAAAGAATATATGTATTATTGCGGTTGTTGAACCTGAAAAAGCCACTGTAGTGATAGAAAAGTTGAACAGTCTTAATAAGAATGCTGAAAAGCAAGGGCTTACAGTATATGTATGGGATGTTTATCAGGGAGTATAAGTAAATGTTATAGCGTTCTTCCAAGCGAAAACGCTATAATAAAAAAAAGTAGTATATTAGCATTAAATAAAAATTATAAATATTGTTATGGCACAATTAATTAACGATTCAAATTTCGAAGATACAGTTATCAAATCTGATAAACCTGTTATAGTGGATTTTTGGGCGCCATGGTGTGGCCCATGTAGGATGATAGCTCCTATTATTGAGGAATTATCTAGTGAGTATGAAGATAAGGTTTTAATTGCAAAATGTAATGTTGATGAGTCATCAGATGTTCCTATGAAATATGGAATAAGAAACATTCCGACACTTGTTTTCTTCAAAAACGGAGAAATGGTTGGAAGATTGGTCGGGGCGGTTTCAAAATCTGAAATAAAAAATAAAATAGAATCATTTATCTAAAGAAGAAAAGTTATGAAAAAAGTAGTAGTATTTATTATTGCTCTTACGTTGTTTATGGGCTTTAATGTTAATTCAAATGCTCAAGGGTTTATTATTAAAGGTGGATTAAGTTATGCTAATATGGGTACCAGATTTGAAAATTATGATGTTAAAAGTTATGCCGGATATCATTTTGGTGTTGGTGTTCAGACAGGTAGCCTGTTGGGATTTTCACTTCAGCCGGAGCTTCTTTATAATGTAAGTGGTTCAAAAATAGGTGAAAATATAGACTGGGTACAAGGTTATTTGCAGTTGCCAGTTAATATTCAATGGGGTATAGATCTAATGATTTGCAAACCTTATATTCAAGTATCACCATTTGTGGGATATTGTCTTTCTAATACATTATCGGGGAGTGGTGTTTCAGCTGATACAAATCTTTTTGATTACATAAGTGATAATTCAGATAGATTTGATTATGGTGTTGGTATAGGTGCCGGTCTTGAATTATGGAAACTTCAAGTAAGTGCAAAATACATTTGGAACTTTGGCAATGTTACAGATTGGAATGAATTTGAAAATAACCTTGGGAATATAACTACTGATAATGCCGGAGCAGTTGAAGTATCTATTGCAATTAAGTTTTAATCAAGTTTAACCTTAATGGGGAAAAGAATTACAGTATATTGCGCATCAAGCGATGTATTAGATATTAAATACAAAGAGGCCGCTCGTGATTTTGCAAGAGAGGCCTCTTTGCTTGAATATAATGTGGTATGCGGAGGAACAACAAAAGGCCTAATGAAGATTATCGCTGATGAGATGATTGCTGTCGGAGGAAATGTTTCTGGTGTCATTCCTCATTTTATGTGCGAAAAAGGGCTAGAGCATAAAGGAATTAAGGATATTGTCTATACGCAAACTCTTTCTCAACGAAAAGAGAATTTGCGTAATGGGTCAGATACAGTTGTAGTTTTTCCAGGTGGAATAGGAACACTTGATGAGTTTTTTGAAACTATGGTGTTAAAATGGCAGGGCCAATTTTCAGGGAAATTGGTTCTTTTTAATCAGGAAGGATATTATGATCAGTTGATAGCTCTTTTTAATAATTTTTATAAAGAAAAGACAATTAATGATGATGTTTTGAATTCTGTGATAATTGTAAAGGATTTGGATGAATTATTTGAACAACTTGTAACTTAATGGATGTACAACGTATAAAAGATGACTTGGGGGATGACTGGATTTCGTTTCAGCAGATGATGATATCAAAATTGGATTCTGAAGAGCCACTTTTAAATAAAGTAAATGAATATTTGTTCGAACGTTCTGGAAAACAGATACGTCCTATACTTGCTTTGTTGTCCGCACATGTATGTAAAGGCTTTTGTAATGAAAATGCTATTCGTTGTGCTGCTGCATCTGAAATGATTCACACAGCTACTCTTTTACATGATGATGTTGCAGACAATGCTGATATTCGCAGAGGTTCGCCTACAATTATGTCTCTGTTTACCCCTTCTGCTTCTGTTCTTATAGGAGACTTTTGGCTTGCAAGGGCAATCCGCATTATAGTATGTCATTGTAAAAATGAGATTATACTCTGTTTTTCAAAATGTATAGAAGATTTAGCTGAAGGGGAGATGTTGCAGATGCAGAAGGCAGAAACCTTAGATACAACAGAAGAAGATTACATTTCAATTATTTCACGAAAGACCGCTTCTCTTTTTTGTGCCGCTGTTAAAAGTGCCGCTTATGCGGTTGATGCACAAGATAATGTAATAGATATAATGGATAAATATGCGTATCATCTTGGTCTTGCATTTCAGATAAGGGATGATATTTTGGATTATTCTCCATCTTCACAGACCGGCAAAATGACCGGAATAGACATTGTTGAGAAAAAAATTACTTTGCCGCTACTTATGGCTTTCAAAAATGCTCCGGCTGAAATTGTAGAACAAATAAAAAATATAATCAGAGAGATAGGCTTTAATAACGAAGAGGACAAGGTGTCTATTTCAGAAGTACTGAAGTTTGTTTATGATTATGACGGGCTGGAATGTGCGCAGAAACGTCTTGAGCAAGAGTTAAGAAATGCCATTGAAGCTATTTCTATAATGGAAGACTCTTTTGCTAAGAAACATCTTATTGAATTGGCGGAGTACGTGGGAATAAGAAAAAATTAACGTAAATCTCCTTGGCTCCAATCAGGCTCCTTTAATTGTTTTTTGTTATTAATTATAAAAGATAAATATGTTATAGGCATACCTTTAGCAAGAAATTGAGATTCATAGTGTGTTTTAATTGACAGAATTTCATCTGCTCTGCCACTTCCGTATATATCGTTATTATGTTCAATAATAGTTAAATCATTTTCTCGGGCAAGAGCAAGCGTATATTCATGAAGAAGCTGACTGTCGGTCTTTAGATGAACTACTCCTGTCTCTTTAAGAAAATTCTTATATCGATTCAGAAAAAGTGGGTGTGTTAGGCGTCTTTTCGCCTTTTTTATTTGAGGGTCGGCAAATGTTATCCATATTTCCGATATTTCGTTTTTATCAAAAACCGATTCAATAAATTCTATTCTAGTTCGGAGAAAAGCAACATTTTGAAGTTTGTTTTCATAAGCGAACTTGGCTCCTTTCCAAAGTCTGGCACCTTTAATATCAACCCCGATAAAATTTTTATCCGGATATTTTAATGCAAGAGCAATAGTATATTCTCCTTTTCCGCATCCTAATTCAACAACTACCGGGTTATTATTTTTAAAGATATATTCATTCCATTTTCCCTTAATATAATAATCTTTTCCTAAAACATCTTCTGTTGTTGGTTGTATAAGACAATCAAAAGTTTCGTTTTCTTTGAATTTTTTCAGTTTATCTTTTCCGCTCATTTTCCGATTCGGGTAAAAAACCTTGATATGAAAGACCCATACCTAAGATCCCTTTTATACCATTATTGTTAAGAATTTTTATTTTTATTTCCCACTTTCCGGGGTCATTATCAACCTGAATATCTTTACGATAAGGCCATTGTATATCCACCAACTTTCCTGAACATTTTTTATGGGAAATTAATTCATTATCCGAGTGGAAAGGAAAAGTGATTTCTTCAACATATTTTTTCCCGGAGGGGGATCTGGCTTTAATTAATAATAACAAAGTATCGCTATTAACAGTGGAAGAGTTATATCTGCAAGAAATGAATGTCTGATATGATATCTCTTTTTCCATGTCCATTTCGAATGCAAAAACGGATTCAGGCCCTATGTTCGAATTTTTGACAGAGATAAATTGATAGTTTTCAAGCGGTTTATCGCATGAGAAAACTGCAAAAAGCAGGAATAAAAAGAGAAAACTGACTCTATTGTTTGTCACCGGGTTTTTGTCTAAAATTTTTTCTTTTTTTGTTTTGGTTCTGTGCCTTTTTTGTTTTCTCATCAAATCGCGAAATACTGTCATCTCCAACCGCACTTATGAATTGGGGTTCTTTTGAAATTATTTCTTTTTCCTGAAGAGAATCAGGCTTTAGTCCCTTCCTGTTTGCAGCAATAATATCACGAACTTTACTTCCTGTTAAAGGAAGTATGTTAGCCATACTATTAGGATCATATGAGAACCACATTAGTCCCTTAAGAATATCGGTTTTCATCAAGAAAGCTTGTCCGTCTTTAAATTCAAGTGGTCCTCTCAATTCTGGAAATTGTTTTTGGGCATCTATATATATGGATGCTTCGTAATTTATGCAGCACTTAAGTTTGCTGCATTGACCTGCAAGCTTTTGTGGATTTAAAGACAAGTCCTGACAACGGGCAGCCTGAGTGGTTATAGATTGGAAATCAGACATATATTTTGAGCAACATAATGCTCTTCCACATACTCCAATGCCTCCTATAAGTCCTGCTTCCTGCCGTGCTCCGATTTGTTTCATTTCTATTCTTATATGGAATTCTTCTGCAAAATCTCTAATCAATTGACGAAAATCAACTCTTTCATCTGCAATATAATAGAATATGGCCTTTGTTCCATCACCCTGAAATTCCACATCTCCTATCTTCATATTCAATCCAAGCTTTGCTGCAATCTGACGTGAGCGTATCATGGTTTTATGTTCTCGAGCAATCGCCTCTTGCCATCTTTCTATATCGAGGATTTTAGCTTTACGATAAATTTTTCTAAATTCATAATTTTCAGGATCAATCTTGTGACGCATTAATTGCCTTGCAATAATTGGCCCTTCAAGGGTTATTATACCTACATCATGCCCATTAGGCGCCTCAACTACAACAATATCTCCGGTAGTTAACAGTTGATTTGAAGTGTTTCTAAAAATGATTTTACGGGTATTTTTAAACCTTATTTCAAATAAATCTTTATATTGTTCTTGGGAAATCCCTTCCAGCCAATTGAATGCTCCAAGCTTACAACAGCTAGGATTGAAATTTATATTAAGTGCCCCATGAGGTGTCCTTTCGACATCGCAACCTCTTGAACAATCATAATTTATTATTCCTTTATCTTTTTCCATTTTTCCAAATATTCTAGTTACATATAGCAGATTGCTGATGAGCAATCTATTCCATGTAATTTACAAAGATAGTAATAAGCGATTACATAAATCACAGAAAATCAATTTAGAACTCACATTATTTTCTATACCGGATATAGCATCATCAAATATTTTGAGCCCTTTTTCGTAAAAAGCAGGATTGATTTTGGAAGCTAAGCTGTTAATATAAGCCATTTCTTCATCAGAAGTAAAGGAGATTTCTGATAGTCGGTTAGCTACCATAAATATTTTTCTTATATAATTCTCCGCATAAGTGCAAAATTCTTTTTGCCTTTCTCTCCCTAGTTCTGCAAGATCTCCCCAAATAGGAAACATTGCATACAATTTTTTCCCCATTCCTGCCTCGAAAAGCTGCTCTATTATTTCTTTAAATTCAGAAGCTTCTTCTTGTTCAGATAATATATTTAAGGCTTTTCCATAGCTTCCTGATGATAGCTTTGCAATAATTGATGCTTTCGAGTCGGATATGTTGCATTTCTTTTTTAAGATAACTGAAAGCTTTTCAGTTGGAATAGGCTGAACGCGAATAATCTGACAACGAGAAATGATTGTAGGAAGCAGTTTTTCGGGAGATTGAGATACCAGAAGAAATAGAGTTCCAAGAGGAGGTTCTTCCAGCAGTTTCAGCAACTTGTTTGACGCTTCTGCATTCATTTTTTCCGGAAGCCAGATAATCATTGTTTTATACTCTCCCTCAAAAGACCTTAATGAAAGTTTATCTATTATTTGTTTTGCTTCATAAACACTGATATTGCCAGATTTGTTTTCAATCCCGATATTTATATAGAGATCCTGTTCACTGAAATATGGATTATTGAGGATCAATTCTCTCCAGTTCTGGATAAAAAAGTCCGAGATCGGTTTTTTCTTTTCGGAAGCAGCAATCTCTTTTGATGTGTTTACCGGAAAGGCAAAATGGAGGTCAGGGTGAATTAATTTTTGGTATTTGTGGCAAGAGGGACATTTTCCGCATGAATCTCCGTCAACATGCTGTTTACAGTTGACATATTGTGCAAGAGCTAATGCAATAGCTAATCCTCCGCAGCCACTCTCTTCCTGAAACAGCAAAGCATGCCCAAGCATTCCTTTATCGACCATTTGGGCTAAATGAAGCTTAAGTTCTGAATTTCCTATGATTTCTGAAAAAAGCATATTACAAAATTACTATCATTTCTCAATTTTTGCAATTAAACTCGAGTTTCACTTTGTATCCTTTTTTGTTAGAAAAAGAGGTCCTTTTGTGGGCATATCCTCGACATTATTGAAGTTAATATAAAAGACATCGGCACCGCAGTTTATAGCAATGCCGATGTTTTTATTTTGGCAGGAGCGAGAAGCTTAAGCTTTAGTTGCATTTTAATATGGTGATTTGATATTTTGCTGCTTCACCCCATTTTGCGTCTGAAACAATTTTCTTGAAGTAACCACATGCTTGATCTTTTTGTCCTGCAGCAGATAATGCTGTTCCAAGCTGGTAAATAATCTGTACTTTATCTTTTGCTTCAGGTTGTTGAGCAAGATATGATTCAAAAGCGTCAGCGGCTACTTTATTTTGTTTAAGAGCTAATGCTGAAATTCCTACTAATTTTTGAGCTATAGGGTTGTCAAGATATTCTATAGATTTTTGTCCTGCTTCCAAAGCGCCTTTCATATCTTTTGCTTTTTGGAAAGAGGCTGCTTTTTTAAGAAAAATATTTGAAAGTTGTTTTTTTGCACCATCGGCTTCTCCTTTATTAATTGCGGTGGTAAGAGCTTCAACAGCAGCATCACTATCTCCATTAGCGAAAAGCGCCATGCCCATTCTTAAAAAGGCCATTCCGTTCTCAGGATCATTTTCGGTGACTTTTTTATATGCAGCCGCAGCTTCAGCAAATTGTTTGCTATTCAAAAGAGAGCCGGCGTTAGCCATAAGTATCTGAGGAATAAGTTCAGATGCTTCTTTTAAAACATCTTCCTTATTGTATTCCTTTGCAATTTCAATAGTTTTTTTAAGATTTGAAATGGCATTGTCCATATTGTTTGAAGCAGCATATTCTTTTCCTATTGCCAAGTAAAGTTTAGGTATAATATCTTTACAATTGTTTACAATATCCATCCCTTCTTCTCCGAGGGAGGTGGCCATAGTTAAAGCCTGTTGGAATTGACTTAGAGCTTCTGAGTTATTACCTTCGCTTAATGATGTGGCAGCACTGTTGTAAAGATTTGTGGCTCCTTCAAGATCTTGAGCTACAGATATCCCTAATGTACATAGAGAAATGAGAATGGTTAAGAATATTTTCTTCATTATAAATGGTATTAAAAATTTTATTTTGTGGATTATATTAGATTTGAAAAAGGCAGGAATAATGTCATAAAGCACAAAACTAACAAAAAAAAGATACAGAAGCAACACAAACAGAAACAAATAGTTATTTTTGCGTCTAATTTTTTTATGTATGTATTCATCTATAATTCAAATAGGAGATTATCTTATATCCTCTGATATTATTACAGAATTTTTCTCATGTGATTATGAAAAATGTAAAGGAGCATGTTGTATTATCGGAGATAGTGGAGCTCCCCTTGAGGAGTCGGAGTGTGATTCCCTAGAGAGGGAATACCCTAATTATTGTGATTTGATGAGTGCTGAAGGACGGGTGGCTATATCAAATGAAGGATTTTTTGCCATAGATGTTGATGGAGATATTGTTACTCCATTATTAAGAGACTCTCAGGAGTGTATATATACAAGATTTGAGGAAAAAAATTGTTTCTGTGCAATAGAACGCAGCTATTTCGCCGGCAAATCATTGTTTGCCAAGCCAATTTCCTGCAGACTGTATCCTATAAGGGTATTAAAACTTTCAAATGGATTGACAGCACTGAATCTTCATAGGTGGGATATCTGTTCTGATGCTTTTATAAAAGGGGAAAAAGAAAAAATTCATGTTTATGAATTTCTTCGGGAACCGATAATATTCAATTTTGGTGAAGAGTTTTACTTATTGCTTAAAGATGCAGCAAGAATTTTGCGTGCAGCTTCATAATCTTCATCATTGACAACTAGTTTAACCTGAAATTGATCCATAGCACCAAGTCCGGTGTATACAGAATTTTCGTTCATAACTTCAGCTAGTATCCCTTCGCTCTGAAGAGCACCTTGAGCTATATGAGCTACGTAAGGGTCCGAAAAAGTTTCTACTACTTTCATTATTATTGTTGTTGTCCCTCTTCTTGGCGGATGCGGAATTCAATTGCACGGATAACTCTTTCCACATCTTTTCTAAAGCCTTCTACTAATACTGGATTATCTAAAACTGAGAAAGTTATCTTATCCTCATACATTCTTGTTAGTCTGACAAACCCTTTCTTGTGTCTGAAAACGAAATGGTCAGATGTGTCTTCATAAAGCGTATATCCTGCATTTTCCATTGAGGTAACTATTATGTCACGATATTTGCTTATATCCCCATTAAGATAAAGTTTTCTTTTTGCGAATCCTAAAGCCGGATAGACAGCTGCAATAAGTATAAAGAATATTGCAATTTTAGGAAGTGATCCAGGTTTAAATAAATCAGCAAGATTAACGCTATCCTGTTTTGAAGTAAGTAAAAGAATACCCATTATTAAACAGAATATTATACAGAAGTATATCAAATACTTAACAGCGCGGATAAAATATTTCATATGATTTTTTTTATGTGTATATTAGTACAAAAATAACTATTTTTGTAATATAAAAGAAAAAGATTAAAAGTAACGGATATGGAAAAAGAAAATAAAATGAAAAAATTGGCAATAGGCCTTTCTATTGTAGCATGTATATTATTAATTGCATTGGTTGTAATTTGGCTGAATAGAAATAATCTTATAAGTGACTTGAATAAAGAAAAGTCAGATTTGACTACGGAATTTGTCTCTTTGCAAAACGACTATTCAACATTGACTACTAATAATGATAGCTTGAATGTTCAATTGGATATTGAAAGAGAGAAGGTTGAACAACTTATTGAAAGGATTCAGAAAACTGATGCCACAAACAGATCTAAAATACGTCAGTATGAAAGAGAACTGGGAACCTTGAGAACTATAATGAAAGGTTATATTGTTCAGATCGACTCATTGAACACACTGAATGTTGCTCTGAGAAAAGAGGCTAATATTGCTCATGAAGCGGCTCAGGAGAGCAAAAAACAATACGAAGAACTCCGTACCACTACTGATGAGTATGCTAAAAAAGTTGAAATAGGTTCCATTATTAAAGGTAGAGGTGCTGTCCTTGTAGGCATAAATTCTTCAAATAAAGAGACTAATAGAAGCAGCCGCATTTCTAAACTAAGAACTTGTCTTAGTCTGGTTGAAAACACTATTGCTGCTAAAGGACCTAAAACTGTATATATTAGAGTAAAAGGACCCGATGGAATTCTGATGACAGATGATCAGCAGCACATATTTTCTGTTGATGGAGAAGAAATGATATATTCTGCATCCAGGGAAGTTGACTATCAGGGTGATGAAGTGGAAGTATGTATTTATTTCTCAAATTCACAAAAATTTATTAAAGGGGTGTACACTGTTGATGTATATACTTCTGAAGCAAAAATTTGTTCTGCCGATTTGTTACTAAGATAAGAGATATGGCGGGCATATATGTCCATATTCCTTTTTGTTCCTCTTTTTGTCTCTATTGTGACTTTTATTCAATTGTTAGTAAATCGGACAAGGTTGAGGTTTTCAAAGAGGGTTTGCTTAATGAGATTTATAGTCGGCAAGATTTTTTTAAAAAAAGAGGAGTTCTTCCTGAAACGTTGTATTTTGGAGGAGGAACTCCTTCTCTTTTATTTATATCTGACCTTGAGGAGATAACCGAAGCAATCAAAAAAGTATTTGGAGTGAATGAATTCCGTGAATTTACGATTGAGGTTAATCCGGATGATGTATCTGTTGAAAAGTTGGAGTGTTTTAGGCGGATAGGAGTAAACAGAATAAGCATGGGAGTTCAATCTTTTTGTGACAATCATCTGTTATGGATGAGACGTCGTCACTCGGTCACACAAGCAAAAGATGCTTTTCATTTAATGCGAGAGAATGGATTCAACAATATATCTATAGATCTGATTTTTGGTTTTTCCGGGCTTTCCCGTGAAGAATGGGAATATAATATTTTTCAAGCGCTTGTTTTGGCGCCTGAACATATTTCCTGTTATCAGATGAGTGTGGAATCCGGAAGTGATCTTGCTTCTCTTTTAAAGAGTGGTGAGTACGTTGAACCTTTGGAAGAAGAGTCTGCTTGGCAATATGAATTTTTACAGAGAAGACTTTTAGAGAATGGTTACATTCAATATGAAATTTCCAATTATTCTCTTCCAGGGTTTAAATCTTTACATAACAGCAGCTATTGGGAAAGGTCACCTTATCTTGGATTGGGACCTTCCGCTCACTCGTTTGATGGGAATCGTATAAGAAGATGGAATTCTTCGAATATTGTAAAAAATAATGAATTTTCTGAAGAGATTCTTTCTGATAGCGATATATTTAATGAACAGATAATGCTTGGATTGAGAAAGACTTCAGGGTTGTCTCTTGAATCACTTCCTTCATCACTATTGGCCAAAGTTCAACCATTTTTAAAAAAACTTGTCGCCAATGGAGATTTAATTCTCGATGGCGACAATCTTTTTATTCCTTCCGGTAAGTTGTTTGTTTCGGATGGGATAATGGCTAATTTATTTGTTACCGATTAAATAGATGGAATATTAATGACTTCGGTTGTGAATTCTGGTATCGGAAGAATACCATTTGTTCTTGCACAAGCAACAATTGCCGTAGCGGCAAAGCCAAGCATAAGTAAGGTTACAATAACACCTCCTATAATTTTCCAACGTTTAAGCCATTTATTGTTGTTCCAGCCAATAGTCTGAAAAGCACTCCAGAACCCATGAGTCAGGTGAAACCATATAGCAGTAAACCATAATAGGTACAGGAGTGTAATCCATATATTACCAAAAGTCTGATAAAGTAATTCATTTGGATCTGCAATAACTCCTCCTGTCCAATCCTGAAGTTGCATATTTGCCCAGAAATGAGTGAGGTGTAATACCAATGCTCCTAAAACAATTATACCCAAAATAATCATGTTTCTTGATGCCCATGAGTCGGTTGCAGCCTTATTTGGAACAGCATATCTTTTATAACCTCCGCGTGCTTTCAAATTGCTTATTGTAAGGATACTCGCATATATAATGTGGATAATAAAACCGGCGGCAAGAATGGGAACCATAATTCCTACTATCGGCAGAGCCATAATTTCACAGGCAGCATTAAATGTTTCCGGGCTGAAGACGGAGATGATATTTATGGACATATGTAACGTTAGGAAAAGTATGAGAAACAATCCTGTTATGCTCATTATCAGCTTTTTCCCAATAGATGATGTAAATATATTTGCCATATTGTATTAATTTTAAATCTTGTTTAATATTTTCTAATTAAGCCGCAAAGATAAGCCCTAAGTTGTAAAAATCATAATATTTGGCTACATTTGTTTGTAATAATTCTATGAAAAATGCTATATAAAAGAGTATTGCTTAAGCTAAGCGGCGAGACCATAGGTGGTCCCGACGGAGTTGGTCTTGATGAGGTGGTAATGGCAAAATATGCCTTTGAAATAGCTAAAATAGCTAAAATGGGAGTTCAAGTTGCAATTGTTATTGGCGGAGGAAATATTTTCAGAGGGATATCCGGAACCGAGTCGGGCTTTGACAGGGTTCGTGGAGATCAGATGGGAATGCTTGCTACGGTTATCAACAGTATAGGTCTTTCTCTTTCCCTTAAGAAAAAAGGTGTTTCTGCTGAGGTTTTTACTTCAACTCCAATGCGCCCAATAGGGAAATATTATATGAGAGATGAAGTTGTTGCCTATATGGAACAGGGAGGTGTTGCTATTCTCTCCGGTGGTACCGGTAATCCTTTCTTTACAACAGATTCTGCGGCAGCTCTCAGAGCATGTGAGATAAATGCAGATGTTATTTTGAAAGGGACAAAAGTAGACGGAGTATATGATTGTGATCCGATGAAAAATAAAAATGCAGTAAAATATAGTACCCTTACTTTTGATAAGGCATTGCAGGATAATCTCAGAGTAATGGATCAGACGGCTTTTACTCTCTGTAAAGAGAATAATATGCCGATAATTGTTTTTAATATAAATAAAGAGGGAGCTCTCACTCAAATCATTGAGGGTGAAAAGATTGGAACGCTTGTAAAATAAAATAGAAACAATATGATAGAAAAATCTAAAGAAGTCATTGTGGTCTCTAAGGCAAAAATGGCGGATTCAGTAGCGTTTTTGGATGAAGATCTGAAAACTTATCGTGCAGGGAAAGCTAATCCCTCTGTTTTTAATAATATTCTGGTTAGTTACTACGGCGCAATGACCCCACTTCCTCAGGTTGCCAGCATAACAACTCCTGATGCAAAGACTATGGTTATACAACCTTGGGAAAAAAATATGATTCCGGTTATTGAAAAAGCAATAATGGATGCTAATATTGGTTTTACGCCACAAAACAATGGAGAGCATATTCGTATAAATGTTCCACCCTTGACTGAAGATCGTCGCAAAGAGTTGGTTAAAAAGGCAAGGGCAGCAGGTGAAAATGCAAAAATTAGTATAAGGAATGCACGTAGAGATGGTATAGAAATTTTGAAGAAATTACAAAAAGATGGTATGCCTGAAGATATTGCAAAAGATGCTGAAGATGCAATTCAAAAAGAAACGGAATTATTCTCCAAAAAAGTTGATGAGATTTTGATAATCAAGGAGAAAGAGATAATGACCGTATAGTCTTAAAATAACAAACACCTTAAAATTATGGGTGAAAGTTCAATCGATATTATTAAGGTCTCAGAGTGGGGGTTTTTTCCTGATACATCGAGGCCTTTAATTATTTCAGGACCATGTAGTGCAGAGACTGAAAATCAGATGGTTGAAACAGCTAGGGCACTGAAAGGTTCCGTTCAAGCAGTTCGTGCCGGTATTTGGAAACCGCGCACACATCCAGGATGTTTTGAGGGAGTGGGTAGTCGTGGCTTAGAATGGCTTGTTCGCATCAGAAAAGAGTTGGGAATGAAGGTAATCGTTGAGGTTGCTAATCCGGCACATATTGAAGCTGTTCTTAAGGCTGGTCTTGATATGATATGGATAGGCACCAGGACAACGACAAACCCATTTGCCATGCAGGATATTTCAGAAGCGTTAAGAGGTGTTGATATTCCTGTTTTTGTCAAAAATCCAATAAATCCCGATGTGGAACTTTGGATGGGGGCACTTGAACGTCTTAATATGGTTGGAATTAAGAAATTGGCTGCTATTCATAGAGGTTTTTCATTCTATGAAAAATCAAAATATCGTAACATTCCGAAATGGCAGGTTCCAATTGAGATAAAACGTCGTATACCCGATCTTTTAATGTTGTGTGATCCAAGTCATATTTCCGGTAAAAGAGAATATATTGCAGAAATATCTCAACAAGCAATGGATCTCGGGTTTGACGGTCTTTTCATAGAAAGTCATATTAACCCTGAATGTGCTTTAAGTGATGCCGATCAGCAGATTTCACCTATTGAACTAAAGAAAATAATCGCAAGCCTGATTATAAAAAATTCTGATTCTAAAAATTCCGAATATGTAGCGAAGATTGAAGAGCTACGTTCTCAAATAGATATGCTTGATGATAATATAATAGCATTGCTCTCAGCAAGAATGAGAGTTGTAGAAAAAATAGGACAATCCAAAAAATATAATAATATAACAATTCTCCAACCCCGTCGTTGGGAGGAGATACTTGAAAAAATATCAGCCTCCGCAATCGAAAAGGGACTTGATAAGGAATTTGTGGCGGAACTTTATAAATTGATTCATCAGGCCTCAATAGATAGGCAGAGTGAATAAATTCTTGTTCCTTATTCTTTTATAGCCTTTATTCCTGGCAATTCGATACCTTCAAGATATTCAAGCATGGCACCGCCTCCGGTTGAGACGTAACTTACTTTATCAGCATATCCCATTTGTGTTACTGCAGCAACAGAGTCCCCTCCTCCTACAAGTGTGAAAGCCCCTTTTTCAGTTACATCAGCTAACATTTTTGCCATGGCATTAGTAGATTTGGCAAAATTTGGCATTTCAAATACTCCGAGTGGGCCGTTCCAAAGAATAGTTTTTGATTTACTGATGATTTCTCCCCAGTTCTTTAAGGAAGAAGGTGCAGCATCCATCGCTTCCCAATCATCCGGTATTTCAAAATTAGAAACGATTTTTGTATTTGCATCGTTGCTGAATGAATCGGCAATAACAACTTCCTGATGCCACTGCATATCAATTCCCTTTGCTTTGGCTTTTTTCATGATATCTTTGGCAACTTCAATCTGATCATCTTCGCAGAGTGATTTTCCTATTTTTCCTCCCTGTGCTTTGATGAAAGTGTACGCCATACCACCTCCAATGATTAGATAATCAACTTTGTCAAGAAGATTTTCAATGATACCAATTTTTGAAGAAATTTTAGCTCCTCCAATAATTGCTGTCAATGGACGGGCAGGATTGTTGAGTATTTTATCAATTGCTTTGATTTCACCTTCCATAACATATCCGAACATTTTGTCGTTCGGAAAATATTTTGATATTAAAGCTGTAGATGCATGTGCTCTGTGAGCTGTTCCAAAAGCATCGTTGATATAACAGTCAGCATAAGATGCTAGTTTTTTTGTGAAATCTTTTTGTTTCTCTTTTATGGCGGTTTTTGCGGCTTTTTTTTCTTCGTCGGATGCATCTTCGGCTAATCCGCGTGGTTTACCCTCTTCTTCAGCATAGAAGCGAAGATTTTCAAGAAGAAGAACCTGACCTGGTTTTAATGCTGCGGCCTGCATATCTGCATTCATACAGTCATCTGCAAACTGAACTTTAACTCCAAGATACTTTTCAATGCGTGTGATAATGTGTTTTAGAGAGAATTTGTTTGCAACTCCTTTTGGACGTCCAAGATGAGACATGATTATTAATGAACCACCTTTTTCAAGGACTTTTTTCAGGGTAGGGATGGCAGCTCTTATACGAGTGTCATCTGTGATTTCCAATTGCTCGTTTAGAGGGACATTAAAGTCCACTCTGACAATGGCTCTCTTTCCATTAAAATTGTAAGAGTCAATACTTTGCATAATATTTATATTAAATTATAACTTTCTGTTCCATTGCAAAAGTAGATAAAAAATAAATATTTTACTACCTTTACTTTCTAAACCCAATTATGATATGTTATTAGAGCAACCATCCTCATCATGGAAAGATTATGAACTTATTGATTCGGGCAATTTTGAGAAACTTGAACGATTTGGTAAATATGTGCTGATACGGCCCGAGCCAAAAGCACTTTGGGGAAAGACATTGTCTGAGAGGGAATGGCAATCGATGGCACATACAAAATTTACTACAGGTGCCGGATTTGGTAAATCGGGAAAGGAAGATAGCGGAACTTGGACAATGCTCCGTAAGATGGAAGAGCAGTGGGTGATTTCTTATGGAAAGCAAGGCTACTTGAATTTCAATCTTAGATTGGGACTGACATCATTTAAACATGTTGGCGTGTTTCCAGAACAAGCTCCTAACTGGGATTATATTTATGAAAGCGTGAAAGAGATAGCCGAAAAACAGTCTGCTGCTCCTAAAGTTCTCAATCTTTTTGCGTACACTGGGGCTGCTTCTATTGCTGCTCGTTGTGCCGGTGCTGAGGTATCGCACTTGGACTCTGTAAAGCAGGTAGTAACCTGGGCGAGAAATAATATGGAAATCAGCAAACAGAATAATATTCATTGGATTATTGAGGATGCTCTTAAGTTTGTAAAAAGAGAAGCACGCAGAGGAAATATATATCAGGGATTAATATTGGATCCACCTGCCTATGGGCATGGACCTGACGGGGAAAAATGGAAATTGGATGAATGTTTGTTTGAATTATTGACCTGTTGCAATCAGATACTTTCACCAAAAGAGAGCATAATGGTCTTGAATTTGTATTCAAACGGATATTCAGCTGTATTAGCAGATACTTTGACAAGAAGCTCATTCGGAAAGAATTTTGTTTCTTTGGATTTTGGTGAATTGGTTATACGTGATAAATTTGATAAAGCTTTACCTTTGAGCGTTTTTTCAAGACTTAGAAGATAGCGATGTTCAAGATTGAAAACAGATTATAGTTTTCAATTTAGACACCACTTTAAAAATAATTAATTATGATGGATTTTCTTTCAATAACATGGGATGTAAACCCGATTCTTTTTAAACTCGGACCCTTAACTTTAAGATATTATTCTATACTTTTTGTTTCAGGATTCCCACTTGGGTACATGCTCTTTATCTGGTTTTTCAAAAGAGAGGGGCTGGATACTAAAATTCTTGAGCCTCTGTTATATATTTTGTTATTGGCTACAATTGTTGGAGCTCGTCTTGGACATTGTTTTTTTTATGAACCTCAATATTATCTGGCCCATCCACTGGAGATACTTCAACCATGGAAAGGTGGTTTGGCAAGTCATGGAGGTGCGATAGGTGTTCTTATAGGGCTTTGGATATATGTTAAAAAATATGGTAAAAAGAATGGATTTGACTTTATGTGGTTGATTGATAGATTGGTTATTGCTGTATGTTTTGCGGGGTGTCTCATAAGACTTGGTAATTTGATGAATTCTGAAATTTATGGTAATCCTACAGATTTACCATGGGGTTTTATATTTTTACGTAAAGGTGAAATTATTGCAAAACATCCTACTCAACTATATGAGGCGTTCAGTTATCTTTTGCTTGGTTTTTTCCTTCTAGGGATGTATAAATACAAGTTGCCTAAACTCAAAAAAGGGTGGATTTTTGGAGTTTTTCTGATAGTTCTATTCGGTATGAGATTTTTAATTGAATACATTAAAGAACCTCAGGTGGCTTTTGAAAATAATATGCATTTAAATATGGGGCAGTGGCTTAGTGTGCCATTTATTATTGCTGGAATAATAATATTGATTTTAAGTTATGTCTACAATAAGCCTGCGGTGTTGACCCCACAACAAGTTAAAAAGAATTATTGTCCTCCATCAAAACAGAACGTCAAAACAAAAAAATGAAACGTTTTTTGTTGATATTACTTACTTTAATAATAACATTCAACGCATTTGCACAGGATGAAAATTATAAAGTAGAGGGTGTTGCCCGAAAATCAGGAGCGCTTTTCAAATGCTATTTGTATAAAGGATTTGAAGAAGCTTGCAGAATAAATTATGAAGTACGATTTGGTGATGGTGAGGTTGTTAAGGGACTTAATTGCTATATGTCTTATAGAAAGGGGTATTTAGAATCCGGTTTTGAGTCTCAAAAAAACTTTGTTGTGGTGATAAAATCAGTTTTCATATTAGATATTGAAGGTAATGTAAAGTCAAGTTCTGTTTATTCGGAAGATATAGTAATAACCAGTACTACAGGAAAGATACTTATGACTACTGCAGGTATATTGCTTGCTCCTATATCATTGGGGAGTGATTTTTATGCCAGATATCTTTATGATATGTCATCATTTGGTCTTGATTTTGATGCGGGTTTTAAAAATAGCTGGACACCACATTTTGACATTGAGTATGGAGCATCTTATCGCCATGCTACAACTGATATTGGGGTTAATGCAGCAGTATTGTTAAAGGCAATCAGTAATCAAAGGATGACAATTTTTAATCCATATATAGGAGCTGGGGGACATTATTTCTTTACAAATACTCCAAGCTACGATTTATCTGCAATGGCAGGTATAACTATCGGGTGGAAATTCTACAGAATAGATTTTAGGTATTGTCATGGATATTCGATTGAGGACAAAAAATTCACAACAGGATATATACAAGCCGGGATAGTTATTACTTACCAATCCAAACCATTTGGTATTTTCAGATACAGATAATTTATTATATCCGTTCCATGTCGCGTCGCATGTCTTTTTCCTTGATATTTTGTCTCTTATCATATTCTCTTTTACCGCGTGCAAGAGCAATGTTCAGTTTTGCATAGCCATTTTCTGCAATGAATAATCGGGTAGAGATTATCGTCATACCTTTTTCTTTTGTTGCACGTTTTAATTTGCGCAATTCCTTTTTTGAAAGCAGAAGTTTGCGGTCGCGGCGTGGATCATGCTGGTTGAAAGTACCCCACCAATAATCTGAGATATTCATGTTTTTAACAAAGAGTTCATTTTCTACAAAATAACAATAACTGTCTACAAGCGATGCTTTGCCTGCACGGATTGATTTTATTTCAGTGCCGCTCAGAACAATACCTGCGGTAAAACTTTCAATGAGTTCGTACTCAAATGTAGCCCGTTTATTCCTTATATCTATTTTGCTCTTTGCTTTCGGCATTTTGTTGTTGCTTCTTTTTTAATACTTTTTCTTTGTATTATGCTGTTAAATCTATTATTAATAGATGCTATTTTTATGGATTCGCTGCAAAAATAGTTTAAATTTGCTTAATAATTGAATAGAAAAGAGATTCATGTTCGACGATTATGATTTAATATGTGTCTTGGGTCCCACTGCTTCCGGTAAAACAAGATATGCCGTAAAACTTGCTTATGACATTGGTGCGGAGATTATCTCAGCAGATTCAAGGCAGGTGTATAGAAACATGAATATCGGTACGGGGAAAGATTTGTGCGATTATGTTTTTGAAGGAAAATCCATACCATATCATCTTATTGATATTGTTGATGCGGGAACGAAATATAATATATTCGAATACCAGAAGGATTTTGAAGCGGCATACAGAAATATTATTTTACGTGGTAAAAAAGCGATTCTCTGTGGAGGTTCCGGCCTTTATATTGAGGCGGCAACATGTGGGTATTCCCTGCCTGAAGTTCCACCTGACATAGAATTACGTTCTGAACTTGAAAAGATTGATGATAATGAACTTATTGCTCGTTTGGCATTATTGAAGGGTCTCCATAATACTACAGATTATGATACCCATAAAAGGCTTATAAGGGCGTTGGAAATAGCAATTTATCAGCAGGAGCACCCAACAGAAAACAGTATGTTTTTACCTAAAAAAACAAAGTATATTGGCATTTCGGTTACAAGAGAGGAGAGGATAGCCCGGATAGATAGAAGGCTTGACGAGCGTTTAAAAGAGGGTATGATTGATGAGGTAAGAAAACTGTTGGAGAAAGGTGTTAAGGCAGAAGACCTTATTTATTATGGCCTTGAATATAAATATGTAACTATGTACATTTCTGGGCAGCTTACATATGACGAGATGGTAAGACAATTAGCAACAGCGATACATCAGTTCTCAAAACGTCAGATGACTTGGTTTAGAGGTATGGAAAGACGAGGGATAGAAATAGAGTGGATAGAAATATAAAATATATAGATTAAAAAATTTTTATAAAAATGTTTGAAAATATGATAAATAAAAAAATCACATTATGCTTAATCATTTTGGCACTTCTAATTCCCTCAATGATTTTTGCTCAGAAGGCATCTGAATTAAAATATATTGATGCTCAGGAATTGATGCTTATTAATAAAGGCTTTAATGATACGGAACTATATTATTCCCGTCTCCCTATGGATATTAAAGGGAATATCCGTAAAGCTGTTTGGGATTTGGGATTGAATTCAGCGGGTCTTGCCATCAGGTTTTCATCTGACAGTAAATGTATTGGAGCGAAGTGGACTTTACTTAATAATTTTTCTATGACTCATATGCCAGGCACAGGAATAAGGGGTATGGATTTGTATACTCTTGAAGATGGACAGTGGAGATTTATTGGAACAGCCCAACCTAATGGTAAAGAATCTTCAAATGTTTTTGTTCGCAGAATGGACGGGAGCCAGAGGGAATATATGGTTTATCTTCCTCTTTATGATGGCGTTACAAAAGTGGAGATAGGCATTGATTCGACTGCTATTATATCTCTTCCAAAGGATAAGTCTCTTACTAAAAATGTAAAGAAACCAATCGTATTTTATGGTACTAGTATAACTCAGGGAGGATGTGCTTCCAGACCGGGAATGACTTATGCGGCTATTATCGGACGTAAGTTGCAACAGGAGACTATAAACCTTGGTTTTAGTGGGAATGCAAGGATGGATATGATAATGGCTGAAGCAATTGAAAAGATAGATGCTCAATCGTATTTTATAGATTGTATACCAAATTGTACCATACAAATTCTGAAAGACAGTGCTTATAATTTTATTAAATATTTGGCCGGAAAACGTTCGGATACTCCGGTTTATATGGTTGAAAATGTTATTTTTCCTCCCTCAATTGTAGATGTTAAGACAGCTGCCGATCTTAAGCAGGAAAACGAATACTGGGCAGAACTCTATAAAAAATTGAGAAAAGAGGGCTATAAAAACATCAGATATATTTCTTCAAAAGGGTTGATAGGTGATGATGGGGAGGCTACCGTTGATGGTTGCCACTTTACAGATCTTGGCTTTATGCGAATGGCAAAAGGTTTGATGAAAAAAATGTAGAGTAAATAGTAAAAACATTATACTTTTAGGCTATGATTACAATCAGAGAAGAAAACAGTAATGATTATGATGATATCAGGTATGTTAATTATCAGGCATTTAATCAACCCATGGAGGGAAATGTTGTGGATAAAATAAGAAATTCGGGTTATAAATTTCTTTCATTGGTTGCAGAAGTCAATAACAAAATAGTAGGTCATATTTTTTTTAGTCCAATGGAAATAGAAGGATATGCTGAAGTTAAAGGAGGGATGGGGTTAGCACCATTGTCTGTATTGCCTGAATATCAAAATCAAGGAATCGGCGGGATTTTGATTAATGAAGGAATCAGCATATTAAAGAAGAAAGATGTACCTTATATTATTGTATTAGGGCATGAACATTACTATCCTAAATTTGGATTTGAAAAGGCATCTAAATATGGTTTGAAAAGCCAATGGACAGAGATTCCGGATGGTGCATTTATGGTAATAATATTGGACCGAGAGAAGATGAAAGGTGTTCATGGCGTGGCAAAATACATGAATGAGTGGAATGAAGTAATGTGACTTAAATAAATAAATATATGGAAACACAAATTAAAAAAGAAATTGTTGCAGATAAAAATCAAATTGCATTTTGTGGCTTGTATTGTGGCTCTTGTAAATCATTTCTGGCCGGAAAGTGTCAGGGATGCAGAAATAATGTAAAAGCAACATGGTGTAAATTAAGAGCATGTTGTATTGATAAAAATTATCAAAGCTGTGCGGATTGTGATTCAATCGGTTATAGAGATTGTAAAAAATGTAATAATGCCATATCAAAGTTGTTTGCATTTATATTTAATTCTGACAGATCAGGTTGTCTGGACCGCATTAAGATGGTAGGATATGATTCATATGCTGAAGAAATGGCAGAAAAAAAGATGATGACAATTAAGAAGAAAAAATGAAAATACACCACAAACTCATTATCGTATTTATGATTTTGATTTTGCCAGGATTTAGTTTTTGTAATCAAAAATCAAATATTGAAGAGGATAATACTGGTTTAGAATTGGTTATAACCCCATATACTACTACAATTTTTTCTGATGGTCATGATTTCTCTGCAATTGTAGTACGTGTGTTTGATAAATCAGGGAACCAAGTAAAAAACACTCAAGCTCCTCTAAAAATAATTGTTAGTGGTAATGGTAGTATTTCTGTTGATGAAATTACCGGAACACAACAAACAATTATTAAAAAAATTCAAAATGGAGTGTGGAAAACACAGTTGATAGAAGGTAGTTGTAGTTTTAATTTGGTTGCCGGTACTTCGGCTGATATAATAAAAGTAGAAGTGCAATCTGAAGGGTTGCTTTCTGCTTCTACTGAAATTCATTCAATCATGCCGTTTGATTTGTCGGTGCCAAGGGAAGGACAACTTAAACAATCAGAAAAATCTATTGATAAAATGCTCGGGGCGGACATTTCTTTTTTGCCTGAACTTGAGAGCTATGGAATTAAATTTTCAGATAAAGGAGTTCAGAAAGATGCCATTGAGATACTTAAAGATCACGGATTTAACTATATAAGGTTGAGGGTTTTTGTTGATCCGGCAGCTCCGAATGGATACTCTCCGGAAAATGGATTCTGTAATCTTGAGAATACGAAAAAGATGGCATTGAGAATAAAAAAGGCGGGAATGAAGTTTTTGCTCGATTTTCATTATAGCGATTATTGGGCAGATCCGCAGCAACAGAATAAGCCTGCCTCATGGGAGGGTTTAACGGGTGATAAACTTGCTAATGCTTTAAAAAGTTATACAAAAAGTGTGTTGTCATCACTTAAAAGTCAGGGTACATTGCCTGATATGGTTCAGATAGGTAATGAAATTAATCATGGTATGATATGGCCTGACGGACATATAGACAATCCGGATCAGTTGGCTGAATTGTTAAAAGCCGGCATAGCTGGGGTTAGTGAGATAGACTCTTCTATTGTAATCATGCTTCATGTTGCATTGGGTGGCCAAAATGCGGAATCTGTATTCTGGTTTGATAATATGATTGCCAGAGGAGTTGATTTTGATATTATTGGCCTTTCTTACTATCCTAGATGGCATGGAACTTTAGATGACTTGAAATACAATATGCTTGATTTGATTTCAAGATACGGAAAAGATATAAATCTGGTTGAGTATTCACAGAAGAAGGAGGAGGTTAATGATATAGTATTTAATTTACCTGACGGAAAAGGTAAAGGAACTTGTATTTGGGAACCTTTGAATACATGGGAACAGATATTTGATAAAGAAGGAAAATCAAATAGTATGATAAATATTTATGATAATATTTCCAGTAAATATATGATACCTGACTTTAGTAGTGAAAAATAAATTAACGATTAAGACTCTTTAGGAGAGAAAAAATCCAAAAAAGGTTTTTGCAATGGGTGGCATCTATGTTTTTCCAATACTCTAACGCTATTTCAATAGTAAGAATAGGGGGATGTTCATACATGGTGTATGATATCCCCCATTCGTTTAGTTTGCTTAATATTTTCTCTCTTCTTTCCAAAACCAATAATTTTTGATAGAGCGAAAATATCTTGAGTATTACTTAATTTATATACTTGTAATTAAGTTACGGTCGCCATATGCATTGTCTACACGAGCTATATGAGGCCAGAACTTATTGTCACGAATCCATTCAAGCGGGTATGCAGCCTGTTCTCTTGAATATGGATGTGACCAGTTATCTGCACAAACTTCAGTAGCAGTATGAGGTGCCATTTTTAAAGGGTTGTCATCTTTATCAAGCTGGCCTGTTTTAATGTCTTCACACTCTGCTACTATATATTTAAGCGCTTCAATGAACCTTTCAAGTTCATCAAAAGGTTCACTTTCAGTAGGCTCAATCATTAAAGTTTCATGAACCGGAAATGAAAGAGTAGGAGCATGAAATCCAAAGTCCATTAAACGTTTAGAAACATCTGTTGCGTCAACACCATATTCAGCTTTAAAATGTTCAAGGTCAATGATGCATTCGTGAGCTACCTTGCCTGTTTCTCCGGTATAAAGTGTTTTTAATTCTGGCAAAAGACGGGCTGAAATATAGTTGGCATTTAAAATAGCTATTTCTGTAGCCTTGCGTAGTCCGTCAGCACCTAAAAGCTTGATATATGCGTGGGTTATAGGTAGTAATAATGGACTTCCATAAGGGGATGAACTAACTGCAGTCATTTCTTTTCCACCACATTGCGGAACAATAGGGTGCCCTGGTAAGAATTGTGTCAAATGTTTGGTAACACAAATCGGGCCTACTCCTGGACCACCACCACCATGAGGCATAGCAAAGGTTTTGTGTAAGTTTAAGTGGCAAACATCAGCACCAATGAATCCAGGATTGGTCAAGCCGACCTGAGCATTCATATTTGCACCGTCCATATAGACCAAACCGCCGTTTTCGTGTATAATATTGACAATCTCTCTTATTTTTACTTCAAATACACCGTGTGTAGATGGATATGTGATCATTATGCCGGCAAGGGATGTGGCATTTGACTTAGCTTTCTCACGAAGTTCATCTATGTTGATATTTCCTTTTTTGTCGCAGCCTACCAATATTATATTAAAACCGGCCATTGCAGCTGAAGCAGGATTAGTTCCATGTGCAGAGGTTGGAAGTATCATAATATTTCTATTTTCTTCTCCACGAGAGTGATGGTATGCCCTAATAGTCATAAGACCGGCATATTCACCTGCAGCACCACTGTTTGGCTGTAAAGAACATGCTTCAAATCCTGTAATTATAGCAAGGTCATGTTCCAATTCTTTGATAAGCTGCATGGTTCCTTCTACTTGATCTTCAGGAGCAAATGGATGTGAATTGCCAAATTCACTCCAACTTAGAGGCATCATTTCCACTGCTGCATTAAGTTTCATTGTACAAGAGCCAAGAGGAATCATTGAATGTGTCAATGAAATGTCTCTACGCTCAAGTTTTTTGATATAGCGCATCATCTCTGTTTCAGAGTGATATTTATTGAAGACTTCAGATGTTAAAATAAGGCTCTCTCTCTTCATGAAATCAGGAGAAGAGGTTGTTTTACCTTCTATCTTAATTTCGAATATTTTTCCTATTTTTAAAGCTTCATTAAGGTCGGATAATTCGTCAAAACTGATAATTATATTCCCTTTGTCAGTATAAAAGAAGTTTATTCCTTCGGCTTCTGCACGCTTACGGATTGATGTTGTGTCTGCGCCAATGATTTCTATTGTGTCAAAAAATTTTTTACAAGAAAGTGTATATCCACTTTTCTCTAAAGATCCGGCAACTGTGTGTGCGAAAGTATAAGCGTTCAATGCTATTTCTGCAATCCCTTTTGGACCATGATAGACGGCGAACATTCCAGTCATAGTTGCCATAAGTGCTGTGGCTGTACAAATATTTGATGTTGCCTTTTCTCTCTTTATGTGTTGCTCTCTAGTTTGCAGAGCAAGACGTACTGCAGGATTGCCAAGCCGATCAATGGACATACCAATTATACGTCCCGGAATATTTCTTCTATATCCGTCTTTCGTAGCCATAAATCCGGCAGTTGGACCGCCAAATCCCATAGGGAGGCCAAATCTTTGTGCAGTACCAACAGCAATATCTGCGCCCCAAGAGGCTGGTTCTTTCAATAAGGCCAATGCCAGTAGGTCACAGTATGCAGAAACAAGAATTTCTTTATCATGTGCTGCTTTGCAGAATTCAGTATAGTCTCGCACTTCACCATTTGCGGCAGGATATTGCAGTATTATACCATAACACTTAGGGTCAAATTTGTATGTGGCATAATCACCAAGGACTATCTCAATTCCTAATGCGGCTGAACGGGTCTTAAGAACTGAAAGTACTTGAGGAAATATATTTTTATCTACAAAAACTATATTTTTTCCTTGTTTTACGGCGTCGCGAGAACGGAGTTCGAACATCATCCTCATTGCTTCTGCGGCCGCAGTTGCATCATCAAGCATTGAACAATTTGATAGGTTGAATCCTGTCAAAGATGAAATCATAGTTTGAAAATTAATTAATGCCTCCAAACGTCCTTGTGAGATTTCAGCCTGATAAGGGGTATATGATGTGTACCAACTTGGGTTTTCAAAAATATTTCTGGTAATAACAGCAGGTGATGCGGTACCATAAAACCCCATGCCAATTAACGAACGAAAGTTTTTATTTTTCATCGCAATAGCTTTGAGTCGGTTGGTATATTCATATTCATTCAAAGCAGGTTCAAGATCAAGAGGGGTTTTTAATAAAATATCCGATGGTACGGTTTGTTTTACTAGTTCATCTAAAGAAGATACCCCAAGTATCTCAAGCATCTTTTTTTCTTGAAAATCTCTTGGTCCGTTGTGTCTGTCAACAAATTTTAATGGCATAATTTCTATTTTTATATTTTTACTATCAAAAGAATTACAAAATTATTAAAAAACTATCTCCATCGTTCTAAATCTAATCTAATGAAGATAAAAAGTAATATAGTGAAAGCCCACAAGGACGAGCCACCATAGCTTAAAAATGGTAGAGGTATACCGATTACGGGCATTAATCCTATTGTCATACATACATTTATAATTATGTGCATCAATATGCATGATACCACACAATACCCATAAATACGAACAAAATCATCCTTACTCTTTTCTGCCAGTTTCAATATTCGTATTAGTATGAACATATAAAGCATAAGGATAGCAACAGAGCCAATAAATCCCCATTCTTCACCTATAGTACAAAAAATAAAGTCAGTACTCTGTTCCGGAACAAAATTGAATCTTGTTTGTGTTCCATTTAGATATCCTTTTCCTAAAAGGCCACCTGATCCTATCGCAATTTTTGATTGATGCACATTATATCCCACTCCCTGTAAATCCTCTTTAATACCTAACAGATTTTCTATTCTTGCTCTCTGATAGTCTTTCAAAATATTTTCAAATAAAAATTCTACTGAAAAGATTAGTCCGACTCCACATAAAAAGCAAAGTAATGTATTTCTGAAATAAGTGGTTTTTTTAATTATAGAGCGTATTAGAAAAAATATTGCTATTGGAACAGAGAATATTGTTATCCATATTTCAGCCGAAAAAGGATTTTTTGAAGCAATATTCGGCATTTCAAGCAAATGTGGGAAATAATGTAATGCAGTCATTACCGCCACGAATATTAAGGCGTAAAAGAATTTTTTTTTGGACAATATCCCTAATGTAATTATGATTAGAGCCAATAAAACAGAAATAGATACGTATGGGGAAATGACCAGAGTAATGATAAATATTATTATTGTAAGAATGCCAAGAATAAGAACCCAGCCTGACATACCTTCTCTATAGAAAACAAGAAGAAAGCCGACGTATACTAATGCTGATCCTGTTTCTTTTTCCAGAACAATCAGGAGCATAGGAATTCCTATTGTTAAAAAGGCTCGTGTTATATCTTTGAGATATTTGAATTTGTATCCATATTTTCCCATAAGAGCAGCAAGAGCTAATGATGTGGATATTTTAGAAAATTCAACAGGTTGAAATCTAAAAGGTCCGATAGCAAACCATGAATGTGAGCCGTTTATCTCAGTACCAATAAAGATTACAGCAAATAATGACAGGGTTACTATCACATAAAACCACCAGGCAAACACATTGTAGAGTTTTGCCGGAAAAACAAAAAGTATGAGTGCTGCAATTATTAATGAAGTTCCCATCCATATAAGATGCATTCCATATTTTGTTGAGAAATCAAAAACCTTATCACTTTCAGTATGAAGTGCTGCATAAATGTTTAACCACCCAAAAACAATCAGGATTATATAGGATATTATAAGAGGCCAATCCAGTTTTCTATATATGGATTTGTTCATTTTTTTCTATATTTTTTTTGATTGACCTTATAAAGAAGATCGCTGTTAAACATTTTTTGTTCAAGCCATACCCTTTCTGGTGTTATTTCTTTGTTAAGGTATTTTTCTACAATAAGTGAAGCAATTGGCACTGCCCATGTTGCCCCGTATCCACCGTTTTCAATATATGCAACAACAGCTATTTTGGGATTGTCTTTTGGCGCGAAGCATATAAATACGGAATGATTATCTCCATGAGGATTTTGTGCCGTCCCTGTCTTTCCACAAATTTCCAGGCCCGGTACAAATGCATTTATTGCAGTGGCACCTGAGCCTGCACCCCCCTGCACCGCCATATACATTCCTTTTATGATTTCAGAGAAATATGTCGTATCAATAAGAGTATAGTGCTTCTCTTTGAATTTTGAATTAATAGGATGATTTTCCGTTTCTTTTATCATGTGAGGCGTGTAGTAGTACCCACGATTTGCAATAGTAGCCGCAAAATTCGCTAAATGAAGGGGAGTAGTTCCTATTTCTCCCTGTCCTATTGCCAGAGAAATGACTGTAAGTGATTTCCACCCTCCTTTTCTGTATAATTTATTATATGTCTCGCTGGATGGAATAAAACCGGCTTGTTCAGAAGGAATATCACTACCAAGCTTTTTGCCGAAGCCAAAGCTTTCAACATATTCTCTCCATTTAGTAAAAGACTGGTCAATATTGTCGTATTTTGGATTGTCAAGAATAGATCTGAACAGATAGCAATAATATGAATTGCACGACATCATTATTGACTGGTAGAAATTTAAAGGAGAAGGATGATTGTGACAACCTACTTTGACTTTTCCTGCGGTATATCCTTGATGGCAAGGGTATCTTGTATCTGTAGTAACTACACCTTCCTGTAATCCTATCAAGGCATTTATAAGCTTGAATACGGAACCTGGAGGTTGTGGCGACATTACAGTCCTATTGAACATCGGCTTATAAGGGTCGTTTATGATTTCTGAATAATATTTATTTATTTCAGCCAACTTGCTAGTTTCAACACCAGGACTTGAAATCATGGCAAGTATTTCTCCCGTTGAAGGTTCTATTGCGACGAGTGATCCTACTTTATTCTTCATTAACAGCTCACCGTATGATTGCAATTGTTCGTCAATAGTTGAGATTACGTCAGTTCCTGCAACCGCAATTTTATCATGTTCCCCATGACCATATTTTCCTTGAATTTTATTTTGTGCATCACGCAGATAAATGCTATAGCCCTTCTCTCCTCTTAATAAATCTTCATAAGCCTCTTCCATACCGGTGTGTCCTGCATAATCCCCACTTTTATATATAGGATTATTTTTAAGATAATCGGCATCAACTTCTGAAACATATCCAAAAAGATTGCCTCCTATATTGTTAGGATATGTGCGTGTTGTTCTTGGAGTACCTGTGAATCCGCGAAAATTTAATTCTTTTTCAACAAAAATATTGTATTGTTCGCTTGGTACCTGTTTTAAAAATACAAGTGTGCGATAGCCAATTTTTTTTTTGTATAGTTTGAATTCTCTGAATTTTTCTTTTACAAATGAAGTGTCAAGAGAAAAAATATTGCAGAATGCCAAAGTATCGAATTTTTCCACTTCTATCGGTGTTACCATGATATCATAAGTAATCTTGTTCCCAACAAGAACAACATTATTCCTATCTAGAATGCGCCCTCTGGCAGGGTATCTTGTTTCGTATTTTAAGGCATTGTTATCTGCATTAATACGATATTCTTCATCTATTATTTGAATATGGAATAAACGAACAATGATTATTGTGAAAGCGACAACAATCCCGATTATCAGAATATTCTTTTTTTCAAAAGAAACAGCCATTATCTCTTATTAAGAAGTGAATAACTAATGATCAATACAGCAATAACATTTGCGATTACACTTAATACCAGTTTTGCAACTACAAAACTGAAGGGTCTTACACTAATACAGTCAAAAAAAATGTATACTAAAAGAAATACAAAAATGGAAGCAGAGGTATATTTTAAATATTTGGATATTCCAACTTCTTTAATTGTTGGAATATTTATGCTTTCGTAGTTATCTTTATTTATTGTAATTGAAAAAAGAGGCTTTTTAATAGCCGCAAGAACAACTGAGGCAGATGCGTTTAAGCCTAAGATACCATCCGACAAAACATCAATAAGCAGTCCTAACGCAAAAGCGAAAATCATTGTTGTGGGCGTGCTTTTATTAAGAGGAATATATAGAATCAGAAGCGGTAGAAAACAGATGTAAATGTATAATCCAAAGTTGACATAGTCATTGACAATGATTTGTAAAACCATTATTAAAATGTAAAATAATATCCGGTTTAGATTATTTCTCATTTTCCAATTCAGTTATTTCTTCCATTTTTCTGTTAATAACGACGTTGACAAATCTTAATGATCTGAAATCTTGAAACATGTTAACATCTATATCTTGAGAAATTCCGTCGACAGTTTTTGTGGATTTTATAACACCCAATGGGATTTCAGCAGGAAAGATAGCAGAGTATCCGCTTGTAACAATAGTGTCCCCAATATTCACCTTTGTGTGAATAGGAATCTTTGTCAAGACGGCCGTTGAAATGGTGGTACCTTTCCATAGCATTGGCCCGAAATGATTTGTTTTTGCGATCTTACCACTTACACTTTGAGAGGCATTCAAAAATGATATCACATAAGAAAGGTTATTACTGACTGAATTTACAACTCCTACCACTCCATTATCAGTTATTACACCCATTCCTTTTTTTACCCCTGATGAACTCCCTTTGTTTATAATAATATAATTATGTTGTTTGTTTATAGAATTTTTAACAATAGTTGCAGGCAGGTATGAATAGTTTGCACAGTCACTTAGCAGGATGCTGTCTTTATTTGAAAGGTATCCTTCATAGTTTGTTATTTTCTTCTTTAAATCTGTATTTTCTGTGACAAGTTGATCATTTATTTTAGAAAGATTGAAATAGTATTTAACATCTTCTTTTTTTTGCCAAAAGAAAGTCTGATAATTCCGTATGATTCCCATAATTTTATATCTCTGAACAATACTGTCGTTTGTTATCATCACTATTGATACACATTCCAATAAAATAAAAATGAATATTGAAATGAGAGATCTTATGAGACCGGAACGCTTTTTCATCGCATCAAAAATTTGAATGAACCGCAGTTCTTAAGTGCAATACAAGTTCCTCTAGCAACTGCTCGAAGAGGATCTTCGGCAACATGGAAAGGAATATTGATTTTTTTACTAAGTCTTATATCAAGGCCTTTAAGCAGAGCTCCTCCACCTGTCAAAAATATCCCCTTTTGAACTATATCTCCATATAATTCCGGAGGAGTCTGTTCAAGAACGGTAAGGACTGCTGATTCAATCTTTACAAGAGATTTATCAAGGCAATGGGCTATTTCTTGTGAAGATACTGCTGCTTCAACCGGATGTGCAGTCATAAGGTTTGGCCCACGTACGATATAAGGTTCTATTACTTCATCCAATTCGGAGAGTGCAGCACCAATCTTTATTTTTATGTCTTCTGCTGTAAGTTCGCCGATTTTAATATTATGTTGCTGACGCATATATTGCTGAATTTCAGAAGTAAAAACATCTCCGGCAACCCGTATACTTTCATCTGCGACAATGCCCCCTAAAGAAATTACTGCAATTTCAGTAGTACCTCCTCCAATATCCACAATCATATTTCCTGAAGGTGCTGAAACATCAATCCCTATACCTAAGGCGGCTGCCATAGGTTCGAAAATTAAATATACATCACGGCCACCAGCGTGTTCTGATGAATCACGTACAGCACGTATCTCTACTTCTGTACTCCCAGAAGGAATACTAACCACCATTTTTAGACTAGGGGTAAAAATTCTTTTCTTGTAATTTATCATTTTGATAAATTCGCGAAGCATCTGTTCAGCAGCATCGAAGTCAGCTATCACGCCATCTTTCAATGGTCTGACTGTCTTGATATTCGGACTTGTCCGTTCATGCATTTGTTTTGCTCTCGTTCCAACAGCAATTGGTTTTCCTGTTAATTTATCGATAGCAACGATGGATGGTTCGTCAATAACTTTCTTGTCATTCATAAAAATGACAGTGTTGGCGGTTCCTAAATCTATTGCCAACTCTTGTGTTAGGAAAGATAAAGCCATTATGTATATATTTTTTTTAGTTTTTAATGTTTAAAATGTCTTATTCCTGTAATTACCATTGCAACATTGTTTGCATTGCAATAGTCAATACTCAATTGGTCTCTTATTGATCCTCCCGGATGGATTACTGCCGTTATGCCAGCCTTAGTGGCTATTTCAACACAATCAGGGAAAGGAAAAAATGCATCTGAAGCCATAACAGCATCCTTTAGTTCAAATCCGAATGATTGAGCTTTTGTAATTGCCTGTTTAAGGGCATCAACACGGGATGTCTGTCCTATTCCACTTGCAAGAAGCATGTTATCCTTAACAAGTACAATTGAATTTGATTTTGAATGTTTAACCAATTTATTCGCAAATAATAAATCTTGTATTTGATTATCTATGGGAGCGATGGTTGTTACGGTTTTTAGATTGTCAGCGGTTTCAACAAAACTGTCTCTGTCTTGTACTAAGATACCTCCAAGCATTGAACGGAATTTCTTTTCAGAAGGTTTGGTATTATTATTTATTAGTATAATTCGGTTCTTTTTCTCTTTTAGAATATCCAAAGCTGTATCACAATACCCGGGTGCGATTATAACCTCAAAAAATATTTTATTTATCTCGTTGGCCGTATTGCTGTCAATGGTTCTGTTTGCTATTATTATTCCCCCATAGGCAGATACGGGATCTGCTATGAGAGCATCCTTCCATGCATCGAAAATATTGTTTCTTGTTGCACATCCGCATGCGTTGTTGTGTTTGATAACAGCAACGGTAGGTGCTTCAAAATCGGATATTAGTTCTATGGCAGCTTCAATATCAAGCATATTATTGTAAGATATTTCTTTTCCATGTACTTGTTCCGGAATAGAATTCTTACTGCCAAAATATTCGGCAGTTTGATGAGGGTTTTCTCCGTATCTCAATTTGTGTGATTCTGTAACACATTCATTGAAAGCAGGTATAGTTTCATCTTTATTGAAGTATTTAAAGATATGTGTGTCATACTCTGAGCTGGTAAGAAAAGCATATTTTGCGAATAATTCTCTATCTTGAATGTCACTTTCTCCACCTTTCTTTTTTAAAAGTTCGAGTAATGGAGCATATCCTCCTTGACAAGGAACTATGATAACATCTTTATAGTTTTTAGCAGCTGCGCGAATCAGAGAAATGCCCCCTATATCTATTTTTTCAATAATGTCTTCGTGAGATGCGCCTGCATTTACATACTCTTCAAAAGGGTAAAGATCAACAATTACCAGATCAATAGCAGGAATTTCGTATTCTTTAGTTTGGGCAATGTCCGTATTATTGTCTCTTCTTGAAAGGATACCTCCAAAGATTTTAGGATGAAGGGTTTTTACTCTTCCTCCCAGTATTGACGGGTATCCTGTGATATCCTCAACTTTAGAAACAGGAAGTCCTAAATCTTTGATAAAATCATAGGTTCCTCCTGTGGAAATTAGTTTTACTCCACATTTAACAAGCTCATTTGCAATTACATCAATTCCGTCTTTGTGATATACGGAAATAAGAGCCTGTTTGATTTTTTTTGTATCAGGTTTTGTGTACATAGGGTGTTTTGAGAATTGAAATATTATAAAGAACAAATTTAGTAATAATAAAGATAAAAAAACTATTTTTGCTATGAGAAAACATGAGATAATTATGGATAGAAAACCGTATGCAATTATCTTGGCTGGAGGAGACGGAAAACGTATGGGGACAAAAGTTGCAAAGCAATTTCTTGAACTTGACGGTAAGCCTATTTTGCGACACACAATTGAACAATTTTTATCTCTTCCATTTGAAATAGAGATAATTGTGGTTCTTCCACAAGAATTAAAAAAATACTGGAAGGACTATTGTACTCAAAATGATTTTCTCCCTAAATACTTTCTGCCTTCTGGTGGAATAACAAGATTTCATTCTGTACAAAATGCATTGAAATTTATACCTGATGGTTCTTTGGTAGCTGTACATGATGGTGTCAGACCATTTGTCTCAAAGCAGTTCCTTATTGACTTATTTGAGCAGGCGAAAAGTGTCCCTGCTTTGATTCCCGCAATCAAACCTGTAGAGTCAATTCGTGAAATTGATAAAAATGGGAATAGCTTTTCTGTTGATAGAGAAAAATTTCTGCTTGTTCAGACTCCACAAATATTTCATTCTGAAGTGCTTGTTAATGCATATAAGCAAGCGTTTTCTCCAAAATTTACAGATGATGCTTCAGTTGTTGAAGCGTCCGGATGTAATATTCGTATTTGTCAAGGGAGTAGATATAATATCAAAATAACCACTCCAGAAGATCTGGAGGTGGCTAAATCGTTTATGTTTATTTTGAAGGATAAAACTATTTGACAGAACTTCCTACGTTAGGATAATTTTTTACCCAAACTTGACGTTCGATTGCTTGATCAAGAGAAATCCATGTTTCGGTTTGTTCCACACAAGGAATATTCTGAATTGTATTTATCAGAATTTCCATCAGATGGTCATGGTTGAAACAATATATTTTGAGCATAAGAGCGAATTTTCCGGTAATGAAATGACATTCTACTACTTCTGAAATTAATTTTAAAGCGTCAATAACTTCTGAGTACCTGTTTGCCTGAGAAAGGCTTACTCCTACAAAAGCACAAACATTTAGCCCCAGTGCCTGAGGTTTTACTAATAAACGTGACCCTGTAATAATTCCAAGGTTTTCCATTTTTTTTACTCTTTGATGAATTGCTGCGCCAGAGACTCCACATTCACGTGCGATTTCCAAGAAAGGCATTCTTGCGTTTTTAACGAGAAAAGAGAGAATTTTTTGATCAATAGCGTCGATTTGATAAGTTGCCATTTTCTTAATTTTATTTATATATCAATTGCAAAAATAAAAAATAAATAACACTTTTTATTTTTTTAGTATAAAAAGTGAAACTTTTTTTTGTTGAGCTATTGAAAATTTGTATATAAATATTTAATTAACAAAGCATTATTAAGCAAAAAAACTGTAATTAAAAATTGTAACTTATTTTTTTTTCGCTTTTGCGTTTTCAATTATTATAAGACAAGCAGCCTCGTCAAGAGATTTTGGATCAGTATTTTTAGGTATTTTAAAATTATCCTTACCACACTTGATATAAGCTCCGTATCTTCCGTTTAACACTTGTATGTTGTGTTTTGGGAATTCCGAAATATATTTTTCACTCTCTTTTTTAGCATGTTCATCAATAAGAGATATTGCTTCCTTTTCGTTTATTGTATAAGGATCAAGATACTTACCTAACGAAATGAAAGAAGAGTTGTATTTGATATAGGGGCCGAATCTCCCTATAGCTGCAATTATTTCTTTATCATTGTATTTGCCTACCGTACGAGGAAGTTCAAACAGTTGTAGAGCATCTTCAATTGTGATGTTTTCTATAAGTTGTCCTTTTTTTAAACTTACAAATTGTTTTTCCGGGTCATCGTTTGTTCCTTTTTGAACTAATGGTCCGAAACGACCTATTCGTGCTATTATTGTCTTTCCGCTCTTTGGGTCGGTTCCAATGGTTCTCTCTGCATTTGAGTGAGTGTTTTCTTGCATGGTCTTTACAACTTTTTTGTGAAACGGTACATAAAATTCTCCAATGGCGTTATTCCAAACCATATCTCCTGCTGCAATTAGATCAAAGTCAGATTCCACCTTTGCTGTAAAATTGTAATCAATTATATCTTCAAAGTTCTTTGCAAGGAAATCTGTAACTACTAATCCTATATTTTCAGGGAATAGTTTTCCTTTTTCCGTACCGGAAATTTCTTTACGGGTTGTGCGGACAATTTTAGATTCCTTTAAACTAATTTCGAGGTATTCTCTTTCTATACCTGCACGATCTTCTTTAAGGATGTAACCCCTCTTGCTGATAGTGGATATAGTAGGAGCATAAGTTGAAGGTCGTCCAATCCCTAATTCTTCAAGTTTTTTAACCAAACTTGCTTCTGTATATCTAGATGGGCGTAAAGTGTATTTTTCTGTTGCAATAATCTCTTTATTGATCATTGTCTGTCCTTTTGATAACTGTGGAAGTAAGGTAATTTTCTCATTTTCATCATCTTCATCTTTTCCCTCAATATATACTTTCAAAAATCCATCGAATACTATTCTTTCTGCTTGAACTGAGAATTTTTCAGAAATGTTATCACTTGTAATTGTTATATCCGTCTTTTCCAATTTGGCATCTGCCATTTGGGAAGAAATAGTTCTTTTCCAGATAAGATCGTATAATTTTTTCTCAGCTGAGCTACCCTCAATAGAGGTATTATTAATGTAAGTAGGTCTTATTGCCTCATGTGCCTCCTGGGCTCCTTTAACTTTAGTGTGGTAATGCCTGACTTTTGAATATTCGACTCCATACATTTTGCTGATGCTCTCTTTTGCAGTGTTAATTGCCAAAGAAGATAAATTTGTGGAGTCTGTACGCATATATGTAATAAGTCCTGCTTCATATAGTTTTTGGGCGATAGTCATAGTCTGGTTGACTGAGAATCCTAATTTACGTGCTGCTTCCTGTTGTAGGGCTGATGTTGTAAATGGGGCTGAGGGTGTGCGGGTTGTATCCTTTTTATCAATAGCAGAAATATAAAAATGTGCACCGTCACATTTTTTCAAAAAAGTCTCTGTTTCCTCAGCGGATGAAAATTTAGTGTTAAGTATTGCCTTTATTTTTGATTTTGATCCATCGTGTGCGAAGATTCCCTCTACTCTATAATAAGCCTGAGGTTTAAATATTGATATTTCTCTTTCTCTGTCAACTATTAGCCTCAGAGCAACAGATTGAACACGCCCGGCAGAGAGCTTTGGCTGTACTTTCTTCCATAGTATAGGAGAAAGCTCAAATCCTACAAGTCTGTCAAGTACCCTTCTTGCCTGCTGTGCCATGACAAGGTTCATGTCAATGTCCCGTGGCGTTTCTATAGCATTTAATATTGCATCCTTAGTTATTTCGTGAAAAGCTATTCTTTTGGTTTTATCAGGAGATAATTTAAGCGTATCAAAAAGGTGCCATGCAATTGCTTCTCCTTCACGGTCTTCATCGGATGCAAGCCATACAATTTCTGCTTTTTTTGCAGCAGAGCAGAGATCTGCTACAATTTTTTTCTTGTCAGCAGAAATTTCATAGAATGGTTCAAATCCATTATCTATGTCTATTCCTAGATTTTTCTTGGATAAATCGCGAATATGTCCAAAACTTGATTTTACAATGTAATTCTTTCCAAGAAATTTTTCAATGGTTTTTGCTTTTGCCGGTGACTCGACGATAATTAAATTCTCTCCCATAATCCTATTAGTTGCGAAGTGCAAAGTAAGGAATAAAGAGAGCAATAATCCAAATTTTTATTTCTAAATTTGCGGTACGCGTTTGTGTATATTAAACCTTGTATCTGAAAATGAAAGAAAAAACAAAAAAAAAGATAGTAAAAATATTTTGGGTGTTAATTATCTCTCCAATAGCACTTTTGTTGATATTATTGTTGTTTGTATCTCTTTTTGCTAAAATTCCTTCTTTTGAAGAATTGGAAAATCCCAATAGTAATTTAGCAACACTTCTTATTTCGGAAGATGGAGAGATTCTAAATACTTATCATGTAGAAAATCGCTCTTTTGTAAAATATGAAGATCTTCCTGAATCATTGGTGGCTGCGACTGTGGCTACTGAAGATGCACGGTTCTATCGTCATTCGGGAATAGATTTTAGAAGTCTGGCAAGAGTGGTTGTTAAAACATTTCTTCTGCGGGATGCCAGTCAAGGAGGCGGAAGCACAATCACTCAGCAACTCGCCAAAACACTTTTCCCAAGAGATACTGTTTCTACCAATTTCCCCGGTGCCGTAAAGTTCAAACTTGTTACTAATAAATTAAAGGAGTGGATAACAGCTGTTAAACTTGAGCGCAATTATACCAAGAATGAAATAATCACAATGTATATGAATGCTGTTTTCTTTGGAAGCAATGCATATGGAATAAAGGCAGCAGCAGCAACTTTCTTTGATAAGAATACAAATGAATTGACTATTGAAGAGGGAGCATGTCTTGTGGGAATGGTAAACAAACCTACAAGATATAATCCAGTAATTAATCCTGAGAGATCTCTCGATCGTCGTAATCATGTATTGAGGCAGATGCGTAAATATGGTTATTTAAAAAGAAAAGAATGTGATTCATTATCACAATTGCCGATAGTACTTTCTTATCAACAGCAGGATAATAATTCCGGTTCCGCTCCATATTTCAGAGATATGCTCCGCAGAGTCATGTCTGCATCTAAACCTCGCAGTTCTTCTTATAGAAATGAAATTGATTATCAGACTGATTCATTACAATGGGAAAATAATAATCTTTATGGATGGCTTAATAAGAATTTAAAACCGGACGGATCAAAATATAACCTTGATAAGGATGGGCTTAAGATATATACTACTCTTGATTCAAGGATGCAGCAATATGCTGAAGAATCTGTTAAAGAGTATTTGGGAAAAGAGTTACAGAAAACCTTCAATCAGGAGCTCAAGTCGAAAATTCGTTGGCCTTTTTCAAATGATGTTAATGAAGATGTAATTGAATTAGTAATGAAGCAGGCAAGAAGGTGGAGTGGCAGGTATGTTGAAATGAAGAGTGCGGGAGCCAGTGAAAGTGAAATTAAGGGTTCTTTCGACAAAAAAGTGGAAATGAGAATTTTTTCTTGGAACAAAAAAGGTTATATCGATACGATTATGACTCCGAATGATTCAATAAAATATTATAAATCATTTTTAAGGGGAGCATTTATTGCAATTGAACCACATACCGGAAACGTAAAAGCGTATGTAGGTGGACCTAATTACAGGTTTTTCAAATATGATAATTGCAGACAGGGAAAGCGCCAAGTTGGTTCAACGATAAAACCATTTCTTTATACTCTTGCTATGCAGGAAGGATATAATCCATGTGACAAGGTGATGAACATTCCTTATTCCTTTCCTGTTGGTGATTCGATCTGGATTCCAAAGAGTACTGATAAAGAGGAGTGGATAGGGAAAACGGTTACATTAAAATGGGGATTAGCAAATAGTTCAAACAATATTTCGGCATATCTTATGAAACATTTCGGTCCGGGTGCAATGGTTGAAATGTGCAGAAAGTTGGGAATAAGTAGTTATCTCGATCCCGTGTATTCATTATGTGTTGGTTCATGTGATATTTCGGTTTATGAAATGGTTGCCGCATATAATACTTATCCAAGCCGAGGAGTATATATAGATCCTATTTATGTGACTAAAATAGAAGATAATACAGGTAATGTTCTTGCTAATTTCACGGCCCGTAAGAGGGAGGCAATAAGCGATCCAACAGCGTACCTTATGGTAAATCTTATGGAGGGTGTGGTAAATCATGGAACAGCCAGCCGTCTTAAATGGAAATATGGATTGGAAGGGGAAATAGCAGGTAAAACAGGTACTACTAATGATCAGTCTGATGGATGGTTTATAGGTTATACTCCAAAGATTACGGCGGGCGTATGGGTAGGTGCTGAAGATAGGCAGGTTCACTTTGAAAGTCTTTATTCTGGTGGCGGATCCAAGGTGGCTCTTCCTATCTGGGGAATATTCATGCAGAAGGTTTTCAAGGACAAGAGTCTTGGAATCAGTAAGGATGATGTATTTGTTTCTCCTCCGGGGTGGAGTGTTGATTTAAAATGTACAGGAAATGATAGTGATATTACAAATGAAGAGGCTAAAAATAAAATACAGGAAGAAGAATTCTTTAATTAATAGCATATGAAAAAAAGAGTTGCTTTAATATATGGTGGAGATTCTTCTGAAGTTGAAGTATCAATATTAAGTGGCAAACATGTTGCTGCAAATATTGACAGGGAAAAGTATGAAGTTTATGAGGTACTCTTAAGAGGTACCAGATGGAGTTTATGTTCATCTGATAGTGAGTCCAGTCCCATTGCTGAAATTGATAAATCTGATTTTTCATGTTGTTTAGAAGGGGAAAAAATAAAGTTTGATATAGCTTTTATAATGATTCATGGTACTCCAGGTGAAAATGGTTTGCTGCAGGCTTACTTTGAAATGATTAAAATACCTTTTACAACATGTTCCTCTTTTGTTTCGGCAATGACTTTCAATAAATATGCTTGTAAGACATTTCTTAGAGATACTGGAGTGAAAATGGCACGTGAAGTGTATCTTCAGAAAACCGATAAATATTCTGTAAAAGATATTGTGGATAAATTAAATCTTCCTCTTTTTGTAAAACCCAGTGACGGGGGAAGTAGCTTTGGTATATCAAAAGTAAAAAAAGCGGAAGATTTGGAAAATTCAATTTGTGAAGCATTTAAAGAGGGAGATACTATTATTATTGAAGAATTTATTAAAGGTCGAGAGATGACACAAGGTGTTTTTTGCTCAAAAGATAAGATTATTCTATTGCCGGTCACCGAGATTATATCTAAAAATGAATTCTTTGATTATGAGGCCAAGTATTTAGGGGCCAGCGATGAGGTTTGCCCTGCCCATATTCCTTATGAAATTACTGAGAAAATTAATGAGGAAACTCAGAAAATATATCATCATTTTGGTTGTAAGGGTTTAGTGCGGGTTGATTATATTCTAAGAGAGGAAGATGTTTATTTTCTAGAAATAAATACTGTTCCGGGTATGACGAAGATGAGCCTTGTTCCTCAACAGGTGCGTACTGCAGGAATTAATATGATGGATTTTTTTACTATACTTATTGAAGAAGCTTGTTCATAGAATAATTTATATGACATTAGGGGAGTTTGTTTTTGAATCTGTAAAACAATTATCGGAATTATATTCGCGTGAAGAATCACGCTCAATAACTGTACGGTTATTGAGCGCTTATCTAGATATTCCAGAATATAAATATATATCTGAACCGGATAAACTTATACCCAAAGAAATTGTGATTAAATTACAGGATGCCTTAAGCCAACTTTGTCAGGCTAAACCTCTTCAATATGTTCTCGGTTTTTCTGAATTTGCAGGAAATAAATTTAAAGTCGAGGAGGGCGTTCTGATACCTCGCCCTGAGACTGAAGAACTTTTCAGGTTAGTCGTAAATGATTGTGAGGGTATGGAGGTAAATTATGATGGATTTAATATATTGGATGCATGTACCGGTTCAGGATGTTTAGCATACTCTCTTGCTCAAGAATTTCCTGAAGCTCAGGTATATGGATGCGATATTTCTGATGAAGCACTAAATATTGCTTTTAAGCAAAAAATAAAAATTACCGGAGCAAAGCCAATATTTTTCCGGGCTGATATTTTGATGCCACCGCCAGCAGGAATACCTCAATTTGATGTTATAGTGAGTAATCCTCCGTATGTGTGTAATAAAGAAAAAGAGTTTATGCGGCCAAATGTTTTGAAATACGAACCCCATGAAGCCCTTTTTGTTCCTGATGACGATCCTCTTTTATTTTACAGGGCCTTGACGGAGTGGATAAGTAAACTTCTAAAAAAAAATGGCAAATGTTTTTTTGAAATAAATGAAGCATTTGGAGATCAGATGAAAAATCTTATGCAATCGCAGGGCTTTAAATACGTAGAAGTAGTCAAGGATATAAATGGAAAGGACAGGTTTGTTGTTATAAAATTTACTTAAACAATCTTCTACATAAAGCGGGTATATCTGAAACGGTAATAATGTCAATATTACCCTTTTTTGTCTTAGAATATGAACTTTCTTTGTTGAATGGGGAGATATATATTTGTTTAAATCCAAGTTTTTCTGCTTCCGAAATTCGTCTTTCTACCTGACTTACCGGTCTTATTTCTCCGCTTAATCCAATTTCTGCTGCGAAGCAGGTATTTGGTGAAATAGATAGATCAAAGTTTGATGATAAAATAGATGCAACTACGGCAAGATCACAAGCCGGGTCAGTTACTTTAAGACCACCTGCCATATTTAAAAATACATCTTTTGCAGCAAGTTTGAATCCGGCACGTTTCTCAAGAACTGCCAAGAGCATATTCATACGACGCACGTCGAATCCTGTAGTTGAGCGTTGAGGCATTCCATAAGCTGCGGTACTGACAAGTGCCTGAATTTCTATAAGAAAAGGTCTGGTACCATCAAGCATTGCACTTATAGCTATGCCACTTAAATTATCCTGATGCATTGGGATAAGCATTTCAGATGGATTGCTTACTTCTCTGAGCCCACTGCCGGTCATTTCAAATACGGCAAGTTCTGCTGTTGACCCAAACCTGTTTTTTATGCTTCGCAAAATACGGTATGAGCCTCTGGTATCTCCTTCAAACTGAAGAACGACATCTACAACATGTTCCAGAACTTTTGGCCCTGCAATTGCCCCTTCTTTTGTTATATGTCCGACTAGGATGACCGGAGTATCTGTTTCTTTTGCATAGCGGAGCAAAGCTGCCGCACATTCTCTTACTTGAGAAACGCTTCCTGCAGAAGATTCGATATTCTGGCTGAAAATAGTTTGAATTGAATCAATAATTAATAAATCAGGGTTTACTTCTTTTGTTTGTAGAAGTATATTTTCCAAAAGAGTTTCGCTTAATACAAGGCACAACTCATCGTTTCCACCTAATCTTTGAGCTCTTAATTTTATTTGCTTTGCACTCTCTTCTCCAGAGACATAAAGGGTTTTAAGTCCTTTGCAATGCAAAGGAAGCTGAAGTGATAAGGTAGATTTGCCTATACCTGGTTCTCCTCCTATAAGAATCATTGATCCTTCTACCATTCCACCTCCCAAAATGCGATCCATTTCTGTGTTTCCAAGAGAAAAACGATTTTCATCTCCGAAGCTTATATTATTCAAATGTTCAGGTTTTGCATCTTGTTTAGATAGAAAAGATTTGTTACGGGAAGTCACTTCCCCTGAGATTTCTTTTCTTTTTGGCTCTTCAATCATAGTGTTCCATTCTCCACAAGCGGGGCAACGGCCCAACCATTTTGGGCTCTCATTACCACAAGAGCTACAAAACCACGCTGTTTTTACCTTATTCATATATTACAGTTTATGTACAAATTTACTATATTTGTATAATATGTCTAAACTTTATTTAAAATGAAAAGAACTGTTATTTCCTTATTATTAATCACAATTCTTGGTTTTAGTTTTAACGGCTATGCCCAGGAAGTTCTCTCTCAAGAAGATATTCTAAAAAATGTCGACCAGTATATTGAAAAAGTTCAAAATGAATGGAAAATACCCGGAATGGCTGTGGCTATTATAAAAGATAATAAGGTAATTCATGCAAAAGGGTTTGGTTTAAAAGATTTATCAAAACCAGACGATAAAGTTGATCCGAATACTATCTTTCAAATCGGTTCCATTTCAAAATCTTTTACTGCCGCTGTGATGGCACAGTTGGTTGATCAGAATCTTGTAAAGTGGGAAGATACCGTAAAAAATATCTTGCCGGATTTTGAAATGTATGATCCTTGGGTTACTGCAAATATGCAGGTAAAGGATCTTATGACACACAGAACAGGACTTGCCGGACAATCTGGAACATATATTCCTAATCTTGGATATGACAGAGATGATATTTATCATATGTTTAAATATATTAAACCTGTATATTCTTTCAGAGGTGATTATCAATACAATAATATCACATTCATTGTAGCTGCAAAAATTATTGAGAAACTGACCGGTATGAGTTGGGAAGAAAATGTTCAGCAGAGAATATTTGATAAATTGGGGATGACTTCATCATCTGTGGACGGGGAAGGTTTTCTTGCGTCAGAAAATGTAGCTTTACCATATGAGTTTTTGGATAAAGATGGAGAAATGGTAATAAATCCGCTCTATGGAGATGAACAGGCTCTTTGGTGGCTTACTGTAATTGGGCCTGCAGGTGCTGTCAACTCATCTGCAAATGACCTGATAAAATGGGCACAATTTCATCTTAATATGGGGAAAGTAGGTGATGAACAAATCATTTCTGAAAAAAACATGAAATATCTCCACAAAGGAATTACTATAACATCTCAAAATGAGAATAGAACAACAATATACGGTCAATGTTGGTTTATTGAACAGACAAAGAAAGGGCGTCTTTATTTTCATACAGGAACAACTTGGGGTATGACAGCAATATGTTGTTATTTTCCGGAGCTGAATTTGGGTATGGTCATTCTTGTAAACTCGGAGGCTCCTTCTGAACCAAGATATGCCATAATGAGGCGTACGTTAGACTTGTTTCTTGGTGAGCCTGATAAAGATTATAGCCAAGAATCTTTAGCTGAATGGTATGAGTCAAGTAAGAAAAGTGCTGAGAAAAAAGAGAAGAAAGATGCTGAAATTATAAATATTCCTGCTCCGAAAGCAAAAGCACTTGTTGGAAAATATACAAAAGAGGCACTGTTTGGTGATGCTTGGGTTACATTGGAAAAAGGTAAACTTTTCATTAAGGCAGGAAAGCAAGGATTTAAAAGAGAGATGGTTCATGTAAACGGCAATAAATACAATTTTCGTTGCGACGGGCATGGATTTGATATAACTTTTACCATGAATGAATCCGGTAAAAAGGCGACCTCTTTTGAAATTGATTTTGGAGGAGGCGAAGATTTCGGTCCGTGGACAAGAATAAGTAAATAATAAATAATATGAGTATGAAAAAGACATCTTTGTTTTTTGTGGTTTTGCTTTTTGTGAGTTCTTTTTTGCTAAAAGCGGAAAATCCCATTATTGGAATTTCAGGATACGTTGATGGCAGCACGAATGTGGCTAATAATACATATTTAAATGCGGTCCGCTTAGCAGGTGGCGTTCCTATTATAATTCCGGTGACATCGGATGATGATCAGATTGCTGCAATTTTAGGCGTGATTGATGGATTGGTTATGACTGGCGGTGAAGATTTTGATCCATTGAAATGGTATAACGAAGAACCTATACGATCTTTAGGCAGTGTTGCTCCAGAACGTGATGAGTTTGACGTAAAATTAGTAAGGGCGGCTGTTGCAAAAGGAATTCCTGTATTGGGTGTTTGTCGTGGTATGCAATTAATTAATATTGCTTTTGGTGGTTCCTTATATCAGGATATTCCTTCTCAGGTCAAAGAAAGCTTTGTAAAGCATCGTCAACAGGCACCGGGAAATTATGGAACACACACAATATTTGTTGATGAAAATTCTTTGTTGTTCCAACAAATAGGAGTTCAGAATGTTGTGGTAAATTCATTTCATCATCAAGCTGTAAAAGGTGTTGCACAAGGATTCAAAGTCACCGCGAAATCTGCTGACAATATAGCTGAAGCAATGGAAAAATCAGGCAAAATAAATTTTCCGGATGGTGGTGCGGTAATTATGGGGGTCCAATTCCATCCTGAAATATTTACTTCTGCTGGTGATAAAACATTTTTAGGTATATTCAAGTATTTAGTGAAAGAAGCTTCTAAATAGTAAGTTTTTCCCCTTCACTTTTTGCTATTATGACTGCTCCGCATGAATCTCCATAACTATTGATCATTGTGCGGGGCATGTCGCATAATTGTTCAACAGCCAAAACCAAACCTATGCCTTCAAGTGGCAGACCAACTACGTTAAGGACGATTGTTAGCATGACCATACCGGCCATAGGAATACCTGCTGTGCCTACTGCGGCAAGAATGGAGGTAAAAACAAGTATAATCTGTTGCATTATGGTAAGGTCAATACCATATGCCTGGGCAATAAATATTGCAGTGACACATTCATATAGTGCTGTACCGTTCATGTTTATGGTGCATCCCAGAGGAAGGGTGAATCCTGCTATCTTATTTGATACTCCACATTTTTCTTGAGTGTCTCTAATATTAATTGGGAGTGCGGCACCTGATGAGCAGGTTGAAAATGCAGTCATAAGTGCTGAAGACATTTTTGACATATGTCTCCATGGATTTACTTTTCCCAAAGTATATACAAGAGTAGGCAGTACTACTCCGCCCTGAATTAAAAGGCCTCCCCAAATTACTAACACAAATATACCAAGACTACTTGCTATGTTTAATAAAGATTGAGTGTTACCTGCCTGTTTCCCGACAACATTAGCAACAATTGCAAATACACCATAAGGAGCTAGTTTGATAATGAAGAATGTAATCTTCATTATAACATCATAGATTGACTGAAGTAAATCTTTTAAAGTCTCTTGTTGTTTTATACTGACTTTTGTAATGAAAAAGCCGAAAATAATTGCAAAGAAAATTATTGACAACAAGTTACCTGATGAAAGGGATTCAAATATGTTTGATGGAACGATTCTTACAATTTGGTCAATAATGGAAATGTTACTACCTGCAAGTTTAGTTACATTTTCTGTTAAGTTTAAATCGGCACCCACACCAGGCTTAATGATATTAACAAGAGTTAATCCGATAGATGCTGCAATGGCAGTTGTAACTACATAAAAAATGAATGTTTTAGCTGCAATACGACCCAGCGATTTAGACTCTCCCATACCTGCTACTCCAACAGCAATGGATGTAAAAACCAAAGGAATTACAATCATTCCCAATCCTCTTAGAAAAATTTCTCCTGCCCACTTAATATATGGAGACCAATTTTCATATGGGGTAAACTTACATAATGTAATGCCTACAATAATACCAAGAACAATACCAATCAATATTTGCCAGTGAAGTGCAAGTTTTTTTTTCGCCATATTTTTTAAATATTTCGTCCGCTGTTTATTACTATTTTAGCAACGTGCTTGTTGAATTTTTGTTTTTTAATTAATTCTTCTAAAGTAATATGCATCCTGAACCTCCAGTAATGTTTTGGATTTGAAGGAACATTTATCCTCTCTTCTGAAGGTTTTCCGGTACGCATTGATTCATCAATTGATAACCAATCTTGTAGCGGTAGTATTGTTAGTAAAGCGGGAGAATTGAGGTGGGTTTCAACAATTTGTTCTGAAATCCATGGTTCGCAACACGGGGGTACTTCTCCTTCTCCTTTAATTATTTCTCTGTAATATTTTTCCGTCATTGAAGGATTTTCTTCCCACCAGCCTCTCAATGTGCTTGTATCGTGTGTGCCTGTAGTGCAAACACACAAATAAGGATAACTGGATGGATCTCCAAATGAACAAGAAGGATCTTTGGGCATTCTTTGAATTTCAAGAGTAAGTATTCTAAGTCTGTTCAACACTTCAGGTACACAACTTGGAATCATTCCAAGGTCTTCAGCACATGTAAGCATATTTGTTGCAGAAATCAATTCAGGCAATTTTAGCGTAGCTTGTTCTTTCCAGAAATCATTATGACGATGGTAAAAAAATTCATCATATAATCTGTTGAATGATTCTTTCTGGTCTGAAGAAAGTTCAGAGTACGAATAGGTGAATTGTGCTGAAATTCTTGGATGAAAACGGCCATGAATATTAGGATCTTCAAGAAACAGAACTTCTCCCACAAGAGCCATTAAATCATCTTTTAAAGGTGAATCAGGTTCACCGACCTCTTCAAAATAAAGTTCTATTTTTTTTTGAGTGTTAAATTCATTTTTAAGTGTGAACACGTCAGGCTCATTACTATTTAAAAAAGTATCCTGGACATATTTACACATATCTTTAAACATCTCTTTTATCTGGTAGTAACGGATAAAAGGTTTTGCATGCCTTTCAAAATTAAAATTAAATCCAAACGACAGAAGATCTTCATAGCAATATGGTAGAGCCGGGTTAAAATGCCCCATAAGACCTAAAACCTGATTAGATGGAATTTCCCATATTCTGAAGAAGCCCAGTATATGGTCTATTCTGTAAGCATCAAAATATTCGGACATTTTAGAGAAGCGTTTTTTCCACCATAAATATCCTTCTTTTGACATAATATCCCAGTTATAAGTTGGGAATCCCCAGTTCTGTCCTTTAATGGAAAAGTCATCAGGTGGTGCTCCGGCTTGGGCCTCCATATTGAAATAATAAGGTTCGCTCCATGCTTCAACACTGTTGGGGGTGACTCCTATTGGAATATCTCCCTTTATTGCTATTCCTTTTGAATGGGCGTAGTTGCTGGCCATGGAAAGTTGCAGATGTAAATGGTATTGCAGATAGATGTAGAATTTCATGATCTTGCTTTCAGTGGCGTTCTTTTCCATTTTTTCAATAATTTTAGGATTATAAACGCTCTGTTTTTCCCATTTTGAAAATTCTGCCGTACCGTATTTGTCTCTCAAAGTACAGAAGGCGGCATAAGGTAAAAGCCAGTTTTTGTTGTTTTTGTAGAAAGTATAATATGCCGGTTCTGAAAAGGTTTCTTCTGATTTTTCGTTATATAATTTTTTAGAATACCTTAATTTATGGTCAAGTACTTTTTCATAATCTATCTGTGGCAATGTATTCAAGACTTTTCTTTCTTTTTCAAATTCAACAGTATCTGCTTTGTCTTTAAACTCTCCCATTTGTCTCAGGTTTAGGTATATAGGGTGTAAGGCCATTATGGATATTCCTGCATAGGGATATGAATCCGTCCAAGTATTGGATGAGATGGTATCGTTTATCGGAAGAATTTGAATAATACTTTGTTTGGTTGCTTCAGCCCAATCTACAAGTAATCTTATATCGGAGAAATCACCGATTCCATACCCTTTTTCCGAACGGAGGGAAAAAACAGGAATAGCAGTTCCCGCAAAGCGTGGATTTGTCAAGGGAAAAGCAGCAGCTGAGTGCTCAATAGAATAAGTTTCATGTACCATTAATTTTGGTATGTTCAATACTCTGTTGTTACATGATTCCCAAATATATGTGCCGTTCCCATACTGTTTTATAAACTTATATTCAATAGTATTTTCAAGATTATTTGCAGGAAGATTTATTTCCCATTTTGATCCGAAAGCAGGTTCCATATTGATTGCTTTGGCTCTATCCCAATTTCCCAGAGCTTCACAGTTGCCACATATGAGTATGGAAGCGTTCTTTTCAACATTAGGTGCTGTTACCCGTATTATTATTTCTTTAGAGTGACGATGTGTTCTGGTGGGAGTAATATCTCCGTGGGGGTAAAAGACACAGGAAAATGGTGCTGATAGAAAAGGGGCAATAGGGGTGTTTCCCTGCCACTCATCATTAAAGAATATGTTTTTACTATTGTTGTTTGCGGCTATTCTTCTTGGTTCTCCAACCTCATAAATTATGCTTTTTCGTTCGTCTTTGACAAAATATTTGTAAGAAATTACTCTTTCCTGCTTGGATACTATTTTTAATTGCTTCTCCCATCTTCCTTCATTAGTATAAGACATAGGTTTAGCCTTTTTTATCTCTCCTCCACCAAGTTCTGCTATAGAACCGCATATGTATAATGTCTGACCAACAAATGTGTTATAATTTATTGAAAATGTTATTGTCATTTAATTGGAGTTTCTTTATTAGTATTATACAAAACTATCCATATTTTTTAAAGATTAGGAATTTTTTGATTTTTTTTTTAAATTTACTGAACAATACCCGAACAATCATGAAAGGTTACTTTATAAGGACAAAAAACAAAAAACAAAATTTTTTAAAAGCAACGTTAATTGTATTGTTATTTGCTTTTTCACACGCAGTTGTCTGTTATTTTCTTCATAATGCAGAAGTTGGTGACGGACTTTTTCTGACAGTATTGACAATTACCATGATTTTTTGTCTTATACGTTTTTACGGTTGTCCTTTTGATGTTTTTCTCGGTTTGGCTTTTCTTGGTTGTTTTGCCGGGTTCTATTTTGGAACGACAGTCGGAGATTATCTTACAGTAAATAAACCCGAATTGGGAATATTTAGTAATATGCTGGTAACATTTATTACTACCTGTATTATAGGCTTGTCAACAATTCTTATTATTGGGAGAAAATCCAAATAATCATATATGTCGAAAGATAGCAGAGAGCATAAATATGGGTATATAATTGAAATAATAGTTTTGGCTATAGTGGTTCTTGTAGTCAGAATGTTGTTTGAAAGTGTATTGCCTCTTTTTTATGAGCGACTTGGTCAAAACTTTTATCATGCTCTTCTTTCTTTTTTAAGAAATTACCCCTTGACTTTGCTGATGTTGATATGGGATTTTTTCCTTATCAGGATATTGACTAAAAAATATCAGTATGGGGAGGCACCTATGATTCGTGCCTTATTTGAGCTTTTAGGGATTGTTCTGATTGGTGTTATTTCTGCGTTACTGATGCAACTTTCTTATTCGGATGGACCGTTCTTTAGCAAAATGCTTCTTATGGAGTTCATTACAAGTACAATTTTTAACATTGTCGTTGTTGCTATTATTGATATTTTCTCTTATAATAGTTGGAAAAGCAATAAGGCACTTGCTTTTGAGATAAAAATGCGCAGTCAGGCTAATTATCAGTATCAATTGTTGAAAGGTCAGTTAAATCCCCATTTTTTATTTAATAGTTTAAATGTACTTGATTACCTTATACATATTGATAGTGAAAGAGCTTCAGATTATGTAAAAAAGTTGTCAAATGTTTATAGATATCAATTGAATATGGAATCACAAACTACTGTCACTCTGGATGAAGAAATTAATTTTGTGAGCTACTATGTAGGTCTTTTAAAGGAGCGCTTTACAGAAGGGCTGGATGTTAAAATAGATGTTGATAAACAGTATTTAAGAAGAAAAATTGTACCTTGTGGTTTGCAGATAATGATAGAAAATGCGGTTAAACACAATATTGTAAGTGCCAGAAATCCATTGGTGGTTAATGTTTTTATTGAGGATGATAATCTTATAGTGAAGAATAATATAAATTTAAAAGTCCAATCCAATCCTAAAACCGGAACGGGCTTGGAAAACATCAAAAAACAATATCAGATATTGTTTGATTCGACAATTACTATTGAAAATAACGGTAAGGTTTTTTTGGTGAGGATTCCACTATTTAGATAGAAATATTATGACGGTATTAATTATTGAAGATGAAATTCCCGCTCAACAGCAACTTTTAAGGTTGCTAAGTAAGCATTATCCTGAATTGAATGTAGTTGGGATCTTAGATTCCATTACAGACTCGTTTGCTTGGTTGAAAGCAAACTCTGCCGATATTATTTTTATGGATGTTGAACTTTCAGATGGAAATTGCTTTGAATTGTTCAAGATATTGAACATAAATTCTAAAGTGATAATAACCACTGCCTATGAAAATTATGCTCTTCCCGCTTTCAGGGTAAAGTGTATTGATTATTTATTGAAACCTATTGATGAGGATGCCTTTGTTGAATCGGTCGAAAGATGTTTGTGTTTTTGCTCAACATCAAATACTGATTCCAGAAAAATTGCTGAGGCTAATACCAAGCCAAAGATATATAAACAACGTTTTACTGTTAAGGTTGGAAACAATATAATAGTTGTAGATATCGGAAATATAGCTTATTTTTATTCTGAGAATAAGTCAACATATCTTGTCACTAATGACAGAAAGCAGTATCTTATGGATCAAAGCCTGGATTCTATCGAAGAGCAGGTAAACCCGGTAATTTTTTTTAAGATTTCAAGAGGCTGCATAGCAAACCTGAATTCTATTGAGACAATTTCAAAACATTTTAACTCAAGGCTTAAAGTAACGTTGAAGCCGGGTATTATTGATCCTATTTTAGTGTCAAGAGCTCGAGTTCCACAATTACTGGAATGGCTTGAGCAGTAGTGTAAAAAATTGAGTGACAATATTATGAAATTCGTCACCATTATATTACAAGTCAGTCCAATTTTGCAATATTTTTAAGTAATTATTTAGTAGTTTCGGTATTCTAATGAAAAAATAGAATGCTGCAATATGATTAATAAAATAAAGTTGAGCTTTTGGAATATATTCAATATGAGCTTTGGCTTTTTGGGTATCCAATTCGGACTGGCTTTGCAAAATGCGAATGTAAGCAGGATACTTCAATCATTTGGAGCTGATGTAGAACATTTGTCGTTATTCTGGTTAGCGGCCCCTCTTACAGGAATGATTATTCAGCCAATAATTGGACATTATAGTGATCGCACCTGGACAAAATTAGGGAGGAGACGTCCTTACTTTTTAGCGGGAGCTGTTTTAGCCTCTATAATGTTATTCTTAATGCCAAATTCCCCAGCATTGGCACCACTGCTTTCTCCTTTGTTAATAGGTGCCGGAATATTGATGATAATGGATGCATCAATAAATGTTGCGATGGAGCCATTCAGAGCTTTGGTTGCAGATAAACTTCCTTCAGAGCAACGTACATTGGGATTTTCTGTCCAGACATTTTTGATTGGTATAGGAGCAGTATGTGGTGCAGTACTTCCTTTTATTCTTACAAACTGGTTTGGGATGTCGAATGTTCCTGCGGTTGATGGTGGTGTTGCCCCAAATGTGAAACTTGCTTTTTATATTGGAGGAATCATGCTTATTTCCTGTGTATTATGGACAGTAATCCACACAAAGGAATATCCTCCTGAACCGGGAGATATAGTTGAAGAAAAAAATGGTTTTCTTGAAATATTCAAGGATTTTAAAAAGATGCCAAAGACGATGCAGCAACTCGGACTTGTGCAGTTTTTTTCCTGGTTTGCTCTTTTTTCTATGTGGGTATATATGACTCCTGCAGTTGCAGAACAGTGCTATGGAACAACAGACAGAGTTTCTGCTTCATATGGAAATGCAGGGGATTGGGTAGGTGTCCTTCAGGGAATATATAATGGAGTGGCGGCTGTTTTTGCTTTTCTTCTTCCGGTACTGTCCCGCAAGATAGGAAGGAAAGCAACACATGGTATCTCATTATTATGTGGGGCTTTGGGGTTCTCTTCTTTTTTGATTTTTAAAGACCCTAATATGCTGATTCTTTCTATGATAGGTGTAGGTATTGCCTGGGGTAGTATTTTAGCTATGCCTTATGCAATGCTTGCCGGAAGCGTACCGGCAAAGAAAATGGGTGTTTATATGGGGATATTTAATTTCTTCATTACTATTCCGCAAATATGTAACGGACTTATTGGCGGACTAATGGTAAAATATATTTACGGAGGCCATACCATATATGCTCTTGTATTCTCGGGCTTCTGTCTTTTGATTGCTTCAATATGTACGGTGTTTGTTGATGATAAAGATGACCCCGTGCAACTAAAATTCATTAAAAAACAAAAAATAACTAACTAAACTAGTCCTAAAATTAATCTAATAAAAAAAATCTTATGAAAAGATTGATTACTATTTTAACCTCAATTATGGTACTCTCTTTGTCAAGTTCTTTTGCCCAATATGTGACAAAGGGAGTAGTTGTTGATAACAACAATGTTCCTGTAATTGGGGCTGCTGTTCTCCAAGTGGGGACATCAAATGGTACTGCGACCGGATTGAATGGAGAATTTATTTTAACTGTTCCATCTGCAAGTACAGTACTTGTTATTAGCTTTTTGGGATACGAGACCGTAAAAATTCCGGCTGACCAGGCTACAAAAATTGTGTTGAAAGATGATACTCAATTTTTGGAAGAAGTATTGGTAATCGGTTACGGACAGGTAAAAAAGTCCGATGCAACGGGAAGTGTTCTTGCTATTACTGCTGATGCTAAAAACAGAATACAGGCTGTAACTCCTAACGATTTATTGATGGGTAAGACTGCGGGATTACAAGTTTCTGCAGCTACCGGTGAGCCGGGTGCTCCTTCATCAATACGTATTCGTGGTGGTTCTTCTCTGTCTGCATCAAATGATCCGCTTATCGTTATTGATGGCGTTCCTATCGCTAATGATGGAGTGTCAGGGATGAATAATGCAATGGCATTGGTTAACCCTAACGATATTGCTACATGCACAGTGTTGAAAGATGCCTCAGCTACTGCTATTTATGGTGCACGTGCATCAAACGGCGTAATTATTCTTACAACTAAAAAAGGTAGCTGGAAAGATGGAGGGGTAAAAGTGACATATGATGCAAATGTATCAATAAGCAATCCTCGTGAATATTTGGATGTCTTGACTGCAAGCGAGTACAGAGGTATGATTGCCGATATTTACGGAACTACTTCAGAAGCTTATACTCATATGGGTATTGCTTCAACAAATTGGCAGAAAGAAATATATCGTACAGCTGTAGTTACCGACCACAGTTTGGGAATTCAAGGAATGGCCAAAAATATGCCTTATCGTGCATCAATAGGTTATACATTACAAGAAGGTATTTTGAAAGGTACTGATATGAATCGTGTTACCGGTACTTTGGGCCTTTCTCCTTCTTTTTTTAATAACACATTAAAACTGAATCTTAACGCAAAAGGGTTGCATTATGTAAATAATTTCGGTTACCAGGGTGCCATAGGAGGTGCTGTTGCACATGATCCTACCCAACCAGTTTATTGGACAGAAGCTAATGAAGGTTATTTTGGTGGTATTAAAAAATATTTTACCTGGTTTGGTGCAGATGGCAATCCTAACACTATGGCAAGTACAAACCCTGTAGCAGGTATTAATGAAACATACAATGTTGCTACTACAAATTGGTTTGTTGGAAATGCTCAGTTTGATTACACATTTCCTTTTCTTCCGGCGTTGAGAGCTAATCTTAATCTTGCATATGATATGGCTGATGCTAATGGTGATAACAATATCAAAAACAAGACTCATAGATCTTATCATGCTTCTGATAATGATGGTACAGGTCAGAGAAATCATTATACTCAGTTGAAAAAGAATAGATTATTGGAATTTTACCTTAACTATAAGAAAGAATACGGTAAGCATTCTATTGATGCCATGGGTGGTTATTCTTGGCAACACTTCTACAAGGAAGGAACAAATCTTGTGACTGCATACAGAGATCGGAGTAAAATTAAATCCACAAATGAATATGCGACTGAATATTTTCTTGTCTCATTCTTTGGTCGTATTAATTATGTTTATGACGATCGTTATATGTTGACTGCTACATTACGTGATGACGGAACTTCAAGATTCGCAAATCATTGGGGGCTATTCCCTTCAGTCGCTGCTGCATGGAATATTTCTAATGAAGATTTCTTGAAAGGTAATAAGATTATGTCTGATTTGAAGATTCGTTTGAGTTATGGTGTCACGGGTCAGCAGGACTTGAATAGCAGTGATTACCCATATCTTGCCACATATGAGTATGGAAAAGAAACGGCTCAATATCAATTTGGGAATGAATTTGTTACCACAAGTCGTCCATCAGGTTATGATGCTTCACTAAAATGGGAAGAGACCACTACCTACAATATAGGTGTTGATTACGGCTTCCTTGAAGATAGAATTTATGGTAATATAGATGCTTATTTCCGCCAGACAAATGACCTGATAAATTACATACCGGTTGCTGCAGGAACAAATCTTACAAACTATTTGACTACCAATATCGGTAGTCTTGAAAATAAGGGTATAGAATTTTCAATAAATGCTAAACCGATAGTTTCTAAATCTGTTACATGGGAATTAGGATTTAACATTACATGGCAGGATACAAAGATTACCAAGTTGACTGCAACTGAAGATCCTACTTATGCAGGTGTAAAGACAGGAGGAATATCAGGTGGTGTGGGTAATACAATTCAAATTCACTCTGTAGGATACGCTCCAAATTCGTTCTATGTATATGAACAAGTATATAATAGTGAAGGAAAACCAATTGAAGGACTTTATGTTGACCAGGATAATAATGGTATAATAAATTCTAATGACCTTGTCAGAAAATATAAACCAACCCCTGACTACTATATGGGGTTCACCTCAAAATTGTATATAAAGAATTTCGACTTTTCTATGTCATGGAGGGCAAGTTTGGGTAACTATGTGTTTAACAATGTATTGTCTCAAAATTCTGGTCTAAGTATTTTATATACAAATAATTTCCTAATCAACACTCTTGCAAAAGCATATGAAACAGGTTTCATGGAAACCCAATACTTTTCAAGTTACTTCCTTGAAAATGCTTCATTCCTGCGTTGTGATAATATAACGCTGGGTTATACATTCAAATTCAAGAAAAGTGGTGATGTCAGGACTTATTTAACAGCTCAAAATCCTATATTGATAACAAAGTATAGCGGTCTTGATCCTGAAGTTAGTGGTGGTATCGATAACAACGTTTATCCAAGACCATACAGTATAATTTTAGGTATTAACCTTAACTTTTAATTTTTAGATGTATGAAAACAATTTATAATAAAAATATTTTAATCGCTGTAGCAGCGTTTGGAATAGTTGCTTTCTCATCTTGTATTCACGATCTTGATGTGACTCCTATTGATCCTAAAGTTGTAGTTGCAGATAAAGTATATGTAGATGCTGATGCTTATCGCAGTGTTCTTGCCAAATGTTATGCCGGTTATGCTGTTTCAGGACAAGAAGGCCCTGCAGGTAATGCGGACATCTCAGGCTTGGATGAAGGTTTCGGCCAATACTTAAGAGGATATTTTTATCATCAGGAATTTACTACAGATGAGGCCATCATTGGATGGAATGATGGTACATTATATGACTTCCATAATATGGCATGGAGTGCTTCCGATGGATTTATTGGTGCATTTTATAGTCGTGTATTTTACCAGATATCTCTTTGCAATGAGTTTATTAGAGAAAGTTCTGATGATAAAGTTAAAGAAAGAGGTATAAATGATGCGGCAACAATTAAAATGTACAATAATGAAGCTCGTTTTTTAAGAGCTTTAAGCTATTATCATGCTATCGAGTGCTTTGGCAATGTTCCTTTTGTTACTGAAGAAAACAAAGTGGGTGGTGATTTGCCACAACAAATATCCAGAGCTGATCTTTTTAATTATGTTGAAAGTGAACTTTTGGCTATAGCTCCTCAAATGGCTGCGCCAAGAGCTAATGAGTATGGTCGGGCTGACCGTGCTGCTGCTTGGATGCTTCTTGCAAGGCTTTATCTTAATGCTGAAGTGTTTACCGGGACATCTCGTTGGAGTGATTGTCGCAAATATTGTGAAGATATAATAAATGCCGGCTATACATTAGAACCTAAATATGATTATCTGTTTCTTGCTGATAATGACTTATGCAAGGATACTGAAACCATTTTTGCCATCAATTTCGACTCTGAAAATACTACAACTTACGGTGGTATGGATTTCATAATCTTTGCTGAAGTAGGTGGAAAGATGGATGCCGCTTCAATGGGTATCACTTCAGGTTGGGGTGGATACAGAACAACTCCTCAATTTGTTGATAAATTTGATATTGAAAAAGATTCAAGGGCTATGTTCTTTATAAGTGGTCAGACTAAGGATGTTAAGGAACTTGGTGAATTTAAATATGGGTATGCTTTTGAGAAGTTTAAAAATGTAAAAAGAGACGGCAAGACTCAGAGTGGTATTTCTGAAGCTTATGTAAGTACGGATTTTCCTATGTTCCGTTTAGCTGATGCTTATCTTATGTATGCTGAGTGCGCGGTTCGCGGTTCAGGTGATAAGACGATAGCCCTTGGCTATGTTAATTTACTGCGACAACGTGCTTATGGTAATACAAGTGGTAATATCGCGGCTTATGATCTTACACTTGACTTTATACTTGATGAAAGAGGAAGAGAACTTTATCTTGAATGTGTACGCCGCACAGACTTAATACGGTTTAATAAATTTACTACCGATAGTTATATCTGGGCTTGGAAAGGTGGCTCTATTGATGGAACAAGTGTTGATAGTTTCCGTAATTTATTTCCTATTCCTTCATCAGATATTACTGCTAATCCAAACTTGAAACAAAACGCAGGTTACTAAAAATATGATAAAATGAAAAAGTTTAGAAATATAATATGGATGGCACTACTATCAATGGTAGTTCTATCATCTTGCGAAGTAGATTCTGCCTCTAAAGTTACTTTGTTGAGTGATCCTGTCCCTTCTGTACTTGAAAGCCTGACCAGTTCAAGTTTTGTTTTGGAAAAAGTAAATAAAGATGTTACATTCCAAACGTTTACTTGGTCTGAGACTGACTTTGGCGGTATTGATTTACCTGCTTCTTATGAATTGCAAATGGCATTGGCAGGAACTGATTTTGCCAATCCTATAAAACTGTATAAAGGTGTGTTGAATTCCGCTACACTTACAATAGGTGAATTTAATGGATTTCTCAAAAAAATTAAAGCAGTGGAGAGTCAGGAGAATAATGTTGAATTAAGAGTAATTACAACCCTTAATACTGATAGGAGTGCAATCATTGAGAGCATACCAGCAGTAGTATCGGAATCAATAGCTATTACTGTAACTCCGTATGCGGATATTGTCGTTTATCCTGCTATGAATATTCCTGGTGGATATCAGGGCTGGGATCCAACAAATACTACTACTGCAATTTATGATGTATCCGGTACTGATACATATCAGGGGTATGTGTATATAAAAGATAACACCGAACTGAAATTTGCTAGAGGAAGTTGGAATGAAAACTGGGGAGTTGATGGTACTGCAAGCTATAGCGGATCTACTATTTCAGGTAAATTTGCTTCAGGTGGAGGAAATATTAGTGTCAACATGGGATCTGGTGTTTATTATTTTTATATGGATTTTAGTTCTATGACCTTTATTGTTGAAAAGACAAATTGGGGTATTATTGGGAGTGCAACACCAACAGGATGGGATTCTGACACCGACATGATTTACGATGTTGATAAAAATTTATTAAAAATAACCTTAAATTTCACTGCCGGTGAATTCAAATTCCGTGCAAATGACGGTTGGGACAATAATTATGGTTTCGATCCTGATGTGACGGATCCTGAAAAAGCATTGAAGAAAGGGGGATCGAATATCCCTATTGAAGAGGGTCAATATACCATTGCCCTCAAGATCTTCCAGCCAATACCAACTTATGGCATATATAAAGGGACCGTTATTGCTGATTACCCTTATTTAAATGTGCCTGGAGCATATCAGGGCTGGGATGCGGCAAATATGAATACTGTTATTTGGTCTGCCGATTCGGATGATTGCTATACCGGATACTTATACTTGTCTGATGTAAACGGATTCAAATTTGCTTACAATTCATGGACATATAATTGGGGAGGTTCAGGTGATGATAAAGAAACTAATGGTAAACATAGTGGAACGCTTTCGGTTGGAGGTGGTGATTTTAAAGGAGATAAAGCAGGTCTTTATTACTTGTATGTAGATCTCACTTCTCTTACATACGAATATTTACGCACTGAATGGGGGATTATTGGAAGTGCTACTTCCGGTGGATGGGATACTGATACCGATATGCAATATGATACAGCAACAGGTCTTTTGTCTGCAACATTGAATTTGGTAGCGGGTGAAATTAAATTTCGTGCAAATGACGGTTGGGATCATAACCTTGGAGGTACGACATCCAAACTTACTTATGGAGGATCAAATATCGTAATAGAAGAGGCAGGCACTTATGAAGTGGTTCTTAACCTGACTCAGAAGGTTAAGCCTGTATATACTTTTACTATTACTAAAAAGTAATAATTGAATATGAAACGTAGGATGCCAGATTATTCAGGCACCCTACGTTTTTTATATTATGAAGAAAATACTACTGTTATTAACTCTTATATTATCTCTTTTTTCTTGTGAAAAAGTGAGTGTGGAACCTTCTCCTATAGAGGTTACGGGGCCAATTAATTGGGATGGGATCAAAAGGGGTGATGTTAGATATGAAATTTTTGTACGTTCTTATTCTGATTCTGATGGAGACGGTATAGGTGATATAAATGGATTGGCTACGAAGATACCAATGATTTCTGATTGGGGAATTAAAGCAATTTGGTTGATGCCGATAAATCCTTCTCCATCATATCATGGTTATGATGTTCAGAATTATAAGGATATTAACCCTGAATATGGGACACTTGCTGATTTTGACCGTATGGTTAAAGTTGCTCACAACAATGAAGTGGAAGTTATAATAGATATGGTTATCAATCACACTTCAAAGAGTCATCCTTGGTTTTTGTCTGCATGCTTGGGGCCAGACTCTCCACAAAGAAATTTGTATATTTTTGCTCATAAGGATAGTGTTGAAATATTGATAAATCAGGGAAAGATACCTTCAATACGTAATTATCATTCTGAGAATTGGCATATCCCTGATACGGGAGACAAAAATTACCGGTACTATGGTCTTTTTTCTTCATGGATGCCCGATTTTAATCCTGAAAATCCTGCTGTTATGGATTCACTTCTTTCAATTGGGAAATTTTGGATTGACAGAGGTGTGGATGGATTCAGACTTGATGCAATAAAACATATTTATCAGATTGAAAGAGGTGAGGAAAATTATTCTTTTTTAAAAAGGTATAGGGCTGGTTTGCTGAATTTTAAATCAGATTTTTACCTTGTAGGTGAAGTGCTGGATGATTATGATGTTGTAGCTCCTTTTTTAGCTTCAATACCAGCTTGTTTTAATTTTAATTCATGGTGGAAGCTTTCATGGGCATTGACCAATTCCACCGGAAAATATTATACAAAAGATATGAATGATTGTGTTAATGCATTTATTAACAGCAATCCCGATTATATTCATGTCACAAAACTTTCCAATCATGATGAAGACAGAACGATGACAGTTTTGAGTGATAACAAAAACAGGGCAAAAATGGCTGCATTGATTATTGCCACTATGCCCGGGCAACCATATTTTTATTATGGTGAAGAGATTGGAATGAGAGGTTCAAAATCATCAGGAGATGAAAATGTAAGAGAACCTTATTTGTGGAGTAGCTCTGCAAGTGGGAATACAACATGGTGGATATCGCGCTGGAATACCTCTTCTTATGTGACGCCATTGGATGAACAGTTGAATGATAAAAATTCTATTGCATCGTGTTTTATTGAAGCGATACAATTAAGAAATATATATAAAGCTCTTTCGAATGGTTCGATAAGTTATCCTGATTATAATGACGTTCCGGATGGTTTGATGATATATAAGAGAGTAAAGGATTCACAGAGAATACTGATAGCTCACAATTTAGGTTCTTCTGCCATAAATTATCAATTGGACGTTACAGCATTGAGTGTAATTCTTTCAAGAAACGGGGCTACAGCAGAGACTACAAAGAAGATAACTTCCGTAAATCTGCCTTCACTTTCTACGATAATTATTGAATATTAAATTTAATAGATATGAGACACTATATTTGGTTTTTTCTACTGTTATTTATAATTAGCAGTTGCTCTCCTGCCGTAAACAAAATGGAAATTTTTGACAATTCTCCACTTGCTTCACCTTGTATTGTTGAGCAGGATTCAACATGGATTATTGTTAGAGATTATTTTCCAAAACTGGAAGAAAAGGACACTCTTCTTGTAACTGTGGATAAAAACACTCCATTTTTGACATTGGTGCATATTGTCAGTGGAGATCAAAGTGGTACACTTGTAGTCAAAAATATGAGTGAGTCTAAAACAAAAAACCACAAAAGGGAGCTAGCTCCATATATTTCGACTGAAAGAGTTGAGGGGAGAAACGATAAATTAATAGTAAATATTAAAGGTGGGGTGAAAGAATTTGCCATATTATGGCAGAATACTATCCTTAAAAAAAAATTTATTTTTGTTGAGGATGGAAGCAGACTGATTGTTACCATCCCTTCAAATGCAAAAAATATGGAACGTTCTTATATCAGAGTTTTTGTTGCAAATGAAAACGGAATAGGAAATGATATACTTGTTCCATTAAACTTCGGTAAAGTTATAAATGATCCTAAACTACTGAAGAGAACAGATAAACACACACAAATATTATATTCAATCCTTATAGATCGCTTCTATAATGGTAATAAAGAAAATGACTGGAAACTCAATTCCAAGGATGTTCTTCCTAAAGTGGACTATTGGGGTGGAGATATTGCAGGCATAACACAAAAAATCAATGAAGGTTATTTCGATACTATTGGAATAACTACAATATGGTTGTCTCCTATAACTCAGAATCCGTATGATGCATGGGGTCAGAATCTGGACCCAAAGACCAAATTTACCGGATATCATGGGTATTGGCCAATTTTCGTAACTCAAATAGATAAACGGTTCGGAACGGACAAAGAACTTAAAAATTTGCTTACAACTGCACATGGTGATAATAAAAATGTCATTCTTGATTATGTTTCAAATCATATGCATATTAACAGCCCTACCCTTAAAGCTCATCCCGATTGGGTTACTTCCTCAATAACACCTGACGGACGTCCGAATTTTGAGTTGTGGGATGAATATAGATTAACAACATGGTTTGACAGGCACATTCCTTCACTTGATCTTGAAAAACCGTATATTTATAGGCAGATGACCGATTCTGCTCTGTTCTGGATGCAAAACTATGAGTTTGACGGATTCAGGCATGATGCTACAAAACATATTCCGGAAGTTTTTTGGAGAATGCTTACCAGGAAAATATTAGATAGCATTCATGATAGGCAACTCTATCAAATTGGTGAAACTTATGGCTCTCGTGCGTTGATTTCCTCTTATGTAAAACCAGGTATGCTTGACGCTCAGTTTGATTTTAATGTATATGACACATTTATTTGGGCTACTATGGACAAAGAAGGTACTTTTAAAAAGCTTGCGGAGTGTATCCAAAATGACCTTGATGTTTATGGTTATCACAATCTTATGGGTTATATCTCCGGTAATCATGATCGTGCACGCTATGTTTCAATAGCAGGAGGAGACCTGATACCCGGGGAAGATTATAAGAAAGCGGGCTGGAAGCGCGATATAGGGGTGAGGGATACTATTGGATATAGAAAACTTGAAATGTTGCATGCTATGAATTTTACACTTCCCGGAGTGCCTTGTATATATTATGGTGATGAATATGGCCAACCCGGCGGGAATGATCCCGATAATCGCAGGTGGATGGAATTTGAAGGGTATAATGTAAATGAAACGAGAGTTTTTGAAACAGTAAAAAAGCTGTCTTCTATTCGTAAGAGTTCGATGCCTTTGATTTATGGGGATTATTATCCATTAATTGTTGAGGATGATCTTTTTGTATATATAAGAGTTTATATGGGAGAATATGTAATAACAGCTCTTAACAAATCTTCAGAGTTAAAAACAGAAAACATTTCACTACCTTTAAACTTGATGTATAATGGGAAACAGGACATGGAGATATCTGTTGCCCCTTATTCCTTTAAAATATACAGTAACAAAAAATGACTTATAGTATGAAAAAGGTTATATTTTTATTTGCGGTAATACTTTGCCTGTTTGGTTGTAATATTCAACACAAATCAATAGAAACTGATCTGCAGCATCCTGAATGGGTAAAGGATGCAATAATTTATGAAGTGAATGTTCGCCAATATACACCTGAAGGAACATTCGCAGCATTGGAAAATCACTTGGATAGATTACAGAAAACAGGTATTGACATACTATGGATGATGCCTATCTATCCTATCGGGGTTGAAGAAAGAAAAGGTACTCTTGGGAGTTACTATGCAGTTCAAGATTACTACGGGGTAAATCCGGAATTTGGCACGATTGAAGATTTTAAGCATTTTCTTAATAAGGCACATCAGATGGAATTCAAAGTAATTCTTGACTGGGTGGCAAATCATACCTCAAGAGATGCGGTATGGGTAAAAGAAAATCCTGAATGGTTTTGTAGGGACTCTCTGGGTAATATTGCTACTTTGTACGATTGGACTGATGTATCTGTTCTTAACTATGAAAAGAGTGAGGTTAGAGAGGCTATGATTTCTGCCATGAAATATTGGGTGGAAGTAGGAGTGGATGGTTTTCGTTGTGATGTGGCAGCTGAAGTTCCTGTTGATTTTTGGAATGAATGTACAACTGAACTAAGAGAAGTAAGCGACAGCTTATTTTTCCTTGCTGAGGCAGAAAAAGACAGTTTGCAGTTTGTCGCTTTTGACTCATATTATTCATGGAAGCAAATGCAGAAATGGTATGATTTGGCATCAGGTAAAATAAATGCTGATTCATTGGCTGATTTCTATGTCAACTATGAGAAGAATAGTGGTATGCCGCATTATAGTATACCTATGAATTTTACATCAAACCATGATCAGAATTCATGGACAGGAACGGACATAGAAAAATTCGGTGAAGCATACAGGCAGTTTGCCGTATTATCTTTTGTCGTTCCTGGCATGCCTATGATTTATAGCGGACAGGAGGCAAGTCTTGATAAACGATTGAAATTTTTTGTAAAAGATACGATTGATTGGGCGAATGATAAATTTGAAATGGGCGAGCTTTATAAGTCTCTAATAAAAATGAGAGACAATCATGCCTCTTTATGGGCGCAACCATGGGGCGGAACAATGCTTATTCTTCCTTCTGATAAACCGGAACAGATTTTTGCTTTTGAAAGAGAGGTTGAGGGTGATCTTTGTCTTGCGATGTTTAACTTTTCAAATAAAGAGGTGACATTCAATGTTGAAAATCATATTGTCACTAAGGATAATCAGTTTACCCTCCCTCCTCATGGATATAATATTATATTCAGTTTAGGTGATTACTTTGGTAACTGTGACACTAACCTCAAAAAAGAAAATGGACCTGAAAAATGAAAAAATTATTAATATCATTATTGGTTTTTATTGGTATAAGTGCATATGCCCAAAAAATTGAGAGAGTGGAACCTCCCTGTTGGTGGATTGATATGGATACTCCTTTACAGCTTATGATATATGGTGAAAATCTTAAGGGTTCTACTGTTGTTACGGCAAAAAAAATAAAAGGGATTACTGTAGGCAAGATATATAATGCTGATAGTCCCAATTATATTTTTTTTGATCTTAATATAGGTCCAAAGTCACTTCCTGGAAGGTATGATTTTATTGTCACGACTTCTACCGGTGAAAAATTGAAATTTTCCTATACAATAAATAATAGAAAGGAACAATCTGCAAATCGTAAAAGTTTCGGATCACAGGATATGGTATATCTTATTATGCCGGACAGATTTGCAAATGGAGATTCGACTAATGATATTCAAACGGAGGCAATTGAAAAAGCCGACAGAAAAAATAATGGTGGTCGCCATGGGGGTGATATTCAGGGTATAATAAATAATCTTGACTATCTCTCTTCTCTTGGCGTTACTGCTATATGGTCAACCCCCTTATTGTTTGACAATGAGAAAACTTATTCGTATCACGGTTATGCTTGTGCCGATTATTATAAGATTGATCCTCGTTTTGGTACAAATGAATTATATAAGGAATATGTAGCAAAGGCTCATTCTAAAGGAATAAAAATAATTATGGATATGGTTCCCAATCATTGCGGAACAGCTCATTGGTGGATGAAAGACCTCCCATTTAAAGATTGGATATTCACATTTGATAAATATACAGTTTCTAATTTTGCAATATCCACTCAAGCTGACCCATATGCTAGTGATTATGACAGAACACTTTGTACTATGGGATGGTTTGATTCAACTATGCCGGATATGAATGTTGGACAGCCTTTTTTGAACCAATATTTTACTCAATGGGCAATATGGTGGATTGAATATGCCGATTTGGATGGCCTCCGTGTTGATACATATCCATACACTGAAAAAAATGCAATTGCTAAATGGACTAAAAATATATTGAATGAGTATCCGTATCTTAATATTGTTGCAGAGTGTTGGTATTCCGATGCTTTGTCAATTTCATATTGGGAGGGAGCAAAAAAACAAAAGGATGGTTTTTGCTCAAATCTTCCATCTGTTATGGATTTTCAATTAAGAGCAGCAATCATAGAAGGATTCAGAGATGACAAAACTGTTCCATCGTGGGGAGAAGGAGTTACTAAAATTTATAATTCGCTCGCTTTAGATTATGCATATGAAAAGCCGGAAAATCTTTTAATATTCGCCGATAATCATGATACCAATCGTCTTGCTCATGATCTGAATAAGGATTATTCAAAATTGAAAATGGTTATGACACTTTTGGCCACAATGCGTGGCGTTCCTCAAATTTATGTGGGAGATGAATTAGGATTTACTAGTTCCGATGGTACTACAGGCCATTCTCAGGAGAGAATTGATTTTCCGGGAGGGTGGATCTCAGATACTCTGAATCTTTTTAAATCTTCTGACAGAAATATTGAACAAGCTGATCTGTTTAATCATACTTCAAAATTGTTTAATTGGAGAAAAACATCCAAAGTTATTCATAAAGGTGAGCTTATTCATTTTCGTCCTACTATGGGCAATGTATATGTCTATTTCAGATATCTTGGCAATGACGCTGTTATGACGATTATAAATAATGGCCAGGATAATTATGTAGTGGAATGGAATCGTTTTTCGGAAATTACTGCTAAATTCGCATCGAAAGGAAAAAATATCCTTACCGGTGAACTTGTGCGTGTTGGAGATAATGTGGTTATTCCTGCACAATCATCGGCAGTAATTGAATTTTAAACTTTATGAAACCTACATTATTAGTACTTGCAGCCGGAATGGGTTCACGTTACGGCTCTTTAAAACAAATGGACGGAATGGGGCCTTGTGGCGAAGCGATTATAGATTATTCAATATATGATGCTATCAGAGCCGGATTTGGTAAAGTTGTATTTGTTATAAGACATTCTTTTGGAGATGAGTTCAAAGAAGTTTTCTGCAAAAGAAGATTCGGAGGGAAAATTAATGTTGAATATGTTTATCAAGAGCTTGAGTATTTACCTGAGGGGTTTATCGTGCCAGATGGACGTCAGAAACCATGGGGAACTAATCATGCGGTAATGATGGGGAAAGATGTAATAAAAGAACCTTTTGCTGTAATTAATGCTGATGATTTTTATGGAAAGGAGAGTTATCAGGCAATGGGCGATTATCTTCGCTCAGTTTATGGTAAAAAAGGACAATACAGTATGGTCGGGTTTCATTTACAAAACACTCTTTCAGAATTTGGTTCTGTTTCGAGAGGAATATGTACTATTGACTCCAATAATTATCTTTTGGGAGTTGTAGAGCGTACTTCAATTGAACGAAGAGGAGAACATATTGTTTACTTTGAAAATAACGTTGATTATAAACTTGAGCCTGAATGTTATGTTTCAATGAATTTTTGGGGATTTACTCCTGATTATTTTGAGTATTCAGATAAAATATTTAAAACTTTTTTAAAAAATAATTTAACAAATTACAAGGCTGAATTCTATATCCCTTATTGTGTGGATGTTTTGATTAAAGAGAAAAATGCCAAATTGAAAATACTCAATTCAGATTCAAAATGGTTTGGCATCACATATAAAGAGGATCGGCCGTTTGTGGTTGATAAAATCAATAAACTTATTGCGGCCGGTGTCTATCCTAAAGATCTTTGGGGCTAATTGATGATACCCATTAAAGTACGTATTTCAGTCTTTGCTGTTTTCCAACGCGGAATGTCTATTTTTGGTCCGATAACTTCAACTACTTTTGCTGCTATTATTGAACCTACTTCCCCGCAGGTTTTTAGTGGCATTCCCATTGCATGAGCATATAAAAAACCTGCTGCGTATGTGTCTCCTGCTCCTGTAGCATCTATTGTTGCTGCCGGCCATGCTTCAATACAGTAATATTGGTCTCCTTCTTTAATCATAGAACCGTCTTTTCCTACTTTTACTATAGCAATTTTACATGATTTTGCTATTTCGTCAAGAGCTTCACGAGGTTTTTTACGTGTAAAAGATTCGGCTTCAGTTTCGTTTGCAAATACTATATCAATATAATTATCTACGATGTCATGTAGAAATGGTTCATTTGATTCGACTACATTATAACTTGCCATATCGAGGGAAATTATCATTCCTTTGTCCCTTCCTATCTCTACTGCTCTGCGGAATAACCTTTGATTTTGAACCAAATATCCTTCAAGATGGAGGTAGTCGTATCCGTCAAAAAAATCAGGATTAAGGTCATCCGGCTCCAGTTCCAGCGCAGCACCAAGATATACGGCAAATGTTCTCTCTGCGTTTGGTTTGGTAATGAAAACCATGGCCCGTCCAGATGCGGCTTTTCCTTTTAGAAGTATTGATTTGATACCATTTCTTTCTTGGTCTGATTTGAATAATGAACCCAATTCATCATCACCAATCTTTCCTATAAATCCAGATGGCATACCGAAAATTGCGGTGCTTGAAATTGTGTTGGCTGCGGATCCTCCTGCAACATATTGTATTCCCATCGGTTTGAGATTTTCCCAAATTTTATTTCCGGTTTTAGCATCTACGTGTTGCATGCTTCCTTTTGGAAGATTAAAATCCTGTAAGAGAGAATCCCCCGGAAGAACTGCTAAAATATCAGTCAGAGCATTTCCAATCCCAAGTATTGACTTCATAATTTATGATATAAATTTTCTGCTAATTTAACAATTTAAGAGAGATAGCTAAAACTTTTGTAAGTTTGCGTCAGTTAACCATAACAGAAAAAAGATGAAGGTAACAGTAAAAAGCGTAGTCAAATATTTAGCAATGCTTATTTTGGCAGGTGTGCTCTTGTATTTTGCTTTCAAAGGATTAAAATGGAATGATTTTGTTGAGGGATTAAAAAGCTGTAATTTCTGGTGGATACTGGCTTCCATGGGGACAGGTATAATTGCAATTATTCTCAGGGGATTAAGATGGCGTTTGATGATGCTTCCTTTAAATAAGAGCATTACAAACAGAGAAAGTTATGATGCATACGCTATTTGCTATCTTTCAAATCTTGCTCTTCCCCGTTCCGGAGAGCTTGTAAGATGTGGGATTATTGCAAAAACCGGCAAGGCAACATTTGAAGGTGTTCTTGGAACCGTCGTTCTGGAAAGAAGTTGGGATTTGTTTGTCTCATGTATTATTATCTTCGTTATGGTTTTTTTTACCAGATTCGGGACGTTTCTTGTAGATAAAATGTGGACTCCGTTAATGAAAAACCTTCATTTTAATGCCATATGGCTTGTTGTTCTACTTGTCGTTTTAATATTTATAATTTATTACGTTTTAAAGAAAAATAAATCAAAAGTGGAAAAGACCAAATTAGGTTCAAAAGTGATGAAATTCTGGAGAGGTTTAGTTTGTGGAGTGAAAGCGGGATTTAAAATGAAAAAAAAGGGGTATTTCTTTATATATACCATTCTTATCTGGGGATGTTATTGGATGACAAGCCTCTTTACGATAAATGCTTTTCCTTCAGTACAAGGGTTGGACCTGATGGATGCTTTATTTCTGATGATAGTAGGATCTTTTGGATGGCTAATTCCGGTTCAGGGTGGGTTTGGTGCCTATCACTTCATAGTAAGTATGACACTTTTGCCTGTATATGGAATAGCTCAAACAACAGGAGTTATATTTGCTACGATATCACATGAGTCACAAATAGTCATAATGATAGTTTGCGGATTGATGTCGCTACTCTCTTTTTCTCTTTATAATAAGAAAAATTTAAAACAATCCGTTAAGTAGGGCTTCGATTTTATCAGTAATAGCATTGAAGTCTTCGGATTTTTCTTCAAATTTAAGGTTATCAACGTCAATTATTAGTAGCCTACCGTCCTTGTAGTCATTAATCCAACTTTCATAGCGATCGTTAAGACCTTTAAGATAGTCAAGCCTGATGCTGCTTTCATAGTCCCGTCCCCTTTTTTGAATATTATTGACAAGGTTTGGAATAGAAGATTTTAAATAGATAAGCAAATCAGGTGCTTTTACCAAAGAAACCATTAGCGTAAAAAGAGATGAATAATTTTCAAAGTCTCGTGTAGTCATGAGTCCCATTGAGTGAAGATTAGGAGCAAAAATGCGAGCGTCTTCATAAATACTACGGTCCTGTACAACAATATCCTTGTTTTTATTGATATCCACAACATCAAGGAATCTTTTATTGAGAAAATATATCTGCAAATTAAATGACCAGCGTTCCATATCATTGTAAAAGTCGGCAAGGTATGGGTTGACGTCTACTGATTCATACTTTGGTATCCAATTGTAGTGATTTGAAATCATCTGTGTAAGTGTTGTCTTTCCACTTCCGATGTTTCCTGCGATGGCAATATGCATATATTTTAGATTAAAATTTTATGGCTTAAAGATACTGATTCCACTAGATAACAGCAAGCTATTCTATAATTATTTTTAGGATAATTAATAGCCTGAAGAATGGTTCGAATATCTAATTTGAAATTGGTATCATAAGAAGCCGGTTTGCTTTAGAACTGATAATTTCTATATATATATGTTCTCTCGTATAATTGAGATTTTAGACAACTAATCATGTAAAATAATACCGCACTTCCCGGCTTTATCTAAAAACTCTTTTACCTCTTTTTTACATTGTTCTTCCGATACTTCATATTCGGATAGCAAATGAGTTTTTATTTCGGAGAAACTTTTCGGTTTTGTAAGAAAATCCCATATACATTTTCCTATGGAATTTAATCCGAAATACTTTCCTTTTTCTATATTCATCATGACCTGATTGTCATCTAATTCTCCATCTATTATTTGATCATTACGACAATATTTTTCCATAATATTTTTTTTGTTTTTTCTATCTTCATCTTTATATTTTCTTCTTATTAACCACAACCGTTGAAAAATCTCCGCTGATGTGGTCGGTACATTTTCCGCCCCATTTAAGATACTCCTTTGCAAAAGCTTCTTCGGGTGATATGTATTAAACTGTTAATTTTCCTTCATTATTAATATATCCGAATTCTTTCATCGTATCGTAATTATATGTCACGATTTGTTGTATTTGCTCTTCCGAAAGATATTCACGGTAATTTCCGATTTTTCCTTTCCAAAAAAAGTGTTCACATTTCTGCATTTTTTCTTTGAATCCCTTTTCTTGTTCCATATGTTGAAGTGTCTTAAAATCACTGTTGATAATGGCTTTTTTTATAAGGCCTTCATCATATTCCAGTCCTAAAAACCGTACAATTTCGCCAAAGGTTTCCAAAGGTTTTTTAAGCATATCTTCGTACCGGACAAAATGTACTGTGATTTCTGATTGATTTTTCCAGCTTTGTACATGGTTTTTCCAGGACATAAGTATTTGCCGTAATTGTCCTTTTTTTTTCCCTGCTAGGAAAGAGGTTTCATTCAAAAGAAACTCAACAGTTTTTTCTATTTTACCGGCACTATGATTTGCATACGATACACACACATCCAACGGATTGCGAACAAAATAAACGGCACATTTGCTTATATTCTCCGGGAATAAAGGAACACCCTCTCCGTTTTTGGTATAGGCGTCATGTGTTTTTTTGTAACTGATTATGCCTTCCTTTTCAGTCTTCTCTGATAATGCGTGGTACATATCAGGACGATACAAATCGACTTCGTCTTGATATAATTCGAAAGGATTCAAGCCAATTTCATCTTCAAAATTAACAGCATTACTCGAAATAGTGGCTGACTCAATTTCTTCAAAAGATAAGGGGTTTTTTGACTTTTTTTGATAATTGGCCAAAAACATACGGAACCAAGTATTACCGGACTTAGGATAGGATGCAAGCCATACTATATTTTTCATAATATAATTTTTTTTTCAATGAAACGCATCGTATCATCTATTTCACAAATATTAGGTCTTGTTACTCTAATTACAGGTATATTTTTGGCTAGTAAAAATAATTGTTTGAAATATTTTTTCTGTATTTCCGGCATTCCTCTTAAATACACTTTACGATAAATTTGATTTCTAAGTACATTATATTTATCAATACCTTTAAGTTCTATTGCCATAAATTCATCTTTATTATGTATAGAAAGAATAAAAATTTGATCAAGCCTATGTTCTGAAATATTTTTATCCATTGGTAAATAGAACTTATTTAATTTGGGACGTATTCTAAGTAAATTATTCGAACCAATATTTAATTTATTAAGAGAATCATCCCAAAGTTTCATTTGTGTTTTGACAGGTATAATTGTTATTTCTGGATCAGAAATAGAAACCGGTGTTATATCATCATTTATAAAAGAAGCTCCTTGCTGAAAAAAAGCAGCAGTTAAAGAGGATTTTCCTGCTCCAGAATCACCACAAACCATAATACCTTTGTCTTTATACAAAAAAGAACTGCTATGAAAAGGAAGAATTCCCCTTTGATGCAAAAGAGCTCCTAATGCAGATCCCTCCAAAAAAAGCTTAACGGATTCTTTATCCGTATTCTCGTATGGATCAACTAAAATAGTTTGTCCTCCCTGTACCCTGTATCGGGCAACATTTTTTATATCAAGAAAAAAATCGTCCTCTTTTATCTTAAAATGAGGGCGTGTATATATATAAGAATCAGAACTTTCTATTTTATTTCCTTCGTATTTTACATTAATAGTGTCCGACAAGATTGAAAAATTCATTGGTTTTTTAATTTATATATCAATAAAATAATATAATACAAGTTGATTGAGTTATAACTTTAAAATTTATGTTCAAATATAATCTTTTTAAATAAAAAATTCATTAAATCCATTATATAAGTTTTATATGCTGCAATGGGAATAATCCTATAATTTTATCGCTGTTTTTGGCGGGAGGATTGTTGTTTTTGAGTCAGAAATACAAACTCTTTTCGTAATTTTGTGAAAAATAAGAAGATAATGATTGATATAAAAACATTTTATTTTAATGAACTTAGAGAGTGTTGCTATGTCGTATGGGATCAAACGAAGAAATGTGTTATAATAGATCCAGGATGCTATTCCAAAAATGAACAGGAAAGGTTGAAAAAATTTATTGAAGAAAAGGATCTAAAACCTGTAAAATTACTTTTGACTCACGGACATTTTGATCATGTTATGGGGAATGCTTTTGTGTCCAGAACATGGGATATTAAGACATATGTTAATCCAAACGATATAGACCAAATTAAAAATGCATCTCAATATTGTGCCATGTTCGGTTATAATATTGAAGAGCCTCCTTCAGATACAGTAGATTTAAAAGAAGGGGAGGATGTTACATTTGGGGCATCCATTTTACATGTAATTTATACTCCAGGGCATACTCAGGGAGGGGTTTGTTTTTATAATGAAGGAAATAAGGTTCTTTTTACCGGGGATACTCTTTTTGCGGGAAGTATAGGGAGAACCGATCATCCCGGTGGAAATTATGAACAATTGTTGGATAATATTTTTAAAAAGATAGTTATACTCCCGAGTGACACGGTTATTTTGCCAGGACATGGCCCTGCCTCGGAAATAGGTATTGAAGTAAAATCGAATCCATTTCTGCAACCATACTAAAATAATGAAGGAAATAGAGGTCATAGGGGCCAGAGTTCATAATCTTAAAAATGTGGATGTTAACATCCCAAGAGAAAAACTTGTAGTTGTGACAGGTCTATCCGGTAGTGGTAAGTCCTCATTGGCTTTTGATACTATATTTGCTGAGGGGCAAAGGCGATATATGGATACTTTATCAGCTTATGCAAGGCAGTTTATAGGAATTCTTGAGCGTCCTGATGTGGATGATATCAAAGGATTGAGTCCTATAATAGCTATTGAACAGAAAACAACAGGTAAGAATCCTCGCTCGACTGTCGGAACTATAACGGAAATTTATGATTTTCTTCGTCTTTTATATGCTCGTGCCGCTCAGGCCTTTTCTCCTGAGACAGGAAAAGAGATGATAAGGTATTCTGAAGATAAGATAGTTGAGTTGATAATTAGTAATCATAGAGGGAAGAAAATTCTTTTGCTGGCACCTCTTGTAAGAGGAAGAAAAGGTCATTATAAAGAATTGTTTGAACAATTGATAAAGAGGGGTTACAATCAGGTAAGAATTGATGGTCAATTGGAGTTTCTCAGTGATGTAAAACCTTTAGACCGTTACAAAATACATTTTATCGAGCTTGTGATAGATAAATTGGTTCCAAGTGATGAAAATAAAGACAGAATAAAAGAATCAGTACTTACTGCCCTTAATCAGGGAAAAGGATCTTTGGCTATACTTTCTATTGATAGTAATGAGATCCATCATCTCAGTAAAAATCTTATTTGTCCTGATACCGGTATTTCATTTTCTGCCCCGGCACCTTATACTTTTTCCTTTAATTCACCTCAAGGTGCATGTCCTCATTGCCGTGGTTTAGGCACTATTGCGAAAGTGGATATAAAAAAAATAATCCCAAATGAATCTATTTCAATTGCTGATGGAGGGATTTTAACTATTGGAGATTTCAGGGATAATGGTACATTTCAGATTCTTGAAGCAATTGCAAAGAAATATCAATTTTCCCTTCATGATCCTATAAAAAAAATAGGAGAAGATGCCAGAAATCTGATATTGTATGGATCTGATGAACTTTTTAGGATTGGACAAGGGTCTGATTCCCAGATGGTCTCATTTCAAGGAGTTCTTTCCAAAGTTGATTTTACAGGGAATGAAAGTGAAAAAATGCTTTCAAAAAAAGACGCATATGTTGAAGAGATGGTTTGTCCGCTTTGTGGTGGTACGCGTCTAAAAAGTGAGGCTCTTTATTTTAAAATAGATAACAAGAATATTTCTGAGGTTTCCGCAATGAGTATAAATGATCTGTACGATTGGGTTGTGACATTGGAAGACAAATTATCTTCTAAACAGAAAATAATAGCCACAGATATTTTGAAAGAGCTTAAAGACAGAATAGGCTTTTTAAAGGAAGTAGGTTTGACATATCTTTCTCTTGACAGGAGTACACGTTCTCTCAGCGGTGGTGAAAGTCAAAGAATAAGACTTGCCACTCAAATAGGGTCAAAACTTGTTAATGTACTTTACATTTTAGATGAGCCCAGTATCGGACTTCATCAAAGAGATAATCGGAAATTAATTAATTCACTCAGGAGCCTTAAAGATGAAGGTAATTCTGTGATGGTGGTTGAACATGATATGGAGATGATGATGAGCTCGGATTGGCTGATAGATTTGGGTCCGGGGGCCGGAGAACATGGTGGAAAATTATTATACAGTGGCGAGCCTGGTAAGATAGCAGAGAGTAAAGTTGATAGTCTTACTATTGATTATCTTTTAGGTAGAAAAAAAATTCAAATACCAAAGACCAGAAGGATTGGAAACGGACAAACTTTGAAACTTATTGGAGCTTCCGGAAATAATTTAAAAAATGTAACAATAGAGCTTCCTCTTGGTACATTTATCGGGATTAGTGGAGTAAGTGGGAGTGGAAAATCTTCTCTTATCAATGAGACATTAATGCCTATTTTAAGTAATAAATTTTACAGATCAAAATTTAAACCTCTGCCATATATTAGTATTGAAGGTGTAAGCAATATTGATAAGCTAATTGAAATAGATCAGAGCCCCATAGGACGTAGCCCCAGGAGTAATCCTGCAACATATACAAATGTTTTTTCCGATATAAGAAAACTATTTGAGCAAACACCTGATGCGAAGATTAGGGGTTTTAAAGCCGGCAGCTTTTCATTCAATGTTAAAGGGGGACGCTGTGAATCATGTAAAGGTGCGGGTATGCAAGTAATAGAGATGAATTTTCTGCCGTCAGCCCATGTCAGATGTAAGGAGTGTAATGGCAAGAGATATAAACCGGACATTTTGGCGGTAAAATATAAGGGTAAAAATATAAATGATGTTCTTGAGATGACTATTTCACAAGCAGTGGAGTTTTTTGAACATATTCCTTCAATATCACAAAGACTGAAGGCTCTTGAAGATGTCGGCCTTGGATATATTACACTTGGACAGTCATCTATAACGCTTAGTGGCGGAGAGAGCCAGAGAGTAAAGCTTTCATCTGAACTTGCTAAAAAGGAAACGGGCAATACGTTATATCTTTTGGATGAGCCTACAACCGGGCTTCATTTTGAGGATGTAAAGGTATTGTTGGGTGTGCTTGAAAAACTGGTTAATAATGGAAATACTGTTGTAATAATAGAGCATAACCTGGATGTACTTAAGTCAGTCGATTATCTGATAGATTTGGGACCGGAAGGTGGAGAAGGCGGTGGAATGATAATTGCAGAAGGTACCCCGGAGCAGGTTTCTAAAAATAAAAATTCATATACAGGACAATATTTGAAGGAGATTTTAAAAGAGAAAAAATGAATAAACTTGATTTACAATCATACAACGGACGCAGACCATATGCTCGCACACTTAGTTTTGTTCTTCAGAAGGCCGTTTCGGAATTATATTATGATAAAGTATTGTTGTTGGATTATGATCTGCCAACAGGGCTTTACGGAGAGATAAAAGGGATGGAGATTACTCAGGAAAGTGTGAGTGAGTTAAAAAAGAAAATGATGGAGATTGTTACTGCAAATATTCCAATCGAGGAGGAAGAAATAAAACTTACGGATGCGATAAATATATTTGAAAGAAATGGACAAAGTGAGAAGGCCATGCTTGCAAAGACATCCGGTAATATGTTTATGACTATATACAAGATGGGTGCTGCTATAGATACTTTCTATGGTAAAATGCTGCCTTCAACCGGATATATAAAGGTTTTTGATCTTGTTAAGTATTTCAATGGGTTTTGCCTCGTTTACCCATCTATTGAAAATGCTGATAAGGTGAATGAAGTTATAATTCAAGATAAATTGAATGAGGTTTTTAATGAACACTCACATTGGTGTAAAATTCTGAAAGCGCATGGTATAGGGAGTTTGAATAACGCAATAAATTGTGGACGTGCAAAAGAACTTATACAACTTTCAGAGGCTCTTCATGAACATAAATATGCCGACATCGCAGATGATATATATGAAAAGAGGGATAAGATAAAGCTGATATTGATTGCCGGTCCTTCAAGTAGTGGAAAGACCACAACATCCAAGAGAATTGCTCTTCATACAAAAGTTAATGGAATGAATCCTATTGTAATAGAATTGGATAATTATTTTGTCAATAGGGAAAATACTCCAAAGGATAAAAACGGAGAGTATGATTTCGAATCCATAAATGCTTTGGACCTTGAATTTCTTAACATGCAACTTGAACAGTTATTTTCAGCCGAGGAGATAGATGTTCCTAAATTTGATTTTATTAAGGGCAAAAGATATTTCATAGGGGAAAAAATGAGATTAAGAGATAATGATGTGTTGATTATGGAAGGAATTCATGCTCTTAACCCAAAACTCACAAATCATATATCAGATGAAAATAAATATAGAGTTTATGCCTCTGCATTGACTTCTTTGTCAATTGATGAAAATAATAATATTTCGACATCGGATAACAGATTGTTACGAAGATTAGTTCGTGACCATCAATTCAGGGGAATTTCTCCGGAAGACACTATCATGCGGTGGTCAAGTGTCCGTAACGGGGAGATAAAGAATATATTTCCTTACCAGGAGAATGCCGATATAATGTTCAATTCTGCTCTTATTTATGAATTTCCAATGTTGAAGTGCTATGCAGAGCAATTGCTCAGAGGAGTTGATCCATTTTCTCCGGCATATCCTGAGGCTGCAAGGTTATTGCACTTCCTGGGTTATATTACAGCATTGACTCCTGCTGAGGTGTCAGTAATTCCTCCAACTTCAGTTTTGAGAGAATTCATTGGGGGATCAAGCTTGACTTATTAAGGATTATTTTAGCCAACTCTCCGGATTTTGTTTTTCTGTTCCTTTCCATATTTGGAAATGTAGAATGGATGTACCATCAGATTCATCAAGAGTTCCTATCACCTCTCCGGTACTTACTTTCTGTCCGCTTTTTACTTTGACTTTTTGAAGTTTACAGTAAAAAGTGAAATAAATTCCGTGTTGTATTAGTACGCATTGATTATATCCGGGCATAACCAGTATCTGTTTAACAACTCCGTCAAAAACGGAGAAAACAGAGGCGTTCTTCGTTGTAGATATGCTTATTCCGTTGTTTTGAGGAAGTTTGATATTTTTATAAATCGGGTGGAAATGTGTTCCGAATTTTTCTGTAATAATACCTTCTTTTACCGGCCATGGCAGGTTGCCTTTATTTTGTTCAAATTTTCCGGCAAGAGAATAATCAATTGATGCCTTATTTTGAGTTAGGACAGTTTTTTTAAGAATACGCTCAATTTCTTTATTGAGTTTTTCAACCTCTTTCTTTTTCTTGGCCAGTTCTTTTTTATACTGTACTTTATCTCTTGAAAGTGTATTTATTATGTTTTTGGATTGCTTTTCTTCGCTAAGGAGTGTTTTGTATTCTTTTTCCCTTTGTTCTCTGATTTTTTTTGCGTTTTCACCCAATATGACAAGCTCTTTTTTTTCTTGTTGCTGTTGTTCTTCTTTTGTTCTGATTTTTTCAGCTTGTTGTGAAACCACACCGGAAAGGTTTTTAAGGTAACTGAAACGGCGGTAACCTTGTCCAATAGTTTCACTCCCCATTATGTACATAAACCATATTTTGGTATCCCTGTTCTTGTATGAACTGTAAACAAGACGGTCGTAGTAAACATGAAGTGTGTCAAGTTCATTCTTGAGCTTTGAAATCTCTCTGTTCTTGTTAGCAATTTTAGTATTTATTTCTTTTATCCTGCCATCAATTTCTTGTAAGATCATCTTTCTGTTGGTGACTTTTTTTTGAACAAGGGTAAGTTGCTGTATGCTGACCTTTTGTTTTGAAATAGTATTTTTGAGTTGATTGTCTATGAATGCAATCTCCTCTTCAATTTTCCTTCTTTGCTCAGTCTGCTTGGATACGTCCTGTCCAAAAATAGAAAAAGGAATTGATAATAATATGAGGAGAATTACAAGTTTCTTCATATTTATTTCTGCAATAAACTCTTTTTTAGCTTAATTTTTTCATCAATGCCTAATGAATTATCAAGAGCTTTCGCCTGATCCCAATATATGAATGCTAAATCATATTCTTTAAGTGTATAGAGGACATCAGCGTAGTGGTCTATAATAACCGCACTTTTTTTGCCGCCATATATCATCGCGTGCTTGAAGAATGCCTTTGCTTCAAGAGAGTGCCCTGTCAGGTGAAGAATCCATGCATATGTGTCAAGATATGTTGGATTGTCAGGCTCTTGTTCAACTGTTTTCTTGCTCATAGCCAGAGCTTTTTTAAGGCTTTTCCCTTCTATACTAAGATAGTAGGCATAATTGTTAAGTACAGGCGCATAATTAGGATTTGCTTTAAGAGCCTTTTTATAATATTTATAAGCTTTTTGACCCATTCCTTGCTGATAATATAGGTCGCCAAGGGCAGAGTTTGCAAACACGCATGTTGCACTATCTTTGGGCGCTATTGTAGTCAATTGCTTATAACTATATATGGAACCTTGTATATCCTGATTCTGCCATTGTGAAATAGCTTTAAGTTGGATAACATCTAAGTTGTCCGGAAATCTGTTCAATAGTGTGTCCGCTACGGGTATTATTTCTTTCCAAGACTGACTATAATAGAGAAATAAAAGGTATTGGAATCCGGCGTTGTAACTGTCAGGATAAATTTCCATGTTTTTCTTTAGAATGTCTACAGCCAATGTGCCACGTCCGGTCTGATAGTAATAAACCCCAAGTATTGAGTTTATTGTGCTGTCGGTAGGATGAGCATTATGGGCATCCAGCATCAAAGAATCAACTTGTGGAATAAATGCTGTTACAAATTGTTGTGAAGATAGGAGTTCCTGAAGATACTCACCTTTCATTTTAGGATCAACTTTAATGTCTTTGATAAAAGGCTTTATGTTTATAAAATATTTGTCGTATTGTCGTAATGCTCTGTTAATATGAGCTTTTCCATAATATGCGGGGGTGTATCCCGGACTCATTTCAATAGCTTCATCATAATATTTCAATGAGGTTGTATCATTAAACAATCTAGAATAATAATCTCCTAACATAGTTGCAATCTTTGGTGTTTTGCAATCTTTATAATACTCTTCAAGAAATGCATAGGCATCATTCTCTTTATTTTGTTTAAAAAGAAGATCCATTTTTGTGAGAGCTATGATTTCGGTTTTTCCTGTTATAGTCTCAATTTTCTCTAAAGTATTAAGTGCTTTTATAATATCGTTCTGACTTAAATAAGCATTAATAGCATCAAAATAGAGGTCGCTTTTTTCAGGAAAATCAATCATAAGTTCTTCCAGCATAACTGTAGTCAACTCAAGTCTGTCGGTATCTGCATAATAAAGAGCCATATAGTATTTATACCAAAAATTTTTAGGATCTTTCTCCAATGCTTTTTTGAAATACTTTTCAGTTTCTTCATTATTTTTTTTGTCTCTGGATGAAATTAATGCAAGATAAAAATAAGCAGCATCATTGTCCGGGTTGTTTGTGACTTCGACAAGAAACAAGTTTCTGGCTTCTGTCGTGTCGTTTGCATGATAATATTTAATTGCGTCAAAATATTCCTTTGATTGTCCGGAACATAAAGTTGAATTAGAAAGGAAAATCATTAAGAAAAGAATAGTTCCCGTAAAAATCTTTTTAACATTCATAAGTTTAATTGCATCTATATAATCACAAAAATAGTGATAAATATTAAGCAAAAATCACTCCGAAATTTTTTATTCTTTCAGTGCAACATTTTATACTATTTTTGCATCTATTAATAGCGTTGTCAATGATAAATGGTTTTGGAAATATTGCGGAAAGAGAATTGATTGACGGATGCGTGAATGGAGAAAGAAATGCGCAGAGACGTTTATATGAGAAGTTTTCACCCCGTATGTTAGCTGTTTGTATCAGATATGTTGGAGACAGAGAGACAGCCAAGGATGTTTTACAAGATGCGTTTATTACCTTATTTAACAAAATAGGTACATATAAAGGAGATGGTTCTTTTGAAGGTTGGGTTAGGAAGATTTTTGTCAATACGGCACTTATGCATATAAGAAAAAATGACGTATTGAAATTTTCTGAGGAGATAGAGGCTGTAAACGGGAATGATTTGGTTGATTCAAATATTTTAGAAAAACTTGAATCAAAGGATATTATGAAATTGATATCCGAAATGCCATACGGTTTTAGAACTGTTTTTAACCTTTATATTTTTGAGGGTTATTCCCATCAGGAGATTGCTAAAGCACTTAATATAAGTGAGGGTTCTTCAAGGTCTCAGTTAAGTAGGAGTAGAGTTTGGCTCCGTGATAAGATAAAAAGTAGAGAATAATGATAGATTCAGATTTTGACAGGAAATTGAGGAGTAAGCTAGAATCGCATACTGAACAAGTGGATTCCTATGTTTGGGAAGGCATAGAAGGCCGTCTGAATAGGATAAAACGAATGAAAGTGATGCGAAGGGTCTCTTTCTATACTATAGCTGCGGCGGCATGTTTACTTGTTGGAATATTTATATTCAGAGGAGGGGAAGAAACGGTGGATCTAAATTTAATAAAGATTGCACAAGTTCCACAAGAGACTTCAGTAAATGAAATAAAGCCAATGGCTGAGCAAATAAGGGAAATTGAAAACAAGACGGCTGATGCGGTTGCTCCTGTTCTAATTTCTAAAGAAAGTGAAGAAGAGGGAGATATTCCGGTAATTGATATTCAGAAAGAGACAAATCAAGAGACAGAAGAAAAAGTAGTCAAAGAGTCTGAAGTAAAAGTCGAAGTTAAAAAAGAGGTTCAAGAGGTTCAGAAAGATGTAAATAAAGAGCTTGATAAATACAGTTCATTATCTGATTGGGAGAAACCGGTTTCTGTGAAGACAAAAAGACACACATCACTATTAGCTATATCATCAAACATTTCATCAATTGCTTCCGAGAATAGTTTTATTCTTGATTTAGGTCCTGCTCACACGAGTCCTCAAACCGGTGAAGTTGCCGGTTCAGGTATTATACCCGTTTCAGAGTCTGCTTATTCTATTCCAGTCTCATTTGGACTACAATTTAAGACTGCTATTGCCAGAAATTTTTATATTGGATCAGGATTAACTTACACTTTTTTGCATAGCCGTTATGATGCCATAATCAATAAGGAGCTTTTTCAGGGACTTTCCAGCCAGCTTCATTATATAGGTATTCCGGTTAATTTCTACTATAATTTTTTGAACAGTAATAAGGTTAATGCTTATGCAAATGCCGGAGGAATGGTCGAAAAATGTATTTTATCTCGTTATGTTTACGGTAGTAATGCATCAACAGATAAAGTTACAGGTCTTCAGTATTCTGCCAATCTTGGAGTTGGTATAGAATATTGGTTCATTAAAAGAATGGGAATCTATTTTGATCCAAGTTTCGTCTATTATTTCGATAATACACAGCCGAACAGCATAAGAACGGCGCAGCCGTTACAAATGCGATTCGAAGTAGGCTTTAGATTTAGCCTTTAACACGAAGTGAAAACTTCGTTTTTTTTAGGGTAATTCTTTCTTAAGGTTATATTTATTAACTTTGATATTGTGATAAAAAATATATCAAGTGCCGGACAAAATTGATACTATAAACACAAATAAGGAAGTAATATTTAAAGAGGCCTATTTTAAGCATTATGACAAGATTTGTTATTATGCTTTTTGTTATTTGCATAATAAAAGTGAAGCAGAAAATGTTGTGCAGGATGTCTATATGGATTTATGGGAAAAAATGGATGTTCTGCAAGTTTCAAACGATATTAAGCCTCTTTTGTTTTTGATGACTAAATGGAAATGTCTGAATATCCTGCGTCATAATAAGAGAGACAGGGTATATAAAGAGGGGAAAATAAAGCATGATATTGATTCTTTGAGTTATTTTGCATTGTTGGATGAAAGTTCGATTTCTCTTTATTGTAATGAAATAGAGTCTCTTTATACAACGGCTGTGGAAAAAATGCCTAAAAAAATTAGAGAGACATTTATAATAAGCCGTGAAACAAATCTAAAATATAAAGATATAGCAGATAAGCAGAATATTTCTATTAAAACCGTAGAATATAGGATAAGCAGCGCATATAGAATTTTAAGGAAATACCTTAAAGACTATATTAAATTTATCATTTTTTTGATTTAATTATGAATAAACAAATAATATATAAGTATTTAAGCGGACAAGCAACCGAAGAGGAACAGACTTTACTTTTAGAGTGGGCATCTAAGAGTGAAAAAAATGAGAAATACTTAATAGGTCAGATGAATTTGTGGGTATCTCAACATATTCCTGAAGGAAGGGCTGACGTGAAAGGATATGAAAAGCTCAAGGTGAAAATTATGGAGAGGCAAAAAGTGCGGCGGAAAAAGCCTCGCACCAATTTAATATGGGGGATGGCTGCATCTATTATTTTCTTTATATTTTTAAATATTTGGCAATATAAATATTATCAGCCCAACAATGACTCAGAAAAACAACTGGCAGAAGTAATAACATACAAAAATTATATTCCGGTTAATGAGATATATACTGTAAAAGGAACAAAGGCCAAGATTATTCTTCCTGATAGTTCTTTAGTCTGGCTCAACTCGGATTCAAAAATTTCTTATCCTGATTCATTTGGAGTGAATACAAGAGAAATAAAGTTTACCGGAGAAGCTTATTTTGATGTGGCAGCTAATCCTGACCGTCCTATGTTAATCAAAGATAATATGGGTCATGAATTTAAGGTTCTCGGTACTAAATTCAATATAAAAAGCTATGAAAATGATTCCCATATGGAGCTTACGCTTTATTCCGGTAAGGTACAAGTGTTTGGGGTGAAACCAAATAAGACATCATTGATTGCTGAGATAAAAAACAGCAAGATATTGACATTAGGTGTGGGAAACTCCATTTCAAAATCGGGGCTTACTAATCCTACTCAAAATTCAGAATGGAAGGATGGGCAGCTGGTATTCAATGAAACACAAATGTCGGAGGTCATAAGAATGCTCGAAAGATGGCATGGTGTTTCAATTAAGGTAGCGGATCCTGATATACTTGATTATAAGTTTACAGCCCGTTTTGAATCTGAGTCTATAGTTCAGATATTGGATTTTGTTAAAATGACCACATTTATAGATTATACTGTACAAGGAAATAAAGTAGTTCTAAAAAAGAGATAATTTTTTAGGGTGTTTCGTTCTTACGGTTATTTATAACTGTTGTAAAACTAACTAAATAACTATGAAGAAACATAGATTCTCGCTGAAAGTTGCAAAATTTTTTATTGTGCAACTATTATGTTTGCTGTTTACCTTTTCAATGAATGCACAAACAGTGAACATTCAATTAAATGATACCCCTATCAAGGACGTATTAAAATCAATTACTAATCAAACAAATTACAGTTTCATTTTTTCAGATGTTTTGACTGATGTGGAAAAGAAAGTGGATTTCTCTTACAAAGCATCAAATGAACCTATCGGAAAAATTTTAGACAAGCTTTTTGAAGGAACATCTATTCTCTATTCAATCAAAGGAAAACAGGTGGCTCTTCAGACAAAGGAGCTTAAGACCCCACAAACTATAATTGTGAAAGGAACTGTACGTGCTGCAGACAACGGTGATCCTGTTCCATATGTTGTTGTTTTTCAAAAAGGTTCAAATGTTAATGCAATTACCGATGCCAATGGGGAATATTCTATTTCTGTACTTTCAAATGCAACACTTGTATATTCTTTGCTTGGTTATGAAAATGCTGAAATACAGGTAAAAGGAAGAATGATTATAAATGTTGATCTCCTTACCTCCAGCACTGCTTTGGATGAGGTTATGGTCATTGCGTATGGTACTGCAAAGAAAAGTTCATATACTGGTTCCGCGGCTACGGTCAATGAAGAAAAATTCAGAGATAGGCCTTTGACTACCATATCGCAGGCGTTAACAGGTACAACAGCAGGTTTGCAAGTAGGCACGTCAAATGGACAACCGGGTTCAACTCCAACTCTGCGTATTCGTGGTTTAGGCTCTTTTAATGCAAGCAATTCCCCTCTTATAGTATTGGATGGAATGCCGTATGATAATTCTATTTCAAGTGTTAATCCTAGCGATATAGAAAGCATTACAATATTGAAGGATGCATCTTCTGCTGCATTATACGGTGCACGTGCAGCAAACGGGGTTATTCTACTTACTACAAAGAAAGGTGAAAAAGGTGCTACTAAGATTATGACAAAATACAATGTTGGTTTCACTACCCGTCAAACAAAGGATTATGAAACAGTCGGCACTGAAGATTATATGCAATTATATTGGGAAAGTACGCGAAACAGTTTGATGTATAGCGGCGCATCACTTCAAGAGGCAAATGCAAGGGCAGGTTCTTCCTTATTGGCGGCTATGTCTTACAATGCTTATAATATGGAAGCTGATCAGTTGTTTGATCATAATACTGGTAAAATTAATTCTAATGCGCAACTGAGATGGGCGGACGATCTCGACTGGAGAAGTTCTATCGAAAGGGTAGGTATCCGGCATGATATCGGAGTATCCATTTCTGGTGCCAATGAAAAAACTGACTATTACGCATCAGTAGGTTACATAGATGATAATGGATATATTATAGGATCTTCATTGCAACGATATTCTGCAAAAACAAATATTAATTCGCAATTAAAAAAATGGTTAAAAACAGGTGTTAATTTGAATGCATCAATTACGGAATCTATCGGTAATCAAAACGAGTCAAGTGGAAATAATTCCAATCCTTTCCGTTTCTTAAGATATGTAGGTAATATTTATCCTATACATCTTCACAATCCGGAAACAGGTGATTACATTTATGACCTTGAAGGAAATAAAATGTATGACTTCGGTTTGGGATATACTACTTCTGATGATGTAGTGGTGCCTAAACGTGACTATGTATCAGGTAATAATCCTGCAACAGAATTACAGAACGTATATGACGGGTACCGACGTAATACAATAAATGCAAAAACTTATGTCGAAATGACGTTCCTTAAAGATTTTAAGTTTACTATGACTGCCGGTGTGGGGTCAAATATGTATAAAGGATGGAGTGGTTCTTATGTCTATCAAGAAAAAGGCAACGCCGGAACATCCAGCAAATCTTCGTCAAATACCACCACATGGACTATCAACCAGATATTATCGTATAATAAAGATTTTGGAAAACATCACGTTGATGCGATTATTGGTCACGAAAGTTATGATTATGAGTATAATTATTTGTCAGCCTCAATGAAGGGACAAATAATTTTGGGTTCAAACTTTGAGTTTAAGAATTTTACTGAAGCAGATGGTACCCCTAGTTCATATACAAATAGTTATAATGTAGAAGGATATCTTTCAAGATTGAATTATGACTATGACAGCAAATATTTTGTTTCGGCATCATTACGTCGTGATGGTTCATCACGTTTTTACAAAGATTCCCGTTGGGGTAATTTTTGGTCATTAGGAGGAAGTTGGCGTATAGATCGTGAGACATTTATGTCAAATGTAAATTTTATTAATATGTTGAAGTTAAGAGCTTCTTATGGTGTTGTGGGTAATGATGACCTTGATAGCTACTATCCATGGAGAGCTTCTTATTCTCCATACCCTAATGGTACTGAAGCCGGATATCTTCAATCGTCTTTAGGTAATAAAGAGCTTTCATGGGAAATTTCTCATAATCTTGATGTTGCATTGGAATTCAGTCTTTTTTCTTCAAGATTTAATGGTACTGTTGAATTTTTTGACAGGGAATCAAGTAATTTGTTGTTTGAAGTGCCACAACCTCTTTCAACAGGAGTAGACAGTAAGAGTGTGAATGCCGGCACAATGTATAACAGAGGTATTGAACTTACCTTGGATTATAAAATAGTTAATACAAAGGATTTTAAGTGGACTTTAAATGGGAACACTACATACTTGAAAAATAAATTAGTAGATCTTCCTTTAGAGGCATATACGACATCTGTATATAAGATAGAAGAAGGTCACTCCAGATATGAGTTCTGGCTTCGTCAATGGTATGGAGTAAATCCTGATACAGGTTACAATTTGTTTGTTGCCGACATTGATGATTCAGGCTATGTATGGGGCGATAATGAGCTAATTGATATAGATGGTGTTAAATATACTGAAAATATTGAACACGCAAAATATGACTGGAGTGGAAGGGCTATGCCTTTGTTAACAGGAGGTTTAGGCTCTGTATTAAATTGGAAAAACTGGTCTCTGTCATTTAATTTTTATTATCAATTGGGAGGTAAATACTATGATAGTACATATGCTTCATTAATGTCTGTAGGGACGGCTTCCCTTTCTTATTCAAAGTTGCATAAAGACTTACTCAACCGTTGGCAACAGTCTGGTGATGTGACTGATGTTGCACGTTTATCTAATGGTAATGATTCAAAGAATATAAATGCAAGTACATCTACACGTTGGATGGTATCATCAAACATGCTTGAATTAACTAATATTTCATTGGCATACACTCTTCCAAAGAAGTTTATTAAGAATGCCAATATTGAAGGATTGAAGATATATTTTTCTGCGGATAATCCTTTGCTGATTACTACACGTAGAGGAATGTCTCCTCGTCGTAACTTTCTTTCAGGATATGATGGGAATGCCGATATCTATTTACCATCGCGCACATTCTCATTTGGTGCAAATATTAACTTCTAATGAATTATCTTTATGAATAAAAAAATATTTATACTTATAGTTGCAATAGCATCTCTTATAAGCACATCTTGTAGTGACGAGTTTTTGGAAACCGCTTCTACATCTTCAGTTGATCAGGAACAAATATTTGAAACAACAAATTCCGCTATGACTGCAATAAATGGCATACATAGATTGATGTACTTGCCGGGTTCAAGTGCAGCACAATGCGGATTTGGAACATATATGTTGTGGAATGATATGTTGGGAGAAGATTTAGTCTATACTAAAGGTAACGCACAATGGCAAAGCCAGGCAAAATGGTCTTTACACAGAAGTACTACATCAAGCCACAATAAGTTTCTTTTCAGCAGGTTCTATGATATAATATGCAATGCTAATATGATTATATCAAATATAGATGGTGTTGCCGGTTCTCAAATGGATATCAATTATATAAAAGGACAGGCTTATGCATATAGGGCATTTGCTCATTTCTGTTTAGTTCAACTTTATGCTGAAAGATATTATGCAGGAACGGATAATACACAGGCCGGTGTGGTATTAAGACTTGATAATAGTCTTGAGCCAAAGGCACGTTCATCAGTAGAAGAAGTTTATGCCACAATTAATGATGATCTTGATCAGTCAATAACATTGCTTGCTTCTGTAACTACAGAACGTAGTACAATAACACATATTAATGTTTATGTTGCCCGTGCTATCAAGGCAAGAGTACTACTTACACAAGGAAGATGGAGCGAAGCGGCTGAAATGGCAAAGAAAGTTGTAGATGAATCCGGTGCAAAACTGCTTGCAGACACATATGATTTTAAACAGGGAAGAATGTGTAAAGCATCTTCGGAATGGATTTGGGGAAAGATAGGTCAGCCTACACTTGAAACAGGTACTCTTACAAATTTTTTCAGTTTCATTTCTAATACTAATGTTTCTTACAATAAGAATACTCCACGTGCAATTTATAATCTTCTTTATGAAAAGATAAGTGATACTGACGTTCGTAAGCAATTATGGCTTCCAAATGCTACTTCTATGCCTAAAACATCAATAGCATATCCGCCTTCAGGAAATATTTTTAAGTGGATGAGTCAGAAATATATTGTAGATTATCCTGATAATACTTCTTCTTCTTATGCCGCCAATGTTTATACAGCAGATCTTCCATATATTCGTCTTCCGGAGATGATGTTGATAATGGCTGAAGGTTATGCACGTGCAGGTGAAGATGTTAAAGCAGCTGAAGCTTTGTATCCCCTTGCACATATGAGAGATACTCAATATGAACTTTCTACAAATACAGGGGATAATCTTATAGAAGAAATATTGTTTCAGCGCCGGATAGAGCTTTGGGGTGAAGGTTTCAGGTTTACCGATCTTAAAAGATTAAATATGAATCTTGATAGAGGACCTGCTCCTCGTACAGGATATAATCAGGGGGGAGCTAAGAACGGATGGAAAACGAGTAAAATCCCTACAAATCTCGATCCTTTGGCTTCAAATTACAATATGTATGATGATCAAGGACTTGGTGAAGAAAATAGATATCGTGATGCAAGTAGTATTGAGTGGCAGTTTGTAATACCGCAATCAGAACTTGACTATAATCCGCTTTGTACACAAAATCCTATATAATCCAGGATAATAAAATCGTTTTTTAATTATTTATGAAAAAGTTAATTTTTTTAATATTGTTTCTTGCCATATCCTTTACATTTTATGCGCAACCTGCTCCGGAATCATATAAATATGATTTGAATTACTTCGTTCCTAAAAGCGTTCATTCATATAATAAGGAAATTCCTACTCCAAAATCTATTTTAGGATATGAGATAGGTGAACAATATGCTGATTGGAACGATATTGTAAAATACATGAATACCCTTAGCTCAGTTTCTCCACGTGTCTCAATTAAAGAATTCGGCAAATCATATCAGCATAGGAGTTTTATACAGGTGATAATAACATCTCCATCAAATCAGGCAAGGCTTGAAAATATAAAGAAAGAACATCTGGACCTCACTGATGTTGAAAAGTCAGATACTCTTGATATTGGAGAAATGCCTGTAGTTGTTAATATCATTAGTTCAATTCATGGGAATGAAGCTTCCGGAGTAAATGCATCGCTTGTGGTTGCATATTTCTTTGCTGCATGTGAGGATAGTAATGTAAAGGAAATATTGGATAAAACTGTGTTGATACTTACGCCCGGTCAGAATCCGGATGGAATAAATAGATTTGCATCATGGGTAAATACGACAAGAAGCTTTGACAATGTTGCTGATTTAAATTCACGTGAATTTACTGAACCTTGGCCAAGCAGTAGAACGAATCATTATTGGGCTGATTGCAACAGAGATTGGCTTATGACACAGCACCCAGAGGGCATAAATGCTGTGGATATGTATATGGAATGGCTTCCTAATGTTGTAAGTGATCTTCATGAACAAGGAGGTAATGGTAAAGGGTATTATTTTAGCCCGGGCAATCCTTTGCGTACAAATAAAATGACACCTGAGAAAAATCAGGAACTTACATGTGATATAACCAAACGTATATCTGAAACATTTGATACTATAGGTACCCTGTATTATTCCAAAGAGGGGTATGATGATTTTTATTATGGAAAAGGAGCTTCTTATGGAGATATGCATGGTTCAGTAGCTTTTTTATGTGAACAAGTCGCATCAAGGAGTTTTTTGCGCCCTACATCTTTAGGAGAAATGTCATTTCCGAGTACTGTGCGTAATCAGTCTTTCTCTGCAATAACTACAGTTTTTGCAGCATATCAACTTAAAAATGAACTCCTTGATTATCAGAAAGAATATTACAAAGAGACAAAAAAAGCGGCCGCTTCGGATAAAATAAAGGGATATGTTTTTAATGCTCGTGGTAACCATGCAATAGAGTTTCATTTTCTTCAATCTATGCAACACCACAGAATAGATGTCTATAAATTACAGAAAGATATTACAATAAAAAGTATAAATTTTTCTTCAGAAGATTCATATATAGTTCCTACAGATCAGAAGTATTATACAAAGGTTAGAACAATATGGGAGAATGCTACGGAATTTCAGGACAGCACGTTTTATGACATATCTACTTGGACATTTCCTCATGCATATAATCTGGAATACTCTCCTTTAACTTCAGTTTCCGGGCTAAAAGGGGAAAAAGTCGAAAAAGCATCATTCCATGAAGGAGAGGTTATAGGAGGAAAGAGTAATTATGCATATGTGTTTAATAACAAAGAATATTATGTTCCCAAGATGATAACATCCCTTCTTCGTGACGGAATAATTGTTAGAGTAGGGACCAAGCCTTTTTCCCGTACCTTAAATGGAAAAAAACAAGTATTTGGATATGGTACTCTTGTCATACCGGTAAAAAATCAATCTGTTGATGCAGATTTATTATATGATAAAGTATTGTCTTTAGCAAAAGAATGTGGTGTTACAGTTCATTCCTTTTCAAGTGGATTGATGAATGAATTTGATCTTGGAAGTCCTTCTTTTAAAGGATTAAGAATGCCACAAATTGCAATTATTGTTGGACGTGGAATGGGTATTTCTCAGTCCGGAGAAATATGGCATATGCTTGATTATAGATTCCAGATGCATCCTGTATTAATAGAATACACATCTCTTGGTTCAATAGATTTAAAAAAATATAATGTAATAATTCTTGCAAATGGTGACCCAATAGAACAAATTTCTGAATCCGTATTAAATAAACTTCACCGTTGGGTTAGTGAAGGGGGTCTTATGGTTGTTGAGGGTAAGTCATATAGATTAACAAATAAAGCAAAAATAACCAATATAGAATTACTTCCTAAAGAAAAAATCAGTAAAGAAGGAGTAACTCCTGCATATAAGAGTTTTATTTCCGGTGAATATGCAAATACAGAAAATAATGTTGATGGAGTTATTTTAAACTGTCGTCTGGATGAAACAAACCCTTTGGGGTGGGGTTATGATGGACAGAATGTGGCTGTGATAAAAGAAAGTGCCTCGGTGTATAAAGCACCGGCAAACCAATATGCTGTACCAATGTCGTATCTTGAAAAGCCATATCTTTCTGGGTGTATTTCAGAAAAAAATCTGAATAGAATTGGAGGTACGCCTGCAATAATAACTGATCAATGCGGAAAGGGCAATGTCATTTTTATTGCAGACGATTTGAATTTCCGTTCTTATTGGTTCGGTATGGGAAGACTATTTATGAATGCTATATTATATGGAACTATGTTGTAGTTAGTTTTTTTATGTTATTCTTATTTGATTGAATATTCAATCTTTAACACGAAGTGAAAACTTCGTGTTTTTTTGTTTTTATTAAAAAGAGAGAATTTTTATATCTCCGATTTTCTTTATAATAAATAATCTTTTGCATACAATATCTTCGCTTAAAAAATAATATGCTTTGTAAAACGTATTGTGCCACCTGTGTTGGCTTGGATGCGGTAACTGTCACTGTTGAGGTTGATATTTCTGTTGGGATAGGGCTCCATCTTGTAGGGTTGCCGGACAGTGTGGTAAAAGAGAGCCTATTAAGGGTTACTACCGCACTTAAAAGTTACGGATACAGAATCCCAGGCAGGAAAATAGTTGTAAATATGGCTCCCGCAGATATAAGAAAGCAGGGTTCTTCATACGATCTTGCTATTGCTATTGGTTTGTTGTCAGCTTCAGAACAGGCATATACTCCGAGAAAGGAAAAATATATAATAATGGGTGAACTTGCGTTGGATGGTGAAATAAGACCAGTTGCCGGTGCTCTTCCTATTGCGGTATATGCAAGGGATCATGGATTTAAAGGGTGTATTTTTCCTAAGGAATCAGCGAGTGAGGCTATAGATATAGAAGAAATTGATATATATTCTGTTTCAAATCTCTCTGAAGTAATAGATATTTTGAGTGATGACATTGATATGAGGCATCTATTACTTAGAGATAAAAGAAAATCTGTAATAGTAGAAAATAGATATAATGATTTTAAAGATGTTAAAGGTCAGATTCTTGCTAAAAGAGGCCTGGAGATTGCTGCAGCAGGTGGTCATAATCTTATTTTGGTAGGAACACCCGGGAGCGGGAAGACATTTATGGCAAGTTGCCTTCCATCAATACTGCCTCCTATGAGTAAAGATGAATCAATAGAAACGAGTAAAATCTATTCGGTAGCGGGGAAATCAATAGGAAATAGCGGTTTGCTTACGGAAAGGCCATTTAGAACACCCCACCATAGTTCAAGTATGATTTCACTTATAGGCGGAGGACAGAATGCAATTCCCGGTGAAATATCCCTTGCTCATAATGGTGTTCTTTATCTTGACGAAATAGCGGAATTTTCAAGGATGACATTGGATATGCTCAGGCAACCTCTGGAGGATGGAAAAGTGGCTATTTCAAGACTTAAATATAAAGTTGAATATCCATCTTCATTTATGTTGATTGCCTCAATGAACCCATGTCCTTGTGGCTATTTTGGAGATGATTCCGGAAGATGCCGGTGTTCTCCTTCTATGGTGTTGAGGTATATGTCTAAACTATCCGGACCGTTGATGGACAGGATAGATATGCAGATATATGTATATCCTGTGCCAGGAGGTGATCTTGTACGGGAGTCAGTGGCAGAGTCAAGCAGTATGATAGCTTTGCGGGTTGCAGCAGCCAGAGAAATTCAGCGTGAGAGGTTCAACGCTGAAGGGATATTTACAAATTCTCAAATGTCAGCAACAATGATAAAAAAGTATTGCAGAATCGGAGAGGAAGAAAAGGCATTTTTAAATAATATAATAGATAAATTGAATATTTCGGCAAGAGCATATAGCCGGATTCTCAAGCTATCAAGGACAATAGCTGATTTGGAAGGGATAAATTTTATATCTTTGCGGAACATATCCGAAGCGATTCAATATAGAAATATGGATAGAGCAAATATCTATGGCTGAAATTGAGATTAGAGAAATAAATGATCTGGAAAGGAGTGCCCTAGAGTTTTTAGAGCATATAGGTGATGCTTCCGTTATTGCATTTTACGGTGCAATGGGTGCAGGAAAAACCACATTTATTACTGCATTATGCAAAGTTCTTGGAGTTAAAGATGTCGTGAACAGTCCTACGTTTACAATAGTAAATGAATATCTGAGCGGGACGGGGAGGGCAATATATCATTTTGATTTTTATAGGATAAATAAATTATCCGAAGTGATGGATATCGGTTTTGATGAATACATCTATTCTGATGGCCTTTGTTTGATTGAGTGGCCTGAAAAGATTGAAGAGTTGTTGCCTGAGGATACCTTAAGGGTATATATGACAGTTGAAGGAGACGATTTAAGAATATTAAATTTTTAACCATGAAAAAACTATTATCTGTTATTACTTTTTTTTCGTTGTTTATTGTTACGGCATTGACTGCACAATGCACAATTTCGCCAGAAAAAAATAAAAGCCTGCCCACGGCAACCCGTATTATACCAGGCGCCGAATTTGTTGAGGAGTATCTTCCGTTATTGGAGGGAAAGAGAGTATGTATATTATCAAATCAAACAGGGATGGTCACTAAAGATAAGCATGTCCTTGATACATTACTGTCTCTTGGCGTGAATGTGGTATCAGTAATGTCTCCGGAACATGGATTCAGGGGTAATGCTGATGCTGGAGAGGTTGTAAAAAACTCTGTTGATGAAAAGACAGGAGTTCCAATCAGATCTTTGTATGACGGTAAGGGAGGGGCTATCAGTGAAGAGACAATAAATGAGTTTGATGTTCTTGTTTTCGATTTACAGGATGTTGGGTGCCGGTTTTACACTTATCTAACAACTATGGCCAAGGTAATGTACGTATGTGCAGAGTATGATAAGAAAATGATTATTCTTGACCGTCCTAATCCTCTCGGCTTTTATGTTGATGGTCCTATTTTGGATATGAAATATAAATCCGGTGTTGGTTGGTTGCCTATTCCTGTAGTACATGGGATGACTCTCGGCGAATTATCAGGGATGATTAATGGAGAAAAATGGCTTCCGGATGGTTTGCAATGTGATGTCACAGTAGTAAAATGTGTAAATTATACTCATAAATCAAAATATCAGCTTCCAATAAAACCGTCACCTAATTTGCCCGATATGCGCTCAATATATCTTTATCCTTCAATGTGTTACTTTGAAGCTACTCCTGTAAGTTTAGGTCGCGGTACGGATAAAGCATTTCAAATGTACGGTCACCCGAACATGAAGGGATATATGTATCACTTCACCCCGTTGAGTATTGAGGGTGCAAAAAATCCTCCTCAATTGAACAAGAAATGCTATGGAGTTGATTTGAGAAAGAGACCATCTATTGATGAAATAAATGCTGAAGGAATTAATCTGGAATACGTAATTGATGCTTATAGTAATTTAAATCTTGGAAACTATTTTTTCCGTTCTTTTTTTGAGTATTTGATAGGACAGGCTTATATAAGAAATATGATAATTGATGGGGCGACGGCTGATGAGATAAAAGCTATGTGGAAATATGATGTTGAAAAATTCAAAGAGCAACGCAGACCTTATCTTTTGTATGAGGAATAATTGTAAACAGGAGCTTTGTACTATTATAAAAGACAAGGTTCAACTACGCAAAATTTTTGATGAAATATGCATAAATGAGTTATAAATCGTCTTCTGTGATAATATTTATAATAAAAGAGCCATAGCAGAGTGCGTTAAATTATTTATATATATAATTATTTATCAAATAATTATAGTTTTAATCTGCGCTAATTTTTTTCTCTTCTAAAACTGTAGGGCATTTTAACCTTTTAATTTTTATTTTTGTACTACTTGTAATCGCAACAATAATATATTATTGCATTCAAGGCTCTCTACAGTGCGGAAATAAATTATTTATTTCTTGATTTTGAGAACGGTAACAGCAATGAACAGCTTTTTATAAAAAGAAAGGTGCTAAAAATCCAGCACCTTTCTTTCTATTTTATTAAGACTTATTAGTCGTTATTCATCTGTATTATATCAACACTCTTTTGTGAAGTTCCTATCAGGTATTCACTGAAGTAGTCGGCCATTTTCCAGAAAAAGTATTCATTCATATCTCCAAAACCATGACGTTGTCCTGGAAGAATAAGTAAATCAAAACGTTTATTGGCTTTAATAAGAGCATTTACTACTCTTATGGTGTTTCCCGGGTGAACATTATTGTCAATATCGCCATGTACTAAAAGTAAGTGACCTTTAAGATTTCCAGCGATATCCTGGTTTTTATCTATGCTGAATTTAAATGTAGTATCTCCTTTTGCTGTGATTTCTTCCAGAATACCATGGTGTTGTTCGCTCCACCAGCGGTTGTAAATGCTGTTGTCATGGTTGCCGGCGCAGGAAACTGCTACGCTAAAGAAGTCAGGATATGTTAAAATGGCAGCTGTAGACATAAATCCTCCACCTGAATGGCCATGGATACCCACTTTTGTTATATCAATAAAAGAATATCGTGCAGCAAGTTGTTGTATTGCATATTTTTGATCTTCCAATCCATAATCACGAAGATTGCCATATCCAAAATTATGATACCATTTTGATCTGCTTGGGTGTCCGCCTCTGTTTCCAACAGTAATAACTATAAATCCTATTTGTGCAAGGCGATCAAGACGGTTCATCCCTTTGCTCCAGACAAGACTGTTTCCCTCTGTTTGTGGTCCAGGATATACATAGTCTATAATAGGATATTTCTTTGAAGGATCGAAATTAAAAGGTTTATACATTGTACCATATAAATCTGTCACTCCGTCGGCAGCTTTTACCATGAAAGGCTCAGGAAACTTGTATCCGGCTGCAAAAAGCAATGATAAATCAGTCTCTTCCAATGCGATTATTTTACGGCCTGTGTTATCGAACAGTGCAACTTGCGGAGCAGCATTAACTCTTGAATAAGTATTTACAAAGAATTTATTATCATCGCTCATACTTGTAATTGATGTGTTGAAATCAGTGTCATCCAACATTTTCATTCCTGAGCCGTCAAAATTGATTCTGTAAATGTGTGCATTGTATGGATTTTCATTAATATTAACTCCATTTGCTTTAAAAAATACTACGCGGGCAACATCATCTACTCCGACAACATCTTCAACGTGGAATGCTCCACTTGTTATAGGATTTTTCAGTTTGCCGTCTATGCCGTACAAATATAAATGAGCCCAACCATTTCGTTCAGACCATTGTATAATCTCTTTACCACCACTAACCAAATTAATGTCGCGTGTTTCAACATAAGTGTTTAATCTCTCTTCAATAACCACTTTTGCACTATCTTCTGCTATATTTACGGAGCATACGTCAACGCGTTTCAGATCGCGGCTTGTACGTGTCATATAGAAGTTGGAACTATCTCCCAGCCAGATACTTTTGTAATATTTGTCGTATTTATTTTTGTTTTTGAAAGGAAGAGTGGCAATACTGAAAGTCTGATCTTTGAATGCATTTATCTTTATTTGTTTACTACTTTTATCTTCCATGTTGAAGATATAAAGATATTCCTTTGGACCCGGTTCTCCGGGCATTTGATATTTATATGATTCAAGTGTAGGACGTGGGCTGGAAAGGACGTTGATAACCCAAAGTTCTTTCACTTTGCTCATATCATATTTTGGAATAGCAAAATGTTTTGAATCAGGAGACCATATAGCACTGACACCCATTCTCTTTGTAGTATCGGTGTCTGTTGTTCCTCTATAGTTATCTCCACCATAATTAAACTCTTTAGTACCGTCAGAAGTAAGTATGTTTTCGACTATTGTGGAGTCTTTTTCGTCCTCCATTGCTTTTTTAACATCTTCAATATCCATCCAGTAGATATTATAATTTTTTGAATAGAGTGCAACTTTACCATCCGGTGATATGTTAGCCCAATCAGGGTAATCTTTTTCCTCTTCAGTATCAGTTACGTCTTTTAGAGTAGAGGTTTTTAAATCATATTCAAAGCGGAATATTTTTTTCTCTTTCTGTACAGGAGCAGGTTTTTCCCCATCCTTCAACTCTTTTTTCTCTCCTTTTTTTTCTTTTTTATCGACCATTAATGTACTTTGGATTTCAAATGTGAACTTTGCATCATCTTTCAATTCCAATTTTCTGATAGGAATATGTTTGGCATCAAAAGGATCTTTGACGATTTCTGTAAGTTGCATTGCCAGTTTATCCATATCAAAAACAGCTTTTTTTGTTTTTAATACCGGGTCTACCAAATAATATTGTGTTCCAGCAGGTGTTTTCCACTCATACCATAATTTATTGGAATTTTTAAACCAATTCGGTCTGAGAAAAGTCGAAAAGACCATATTATTTACTTTCTTGGCTGAAAACTGATCTGCCAACTCATAATTAGGTTCAGTGACAGGAGTCTGTTGTGCAAAGACTGTTGTGAAAGTTAACATCAGTCCGATGAATAATAAAATTATTTTTTTCATAAGTTTATAGTTAATTCTATATTAATTCTTTGTTTTCTTTCAGGGATCTTTCCCACTCGCCAACCTCCATATCGTGAATATCTCCGTTGTCTATATGGAATCGTATGGCAGTCCTAACAATATGAAAACCTTGTATTCCGGCAGCTCCAGGATTGATGGCTAGCATATTGTATTTTTGGTCATTCATCACTCTTAAAATATGAGAATGTCCGCATATAAAAATATCAGGTTTATGTTCATTTATAAGTTGTAATGCCTTGTAATCATATCTACCCGGGAATCCACCAATGTGCATCATCAATATTTTCTTTCCTTCAACATTAAATGATTGGATGTATGGATGGGCGGATCTTACTTCAATTCCATCACAATTGCCATAAACCCCAATAAGAGGTTTGAATTTGGCAATAGTATCTGCGGTAGCAATGTTTCCAAAGTCCCCGGCATGCCAGATGACATCAACTGGTTCAAAGAATTTCTTCAGTTTGTCATCAAAGAAACAATGGGTGTCGGAAAGAAGTCCAATATAGGGCATTGAATGGGTATTAAAGTTTTATGATAATTTTTTTACGATATAAAAACATAGCCATGGCTACAAATATGGCTACATAAATAAGTGCATACATTAGTGATGCGTATTCGTTATCACCAAATATGGAAACGCAGCAGTTTTCATAAAACCAGCGTGATGCACTCATAGTTTTTTCAACTAAAGTGCCATCTTCAGTTGCATCCATATATTTCCACTTGATAATGCGTCCGAATGTTTTTGCAAATATTCCAGCCATAACGAAAGCAAACAAAGGATTCATTCCCATTGCTTTAAAAGGAGTAAAAGGCTTTTCCTTTCCTTTTACGTCTATGAAATATATAAAAAAGGCAAGCATCATTATTGCCCATCCACCAGCATAAAGAACATAGGAACCGGTCCACATAGGTTTATTGATAGGAAGCCATATACTCCATACCAATCCCAGTCCAAGACAAATCAGAGCTGTAGTATATAATTTGGCTACTGCATCAATCTTATGTTCAGTATGCCGAATCATTTGTCCTATGTAATACCCGAGAAGAACGGTAGCAGAACCTGAAATTACTCCGAGCAATCCCTCCGGATCGAATGGGATGCCATATCCTTTATAAACATGATTTTCTCCTAAAAGTGAAATATCTATTTTTCCGGCAATATTCCCGGCAAGAGTAGACCATCCTGGTTCTGAGCCGAATATCATTAGTATTATCCAATGCAGAAAAGTTAAGAAAATAATTCCTATCAGAATCTTTTTTGGTTTTTTGAGTAGTAAAGCTAAAAATCCTCCTAAAATATAACAAAGTGCAATTCTTTGCAATACTCCGAAGATTCTCAAATGATCAAGCCAATTAACATAATTTTGCCAAAAAGTCATTTCTGAATTAACAGACGTAGGATAGAATGGAAACATGTTAAGGGCTAAACCTACAATAAATATAAGAATACCTCTTTTAATAAGTTTTTTTGAACTTGCAGCATTTAGTGTGTCACCGTATTTTGCAAAAGAGAAGGCAAGGGCAACACCGACGCAGAATAAAAAGAAAGGGAATACAAGATCAGTAGGTGTACATCCACTCCAAGGAGCATGTCTTAAAGGACTAAAAATATGTCCCCATGTACCGGGGTTGTTTACCATAATCATACCAGCAACTGTCATACCTCTAAGTACATCAAGTGCTACATATCTTTGAGTTTTCAACTGATTCATGAATTTATTATTTTTTGTTGACTGGTACAAATGTAATAAAATATAATATTCATTTTATACCTTTGTAGATAAGGTTATCAGATTTATGGAACTTTTTTATTCAAAAAACATATCAAAAGGTGATTGTTCTCTTAATGCAGAAGAATCAAACCATTGTATCAAAGTTCTCAGACATAAAAGGGGAGATGTAATCCACATTGTTGATGGTGTGGGTACTCTTTATGAGTGCGAGATTATTGATACATCATCTAAAGAATTGGAATTCAAAATACTAAAGAAACAAGACAATTTTGGTACTCACTCATATAAATTGCACATGGCAGTTGCTCCCCCAAAAAACATTGACAGATTTGAATGGTTTGTAGAGAAAGCTACGGAGATAGGGGTGGACGAAATAACTCCTGTTATCGGAGATTATTCTGAGAGAAAAGTTTTCAAACCGGATAGGATTGAAAGGTTGTTGGTTTCCGCTTCAAAACAATCCCATAAAGGTGCAATACCTGTTTTGAACGAAGCAATATCTGTTAAAGATTTTATATTGAAAAGCGATGTTATGCCTTCTAATACGAAAAAACTGATATGTTATTGTGACGAGATAGACAGTATGGATGGAGGGAAAAAAATACTGATTTCTGATGCATTGAAAGGGGTTAAAAATGCTGCAATACTGATTGGTCCCGAAGGTGATTTTTCCAGAATGGAAATTAATCTTGCACTAAAAAACGGTTGGGAGGTGGTATCATTGGGCGAATCACGATTACGTATTGAAACTGCGGCACTGACTGCCGTTGTGTCTTTATATCTTGAAAACCTTTAAGTCTTTTCAGAGTTACTCTTCTCCTCTATTCCCTGATTATCTTTATTTCACCACTCAGACTAACTTTAATTATTTGAGAAGGTCTTCCAGTTGAAATATCTTCCAGATGTGGATCAGCAACCCAATCTACAGCATTAATTATATCCATTGAAATATCTTTGTAATAAGCAGGAGTTTTTTCTCCTGAAAAATTAGCAGAGGTAGATACAATAGGTCTGCGAAACTTGTAAATAAGTTTTGAGCAGAATTCATTTACTGGGATACGTATTCCTACACTACCGTCTTCTGCAATTACATTCGCGGCAAGTCCGATTGCACCGGGATAAATAATAGTCATTGGTTGATCGTTAACTTCAATTAATGATAGTGCAATTTCCGGAATCTCTTTCACATATTTACAAAGCATATCAGCATCTGAAACGAGAGTAATAAGACTTTTGCTGTCGGTTCTTTTTTTAAGTTCAAAAACTTTTGCAACTGCTTTTTCATTTGTTGCATCACAGCCTATTCCCCAGACAGTATCGGTAGGATAGAGTATTATTCCTCCGTTTTTCAATACCTGAATAGCTGTATCAATCTCTGTATTCATATTTTTTAATTTAGTTACAATATATTATTGTACTTACAGGGTAGTGGTCAGATAAAGGAATTCTGAATGTTATATTTTGGTCGGCATCATATGCTTCAGGCAATAATATGTAGTCTATTCTTAAAAGTGGCCATAACGTGGAGTATGTGCTGCTGAATCCTTTTCCTCCCTCAATAAAACTGTCTTTTCTTCCTTTGCTTAACTTATGGTAAGTATAAGACATAGGTGTATCATTGAAGTCTCCGCAAATTATTGTAGGATAATCACTTCCTTTAATATTGCCAAGTACTGTGTTTACCTGTTCCGAACGTCGTATATTTGTCCCCTTCAATTTGCCATGTACTCCGATAATTTCATTGGAAAATTCTCCCTTTTTGCTTAATCTTTTGATAAGTGAAGTAAATGAGATGCTGTAGGATTCCAAATGGCAATTATATATCCGGATGATTTTATCGTTATATTGTATATCGGTATAGATACAAAGGTTTGTACTTCTGTTGAAGCTAATTTTATCTTTGTGTATAATAGGGTATTTACTTAGAGTTATATTCCCAAAAAAATTGTTTCCCTTGAAAAAGTGGTAGTATCTGTAAGGATATTTTGGGAGTGTATTATTGAGCATGGAAGTGTCTTTTATCATAAATTCCTGAATACATAAAACATCGGGCCGTTCCTGTTCAAAAAAGCTCTTTATGCGCGAAGCTGTTTCTTCCAGGGACATATTCTTCTCTCCGGCAGAAAATCTACCGACATTGTATGTCATGACTTCGATTTTTTCTTTACCATGTACAGATTCCTCTTTTCCGGTCTTTACAAACAGATCAGCAAAAAGCAGTGAAGGCAAAAGGGCTATTAAAGGGATAAGTAAATATTTCTTCTTCCTGAAAAGAGAAATAATCAGCAAAATAATATTTAATGTGACAATGGGAATATAATATAGTCCAAAGAAAAGTGGTACCCATATTTTTGTCGGATTGATAAAAATGGATAAATAAGAAATAAAAAGAGCAGCAGCTGAGATAATTAATATAATCCTAAAAGTATATCCTTTAGCGGTTATCTTTTTTTTCTTATGTTTCTTATATTTTTTGCGATGAGCCATTGTTAATGGTACATTTTATTCTGTTTTTTCCAAAAAAGAATAAGGATTAGGCCAAATAGCATGCCGCCAAGGTGTGCGAAGTGTGCAACATTTCCACCCATTCCTGTTAAACCGGTAATAAGTTCAATAACACCAAAAATAACAACAAACCATTTTGCTTTGAGGGCTATAGGGGGAAAAATAAGCTGGAGAACATTGTTTGGGAATAACATTCCATATCCCAAAAGCACACCATATATTGCCCCTGAGGCACCTACGGTAGGAGTTCTCATGATATTTGATGCTGACACAATATTGTTCGCGGCTTCAAATGCGTTAATTTGGAAATGTAGAACAAGGTTATGCATTATAGCTGCTCCGAGTCCTGTAACAAAATAGAACAGAAGAAACTTTTTACTTCCCCAAACTCTTTCTAACACCGAACCAAAAATAATAAGTGTATACATATTAAAAAAAAGGTGCCAGAATCCTCCATGCATAAACATGTGAGTTATTAGTTGGTATGGCTTGAATAGGGGTGATTCGAATGGAAATAAAGATAAATTCTGATACATAAAATCACCATTAATATATGTTGCTACCAACATGATAGTGTTTATTATAACCAGATTTTTTATTACCGGGGTCATCATACCCCAAATTCCGGGTCTTCCGTATTGATTCATAATTTTTTTTCTAATTCTTCAATTGATATTATTGACATACATTTTCTACCGTCGGGAGTCGTTGAAGAATCCCTACATGCAAATAACTGATCCACCAATATTTGTGCCTGATTATCATTCATGTTATTTTTGTAGCTTAATGCTGCCGATTTTGCCATGCTTATGGCAAGATTTGACTTATTGTCAGTGTCTATTTTTTCTTCCTGCATTATAGAAATCAGTGTATCTATACTTTTTTTAACGGATTCTGTGTCAGCAGGAAAACCTGTTGGTAGTCCATATATGACTACCGAGTTGTTACCGAAATCTCTTATATCAAATCCCAGTTTGTTAAGAAGATTAAGGTCTTCCATTAAAAATGAATATTGATCATGATTCAGCTCAAGTGTCTGAGGGAATAGCGATTCCTGAATTACAGCTTGATCTTCAATAATAAGTTCTAAATATTTTTCATAAAGTATTCTCTCTCTTGCACGGGAAATGTTGATTACAAGAATTCCTGATTTTACAGGGGTTATTATATATTTTCCCTGTACCAATATTAAAGATGATTTTTGTGAAACAGCTTCTTCTTCAAAAAGTTGTCCGTAATTTTTCGAGGGAGAGGTGAATGAGTCAAAAGGGTTAAATAAAGGATTGTAATCTATTTTTGGGGGTGGAATATATTCCCCTTTTCCGGAGAATACAATAGGAATTTCCGGTACACCCTCTCTATCAAAATCAATGCTTGGCAAAAATGAGTTTTTCCCGAGTGCTTCACGGACACTTGCGAAAACAATCTCAAATATCATAGAATCATCTTCAAATTTAATCTCTGTTTTTGCCGGGTGGATATTTACATCAATTTTTTCCGGATCGGTTTCAAGGAAAATAAAATAGGAAGGAGTATATCCATTAGAAATTAAATTTTCATAGGGTTTGCAAATTGCCTTGTTAATATACGGACTTTTAAAATATCTTCCATTAATGAAGAGGTACTGATTTCCAAGCGTTTTCCGTGCATCTTCCGGCTTCCCTACAAAACCGCTGATTTTAATGACTGAGGTCTCGGTGTTGACATCTACCAACTCTTTTATTATTTCTTTGCCGCAACTTTCTAATATTCTCTGCTTTTGATTAGGTACTGACTTAAGGTTATAAATATCCTTGTTATTATGAGTAAGTTTAAATGAGATATTCTCTCTTGTCAGAGCAACTTTAGTAAATTCTGATGTAATATGCCGAAGTTCGGCAGCATCAGTTTTTAAGAACTTACGGCGTGCAGGAACATTAAAAAATATGTTTCTTACAGCAAAATTGCTTCCTACCGGGATTGAAACAGGTTGTTCGTTAACAATCTTTGATCCGGTAATTTCAATATGGGTGCCGATTTCTGAATCTGCTTTTCTCGTTTTTAAAGTGACTTCTGAAATAGCGGCAACAGATGCAAGAGCTTCTCCTCTGAACCCGTAAGTCATAATATGTTCTAAATCATCTGCAGTGGTTATTTTTGATGTTGCGTGACGTTCGAAACACAATTTGGCTTCATCACTTGTCATTCCGCAACCGTCATCAATAACCTGTATGAGTGTTTTACCCGCATCAAGAATGATAACTGAAATATTTTTTGCTCCGGCGTCAACAGCATTTTCCATTAATTCTTTTACAACTGAGGCGGGGCGTTGTACTACCTCTCCCGCAGCAATCAGATTGGAAATATTTGCCGGTAATACTCTTAACATCTATTTAAGTAAATTCATGATACCTGCACCAAGATAAAAGGCAACTACTATTGCACCAAGAACAGCCAGAATCATTAAAATTGTTTTTAATTTGGAATTACCGGCTTGTTTTCTGTTGTTATCCATATTTTTTCTTATGGCGCCTCTAATATTTTTTCCCGGGATATACGTTGGCCCTTCACAATTTGTACCATCTGTTTCTTCTCCATCTTTCTCGTATATTTTTCCGTACTTTGCATAACGATCTTTCATATTCTCTTTTTCTTTATTATAAAAGATAGGATCATAGTGGAAGACTTTGTGTCGTGGTGTATTAAAGAAACTAATTCCCATGATATTTGTTTTAATTAATTGTTACAAAGTTAACAATTTTTTATTTTTGTATTTATATTATTAATAATAGGATAATGGAAGTTAGAGTAGGAAACGGATTTGATGTGCACCAACTTGCACCAAATCTGCCTTTTTTGTTGGGGGGGATTAAAATTGAACACGATAAAGGATGTATAGCTCATTCTGACGGTGATGTTCTTATTCACGCATTATGTGATGCTATGCTTGGTGCTCTAGCTTTGGGGGATATAGGAACACATTTCCCCGATGATTCAGATGAATTTCTCGGAATAGATAGTAAGCTTCTTCTTGACATGGTAGTGAAGATGATAAATGATAAAGGTTATAAATTAGTTAATGTTGACATTACTATACTTCTTCAGCAACCTAAGATTTTACCTTATGTTCCTCTCATGAGAGAAAAAATTGCCGGTGTTACAGGAATTTCTCTTGATAGGATATCAATTAAGGCAACTACTACAGAGACTCTTGGCTTCATAGGAAGAGAAGAAGGAGTTGCGGCTTATGCCACGGTATTGTTACAATCTTAAATTTTTTTATATATCTTTGCGCCTCAAAATTGACCTATGGTGTAATGGTAGCACAAGAGATTCTGGTTCTCTTGGTCCGGGTTCGAGTCCTGGTAGGTCAACAAAAAACTCTGATTATCAGAAGTTTGTTATGTATCACTCAAAATAGTCTATTTTGGGTGATTTTTTGAAATAATTTGTCCATATCTTTGAAAAAGAATTATAATTATTTCCTACAGTCTTCACAATTAAACTGTTTTTTTATTTATTAATAATATGATGTCATGAAAAACATTTTTTTCTACAAAAAAAGAACTATTGAGATCAAATCTCTTTTACTGTTTGTTCTAATGTTGTTTTGGTTTATTCCTTTGACTGCACAAAATGTTAATATTCAGTTTTTCCCTGAAAAAATAAATCATAACAGGGCTGAAATAGTGATTCCGAATGTAAATGGATTTGAGGTTTTGAAGGCTGACCTTCATATACATACAATATTTTCCGATGGTAATGTTTGGCCTTCATTCCGAGTTCAAGAGGCATGGCGAGAGGGGTTAGATGTGATTTCCATTACTGATCACCTTGAGTATCTTCCTCATAAAGATTATCTTAATGCTGATTTCAACACTTCATGCAATATTGCCGCTCCCGAAGCTGAAAAATTGGGGATGATATTTATTCGTGGAGCTGAGATTACTAGAAAACAGGGAGTTATAGGCCATTTCAATGCAATATTTATAAAAGATGCAAACCTTCTTAAAGTAGATGATCCCAAAGAGGCAATCAAGGCAGCAAAAGCACAAGGTGCTTTTGTTACTTTCAATCATCCGGCATGGAAAATGGATACCTGTAAATTTTCCTCTTTCCAAAAAGAGGTTATGGAGGAAGGACTGATTGATGGCATAGAAGTTATAAATAACCATGAATATTATGCCAGGGCGTTATCATGGTGTCACGACTTGCACAAGACAATAATATCTGCTTCGGATGCACATGATCCTGTAGCCGATCAGTTTAAACTGACCAAAGCCGGTCTTGAAAATATACGATATAGACCGATGACCTTGATTTTTGTAAAAGAAAGAAGTGAAAAGGGAGTAAGGGAAGCTCTTGATAGCAGAAGGACACTTGGCTATTTTGACGGTAGGATTGTCGGTGACAAAGAGTTGCTTGGAGCTCTTTTTAATGCTTCGGTAAAATTTAACAAAGTATCAGCAAACAAGAAGACAGATTATTACATGTTAAAAAATAATTCAGGATTTCCATATAGAATAAGAATTGGTAGTATGGAATATTTAATTTCACCTATGAGCACTATATCTCTATCGTTTCCTAAAACCACTAAAAGTGTAGAGATTGAAGTTATTAGTATGTATTATTATGAAAATTTGTCGCCAAAGTTCACAATATCTTTGTAATCAAATGACTAAGAGCGTTTCCTATAGCTTATAACTGCCCATGTCGTGAGTACTATAAAGAAACAGAACAGGGAGTAGAGTTGAGGTAATATATCTTTCAAACTACTACCTTTAAGGTATATGGAACGCATGATTTCTATAAAATATTTAAGTGGATTGAATATAGTGATAGCCTGAGCCCAGTCCGGCATGCTGTTGATAGGAGTGAATAATCCGCTCATTAATAACAATATTATTATAAAGAACATCATTACAAACATTGCTTGCTGCATTGTATTTGAATAATTAGATACAATAAGACCGAATCCTGAAATTGTGAAAATATAGAGAATGGATATACAGTATATTGTCAGAATGCTACCAGAGGGAATAAGGCCATAAACAAGCCATGCTACCAAAATGGAAATTGTAAGTACAATAAACCCGATAATCCAATATGGAAGCAACTTGGCAATAATAAATATGGCTTTTGGCACCGGAGTTACATTAATTTGTTCTATTGTTCCAATCTCTTTTTCACTTACAATATTAAGGGAAGGCAGGGACCCGCAAATCATTGTAAGTATCATAACCATTAGTGCCGGAATCATAAATACCTTATAGTCCATTTCGGGATTGAATTTGAAGTAGGGCTTTAATAGTATTCCTCCTTGTGAGATAACTCCCCCTTCTTCATTAATTTCATTTGTAAAATCTGAAATTATAGAAGCAAGGTATGAAGTTCCAATGCTCCCTTTCATCCCGTCAACTGCGTTAGCAGATATCATTATATTGGAAACCCCCTCTTTTGTAATGTCATTTTCAAGGTTGTTGGAAATCTCCAATGCAATATCTGCCTCACCATATTCTATGCTTTGAATTGCGTCTGAATATGTGTTTGAAACATTGACCAACTTGAAATATCCGGATGAAGTAATCTTGTTTATAAGTCTTTGCGATGTGACAGTATGGTTGTTATCTACAATGGAAATGTTTATATTTTTTATTTCCATTGTTGCCGCCCATGGAAAGAGTAACATCACAATGCAAGGCATTATGATAATCATTTTTGGTAAGAATCGGTTTCTCATCAATTGCTTGAACTCTTTTTCCAGTAGGTATTTCAGCATAATTACTCCAATCTGTATTTAAATCTTTTTAAACTGATAAATATAAATAATACTGCCATACCAAGAAGTACATATAATTCCGTTAGGCAGTAGGATATGTCAAGTCCTTGAATCATGATACATTTAACTGCTGTAATATACCATTTTGCAGGTACCATATATGAAATCCATTGTAGAAGCACAGGCATATTCTCAATAGGAAACATAAGACCTGACAAAAGCATACCCGGAAGCATCATTCCTATACCGGAAAAGAGCATTGCTGCTACTTGAGTTTTTACAATTGAGGATATAAGCATTCCTAATGAAAGTGATACAAAAATGAAGAGTATTGAGACGATAATAAGCCAAGCCATACTTCCGGATACAGGTACTTTCAATACAAAAATTGAAAGTAAAAAAATTGTAATCATGTTTACAATAGAAATAACCAGATATGGAACAGTTTTGGACAGAATAATAGATATTGGCTTGACGGGAGAAACAAGAAGAACCTCCATTGTCCCTCTCTCTTTTTCTCTGACAATTGCGATGGAAGTCATTACTGAGCATATCAACATTAGAATCATTCCCATAACTCCGGGAACAAAAGTATATGCCGCTTTCATTTGAGGATTATAGAGCATTTTAATATTAGGAACAATTCTGATTGTTGCAGAAGATGCTCCTGAAAAAGCACTTTTTTGTGAGAGCCTCATCTGGTATGCCATTATTATATTTGTGGCATATCCTACACCTATTTTAGCCGTATTTGGATTTGTGCCGTCAGCTAAAAGCTGGACAGATGCACTTCCGTTATGTACTACTCTTTCATAAAATTTATCTTCAAATACAATCACCATATCAATCTTGTTTTTCCTGAATGCTTCTTCTATCTCTTCAGGAGTATGAAGTACAAGGTTTACAGTGAAATATTTACTTGCATCCATATCTTGAATGATGCTTCTTGTAGCAACATCATTTGACGGGTCCAGTATGCCTAAACGAATATTACGGACATCAGTTGAAATTGCAAATCCAAATAGAATTATCTCAACAACCGGCATAACAAGCAGGATAAGAAGTGTCCTTTTGTCGCGTAATATGTGACAAAACTCTTTTCTTACAAATGATGAAAATTGATTCATAATTATTATGCTATTGCATTAATATTATTTTGCTGTTCTTTTTGCTTTTCTTGCCAATTGTCTGAATACCTGGTCCATATTTTCGGCATTGTATGTGGCTTTAAGGTTTTTAGGGGTGTCCAGAGCGTCTATTTTCCCGTCAACCATTATTGAAACCCTGTCACAGTACTCTGCTTCATCCATATAGTGGGTGGTAACAAAAACAGTTATTCCTCTATCGGCAGCATCATATATCATTTCCCAAAATTCTCTTCTTGTAGAGGGGTCAACTCCTCCTGTAGGTTCATCCAAAAAGACAATTTTAGGTTCGTGGAAAATTGCGGAAGAGAATGCCAGTTTTTGTTTCCATCCGAGGGGGAGGGACTTCACAATTTTGTTTCTCTCTTGTTCAAAACCGAGTTTTTTCAAAAGGATATTGGTTTTATCAGCAATTTCCTTATCATTCAATCCATATATTCCTCCAAACAGTCTTATGTTTTCCCACACTTTGAGGTCTTCATATAAAGAAAAATTCTGACTCATGTAGCCAATATTTTTTTTGACATATTTTGCTTCTTTGTTAATGTTGAATCCTGCTACAAAACCTTGTCCGGATGTAGGCTTGATCAAGCCGCATAACATACGCATTGCGGTAGTTTTTCCGGCTCCGTTTGCACCTAAGAAACCAAATATTTCTCCCTTTCTTACCGAAAATGTAATATGGTCTACTGCTGTAAAATCTTTGAAACATTTGGTCAGATTATCAGCACTAATCACCATTTCGGCTGCATCAAGTATATCATTTCTATTCTTCATTATTTTTACCCTCCAACAACATATAACAATCTTCAATACTTGCTTTTATCTTTTTTATTTCGAGATTGGTATGTCCTTTGCCTAGCAAGTGGTACATTATTTCTTCAATATTTATATCCTGATTCTTAAAGATAATGTGATGTAAATCTCCAAAAGTGAAACAACTCTCAACTTCGGGAATTTCCCTAATATCTTTAAGAAGCCTGAACATATTTTCACTACTTGCTGCATATAGTGGTTTTCGGAAATCTTTAATCAGGTTTTTCGTGGTGTCCACGCTAAGAAAAGCTCCGTTGTTAATCAGTGCAACCCGATCACAAAGAGATGCTTCATCCATATATGAGGTAGAAACCATTATTGCAATACCATCCTGCTTAAGGTTTTTCAGAATTCCCCAGAACTCTTTTCTTGATACCGGGTCAACTCCGGTAGTGGGTTCATCAAGAAAAAGTATTTTAGGTCTGTGGATTAAAGCACAACATAATGCAAGTTTTTGTTTCATTCCTCCTGATAAGGCTGCCGCTTTTCTATTTTTGAACGGTTCTAGTTGGGAATAGATATCCTTTACTATATCGTAATTTTCTTGTAATGAGGTATTGAACAGTGTTGCAAAGAAATTGATGTTCTCCTCTACACTGAGATCCTGATAGAGGGAGAATTTTCCCGGCATATAACCTACTATCTTTCTTATTTCTTTGTATTTTTCCACTATATTGAGACCCTCCACAGAAGCAGTTCCACTGTCAGGGAGGAGTAAAGTGGTCAAAATCCTGAATAGCGTACTTTTACCGGCACCATCTGCTCCGATTATTCCAAATATTTCTCCATGTTCCACCTCAAAAGATACACCGCGCAAAGCAGTTGTTTTGCGATAGCTTTTTGTTATATCTTTTGCTTCAATGGCGAACATATAATTGATATTATTGACAGTGCTATTTCCCGTAGATTAAAATACTACATCACCATACATGCCTATTTTTAGAAATCCGTCGTTTTTAACATCAACTTTTATTGAGTAAACAAGATTTGCCCTTTCATCTTTTGTTTGAATTGTTTTTGGAGTGAACTCTGATTTGTCTGAAATCCAGGATATGGTTCCGTCGTACTCTTTCTGTTGTTTATCCCCGTAATCTGAAAGTATCTTCACTTTCTGTCCTATCTTTATTTGAGTTAGCTGTGAAGCAGATATATAAGCTCTAAGCCGCATATTGTTGATATCGGCAACTTTAAAGATTGGTTTGCCCATTGATGTTATTTCTCCCTGTTCTGCATATTTTGCCAGGACGGTTCCTGTAATCGGGGAGGTGATTTTGCATTTTTGCAACTGATCTTCAATTTGTGCCACTTGGGCACGCATCGCCTCAGCTTCTCCTTCTATTGCAAGATTAGCGGATTTAAGAGAAGATTCCTGTGCGTCAATCTGTTTTGTTAGAATACTAATAGATGAATTAATGTCATCCAGTTGCTTGGTATTGGTTGCGGAAGCTTCAATAAGATTGTTTATTCTTTCACGCTCTTCTTTTAGTTTTTTTAGTTGCTCCTTGAGGTGGGAAACCTGCTTGCCAACATCCTGCCTGCGTGATTTGATGCTGTTAATGCTAGCTTCCAATTGCTCCTTTTTTAATAAGAGCTGTGTGGTATCTATTATCCCATAAGTGATGCCGGCTTCAACATTGTCTCCTTCTTTCAAATCCAGACGTATTATTTTACCTGTAGCTTCTGACGAAACTATTATTTCTGTTGATTCAAATGTTCCTGAGGCGTCATTTTTGGCCTTTTCTCCATTGCAGGAAGAAAGCAAGGCAACAGCCGCAATTATCACATATATTTTTTTCATGACGATATGATTTTTATTTTTTTGGATTGTGTATTTATAGCCATCCATGGGCTTCGTATTTGCTTTTATTAGTTGTTTAACGTTGTTTTAAGTTGGTAGAAAGATTTTAGAAGTTCAATCTCATGAAGTATCTTTTCCTGTTTCGCAATTTCTTCCTTTGATAATTCTCTAATATAATCGGAAGTAGAAATGGTTCCATTTTCGAGTTCGGCTTCAGCTGCTTTTCTGATTCTTTCCCTTAATATTATGATTTTGTCATCATCACACATTATCTTCTGATATTTTTCTATCTCTGCTAACTGTTGTGTGGCAGCAAGATTGTTATTAAAAAGGAATGCCTCGGCAGCAATATCAACGTTTTTCTTACCAATTTCAATTGTTCTGATCTCATTTTTTCGTGTAAAAAGAGTCCCTATATTCCATGAAAATTTCACTCCGCCGATTGCATAGGTAGTGAGCTCATTATTGAAAGGGTTGAATCCGGGCTTTCCGTATGAGCCTCTTACAAATAACCCTATACTTGGGAGGTTCTTTGCATTTATAAAACCTTTTCCTGATTCCAATTCTTTTATTTTTGCTTCAAAAAGGGCAAGTTCTGGACGGTTATTATTATTGCTGATTTTGGGGATAGCAGGTTTGATAAGACGTGAGCTGCTTGTTATTTTTTCTCCAACCAGTAAAGAAAGCATCTCCAGATATGCTTTTTTAAATGATTCCAGTTTAATTCTGTTCTGATTTGCAGTTACTATTTCGACTTCAACCATATCAAGATCTGAATTATTTGCTACGCCATTATTTATACAATTTTCCACTTTATTGTACATATCACGGATTTCATCTATCATGATATCAAGTTGCTTTATTTGCTCATCGAGGAGTAATATTCCAAAATAAATATTATTTATCCTTTCATGAAGAGCATACATATCAACCTCAAATTCTTTTCTTGCAACTTCGGACTGGGCTCTGATATTCTGCTTTCTTGAGTTTGTGGCGCCGCCATCCCAAATAAGTTGAGCTATTTCCAATGATGAACTGTATTGATCTTTATCAATTTTTGGAGAATCAAAACCGGGGATATCAATAGGGAGCGTTATTACTTCACTTTGATATGTGGCTCCGGCAGAAATTGATAATTGTGGAATATATGCTGCAGATGCATTAGCAAGGCTATATTTTTCACTTAGAGCAATAAGATTATATTTTTTAGAGAGGGGATAGTATGAACGGGCTTTTTGATAACATTTTTCGATAGTTATATAGGAATCGTTACCTTGTTGTGATGATAGGTCATCATTAATTTGTGCTGAAGTTGTCACGCTTAAAAGCAGAGCAACTGCTGCTGTATAAAGTGCCTTCATTTTTTTTATAAAGTTAACATATTTCCAAATGTAATATAAAAAAAGCGTTTCCAAAATAGGGATTAGCTCTTTGGAAACGCTTTTTATTATTATTGTATATATTACATCTTTCCACCACCACCGCCATTGGTACTTCCCGCTGTTGTTACCATACTTGAAGCCGAGAAAGTGGTAGCTTTTGAACCTTTTGTATAAGTGTGTCCGTAGCTGAAACCATGAAATGTTGTTCCCCCTGAAATAGTTCCACCTGTATATATTGTATATGTTAAGCCGCTTATAAGGCCGGACCCGCTATACAGCAATGTCATTTGGTTATTATAATTACGTGGAATGTCATAGGTCATCAGGGCATTGCCATCAGAATCGGTAATTGTTATCAATTTTCCGGAAGTTCCTGTAGTTCCATATACCAGAGATCTTTGTGTGCAGGACTTTGTGGTGGGTGTACTTGTTGCTCCACCGACACCGATGATAGTTCCTCCGGTAATAGCAAAATTATTTTGGTCACAATCCATACCCTCTTCCGGGGCTGTCGTACCTGATGAAATAATCAGACCATCTTTAATTGTAAGTGTGCCATTTGAGTCTATACCGTCATTATTTGAGCTATAACAATAGGTGTTTCCTCCATTAAATATAATTGCATCGGCTGCATTAATGCAGTCATCATAACATTCAGCTTCAATAGTGCCACCGTTGATAGTTAAAGTTGATTTACTCTCAATTCCTTCACTCCCTTCGCCACCGGAGCAGATTACCTTTAGCTCACCTCCGTTTATTGTCAAATTACCTTCAGCCTTAATTCCCTTTGCAGAAGAATCAAGAGTACCGTAAACATATTGTTTTCCGGAAGTCCTTACAACGAGAGTTCCGCTTTCAATTACGAGATCACCATCAATATTAATACCCTTTCCTGCAGAGCCTGTGCTTGTAAGAAGAGCTGTTGCATTAGAAAAAGTAAAGTTGCCGTCACACTTAATAGCTGAGCTTGATGAAATATCAAGATCATCATTGTCATATTCTGCATTACCGGAAGTATTTACTATTATTTTACCTCCTGTGATATTAATATATCCGTTTGTTTTTATTCCCTTTGAGGCAGTTCCGGTAGTTGTGATTGCAAGTTGTCCTCCATTAATGGATATGCTTTTAGCTTCAGCTTCAATACCATCTCCCTTAGAGGTGATTTGGAGATTACCTCCCTCCTGAATAAAATAATCGTTAGCGTGGATGCCATCTTTTGCGGCACCGGAAATAGTAATGTTTGTATTCTTTCGGATTCTTACATAATCATCGCTGCAGATGGCATGCTTATAATTACCCTTTATTGTAAGAGATCCTTTACCGCTAAAAACAAGTTGTCCCTCACTGAATAGAGTACTCTTCATATCCTCGTCTTCAACAGTAGCTGTGTATGAATCAGCATCTGTAAGAGTGTTTGTCGTCCCGTCGGTAACAACCACAAATGCGCGTTTGCTTGATTGGATGTTAATGGCTGCCCCTGTTGTACTTGTAATGTTGGCTCCATTAAGTGTCAGTTTGAATTTTTTAGTACTGTAAATTTTGATTGAACCGTTTGTTGTAGTTCCTGAAATTAAATATTCCATCCCTGAATTTGAAGAATTGATTACAACGTCGGCTCCGTTTTTAGTTATTTCAATTCCTTCTATTATACCAGATACATCAGCATTTGTTCCCAAAAATGCAATAGTAATGGTTTTTGTGAATTCGGAATTTTCAATGTAGTCTTCATCATTGATAGGAATCTCTTCAATACCGTCGCTATAACTGGTAGATAGAGTAATTTCAGGAACGGTTATTTCGGTTTTGCCGACTCCGCCTTTTGAGTCATCGTCTGAACCGTTTTCAGGATCCAGATTGTTAAAATCACATCCGTAGGTTAAGAGACACGTTGCGCAAAGCGCAATAAAAATGTGTTTTATCATAAAAAAATATTAAAAAGTGAATTATACATCATGTATGGTTCATTATAAAAACAAAATTGATGCCAGCCATTTTTGTATCTGTTTTTTTGGTAATTGCGCTTTTTTATCTACTTTTGCACTCCCAATGGCGAGATAGCTCAGCTGGTTAGAGCGCATGATTCATAATCATGAGGTCCCCGGTTCAATCCCGGGTCTCGCTACAAGAAGTGAGAACTCCCGCAGGGCTTTGCCCTTAGGGAGTTTTTCACTTCTTTGGCTATTTTGCCCAACTTTCCTTTATTATTATTATTTTAGTATCCACTAAATAAAAGGAGAGAGATATGGAGCAAGAGAATACAAATCAGATTGACTATTTCGAGGAATGGCTAAAGAGCCGCAGATACAGCGTTTGCTCACGTCTATCCCAAATTTTAAACATAAAACAGCCCTAACCTTAATCTATGCTTGTGGTTTGAGAAGGAGCGAGCTGATTAATCTGCGGCTAAAAGATTTGGACTCAAAAAGACTAACAGTAACCATCATAAACGGAAAAGGACAAAAAGATCGTGTACTGCCAGTTAGTGAGAAGCTTATGAAAATGATTATTAAGTATTATAAATTGTACCGTCCATCTACATATTTGATAGAAGGGCAGATTAAAGGTAATGCCTACAGCGAAACGAGCCTTGAAAAGATATTTCACAAATATTTGGCGAAAGTGTATAAAAATCATAACTTTACATTGCACTGCTTAAGACACAGTTATGCCACACATCTTTTAGAGGCGGGAGTTAGTTTGAGATATATCCAAGAGCTGTTAGGACATAAAAGCAGTAGAACAACAGAAATCTATACCCACGTTAGTATGACCGGCCTCCAAACCATAAAGAACCCTGCGGATGACTTTGATTTATAACGATATTTTCCAAATAATATAAACCCTCACAAAGGTATTTCAAGCCCCACTCCTATGTGGTATTAAAGTACCTTTTTTACATATATAAACAAGTTGGCAACAAGTGTAAAAAGACAGACGACCAGACGGATACGATAGTGATAAATAATAATGAAAGAAAGGATTTAGCTTTTTGACAGGATAGTGCAAATTTGATGGAAATTTATTTTGTTTTTTTCTTCCCCCCGCAAAAAAAGAAGAAGAAACCCCACCCACATTGCAGCACATTTGCAAGCCCCACGAGCCAACGCTCAAAACCAAAGCTTGCAAAAGAGCTGCAATTTTGCTTACGCACCCGCGCTAATTTGTTACATTTAAGCTTTTAAAAATAGTGAACAGAAAATATTATGACAGATAATTTAGAATTAGAGAAAACCCTTTGGCAAGCAGCCGATAAACTCCGCAACAATATGGATGCGGCTGAATACAAACACGTAGTCTTGGGTTTGATATTCTTAAAATACATTTCCGATGCTTTTGATGAACTTTTCAAAAAGTTGGAGAGTGAGAAAAACGAAACTGGTGCCGACCCCGAAGATAAAGACGAATATACAGCCGAGAGAGTTTTTTATGTTCCACCACAAGCACGTTGGAAATGGCTACAAGGCAGGGCAAAACTACCAACTATTGGCAAAGACATTGACGATGCGATGGATGCCATTGAGAAAGATAATGCAACACTAAAAGGAGTTTTGCCAAAAGACTATGCCCGACCTGCATTAGATAAACAACGATTAGGAGAATTAATTGACTTAATTGGTTCAATCACTTTGAGCAAAAATGGAAACGGAAAAGGCAAAGATGTTTTAGGTTTTGTATTTGAGTATTTCTTGGGTCAATTTGCCGATGCCGAAGGCAAAAAAGGCGGACAGTTTTATACTCCCCAAAGCATTGTAAAAATACTGGTTGATATGCTTGCTCCCGAACCCGAAAAACGAGTTTATGACGGATGTTGCGGAAGTGGTGGAATGTTTGTGCAAAGCGAACGCTTTATTGAAATGCACGAACACCGAAAAGGCAAAATTTCTATTTACGGACAAGAAAGCAATCCGACAACTCATAAATTAGCCAAAATGAATTTGGCTATTCGTGGTATCGATGCCAAAATTGAATTGGGCGACACCTTGATGAACGACAAATTCCCAGAACTCAAAGTTGATTATGTAATTGCCAATCCACCATTTAATGTAAGCGATTACAACATAAACAAAGCCGAAACGCACAAATGGAAATACGGCATACCACCAACAGGAAATGCCAACTATGCTTGGTTGCAACACTTCGTTAGCAAACTTGCACCTTACGGTACAGCTGGGATTGTTCTTGCAAACGGCAGTATGAGTTCCGAAATTGCAACCGAAGGAGAAATCAGAAAAGCAATGATTGAAGCTGATTTGGTTGATTGTATGGTTTCTTTGCCTTCGCAATTGTTTTACAATACTCAAATTCCAGCTTGTTTGTGGTTTTTGGCACGCAACAAAACAGAAACCACCAAATTCAGAAACCGCACAAATGAAATTTTGTTTATTGATGCTCGTGAGTTAGGCACTATGATAAGCCGTAAGCAAAAGGAATTGAGCGATAAAGACATTGCTAAAATTTCGGACACTTACCACAAATGGAGAAGTAAAGAATTTGAAACAGAAGATAAAGACGTAGCGGGTTTTTGTAAATCTGCAAACATAAAAGATGTTCGCAAAAACAATTACATCCTTACGCCAGGCAGATATATTGACTTTAAAGAAGTAGCAGAAGATGGAGTTGCTTTTGACGATAAAATGAAATCACTTTCAGCAACTTTATCAGCACAAATGCAAAAAGCTAATGCTTTGGATGAAGCCATAAAATTAAACTTATCCAAAATTGGCTATGAGCTGTAAATTAAAAACATTAATAGTTTTTGATACTAATTCACTGCGAAGCACCGAAGCGGGCGAAGTAGCTTATAGTTTTTTTGCTTTTGGGCGACCTTTTCAAGTTATTGAAGAATTTATTTTAGAGAAAAGTTTGAATGAGGATATTCATATTGCCATTCCAACGTGGGCAATTGAAGAACTAAAAGACCAAAAACACCGCCAATACAAAACTGATATTGTTGAGTTTCAGAAATTGGCAAAAAGGCTTTCTGGAATGCCACATATTCCTGAAATTGCTTTACCCGAAGTTGAATTTGATTGCACAACTTTTATTAAAGAAAAAGCCGATGAATATTTGGCAACCAAAGAAATCAAACTTTTAGAAATCAAGGAAGAACTTGCCAATACGGTTTTGCAAAGTATGATGAAAAGGGTAATGAAAGACCAAAATAAAAAACAACCCTTTGCACATTCAGGAAAATACAAGGATGCTGGTTTTAAAGACAATATTGTTTGGGAAAGTTTAATGCACTTTGACGGTGTTACCGATTTTGACAAAGTGATTTTCATTACTAAAGATACCGATTACACGAATTGCCATGTTGAGTTTAAAGCAAAATGGAACAGGCATATTTCGATAATCTCTGACGAAAATAACGCTCTTGTTGAAATTCAAAAAGATTACGATTATTATATAAATGAAAGGGGTATTTACGCCTATACCCAAACAGACTATTTCAAAGATTATTTATCGGACAATTTGAAAATGAAATCTGAAATAATGATTGATGACCACAATTACAAAATTGAAAACTTCAAATTGATTGATACTTGCACCAATATTTCAAGAATACCGCCAAACGAGCATATGATTGAAAGCCTTTATATAACTTCTGAAATAAAAGTTTTCTTCAAAGCTGATGGAAAAAAGAAAGAGCTAATTGTAACGGCAACAACATCATTTGCCGATGAAGAAACTAAAGAGATAATTGAAACATTTTACGACTTTGATTTAATATGAGCGAATTAAAAAAATATAAACTTGGCGATTTAGGTTTCTTTTTTGGTGGAGTAACTTCTATCAAACCAGAAGACTATGGTTTTGGCACGCCATTTTTACCCTATAAAAATGTTTACAAAAATTCTAAAGTGAATGTAAACGAATTGGAGTTAATGAATGTACGCCCTTTGGATTTAGACAGGCGTTCAGCTATTTATGGCGACATTTTCTTTACTGCTTCATCCGAAACACCCGATGAAGTAGCAATGTCTTCGGTTTTACTTGATAATGTTGAAAACCTAACCTTTAACGGTTTTTGTAAAAGATTTCGGTTAAACAATTTCAATACGTTACTTCCTGAATACGCAAGGTATTTGTTCCGTGATGTTTCATTCAGACGTGAAGTTTACCAATTGGCAACGGGCGATATTCGTTTTAATATCAGTCAGGAAAGTTTAGCCAATATCGAAATTGAAATACCCGATATTCAAACCCAAAAAGAAATTGCCGAAATCCTTACAACACTTGACGACAAAATAGAACTGAACCTGCAAATGAACCAAACCCTTGAAGCAATGGCACAGGCTATTTTCAAAGATTGGTTTATAAATTTCAATTTTCAGGATTTTGATGGCGAATTGGTAAATGGATTACCGAAAAGATGGAAATATAAAACTATTGGAGAACTTGGTAAAGTCATAACGGGAACTACACCTTCAAGCAAAAATCCCGAACTTTTTGGTAGTGAAATACCATTTGTTACACCAACAGATTTTAAAAATTTTGGAAAACTCATACTTGATGCCAGTAGATATTTATCTTTAGAAGGCAAGCAATCAATGAAAACAAGATTGTTGCCGTCAAACTCTGTTATTGTAACTTGTATTGGTTCAGATATGGGAAAAGTTGCAATAAATAGAATTGAGTGCGTAACCAATCAACAAATAAATTCAATAATACCTAACAGGAAACTAATTTCTTCCGATTATTTATATTATGATTTAGTGTATAAATATGATTATCTAAGAAATATTGCAACTGGTGGTTCAACTATGCTAATAATTAATAAATCAAGATTTGAAGAAATTGAGATATTAGTACCCAATGAGGATATTCTTTTAAATTTTCAAAATCTAATGGACAATTTTAATAATAGAATTGAAGAAAATGTAAGACAAATTAATTCTTTGACTCAAACCCGAGACACTTTATTGCCAAAGTTGATGAGTGGAAAAATAGAAGTAATTTTGTAAAACATATTTTGTTATGCACGTACATCAAAAAATTGATATTCCGGTAATTGATACTTTTATCAAAAAGTTTGCTGAAAAGTATTTAGAACAGCGTTCGCAAACATTATTTGACTATAAAGCGATCAATGAACAGGCTTTGTTCAATAATCTTGGATTTGGTACAGATATACTCAAACAAATAATTACAAAAAATGCCATTCCGGTAGATTTAAAAAGAGAGCAAGAATTACAGCCTGCCATTCTTAACGATATTTATCGAAGCGATTTGGGCGAATTACTTATGACCTATTATTTTGAAGAAAAACTGCTGGAAGGTGAACGGTTTGTAATTCCAATAAAGAATATCACGTTCAGAGAACGTGCAGAACTGCCAGGTAGAGGGCTCGATGCTATCGGGTATAAAAAGACCTCTGATGAAACGGTAGAAATACTTTTAGGAGAAGCCAAAGTTTCCATGGACAAAAAATCTCCTCCTCCAGTTGTAGATGCTAACGAAGATTCAATTTACCATACCCAGTTAAAACACAAAAATGAAGTTCCGATTGTTATACAAAGGTTATCAGATTATGCGCGAAGATTGAATGTAAAAGATGCTGAAATTATCGGATTTGCTATTGTATGTTTACAACACAATCTGGCAGAAAACATTGACATTACTTATGGCTGTACACTAATTAGAGACTACAATTGTGTGAACGAAAGCACTGATTTTGGAAAAATGAAAACAAATGAAAAAGATTTTGAACCGAGTAAGGTTCATTTCTCTATTCTTTCGTTTAGCGACAAAAGCATCAAAGAAACTGTAGATTTATTTTACAAAAAAGTACAAGAATTGATAGCAAGTTGAAATGAATAAAGTTACCAATACCATATTGAATAAAAATAGTGTGATTTCACTTTTGAACGAAAGTGAAAAAGCCTATGTATTGGATCAATTGAAGCTACCTTATTCATCTGTACTCAATAATGGAGAGGTATTGAGGTTGTCATTTTTCTTAATCAATTCTATTTTCTCAACTTCTGAAGCGGAAACAATCCAAACAAAAATTATAGCTTACAAACTTTTAAAATCTATCAACATCTCTACAGAAGAAGGTATTTCACAATTTACAGAAATATTTGGCATTGATGGTGTTGACTCCAAAGCTCTGTATTATTTCTATTTAGCAAATACCGCTTTAATCTCCGAAAAACAAATTAGCATTCGAATAGACTTAAAAGCATTCGAGGAATCGACTATTAATAGTTCTAATTGGAAATTTAGGTTGCTTAACAAAGCATTAGAAGCCTACATCTTATTAGTGAGAAAACAAAATGGTTTTTCTGACGTAGAAAGAGCTTTGGATATTGTTGAAAACCTAAAAGAAGAGCAAATAAAGTTTGAAGAAATATATTTAAAACAATTTTCTATTGAAAATGAAGTTCATGAAGCATATTTATTACTTTCATTGTACCATTTGTCAAAGGCAATTGTTGAGACTGCAAATTATCTAAAACAAGGATATGACTATAAAGAACGTTTAGATGCAGTTATAAGACAACATTTGGACATTGCTAAAAAGATTGCCATAAGTGAACCTAGGTTAGTGAGTGTGCTATCCATGTTTGAATTTGGGTTGAATGCAATGCACAAAAATGCAATATGGTCGCAAACAAAATTCAATGATAAAATCAGGCAATTATGTAAAAGAAAAGCCGAACTTGGAATTTTGGAATTATTACCATCCCAAAGAGAAGCTTTGTCTGAAAATCTATTGGATGTGGCAGCCAATGTTACAGTCCTACAAATGCCTACGAGTGCAGGAAAAACGCTATTGGCCGAATTTAATATTATTGTAACAAAAGCTTTAAGGTCAGACGCAAAGATTGTATATATAGTCCCTTCAAGAGCATTAGTAAATCAGATTTATTATGATTTAAAAACAGACCTTGAACCACTTGGTTTTGTTATTGAGAAAACTTCATCGGCTATAGAAATTGATCCAAACGAAGATTCATTTTTAAATGGAGATGAAAAGATAGATGTGCTCGTTGCTACTCCTGAAAAATTAGATTTGCTAATAAGGAGAAATCACCCTTCGGTGGAAGATGTGTCTATGTTTATTCTGGATGAAGCTCATACAATACAAAATGGAGAACGAGGAGCTAAGTTAGAGCTACTTTTGGCTATATTAAGAAGGGAAAGACCAAATGCAAAGTATATGTTATTATCACCATTTATTAAAAATGCAGATAGGGTAATTACAGAATGGCTTGGTGGAGGGAATTCGATAGTAATAGATTGGAAACCTTCTGAAAAATTAATACTTGGGATTGATACGAAAATAACTCCAAAGAAAACAAAAAACGAAATACATATTGATGTACTTCCATCTCCTTATGATTCAATAAACCCAATTGATAAAAGTGTTATTGAAAACCCTTACTTAATTGAAAGTACAGGTGATAAAGATAAAATCCTTGAATTTTCAATTAGACATTTTTCTGAAGCTGAAAAAACTTTTTTGGTTTTGTGTTATGGAAAAGGATCTGCAAATAATCGGGCAGAATTCATTTACAACAAAGCAGATAATTATAATGGAAACGATGATGTCAAGTTAGTCAAGAAATTCATTGATGACGAAGTCGGTAGACAAACTACACTTTCAAAAGTAATTGAAAAAGGGATTGTTACTCACCATTCAGGAATGTCTGACGAGACAAAATTATTGGTAGAACATTTAATTAGGGAAAAACAGATACAATACGTTTGTGCTACCACAACAATTGCAGAGGGTGTGAATTTTCCTGTATCAACGGTATTTTTTGATGATTATAGAAGAGGGCAATTTGATAAACTTGACTCAAATGATTTTTGGAATATCGCTGGAAGGGCAGGAAGAACTTTAGTAGATAATTACGGAAAAATAATCCTCCCATTTAATAGCCGTGCTAACATTGAAAATGCTCGTAACCTAATAAGCAGTAGTGCTAATATATTATCTAGCACATTGGCTGAACTTTTTGAAAATGCAGACATCATTGAACAAAAATTAGGAGAAGTTAATGGATTGTCTGATCTGTTTAGGAGCTACTCTAATTCTTTATCTCCGTTGATACAATACTTTGTACATCTTCTTACTATTGGAGAAAATAAATATTATGTTTCCGAAATAGAAGATCTTTTCAAGGACTCATTAGAATATTACTTGCTTGATACAGCTGACAAAAAAGAAAAATTTATTTCGATATGCAAGTCCATTTATTTACATATTCAATCAAAATTTCAAGACAAAGGTGTTTTGTCATTTGCTGATAAAACGGGATTTTCTGTTCCTTCTGTCTTAAAGGTAATGGGAGAGGCAGCACAAAATCCAAGAATTAAAGATTTAGACAGTTGGTCTAAAGAACAATTGTTTAACAAGCACAATGTGGAAAATTTGTCTGAAAAAATCAAGATAATAGCTGCTCTACGTGAAACAAATTTAGGAGTGGATGAAAGTAATATTCCATTCAATTCCGAATTATATGCTAGAATTATCATCGACTGGGTTAAAGGAGATAAATTGGCAAACATTGCGAATCTACATCCTGCTTTCAATACTCAAAATGTAGTTGAAGGGAAAATAGAACAGCGTATTACTGATTTTGTAAAAAAAATGAATGATATTCGTTTTAAAGCTTCTTGGGGTCTTAGTGCATTGGAAGGAATTGTTAGAGGCAATGAAGAAATAAAAGATTCCCACATTCCATCATTAGTTTATTTTGGTGTGGATAACGAAAAATCATTGGCCTTCAGAATGGTTGGAGTTCCCAGAGCTTTGTCTTTTTCATTACAAAACATATTAGATAGAAATTTAAACCAATATTCTTACAAAGATATACGAAATAAAATCAAAGGATTGACCAATTCTGATTGGGATGGTTTAAAGCCTGTGAATTCTTCATTGAATGGTTTTGAATGGAAAAGAATATCTGAAATATTGGTTAAATAATGAGAAACAGCATCACCGAAAACGAAATAGAAGAAATTGCTCTTTCCTATTTGCAAAGTTTGGGTTATTCCTACATTTTGGGTACTGATATTTCGCCCGATGGTGAACATCCCGAACGTCAATATAACGAAGTCGTTTTAGCTACTCGTTTATGTGATGCTATTGACAAACTCAACCCAACAATTACGCAAGATGCCAAGGAAGATGCACTAAAAAAAGTATTGCGCACCGAAAGCCCAAATCTCATAATCAATAACGAGAACTTCCACCGTTACTTAAGCGATGGCGTTGATGTAGAAGTACGCACCCCAAGCGGTATTCGTGGCGAAAAAGTATATATTGTTGATTTTGCAAATCCCGGAAACAACGAGTTTTTGGCAATCAATCAGTTTACAATCATAGAAGGCAGTCAAAACAAACGCCCCGATTTAATTTTGTTTATAAATGGTTTGCCTTTAGTTGTGGTTGAATTAAAAAACGCAGTGGACGAAAACGCGAGTGTAAAATCAGCATACAACCAATTGCAAACCTACAAACAAGCCATTCCTTCGCTCTTTACCTATAACGAATTGCTAATTGTAAGCGATGGCTGGGATGCCCTTTGCGGAACGATCACCAGCGATTTCGGCAGGTTTATGAGTTGGAAAACCAAAGACGGTAAAACCACCGTCGACCATTTGCAACCGCAAATGGAAGTGATGTTTTTAGGAATGCTAAATAAAACCACCCTTTTAGACCTTATCCTTCAATTTATTGTTTTTGAAAAAAATGACAGTAAAACATTTAAAAAAGTTGCTGCCTATCATCAATATTATGCAGTAAACAAAGCAGTTGAAAGTACCATAATAGCAAGTTCAAGCAATGGAGACCGCCGTGGCGGTGTAATTTGGCACACACAGGGAAGCGGTAAAAGTTTGAGTATGGTTTTTTATTCTGGTAAGCTTATTATTGATCCTCGTATGGAAAACCCAACCTTAGTAATCTTAACCGACCGCAACGATTTGGACGAGCAACTTTACGATACTTTTACCAATTGTCAGCAATTGCTTCGTCAGGAGCCTCAAAAAGCCGAAGATAGACAGGATTTAAGAAAATTATTAAAAGTAGCTTCGGGTGGTATTGTATTTACTACCATTCAAAAGTTTATGCCGACGCTAACAGACATTGTGCAAAACGGCAATACAAACACAGTCAACGAACCCAATGTTGAATACATTGGAGCTGATATAAAAGCTTTAAGCGAACGCAAAAATATTGTTGTTGTAGCAGACGAAGCACACCGCAGTCAATACGATTTTATTGATGGTTTTGCCAAACATTTGCGTGATGCCTTACCCAATGCCACATTTATAGGATTTACAGGCACGCCCATTGAAACCACCGACCGAAACACACAAGCAGTTTTCGGAAACTATGTGGACATTTACGATATTCAACAGGCAGTAAACGATAAAGCTACAGTTCCTATCTTTTATGAAAGTCGTTTGGCTAAAGTCCATTTTGCGGAAGATGAAAAAGTAACTATTGACGAGCAGTTTGAAGAACTTACCGAAGGTGAAGAACTAAGCAATTGCCAACAAATGCGGGCTAAATGGACACGATTAGAAGCCATAGTAGGTAATCCAAACCGTATTCGAAAAATTGCCGAAGACTTAGTTTATCATTTTGAACAGCGAAACGCAGTTTTAGACGGTAAAGCAATGATTGTTTGTATGAGCCGCCGAATTTGCGTTGAGTTATATGATGCTATTATTAAAATTCGTCCCTTGTGGCACTCTGACGATGACGACAAAGGAACAATAAAAGTAATAATGACAGGTAGCAGTAGCGATGCCTTGAATATGCAACCACACATCAGAAACAAACTGAAACGTAAAGCAATTGGCGACCGACTGAAAAATCCAGTTGACAGTTTAAAATTGGTTATTGTTCGTGATATGTGGCTTACAGGGTTTGACGCACCGTGTTTACATACTTTGTATGTCGATAAGCCAATGCGTGGTCATAGTTTAATGCAAGCCATTGCAAGAGTAAATCGTGTATTTACCGAAGGCAAATCAGGTGGTTTGGTGGTTGACTATTTGGGAATTGCACAAGAATTAAAATCTGCATTAGCCGATTACACCTCAAGCGGTGGAGAAGGCAAACCAACTCTTGACCAAGAATTAGCCGTTGCAAAAATGTTGGAATTGCATGAAGCTATTGATTATCAATTAAGACATTTTGATTGGCGTAAATTCTTTACGCTTTCACCAGTTGAAAAATTGAAATTTATTCCAGTAATCGTTGATTATATTTTCAGTCAGGAAAACGGAGAGCAAAGTTTTACCGACAATACCAAAAATCTGTTAAAAGCTTTTGCTATTTCAGTTCCACACGATAAAGCAATGGCAATTCGTGATGATGTTGCATTGTTTCAAGCTATAAAAACGAGATTAGTAAAAATATCGGACAGGAACGAAAGCGGCAAAACAAATGACGAAATGGATACTGCAATCAAGCAAATCATTTCCGAAGCCATTACAGCCGATAATGTGATTGATATTTTCGATGCAGCAGGGTTGAAAAAACCTAATATTGAGATTTTAGACGAAAGATTTTTGCAAGAATTAAAAGACTTGCCACAAAAGAATTTAGCCGTTGAGTTATTGAAAAAATTACTCAAAGACGAAATCAAAAAACGGACTAAAATCAATTTGGTAGAAAGCAAGAAGTTTTCCGAAATGCTTGAAGATGCAATAAAACGCTATCACAACGGAATGATTGACACCGTTGAGTTTTTGGAAAAAGTGCTGATACCATTTGCCGAGCAAATGAAAGAAGCCGACAAGCGTGGCGATAAGTTGGGATTAGATTATAGAGAATATGCGTTTTATACTGCATTAGAAGTGAATAATAGTGCCGTTTCAATTTTAGGAGATGAGATTTTAAAACATATTGCTCAAGAACTTTTAAAAACGGTTCGTAGTAGCACAACAATTGACTGGACTATTAAAGAAAGTGTTCAATCTGCATTAAGGCGTAATATTCGGAGAATTTTAAGATTACACGGTTATCCGCCCGACCTACAAGAAAAAGCAGTTGAAACAGTTATAACACAGGCAAAAATGCTTGCAGAAGATTTAGTAAATGGAAAAGACAACGAATAAATATTGCCAACGCACAGTCGTAAGCACATTTGCAAGCCCACACGAGCCAACGCTCAAACCAAAGGTTTGCAAAAGAGCTTCCGCCTCTCCAGCCCACGTAACCGCCTTTCAGGACGGTTTTAGGATTGCCCACGCTCAAAAAAACAAAATAAATTTGTGCTTCGTGGATAGGTTAGTGCATTTTGACAATGACAATAAAATAAAAGCTAAATAAATGACAAACAGACGGATATGAAAGAACACCAGTTGCCAACACGCGGTATAGTTAATTGCCGGTGCAGTGTGTATTCGAGCGGCACAGCTCGTATCAAAAGTAGTTGTAACTTGACAGGAAAGTGCTTCGATATCGGCAACTAACCATACCGCCGACCGTTAGTGTCAATTTAGCAAGAGGCGTATGCATTCAAGTTTAACTTAAAAAAATATAAATATGGCTTTACATGAAACTCCAGCTTCAATGTTAAAGGAATCATTGGATGAAACCTTAGAAGCTGCAAAATTTTGCTCTGATTATAAGAAAACAGATACAAAATGGGACAAATTCGCTACTGGTGGGTGCCTTGGGTATCCAAGTGCGATTTTACTGTTTTCATTAGTAGATACAATTGGAAGTTATTTTCGAAAGAATAGTGATTTTAAGATTCTGATTGATGGCAAACAAGAAATTATTAATGCTGCTGGCTGGGAACACTTTAAAATTCTTAATAGTAAATATTTTAATCAAAACCTGAGTAAACAATCTCTCAAGCTTTTATATGAGAAATCTCGTTCTTGCTTGATACATAACTCTGTACTGGGCAGTAACATTGTTATGGTACCTGACAATACAGCAATACAGCCAGAAACGCATGAGAAAGCTTTTGTTTCAATTGATGCAGATAGTATTCATATAATTTCCATTAAAGAGTTTTGGGAATTAAGTAAATCAGCTGTTGAAATGTTTAAAAAGGATATAGATACTGTTGTGCCGAAAAGTAAACAAGGCAAGAATTTTCAATAATAAACTGGCACTAACAAAAACTATAGGTCAATTGGGGTTTCGGTGCGGACAAGAAAGTTTACAGCCCGCAAATCCCAAACTGCATATAGTTCCGAACATTAGCGGTTATTGTGTGAGTGCGACAGAAATGACAGATGTAGACAAACCTAAATGAAATAGAATTGAAAAATTTTCCAGTATTACAAACAGACCGATTAGAACTTGTGGAGATTAAAGACAGTCACCTGAGAGATATTCAGGATTTATTTGGAGATAAA
>Ga0265297_10000255_pt1 | contig 178524 bp, 163 predicted proteins | sample Munlanlwell13791_FD_192502 | JGI IMG/M metagenome (GOLD analysis project Ga0265297, IMG submission 192502) | Leachate microbial communities from a municipal landfill in Southern Ontario, Canada - Leachate well 137-91 | ecosystem: Engineered > Solid waste > Landfill > Unclassified | place...
CAAGGAAAGTCCCGTTTTATCGGCCAGGGACGTCAGCACCGTTTTAGACAGACTATTGTTATTGGCGAGCTCCTGTTTCAACGCGGGCAGGAGTTCCGCACGGTTGGCGATAGAGGATGGTGTCTCTTTTCCGGCAGTGCTCATCGTACTGCACCTCCCTTCATGGTTTTAAATCCGGGCGCGGCGCTTATCGCTCCGGTGGGGCAATGCTCGATACATATACCGCAATCCCGGCAGGCTTCAGCAGTCAAGGCCTCATCGAATCCCGTGACCACCTTGGACCTGAAGCCGCGGTATCCTACGCTCAGTATATTTTTGTGAGCGATGTCGGCACATGCCCGCACACATTTGCGGCAGAGTATGCACTTGGAAAGGTTGCGCACCACATAGGGATTCGTCTCCTCGGCCGGGTAAAAACGGGGAGCTCTCACGTTGAAACGCGGGGCGCCCACCTGATAATCCGAGGCCAGATTATGCAGGGCGCAGTTCTCCGCATTGGTATCGATCACGCAGTCCCCGGTGTGAGCGGTGAGCAGGAGCTCCACTATCACCCTGCGGGCCGCTACAACCCTGGGCGATTGGGTGTGCACCACCATACCCTGCGATACGGGAGTGTGGCAGGCGCCCATCAGCGTCCTCGATCCTTCCACCTCCACCACACAGACGCGGCACACACCGGTGGGGATCAGACCCTTGATATGACAGAGCGTGGGTATGGTTATGCCCAGTGAAGTGGCCGCTTCGAGAATAGTGGTGCCGTCCCGCACCTTGATACTTTTCCCATCGATTGAAAGACGCATATTATCCATATCTACCCCCGCAATACATTTTGATGCCGATTAGTCTGCCGGTTTCTGCCCCCAATTGATTAATGCCTACCCCATCTGATCACAGAACACTACTACAACCCAATTTTCGTAGATGATAACACACAGGATAGTACACTGTCAATCGATACTATTATTATGAGTGAAATAAATACTGATACAATTAATAATATTAGTAAATAATTCTAAACAAGTTTATTTACATACGATTGAAAGACGTGCATTATCCATATTCGCGCCCGCAATACATTTTTGGCCTCCTCCTGATAGTTAATATTTACCTGCTGTGGTTATTTCAACAGCAAAAGTGTTTTACGATGGATAGCTGTAATACAGCAATCCGGATCACATAGCTTTCTTTAGATCGGAAAGTACCTGTTCCGCCTCCTTAACAATATCTATAACTACATCGGCGGCATCTTTAATCTCGGTGATCATGCCGGCCACAGCGCCGCAGCCAACGCTCCCATCGACCACATCGCCTTCCAGCAGGCCGGGGATGATGGTGCCCCTGTAGAGCATGCTTACATCCACTAAGGAGCCGCCGCTGGCGGCCACCTTCTGGCATTTATCCGTCAGGTTATTGCGGATACCTCTTGCCATTCCCATGACGCCGGCGCTGGCCACAGTGCTGGTATCGATGGCCTCGAGTATGGCCTTTTTAACGTTGGGGTGAGTGTCGCATTCCGTGGTAGCCATAAACCGTGTCCCCATATATATGCCCTCGGCTCCCAGTGCAAACGCGGCCACCATCCCGCGACCATCGGCGATTCCTCCTCCCGCGACCACCGGTATCTTCAGCGCCCTGACTATCTGCGGTACAAGGACAAAGGTCGGCAGCTGATCCATGCCGCTGTGCCCGCCTCCCTCAAATCCGACCGCAATCATACAGTCGATACCCGCCGCCTCCGCTCTTTTAGCTATTTCAACGTTAATGGATAAGCCCCTGCACAGCACGGTGATGCCCGCCCGTTTAAACGGGTCGATGTAGGTCTCCATATTCTCACCTGTTATTACAACCGCAGGCACCTTTTCTTCAACGGCTACCTGGATTGTACGGTTGGTGAACTCCTTACCCAGGTCGGGGAATGCCGGGGGAGGCAGGACGATATTCACAGCAAAAGGTTTGCTGGTCAGAGCCCTTACCCTCTGAATTTCGCGCCGCAGCCGTTCACCGGTTTCCGTCACATCCTTGGTCACCGTTGTCGATCCGGCGTTTGGACCGATGACGCCCAGTCCACCGGCATTTGATACTGCGGCAACCAGCCTGGCGCCGGTAATCCAGAGCATGGGCGCCTGGATAACGGGGTATTCGATATTCAGTAGTCTGCAGACGCGGTTCTTCTTCGAATTCAATTCCTTTGCCTCCCAACTGTATAGTGTTTGACCTTATCGGAGAGCCGTGTGTGATCGAAACTGCCAGCATGATATCACTCAATATAAGAAATGTCAATATCGATATAAACACTATGGATATATATAATTGTGGATGATATTTAACCGCCTTCGCTTTGTTTAATCGGGTATACATTTCGACGGAGGTCATATGTAAACCTCTGGATTGCTTCGATCAACGTACAATGACATAATTAGGGCATCATGTCGGATAGGCTTCTTTGTCGGCAACTGTTGTCAGGAATACGCGTTCTCGAGCTTTCCGGACGCTGGACGGGATTCTGCGGCAGGCTTCTCTCCGACCTGGGTGCGGAGGTCCTCCTGGCGGAGCCGCCGGGGGGCAGCACCTCCCGCAGTGCCGGGCCTTTCCTGTCCGATAAACCCGGACCCGACGGCAGCCTTTCTTTCTGGTACGACAATGCCGGCAAGCCCGGCATAACCGTTGATATGGCCATCCCATCGGGCTGCGAACGTATTCGTCAACTGGTACAATCCTGCGATATAGTGATCGAGTCCTGCGCGCCCGGCCGCCTTGCCGCAGCCGGCCTTGGTTATGAAGTGCTGAGACGGATCAATCCGGCGCTGATCATGGCCTCCATCACCGGCTTCGGCCTGACGGGTCCATACAGCAGGTACAAGTCGTGTGGGCTGGTGGCCTCCGCCATGGGAGGGCAGATGTATGTCTGCGGGTTGCCCGGCAGGCAGCCGCTGCAGCCCTACGGTGAGCAGCCCTATCGTCTGGCCTCGCTCTTCGCCGCCTGCGGAATACTCATGGCCCTTCGCCGGCGGGATTTGATGGGCGAAGGCCAGCATATCGACATCTCATTGCAGGAGGCCGCTGCCGCCGCTCTTGAGCATGTCATGGTGCAGTATTTCCACGATAAGGTTGTCGCCCGCCGGCAGGGCAGTCTGCAGTGGAACTATGCAGCCGACCTTTTCCCCTGCCGCGACGGCTATATATTGTTGACTTTCAACCGTGAGTGGGACACGCTGGTGGAGCTGCTGAGCCGCCACGATATAGCAGCAGAACTGAAGCAGCCTGCCTGGAGGGAAGAAAGCTACCGCAGGCAACATATCGAGGACATCCAGGAGGTGCTGACCTTCTGGACCTGCCAGCATGACAGCGGTGAGCTTTTCAGGCTGGGACAGGATATGCGTTTCCCCTGGGCGCCGGTCGGTTCGATCGCGGATGTAGCGCAGAACGCTCAACTGAGGTCCAGGCGGTACTTCGTGCCGGCCTCCCATCCGCTTGTTGAACAGGGATTCGAGGTTCCACGTCCGGTCATCGCCTTCACCGGTGCCCCAACTTACACGTGGCGGCCGGCGCCATGCGTCGGAGAGCATGAAAAGAAATCTGAAGCCGGCGAACATAATGGCACATCTCTGCGAGCGGATGGAGAAATATTGAAGGGCCCGTCCGATGGAATGCCGCTGGAGGGCGTACGTGTGCTGGATTTCACCTGGATGCTGGCCGGGCCCTATGCCACGCGCCTGCTGGCCGACTTCGGCGCGGAGGTCGTGAAAGTGCAGTCGCGTCAGACCGCGACCGGGGCCGAGGATAATCAGACCGGGTACTTCGCTGCCTGGAACCGTAACAAGCTGGGCATTACGCTTAACCTGTCCAGACCGGAGGCTCACAATATCGTGATCGAACTGGTCAGAAAATGCGATATCGTCATGGAAAATTTCACCCCTCGCGTGATGCGCAACTGGGGCCTCGATTACGCGCGCTTGCGTGAGGCCAATCCGAAACTTGTAATGGTCAGCCTCTCAGGATTTGGCCGCGGAGGGCCCTGGGAGAACTACGCTGCGCTGGGATCGACGGTACAGGCGCTCTCCGGATTAACAGGTTTAACTTCGTATGGGGATGGCAGGCCCTGCGGTATAGGATTCGCACTGGCCGATCATGTCTCCGGTCTCTACGCCGCCCTGGCGGCCCTCTCCGCCCTGCGACGCAGGGACGCAACCGGTTGTGGCGAGTACATAGAGATATCCGAGCTTGAGGCCGCCTGCAGCACGCTCGCTCCCGAGTTTATATATCTATCGCTCGGCGGGAACGCCGCCGGGCCGCGGGGCAACATCCCGGCCCATCAGACGGCAGCGCCATATGGGTGCTATTTATGCAAGGGCGACGATAGCTGGTGCGTGATCGCGGTCCATGACGAAGAAGAGTGGCTCTCGCTGTGCCGCGCCATCGGCGATCCTGCCTGGGCACGGCAGAGCAAATTCGCTGATCTGCGCGCACGCTACGAGAACGCCGGGGAACTGGACCGGCTGATCGGCGAGTGGACCCGCACTCGTACCAACCGTGAAGTGATGCAGATATTACAGGCATCGGGTGTGCCCGCCGCTGCCGTCAACGATGCCTCCGGCCTGGCCGCTGATCCCCAGCTTTGCGAGCGCGGTTTTTTCATTGATCTGCAGCATCCCTACCTGGGTAAAATTCGCGCCGACGGTAATCCCATCAGGTTGAGCGCTACCCCTGCACGTTTCAAGTCCGCCGCGCCGCTGCTCGGAGCTGATAACCGGCGCATCTTCATGGACCTGCTGGAAATGGATGAGGAACGTTTCAACACACTGGTTTCACAGGGTGTTATCGGCTAGGCGCCCGACTATACACTATCTTCCCGTCCATCAGGGTCATCTCAACCCGAATGTTTTTCAGTTCCTCCGGATCTGCACTCAGCGGATCGCCGCTGAGCATAACCAGATCGGCAAGTTTCCCCTTCGCAAGAGTGCCCAGTTCTTTTTCCAGGAAGCAGGAATAGGCTGCGCCGGCTGTGTATAATCCAAGGGCCTCCAGTGCTGAAATAGCCTGAGACGGCACAACATACCTTCCGTTTTCGGCGCAGCGGGTTACAGCGGCATAGATGCCCCTGAGCGGATCAGCCCCGGCCACGGGCGCATCGGATCCCGCTGCAACCTTCAGGCCCGCCTTCAACATATCCTTTACGGCGTAGAGATGGCTCAGTTGTTCCTGCGGCACCGTAGCCAGGTAGCGCTCGCCGCTGTAATAAATGAAGACCGGATTGGTGGCCACGGCTGCACCCAGCTTTAATAGCCTGCAAGCTGCTGCGGGTGTACATATCGAGCAGTGCTCCAGGCGGTGACGGCTGTTTTTGCGAATGTATCTTTTCGCAGCCTGTTCCAGTGCTGTTATGGCCGCGTCCACAGTCGTCTCTTCAACAGCGTGTATAGCAGCCTGCCTGCCGCTCTTTTGTATCTCGAATACCAGCCGGTTGAGCTCTTGCTGTGAAGGATTTAGGCTGCCCCTGACCTCATCCAGCATGATCTTGATTGCGCCGGTGAACAGCCCGACATCGTATTCGTTCTGCGGTAGCCCGGCAGGCAGACGGCCTGCCTCATCCATTCCGTGCATCAGAATGGTACGTAGCGGGAAGACACCCCGCTTTTTCCATGCGAAGTAACAGTTCCAGCGATCGGGTCCATTGCCCGGGGATGCATCCTGCACCGTGGTAATACCCAGGCCCAGCAAGGTTTCGCCTGCGCGGGCAACCGCTGCTTCCAGCTCGGCTGCGCCGACCGGGGGAATCACCGCGGCCAGGTGGGAGCCCATGCCGAAGAGCAGACCGTTCGGATCACCGGTCTCCAGATCGCGTTCGATCATGCCGCCCGGCGGCTCCTCGCTCTGTCCCGTTATACCCGCCATTCTCAAGCCTGTACTGTTGAGCGCGTGGGCGTGCCCGCTGCGGTGTGATAACCTAACCGGATGATCGACCGTGGCGCGATCGAGGTCATATAGTGTGGGATGCCTTTTCTCGGACAGGTAGAATTCATTGTAGCCGGTGCATCTGATCCATTTACCGGCTGGCAGGGTTGCGGCGACGGATTTGATCTTATTAACGATATCTTCCACGGATTTGACCGAGGTGGGGCTGAGGTCGATATTGAGCAGGCTCTCGGCGTAGGCCGTGACGTGGCAGTGTGCATCGTGGAAGGCAGGTATGACGGTCTTATCCCGGCAATCGATAACCCGGGCGTCGGCCCCTGCCAGGGATGGGTCGACATCTTTGCCGCTTACCCCGGATATGCGCTTGCCCTGAATGTAGACGGTCCTGGCCAGCGGACGGTGTGGATCCAGCGTAACGACGTTGGCATTGCGCAGCACCAGGCCGGTATCAGATTTGCCCATTGCGTATCCTCTGGAAATAGGTGTTCAAACCCGCATAGAATGCGAGGGCGTTATCGTTCAGGTCGGGCGGTGGCATCAGGTCGGCCTCCGATGGGTGGTACAGCTCCTCGTCCCCCAAAGGCAACACGGGCAGGGCGGTGTCCGATATCCCATCCCAGCTTACGGTGAAGGGCAGTCCGATCGCGCCCAGCGGCGGGTCTACCGTTGCGTCCACCAGTACGTATCTCCCATTTATTTCGACCCTGCAGGCCAGGTGGTTGACCGGGTCCATCTGTTGTGCCAGCTTCCAGAGGTCGGGCGGGTAAAGCTCCTCGAACTCCGCCCAGCGGTAGGGGAAAACGGCATAAAGCACGTTCAGCCCCATTTTGCTGTACATATCACACATCAGCAGGTGTTTGGGAGTGCAGGAGCCCATGTTGGTATCCAGTATGTGCCAGTAGTCGAGGGGGCTGTTCAGTTCAGGCAGCACGCCGTAGGGGATATCCCGTATCCTGTGGAAGACCTCGATTATCGCTGCCTCACCGCTCTTGCCTGCCGTCCACGCCCGTAGTGTGCGGCCGACGATGTCACTCCCGTTCATAACCATAAAGGGTAAATCAAGTCGTCCGGTTCGTCAAAAGATAGCCCTCTCCGATGAACAGGGCGGCTTACCTTTGCATTTTGACACAACCTATAGTTCAACATAGAATGAATCAGTAGGCTGATCAGTGATATATAGCTGTATTTGCCGGTCAAAACCAGAGAACTGACGATTTTCCGATTCGGCTGCTTTCAGAGAGCGAAATTTAATTGCTGATGCCCGGAGGTATCCGGTTATGGAAAATGAAGGCATATGAAAACTGTAGAAAGACACATATATAAAAGGTTATTACCTGTATTATCACTTATCGTGCTGCCGGCCGTCCTTCTTCTGAACTGCCAGTGCCAGCCCAAACCCGAGCAGCCGCCGGATGAAGTGATCCTGCAGTTGAAAGGGAGGCACCAGGCGGAGTTCGCCGGTTTTTATCTGGCACAGGAGAAAGGGTACTACGCAAAGGAAAACATCAAAGTCACCTTTCTCGAAGGAGAGAAGGATCTCGCCATCGTGCAGCGCATCGTCTACGATAAGGCGGATTTCGGTGTGATTGCGCCTGAATCCGTCCTGATGGCGCGCAGTCAGGATCAACCGGTAACCGCCATTGCTGCTATATACAGGCAATCACCAATAGTCTATGTTGCCTTATTCGACTCAGGCATACAGCGCCCCCGGGACTTTCTGGGGAAGACTGTGGCCACTCTGGATGCCAGCGGGTCACAGCAGGACCTCCAGGTGCAATTCTATATCATGATGAAAAGGCTGGGGCTGGATATCTCCAAAACAAAACTGATAGCCTGGGATCCGGTCTTTACGACGTTTTACGGCCATGAGGCGGATATCACCTCCTGTTATTCGAATACAAGCCTGATCGAGATGAGACAAAAGGGATTAAAGCTCAACCTTATCTGGCCAAGCGACTACGGAGTTTACTTTTACTCGGATCTGGTGGTAACCAGAGAGAGCCTGATCAAAGAGGATCCCGGCTTGGTGGCCCGCTTCCTGCGCGCCACACTCAGGGGCTGGCAGGACGCCGTTGAGGACTACGAGCAGGCCATACCTGCAGTGCTGAAATATAACAAGGACAAGGACCCGCAACTACAGGCGGCGATATTGGAAGCCCAGCTGCCGCTGGTGCATACCGGGGACGATTATATCGGCTGGATGAAGCCGGATGACTGGCAGGCTATGTATCAGATCCTTCTGGATTACGATCTGCTGGCCAAGCCGTTCGATGTAAACCTGGCCTATACCATGCAATTCCTGAATGAGATCTACGGAAGTGAAGGCAAGTGAACGTAAGGTCGAGGATAACCCTGCTGTTCGTGCTGCTGGCGGTCGTGCCGGTGGTAGTTGTGGGTTTCCTGGCCTACTACACCGGGCGGCAGTCCATCGAGCAGGTTGAAATCAATCACCTGGTATCCACCAACCTGATGAAGAGCAGCGAGTTGACCAGGTGGATCGAAGCCTATCAGCAGAGAATGGAGGAGTTGGCCCAGCGCCCGTTGATAGCGCAGTACTCTGCAATAGTAGTAGCCTCGGATCCCAGTGATCCCGCCTATGATCTGGCGCGTCTGAGCCTGGAGGAGGATCATCTCAAACCGCGTATCAAGCCCAGGGGCGGTTTTACCGAAGTATCGGTGATCAGCCCTGATAAAGGTATTATCATGGCCTCCAGCGACGAAATGCAGGAAGGGAAATATTATGCCAACCAGCGTTTTTTTGCAGAGGGGAAACTGCATACTTACACGCAGGGGGTTTTTTACTCGCTTCCAGTGCAGCAGACCACGATGATGGTCAGCACCCCGATCAATGACAAGAAGGAGAAACTGGTTGCTGTGCTGGCCGGGCGGCTTGACCTGCGTGACCTCTCCTCTATTATGTCCGCGCAGAGCGGCCTCAGCCAGAGTGAAAAAACCTACCTGGTAAATAAATCCAATTTCTTCGTTACCGAGCCATATTCCGGAGAAGGCTATGCTTTGAAGAAAACCGTTCGGACCGAGGGGGTGCAGGCCGGCCTTTCGGGTAACGACGGGGTCGCTTTCTATAATGATTACCGCAATGTCCCTGTAATCGGCGCTTACAAGTGGCTGCCTGAGTACAACATGTGCCTGATCACAGAGGTGGACCAGTCTGAAGCCTACGCCCCCATCAATTCCATGGCAATGACCATGCTTTCCATCGTCTCTCTGCTGGCGTTGATAGTGCTGGCAGCCGGTTTCTTTCTGGCCCGCACCATCACCCAGCCGTTGGCCCGTCTGGTCGCCGGAGCTGCTGAGATAGGCCGCCATGGGCATCTTGACCGCAAGGTTGGTACCGAGGACAAGGATGAGATCGGAGAGCTGTCCAGGGCGTTCGACCGTATGGCCATGGAGTTAAAGATGACAACTGTGTCGATCGATGAGCTGGAGCGGCGCATCCATGAACGTACGGCCCAGCTTGAAGCGGCCAATCGCGAACTGGAGGCCTTTTCCTATTCGGTCTCACATGACCTGCGCGCCCCCTTGCGGGCTATCGACGGTTACACGCGCATCCTGCTGGAGGATTACCAGCAATTACTGGATGACGAAGGTAAAAGGATCTGCTCTGTTATATCCGAGGGTGCGCATAAGATGAGCGATCTGATCGATGATCTTTTAACGTTTTCACGCCTGGGCAGGTCTGCGCTTAATCCATCCAACATAGATATGGAAGCAATGGCGGGAGCGGTTTTCCAGGAATTAACCACGGCGCAAAGCCGCAAACGCATCGATTTTCAGGTGGATTCGTTGCCGCCTGCGGTGGGTGATCCGGCGTTACTAAGGCAGGTGTGGGTAAATCTGCTCTCCAACTCCGTCAAGTTCTCACAGAAGAAAAAACGTGCTGTCATCAGGGTGCGCGGCGAGAAATCTGAGAACGAAACTGTCTACTCGGTGCAGGATAATGGCGTCGGCTTCGATATGCAATATGTTGATAAGCTCTTTGGCGTGTTCCAGCGGTTGCACAGCGTTAAAGATTTTGAAGGCAACGGGGTGGGGCTGGCCCTGGTCCAGCGGGTGATCCTTCGCCATGGTGGCCGTGCCTGGGCTGAAGGTGAAACAGGCAAAGGCGCGACTTTTTATTTTACACTTCCCCACCAGGGCATGATATGATGAGCCATATGCATGCCGTAGACGTTTTACTGGTCGAGGACAACCAGCAAGATGCGGAACTAACTATAAGGTCGCTCAAGAAGCACAAGCTGGCAAACAATGTCTCTGTGGTTGAGGACGGAGCGGAGGCGCTTGATTTTATCTTCTGCCGGGGCAAATATGGCGAGCGTGACATCAATCATCCACCGAAGGTAATTTTTTTAGACTTGAAGCTGCCGCTGGTCAGCGGGCTGGAGGTATTGCGGGCAATCAAGCAGGATGCCCGCACCAAAGCAGTCCCGGTAGTGGTGGTGACGTCATCACGCGAGGACCCGGACGTCAAGGCCGCATACGAGCTGGGCGCCAACAGCTACGTGGTGAAACCGGTGGACTTTGAGTCCTTCACGGAGGCCATCGGCAGCCTCGGCCTTTACTGGCTGCTGATCAACCAGCCACCGAAATAAGTTTGCAGGTGCAAATAGGAACGTCTTAAACAGGCTCATGAGTGAGATTATCAAAATACTTATAGTAGAAGACAATCCTGCTGATGCTGAACTGTGCCAGAGGGAAGTGCGTAAGGTACTGAAATCATGCCTGTTTGAGGTAGTGGACACACGCCCGGCATACCTGGCGGCGCTCAGCAAGTTCCAGCCGGATCTCATACTCAGTGATTACAGCATGCCCAGTTTTGACGGGATGTCCGCATTAGGACTGTTGCAGAGACATTCACCCCAAACGCCTTTCATTATTGTTACCGGTTCAGTCAGCGAGGACGTGGCAGCCGAAAGCATGAAAGCCGGCGCGTGGGATTACATTATCAAAGAGCATATCAGACGTCTGGGACCGGCGGTGGTCAATGCGCTGGAAAAGAAGCAGACACTGATCACCAAACGCAAGGCAGAGGATGAGCGGGAGGCCGCTTACCAGGCCCTGGACAAAGCCTTGAAGGGTTCCATCAACGCCATGTCCAAAATCGTTGAGATGAGAGATCCTTACACTTCGGGGCATCAAACGAGAGTCGCCGATCTATCTGCGGCAATCGCCAGGGAATTAAAGCTCACCGAAGAGCATATCAAGTATTTACACATAGCGGCGCTCATTCATGATATCGGCAAAATATACATACCGTCCGACATCCTGAGCAAGCCCGGCAAGCTGCGCGATATTGAATGGGAACTGGTGAAAATCCATGCGCAGGGAAGCTACGATATTTTAAAAAACATTGAGTTTCCCTGGCCGGTGGATCAGATAGCCTGGCAGCATCATGAGAGACTGGACGGCTCGGGATATCCCCGGGGTCTCAACGGCGGCCAAATTTTACTGGAGGCAAAAATACTGGCTGTGGCCGATGTGGTTGAGGCCATGTCATCTCACAGGCCTTACCGCGCGGCGTTGGGCATTGAAAAAGCGCTTGAAGAGATCACTCAGAATAGGGGAGTTCTCTATGATCCCGACGTCGTTGACGCCTGTTTGAAGCTGTTTAAAGAGAACAGGTTCAAATTAGAATATAGTACATGATTGCGGTTACGCCGCTCATCCAGGGCAGTTCACTAATATTTAGCGGCGTCCGCTGTGCCAGGAGGTCGAACCATGGAGATCATCGAAGCCATTAATTTACGCTATAGCGTGCGCGCTTTCAAGCCGGATCCCGTGCCCAGGCATATACTGGAGGAGCTGCTGACCGTTTCGCAGCGCTCTCCCTCCTGGGCCAATACCCAGACCTGGGAGTTTGCCGTGGTGGGTGGTGCTGTGATGGATGATCTGGGGAAGGCGCTGGCCGACCGGGCCTTCGCGCAGGACGCGCGCAACGCCGATATTCCCTATCCCGAGTGGACGGGCAAGTATAAGGAGCGGCGCGGTCGCAACGGGATCAGGTTATATGAACACATGGGCATCGCCAGGGAAGATGTGGAGAAGCAGCTCAACTGGTTTGTCAGCATGTACCGTTTTTTCGATGCTCCCAATGCCATCTATATCTATACCGAGCGGGATATCAGCGACTGGGCCATCATGAATGTCGGGCTGTTGGCGCAGACTATCAGTCTGGCCGCACTGCATTACGGCCTCGGCTCAATCCTGCTGGCCGCGGGAGTCAGCTACCCGGATACGGCAAGGCAGAAGCTGAACATACCGGAATCGAAGCAGATACTGCTCTCCATTGCTATCGGCTATCCCGATCCGGACGCAAGGGTGAACAAGTTCAGGACGGAGAGGGTGCCCCTGAGCGAGATCTGCTCCTGGCACGGTTTCTAGGCATTGTGCCTCTTGCCCGCCAGGTAGAACCGGTATATACTGGCGGCTGATCCACAAATTCAGGAGGTAGAGATGAGCGGAACGAGCATCTATGATCTAAAATCTGTGAAATTGCCCAGGTTGACCGGTGGAGGGCTGTCTTTAATGGCAGGCGCGCTCGAGATAGGGTTCCTGAGGGGACTGCTCATGCCATCCATGTTGAAAAGCGGCGGTATAACAGATTTCCGTGCTCTGTCGCCCGAGGAGTCCCCCACTGTTTTTCCCATCGCCTATGCGGATAAGAAGGCGCCGCCGGAGGAAGGGCCGGACCTTAAAGCCCTGAATAAGATCGAGGGAAGCGCGGGCGCCGGGCTGTTCAGGACAGCCAGGGACTACGCCCGGGCCTATCGGGAGGGCAAGGCCAATCCCGAGGATGTGGCAAAAAAGGCCATGGAAGCTATAAAGAAGGCTGATGAAGGCAGCCTGAAGCTGCGTCCCTTTATCGCAATCAATGAGGGAGATGTCATGCAGCAGGCGCGGGCATCGGCGGAGCGCTGGAAGGATAAAAAGCCCCTGAGCGTACTGGACGGCGTGCCGGTGGCGGTCAAGGACGAGGTGGACATGGTGCCCTATCCTACGACGGTGGGCACCAAGTTTTTCGGTAAGGCGCCGGCCAAACGTGACTCAACGGCGGTGGCGCGGCTGCGGGCTGCGGGTGCACTGCTGCTGGGCAAGGCCAACATGCATGAGATTGGCATCAATCCCGACGGGCTGAACGTTAACTTCGGCTCGACGCGCAATCCGTACAATCCCAAGCACGATACGGGGGGCAGCTCCAGTGGCTCGGCCACGGCTGTCGCGGCGGGGCTTTGCCCGCTTGCGGTAGGCGCGGACGGCGGCGGGTCCATACGTGTTCCGGCTTCGCACTGCGGCGTGGTAGGTCTTAAGCCGACCTTCGGGCGCGTAAGCGAATTAGGTGCGGCCCCTCTCTGCTGGAGCGTGGCACATTTAGGCCCCATCGCAGCCACGGTGGAGGATGCGGCTATCGGCTACGCCTGCATGGCCGGTCCGGACGCCGCGGAGCCCAACTCTTTGCACCAGCCGTCCGTTACGCTGGAGCAATGGAACAAAGGTGACCTCAAGGGCGTCAAGTTGGGCGTTTACAGGCCCTGGTTCGAGCATGCCTCGCCCGATGTGGTGCGCGCCTGCGACAACCTGCTGGAGAAGCTGGCTGGCTCGGGAGCGCAGGTTAAGCAGATCGTCGTTCCGGGCCTCGATACCATGCGTGTCGCCCATGCCATCACTATTTTGAGTGAGATGGCGTGTTCCATGAATAACTATCCGGATCACAGCAAAGACTTCGGGCCGGAGGTAAGGCTCAGCCTGAGCCTGGGGCGCAACTGCAGCGCGAATGATTATATAAAGGCGCAGCGTATTCGAACTCGCGTTATGGCGGCATTCAGGGAAATATACAGCGAGGTTGATGCTATCATAACGCCTTCTTCAGCGATCACTGCCCCCGAAGTGTCGCCTGCGAATGCGGAAGGCGGCTGGTCCGACCTTTCCAGCACCACCGAGGTCATGCGTTACGCATTTCCCGGCAACCTGGCGGGATTGCCTGCTATAAGCTTCCCGGCCGGCTATGACAGCATAGGTCTGCCCATAGGGATGCAGGCCATGGGCCGCTGGTGGGAAGAGGACTTGTTGCTGCGCATCGCCTTCAATGCTGAGAAGCTGGTGGAGCGCCGTAAGCCCGTGGTGTTCTTCGACCTGCTCTAATATGCACCGGTCATTGCGAGGAACGCAGTGAGGTAGCAATCTTGTGTTGCGATATTTCCCTGCAAAAGATCGCCACGCTTCGCTCGCAATGACTTCTACGATTTTACTGCCTGCGCCATAGCGGCGATATGCTCCGGTGTGGTGCCGCAGCAGCCGCCGATGATACGCGCGCCGGCGTCGCGCATTTGAACGGCGCTCAGGGCCATCATTTCGGGCGAGGCGAGGTACACGGTCCGGCCGTCCAAGAATTCGGGTATACCGGCGTTTGACTTGGCCACCAGCAGTGCTCCGGGCACGGCGGCATGCATCTTTTGAATGGCAGCCAGCATCTCATCCGGGCCGTTTCCGCAGTTGCCACCCATGGCTGCCGCCCCCCATTCGCTCAACGAGGTTGCGGCTGCCTCCGGTTTGACCCCCATCATGGTGCGTCCGTGCGTGTCGAAGGTCATGGTAACGATTATCGGTATATCCGGCGACGCTCTACGCGTGCCCTCTATGGCTGCCTGCACCTCGGACATATCAGCCATAGTCTCGATCCAGATCACATCGGCGCCTCCGTCGATGAGGGCCGCTGCCTGCCGTGTGAAAGCGTCGGCGGCATCAGCAGGGTACAATTTGCCCAGCGGGGCCAGTATCTCGCCCGTAGGGCCGATATCGCCTGCCACAACCGGAGCCGGAGCCCCGGGTGCGGCTATTAAATAATCATCGATTTCGGCGCGAAGTATCCGGGCGCCGGCGCGGTTCAGTTCGTCTTCCCTCCCTTCCAGGCCGTGTTTGGACAGGCGGAAGCGGGTGCCGTTAAAGGTATTGGTCAGCAGTATACGGGCGCCGGCCTCCATGTAGGCGCGGTGCACTTTGCGGACACGGTCGGGATGGTCCACGTTCCAGAGCATGGGCGGGTCGCCGGGCTTCAGCCCGGCCTGTTGCAGCATGGTGCCCATGGCGCCGTCGGCGACGATGACGCCGGATCCTTCGATTAAGTTCCGCCAGCGGTTCATATCAGATTACCCCTGTATTGAATGTTAAAGCGGGAATTCGTGTGCCGGCTCGTTGGAGTCGCTTTCCTCGTTGTCTCTTCTCTCGGGACAATCATCGGTCGTGAGGTCGCACCATGAACAGCCGGTATGGGAAGGGAACCTGGAAGGGGGGACAGTAGACTCGAGGATATTCAGGAAATAGGTCACATTTTGCTTGAACTTGTCATCGATGATGTGGTGCGGGACCTCGGAGCGTCCCGTTTTATAAACGACGCAGCCGTCGAGTTTTTTACCTCTATACAGACCCGTGGCGTAGGGCAGGAACATCATATACAGGGCTACCTGAATTATATCGCTCTGCCTGGGATTGCCCGTTTTAATATCGAAAACCGTGCAGTGCCCGGATTGCGGATCTATGGAAATCAGGTCGGGGGTGCCGGCAACGGACAACCCGGATGGCCTTTTGGCCAGGAACTTGTTCTGCCCCTCCCTGTATACCGTTTCACCCAGCTTCTCACGCTCTTTTGCCACTTCATCGAGGAGACGGGTGTGTTCCGCCGTCCAGACGGCCAGCTGGAAATCGCCGGGCGCCTTGCTATATTCCGTATGGTGAGCCTTGAACCAGGATGACCAGTGGCAGGTGGTCTCTCCCGCCATCAGTTTGGATAGCCATGTGACCCATACGTAGACGCCGTTTCTCTCTCTTGTCAATTTCCTTGCCCTTGCCGCTCAATGGCGACATTCTATCATGATGGGCAGTGTATTTCCCATTTAAGCGGCAGCTGTATCAGTTGATAAAGCAAGCGGCCGTACGGAAGGCGGCTATGAACCCTTTTTCGCCTCCATTTCGGCAATCTGCGCACAAATCTCTTTGTAACGCGCTTCAGTTATGGGGTAGAAATAGAGAAATACGGCTGCAATGAGGAATATCGCAGCGGATATCGGACCGGCGAAGAGCCTTATAGCAAGCTGTGAGCTATCAGACTGGGGTATGATGTTGGGCACGTAGCCCATGGCCTCGAGGGTGATACCCATTAGAAAGATAGCCAGCGCCTGGCCGATCTTCAATCCCCAGGCCCACACGCCGAAAAAAGCCCCCTCCCGTCGCTCCTCGGTTTTCAGGTAGTCATACTCAATTGCATCGGCAACTATGGCAAAGGGCATGGCATAGGTAAAACCGAAACCTATCCCCATCAGAAACATAACAATAAGGGTGAATGTCACACCTTGAGTTTGCCCGAAGAAAAAGAGCACCATAAGCATGATCGCCATGATGATGAAGCCTGCCCCGTAAACCCGTTTCTTACCCAGCCGCTTGCTTAATAAGACACTGACTGGGATAAACACCAGTGCTGTGGCAATCAGTATGAGCATGGCCCACGTAGTGGCCGGTTCATCGAGAAGTATATATTTAAAGTAGTAAATGACTATGGCGCTGGCGATCGTGATGGCTATTATGTGGCATATGTAGGCTGCCAGAATAAGCAGGTAAGGCTTGTTCTTAAATACCTCGGAATATGTCTTAAAGAAGCCCATGGATTTCGCCGGTTTGAGATGGGCAGGCTCTTTTACCGTAAATATTGTGATCAATACTGTCACAAGCATAACGGTAGCGAATACGGTACCCATCAGTACGAAGCCCAGGTTTTTATCGGGCGCAAGGGACACGATGGGCAGGGCTAAACCTGCTCCCAGTAATGTTCCTAAGGCGGCGAATCCAAAGCGGTAACCCATCATGGAAGTCCTTTCATGGTAGTCGGCTGTCAGCTCGGGCGCCAGCGACATATACGGGATATTAACCGTTGAGTAAGCGGTACACAGGATGACGTAGACAACCAGAGTATAGATAAAGAGCGTTGCCTGGCTGATGCCTGTACCCATGAGGAGTGCCGGATTTACAAACATGATGATGACTGCGAAAAAGACGGGGATCGATCCTGCCAGCATGAACGGCCTGCGCCGGCCCATCTTAGTGACAGTCCTATCCGAAATATAGCCTATAACGGGATCGAAAAAAGCGTCCCAGAGACGTCCGACCATAAGGGCTATGCCGGCAAGCGCTGCAGAGAGTCCCACAGTATCGGTAAGGTAGTTCATTAAGACAAATGCAACGGCTGTGAAAAACAGGTTCTCTCCAAGGTCGCAAATGCCATATCCCAGCTTCAATCCCAGAGAAACCTTACCCTGATCCATATGACCCCCCTTAATATCAATTAGGACGCCTGCCCCTGCCGTCAAAGCTGATCGCAATAGTATAAAAAGTTTAGCAGGCATGTCAATGCAGAAAGGAAGAGTCATCTCTGAAAAACAGTCTTGACATACGAATGCAACGGGCATATATTAGTGTGATATGCAAACCGGGACGACGATCAAATCACGATCAAAAAATTGTGTGGATTTCGGGCAGTTTTTAAATAACAGTAAAATCGTCCAATTTATAGCAAAAAAAGACTAAATTATTGGCAGGAGGCGTCAGGTGGTAAAAAGCGTAACCGTTCCAAATAAAAAGTGGTTTGGCGACACCAGGTTGAAACTCACATTTCCTGACAGATGGGAAATCGTACACTGCCTGATGAACGGTCACGATACTCCCGAATTAACCTCTGCTCAAATAGAAGCGGCCTTTGCCAGGCCTATAGGATCTCCACGATTAAGTGTTCTGGCCAAAGGCAGGCACAAAGTCGCCATTATATTTGATGACATTTCGCGTCCTACGCCGGTCTATCTCGTCCTGCCGCATATACTGGCGGAATTGAAGGAAGCCGGCATACCGGACAAATCGATACGCTTCGTCTGCGCGCTGGGCTGCCACGGCGCACATACCTACCAGGATTTCCAGAAGAAACTGGGGGACTCCATACTCGATCGTTTCCCTGTCTACAATCATAATATTTATGAGCACTGTACCTATGTGGGCGAGACTTCGCAGGGGACCAGGCTCAGCGTCAACTCTGAAGTGATGGCCTGCGACCTGAAAATAGGCATAGGGACTGTTGTCGCTCATCCGAATACAGGGTTCGGTGGCGGGGGCAAGATAATACTGCCCGGCGTTTCCGCCATAGATTCTATCGAGCATTACCACAGTCTGGAGAGCAAGGCCTGGGAGGAAGGTAAGGCGGATATCGTGGGCCTGGGTCATTTCGCCAAAAACCCTCTGGCTAAAGACTTCATGGAGGCCGCCAATCTGGCCGGCCTGGACTTCAAGATAGATTTTGCTGTGAATGGCGAGGCAAAGGCATGCGCTATCTTTTGCGGCAAACTTGATGCTGAGTTTAAAGAAGCAGTGAAATATGCAGCTCATCACTATGCCTGCAAAACAGTGCCTGCGACCGATATCGCGGTCGTGAACACATATGCCAAGGGCAATGAGTCGGTGTTGGGCTTGCTTCACGGGATTGCGCTGCTGATGGAAAAAGGCGGAGACTTCGTGCTTATTATGGATTGCCCCAGCGGGCAGGTGGTGCACTACCTGCAAAGCAGCTTCGGCGAGACGGTGAAAGGGCGACGCTTCCAGAAACTTGACTTTACGCTGCCCTGGCTAAAACGTATGATCGTCCTTTGCCCGCAGTTCGAGCATTCCATGGCAGACTTGCTGGCCATACCGCACGCCCTGTGGGTAAAGACGTGGAAAGAAGCGCTGGACATATTAAAGAAAGATTATTGCGGCGCGGCCAGAGTTGCGATCGTTCCCGACGGTACTACACAGTATATAGTTGATTAGCCGGCGTTATTTCCTCTTCATCATCCCCATGGATACAGCGATCATGATACCGAACCAGCTGAATATTTTGGGATCGCCTTCGAGCCTCAGGGTAAAATTGTTTATCGCCGTCTGAAGTCCGGTATCGCCGCCCAACGCCAGTGTTTTGAATCCGACATCGGCATTTTCGAACACCAGCGCCAGATCGAATTCGTTCAGCATTTTATCCGAGGAGTATTTCCCTTTCCTGAAAACGTAACGTCTGCCTCTTTTGCCGTCCCTGGTCTTAATCACGTAGGTGGAGTTGCGGATGCTGATAAGCTCCCTGATAGACCTGTTGGTTTTTGCGGTCATGGCAATTGAAATACTCATAATATAGAGGAGCAGTGAGAATAACATATCAGAAATACCTCTTCTATATCTTGCCCAGGGCCTTCAATATCTTATCGGGAGTTATCGGGAAGTCATAGATCCACACACCGATGGCATTATAGACGGCGGGCGCCAGCAGTGCAGGCATTACGGTGGCAAGGTTCTCTCCGGTACCGATCAGCCCGTAGGGCCCGTAGCCCATGCCCGTCTCTACAAGGATAGTGCTGATCGGTCCGATGTCCTTCATCGTGGCGATCTTGTAATCGAGCAGGTTCCCGTTGAGCATCACGCCGGTGACCGGGTCGTGCACGACCTCTTCCAACATTGACCGGCTCACCCCCATGATGCTTCCTCCGTACTGCTGCCCGTTGCAGCTCATGGGGTTGATCGCCTTACCCACGTCGTTGACGTTGACGATCCTGGTGACGAAGATCTCGCCGGTCTCGGTATCGACCTCGATCTCCATGAAATGGGTCTGGCGGCAGAACCGCGGCCTGGGGTTGTTGGGGTTGTAGCAGCCGTACTGCATGTGGTAACCACAGGAGAAGAATGGTTCCGACCACCCGACCCTTGTGCCGAATACCTCCTCTGCAGCGAAGGGGCCGCATTCACCCGCCGGCCTGACGAAGTCGGCCAGGGGCATCTGCCTTGTGGGATCGGATTTGACGAAAATTATGCCGTTCTGCAGATCCAGGTCCTCGGGTTTGGTATTGGGAAAGGCCGGTTGAAAGCTTCCTCTCTGTGTAGCGGACGACGGGCTGGTGGCGGATTCTAGTATCTTCTGTTTCAAACTTCTGGCAGCGTGCCTTACCGCCCAGCCGTTGACAGTCATATTGGTGGAGGAGTCGGGTGTCATGCGGTAAAAGCCGGGGTAACTGTGAGGATTATAATGGACATCCTCCAGTCGCAGGCCCAGTTCCTCCGCCGCAATCTGGCAGTATGAATTCTCCGCGTCGACGCCGTTGTCTGCTCCCATGCCCAGGATCGAGGCTGTGCCGTCGGTACGCTCGATGCGGATGACGACTTCGCTGCTGCCGCCCGAGTCATCCCACTGGTGACTCCAGGTGAACCCGACGCCGTGCATCCTCCCGTTGGGGAGCTTACGCGTGCCGGGTTTATGCCAGGATTCATCCCATTTGAACTCGGCCTTGCCCTTCGCAAGGCATTCCTTCAGGCTGTCGCGCACCTCGAAACCGCGCCGCTTTTTCTCTTCGTTGGCCCAGTTCATATCGTGTCCCATGCACCCTTCGTTTTTGAGTGCTACCTCTATCGGGTCCATACCCAGCTCTGCAGCGACGCGGTCCAAAACCAGCGTAAAGGTCATGGTCGTCGGTATCAACTCGCAACGCGTGGGGACCGTATGTCCCTTGTTGACCCACACGGATTTGGTCAGTCCTTTCAGATGTGGGATATCGGTATGCTCATGCAGGTGCAGGATCGGGTAGATCACCGGCCAGATCATATTGACGTGATAGGTGGTTGCGTCGACCGCTGTGATGGTGCCGTCGTTTCTGAATCCCACCTTGATGAAGTAAACCGCCTCGTCCTGTGAGCCGCCGTAGAAATCCTCACGGCGGGTTAATGTATATTTAACCGGCCTGTTGACGCGCTTCGACACGCAGGCCGCACACCACAGGGGGCCGAGGTTCCAGTCGATCTGGCTCCAGCCTCCGAAGCTCGCCCCCTGGTAGGGCGAATGGATCTGGATTTTATTCATGGGTATGCCGCCGAACCACTCCCCGATACGCCTTTTGGGCAGGTGCACCCGCTGGTGTTTCAACCATATCTCCGGGCAGTCGCCGTTCCATTTCCACACACCGCACGGCCTTTCAGGGCCCACCCAGGTATTGGCAGTCCTTACGACTTTAAATTCGAGTACCTTGTCCGCCTCCGTGAGGCCCTTTTTAACATCTCCGTATACACGCTCATCGTAAGCTCCCCTGTTCCAGTGGTTCCCGTCGATATAGCGCTCCGGGTAGCTGAGCGGCGCTGCCGGATCGCTGGCCGCCACCGGGTCCAGGTTGAAGGGCCTTTCCTCCCATTCGATCTCGATCAGGGAGAGGGCCTCCTCCGCGATAGCCTCGGTCTCGGCAGCCACTGCGGCGCCGATCAACTCCCCTTCCATATGTGCCACGCCGGAGAGGGGTCTGTCATAGTCGAAAAATCCGGCCGTTTTCCCCATGATTTCCGCCTTGCCCACCTCCGGATCATCGTAGCGCAGCATGTACCTTACGCCGGGCAGCCTCTCAGCCTTGCCGACGTCCATTTTGAGTATTTTGGCATGAGGGAGGGGGGACATCAGGAAGCGCATATGCAGCATGCCGGGGACCTGTATATCCATGGTGTAATCGGCCGAACCGGAAGCCTTGTCCACGCCGTCGATTCTTCGGGGTATCTTTTTCCCTATATACTTGTATTCTTTCAGCGGATATTTGTCCGCATTCAGGTTCTCGAGCATCTCCAGCATGCGCGCTGTTTCGATTTCCGATTGTTTGGTCATCGCACTGCCTCCTCTTATCAATGCAGGATCAGCCGCTCATGTGATTCTTGGCGTAGCTGAATGGCTCTGACTTGTTGATCTCTGCGCATGTCAATTTTCCATTGGCAACAGCCAGTGTGAAGTCGAAAATCTGGCCGCCCACGTCTTCAACGGTCTTGCCGGCGTCTATGATGGTCCCGGCGTTAATATCGATATCGCCCTTCATTTCCACGAAGGTTCTGGTATTGGTGGAGACCTTGATTACGGGCACGGCGGGGGTGCCTGCCGGCGTGCCTCTGCCGGTGGTGAAGATAATGATCTGTGCGCCGCATGCCGCCATGCCCGTCATGTTTTCAATATCATATCCGGGCCCCTCCATGATCATCAATCCCTTTTTGGTCGGTCTAAGGCCGTAGCCGATGCAGTCGACAATCGGGGCTGAGCCGGCTTTAGTTATGCACCCCAGGGATTTCTCCACAATGGAGGACAGTCCGCCCTCCATGTTGCCAGGCGAGATAGTCAGCCCCGCCAGCGGTCCCGCCAGCTCCCTTATCAGCTTTTCATGGTCTATGATCAGTTTCTGCACTTTTTCGCCCAGCTCAGGAGTCACGCAACGTTTCTTCAATATGTGGTCGGTCCCGATCATTTCTGTTATCTCACCGAATAAAGCCGATGCGCCTTCCTTTATAAACAGGTCGGAGGCTACCCCTACAGCGGGATTGGCTGTCACTCCGGACAGGGCATCGGAGCCTCCGCACTCCAGGCCTATCAGCAATTCACTGAAGGGAGCCTTAACTCGTTTCTGGGACGACAGGTGTTTTTTGAATTTCTTTATTATTTCAATAGCTTTTTTGGTTGTAGCGGCGCTCCCCGCCCCCTGTATCTTCAGCACCTCAACCGGTTTGCCCTTGACGGCGTCGGCGAAGAGCTGCGGCTGGATCAGTTCGCAACCCAGGCCGATGATCAGGGCTGCGCCCACGTTCGGATTTTTCATAAGGCCGGCGATAATCAGCCATCCGGTGGCGGCATCCTCCAGGCCGGTCCCGCAGCCATAGGCGTTCTGAACCGCGATAATATCCGGGAATTTCCTGCCGAGCGCAGCCACGACGCCGTTTGCACATGAAACGGAGGATGTTACCAGTATATGGTTGCGAACGCCGTATTCACCGGTTTCCCTTTTATATCCGTTAAATTCCATGAGCTTGACCTCTTTTTGATTAATGAAGTTTAAAAGAAACAGAGCCAGGATATTATGCTAAGGCGCTGTGTACAATAACTCGGGTTGGGTGTTATGCAGGTGGACCCATTCTCCCTGCTGGATATCGCAGGTTGCCTTGAGTATCGGCTCTCCGTATCGGATTACCTGCGATCCTGACTTGATGGGACTGAGGGCTATTTTATGCCCCAGCTCAACGTCCTGTGCCGCTTCAAACAACGTTTCTCCGGCCACGACAACGGGCTCTCCCTTTTTCACGTTGCGAATTGCCACAACGACGTTGTCTGCGGGATTGATTCTCAAGGCATTATTTACCATGCCAGGCCTCCTCCGTACACGCATATCCTGACGGATATGAGCAGTTTGTTGATTATTATAGTTTGCCGTATTTCTTGTAGACTTCCAGCAATGAAGCGCCGCCCCTGATCTCATGGCGGGAACGTCGTTCATCTGCAACGATCTCTTCTGCTTTAACGACCACCTGCTCAATATCCACGTCGGCGATGGGGATGACGACGATTCCGTCACGATCGGCGAAGATTACATCGCCGGGGCTGACGCGCACCTTGCCGCAAAAAACTGGATCGCCTACGCCGACCAAATCCGTCCGGCCTATTGAGTCGGCGGGTAAGTTGCCCCTCGCCCATACGGGGAATTCGATCTCGAGTATACGGCTTATATCGCGTATCGGGCCGTCGATAACCGCCGCCCTGACACCGCCCATGTATTTCGAGGTGGCTGACATCAGCTCTCCGAAGGCGGCGGCGCCGTAGAAACCGTTGGTGTCGATGGCGACTACCTGGCCCTTCTGCATGTTGCCGAATACGGATGTCAGGACCTCGGCCACGAATTTGGGATCATATTCCGCCATCCTGGTCGACTTCCTTGTACCGGCTATCTCGATGGTGAAAGCCGGCCCGGCCACCACTGCATCCGGGATGATGGGCGTAAATCCCGATTCCATGATCTGATGCTCGAAGCCCATATCGTCAAGTGTGTCTGCAACAGCCGGTGTATAGATCTTTTCCAGCCTGGCGCATAATGACAGGATTTCATCGTGGCTATACTGCTTGGACATGCTCTTCTCCTCTTAGTCTTTTTTTGCTATAAATTGGACGATTTCACCATTATTTACGAGTAGTTCGAAATTTCCCCTCTACAACTTTTACCGCCTGCTATTTCCGGTCAGCAAATTAGTCTTTTTTTGCTATAAATTGGACGATTTCACTATTATTTTCAAGTAGTCTGAAATTCCTCCCTCAACAACTGATCGTGACTTGATCCTACGTGGCACACTAATATATGCTCGTTGTATACGCGTGTCAAGGGCTGCCCGGAAGACTTGATCAACCGATGGCGGAGGTGGTCAGGCGGAAGACGCCTATCCAAATAAGATGAAGGGGGATCATCACGATGACCGAGGCGCAGAAGATCAACACCCTGTATACCGTGCGTATGTGCAGTTTGTAGACCGGCAGCAGGGTCAGCAGGAAGATCAGGGACATACCTGCATAGCCCCACAGCACCATGGCGGGCGTCCCTCCCCAGACGGTGAGGGCCGGCTTGAACTTCCACAGGACCATAGGATAGATACTGGCGAAGGCCTCATTGAGGCAGGCGTAGGACGCCATAAAGACCATGGACAGCAGGATAACCCATACCCTGCGTTTTCCGCCGATCAGGTCGCCTCCGCATATGACCTCGGAGAAGGTCAAAGCCAGATATATGGTGTATGACCAGAAGACCATGAGGATGAGTGGGGCAGCGCCGACCCACAGGTGAAAGGTGGCCGGGTTGTATGAGTAAAGGTTAAGGGCGGCAACCTGCGCGACCACGTTTTCACGGACCAGCCCCAGCAATGCGCCGCTCAGGAAGAACATCCAGGTGAAGGCCGCGCCCCGTGTGCATGCGCTGTGCCAGATCAGCAATCCGGTGAGCGCCAGCGCGATGAGTTCCAGGGCCAGGAAGGTGTCCATTTACTTTTGCCCTGCCTGATCTTTCGATATCAGTTTTACGACGATATATGCGATGATGAAAAGCCCTGTGGGGATAATGGAGGTGAGCAGGTCCAATCTATCGCGAATGATCTCGATACCGGCATAGATGACCCAGAAAACGAGCAGGACGATAAAGGGTATCTCGCGGACGAAGAAGCCAGGCCTTTTATCTCCGCTGTTCATAAGATATCGGGCATAGTCTATTTGCTGTGAACGCCGCTGTCAATGAAGGGTTTTAGTCGGTGCCTATCATGACGCTGCTGGCCTTGATGATCGCATAGACCTTTTTGTTTTTAACCAGCTTCAAGTTTTTGCTGGATGTCTTGGTGATGATGGCCACAATCTCATCGCCGCCGGAGAGCACCATGGTGACCTCGTCATTGACCGACCCCGGCTTGATGGACTTGACCTTGCCTTTGAGGACATTGCGCGCGCTGATTTTCATTCTGCACCTCTCTGGACATTATTTCTGTTGTCGTAATAAAGACTGAAACTGCTCTTACTTCGCATTATACACTATATGAACGGCCTCAAAGGTCATTGAGAGGAACGCAGTGACGAAGCAATCTTCTGCAGTGTTATAACGTATTCCCTCTCGAGCTGTATGCTATAATTTCCGTTTAGGTCATCCATGAAATACACGGTTATAATAAGAGAAGCCCCTGACGGATATTATATTGCCGGGTGTTCATTAGTCCCTGAAGCTCATGCACAGGGCAAGAACTATGATGAATGTTTAAAGAATATTCGGGAAGCTTTAGAGCTTTGTATCGAATATCGAACAGAGCGCGGCGAAGAAATACCCGACGAAAGCAAATCCAGGCAAGTTCTCGTCGCTATATGACCGGTTTACCGGGCCTCAGGGTGCGGGTTGTGTAATAACTACGAAATACGTTTGCGCTGCGAGCCGGGATATTATCGACATATTTATCGGTATACCATTGAACCAACCAAATCGCGAAAATAATATAGGCGTGTGATCTGGACTTTATCCTGATTGGCGATGTGTAAAAGCATTGGTTCTGAAAATGGATATGAGTAGCAATCAATTGCAGTTACTATGAGCCTATGTGATAATGAAACCGAATACTATGAGCCAGGGACAATTGCGCAAAAGGGGAGTGGCGGTAGTGCTCAGACAGGGCAGGGTGTTACTGGTAAGAGATCGAGGAAAACACAAGTATTCTCTCCCTGGGGGTGGAGCACACGATAATGAACGATCATATGAGGCTGCAGCGAGGGAATTATATGAGGAGACCGGTTTACGGACAAAGAAATCAACATACATCGGCTCGTTCAATGGTGCTGTCAGCGAACATAAAGCATTTTTAATAGAAGCTGAGGGCCACGTACATTTGAAGCAGCATGGCGAGTTAGGTTCGTACTTGTGGTGGAATATGAGAAGTGATGTTCCAGTTTTTGCACATGTAAGGGCAATACTCGCTATGGTAAACAAAAAATGAAATTGGATGAGTTATGATGCGATATGGGATATGATGTTTTCATAAGTCACAGCAAAAATAATGAGAATGCAATATCTATTTACAATTATTTAGTACAAAATGGGGTTAACTGCTTTCTGGACCTGGTGAGTTTGAAGCCGGGCGAGCTATTCACGAAACATATAAGTGAGGCTCGTGAGAGCTGTTCAGTGGTGGTACTTTTAGTATCGCGAACTGCTGACGATTCAACTGCTGTAAATAGTGAAGTTAATGACCTTTATAAAAAGAAGAAAATAATTCCGGTTAGAGTTGAAAATTTTGAGCCAAAGAATTTAATGGTTTTTATTGGTGCCATACAGTGGTTAGATGCCTATGAATCACACTTCGAAACACATTTACCAAAAATTTTGTCCGCCATCAGAGGTAACATAAGCACCCTCCAACAAGGATATTCAACTGCAGAAATATCGGAAGATACAGTCGATTATTTAAAAAATTACTTCAAAGAATTGACACTTAAATATCCCTCGTTTGATACTCAGGAGGAAAGAATTACGATTGAGGAGCATTCCCGCCGAGTCCTACATCTTTTTAATAAATATCGTATATTCAACACATATACGTTTCCTGACAACGTAATAGATAGAGACAAATTCATGATTATTCTGGCTTTGCATGATATTGGAATGGCCAAGGTCGCCAAGAGGGATGATTTAAAGTTGAAATATGGATTTGCACAACAATCTATTAAATGGCTTATTAATCAACCGGGATGCCAAGAAAAACATGCATTTAATGCCCAAGAAGAGCAAATAGCTTTGGCACTCGTATCAAATGAGCCAATCTGGCGATATTTGAATAACAGGTTTGATGAAATTGCTTGTGCTGAACAGGTAGCAACAATGGCAGTTAAAGCTGGCATGGAATTAGATAGCGCTGCTTTCCTGTATTTTTTTCAACTTGTGATGATACAGTACCTTTGCGATGCAGGCAGTTATTCAAATTTGACTGGTGGTGACCGTAAATATGATTTTCTGTCTTTTAACGATTCTGCCCAAGAGATTAATTTAATAGGTGCAGAAAAAGAAAAAATCAACAACTTGGAAGTTGTTATAAATAAAATTACTAATGGAGCTATTCCATTTACAGAACGTGTTTGGAAACGCATAAAAGAGAAATATTTTAATGATTATGCTCGTAGCAACATTTCTACGATGAGGCGGGGAGACGTTTTAAAAGGTCGTTACTTTCAATATAGGTACAACAGAAAATTATCCTTATATGAAATTTGTCCACGAGATGGTACAAAGGTGCCAATACTATACGATCCGAAATATTAAATCCAAAGAGGTTGGGGTTATTCAGTTAAGCTGACTCATATGTTCCGTGTGAATAATCTCTTCGCAACCTTATCTGATATTTTCTGGTTATTTTATTCAGCCTGTAACGAAACGTTTTTCCTTTCAAGATTTGCCCCGTATCTAATTCATTTTTTCTGTTTTTTACCCAGGCTTTCAAATTATCAAAATCGACATCATGCCAATTATGGTTTTTAATCTCAAATCTGAGTCGGGTTTTCATAGACACATTGACGTTAGCTTGAATCTTATCCAGGCTAATATATATAGCATCTGAGTAGTGCTTGTTCCAATCTTTACCCTGTGCTTCGATATTAACTTTTAAGGGCAATTCATCTGTAGTCGAGAGTGAACGCCATGATGTTACTCGTAACCAGGTGTTGGGATTACTTATATTGATTTTTGAATATTGACCACCTGTATTGAAAATGGTGAAGGAAGCTTTTTTTACCTCTCCGGGCCTAGCATTAATGAATTCTATATGATGAGGATCCACCGTGGGCTTAGGTTTCTCCGGAAGAGAACCCGAGCTTGTTTTCGCAGATTGCTGTCTATCTATATCGTAAGCCCGCCTCTTTGCATGATCGCTAAGAACATCATGAGCTATATTGATCTTTTTCATTTTTTCTAAGGCAATAGTGCTCTTATTAAGATCTGGATGATATTTTTGAGCAAGCTTTTTGTAGGCTACTTCTATGACTTCAGGTTCCGCTAAATGATGAACCTGGAGAATCTCGTAATAATCTTCTGTTGATTCCATACTTAATATTTCCTATCTCTTGTGAAGCCGATTATTGTCCGCCGGCAACATCCTAGCCGAATTTGTAATTGTTTGCTCCAGTTTTGTACTATCTACTTTTACACCTAATTCAGTTCTAGAAGCCAACCGTTTTAAAAACGTCTGGTCTGCATCATCAGTCCCAATAACAATGATGTCTATACCAGCTTTTTTAGCCACTTCACCTGCTTTTAAACTAGCTGTCGGATCGCCTTCGCCATTTGGCATTCCATCGGTCACAATTACCATTACACGCACTCCGAACTTCCCATTAAGTAGGTTATGGGCAAGATTGATCGCTTTAGCCATATGAGTGTTGTCTCCCGTTACCATCCTGCCTATTGCTTTCTCTATCGTGGATAAGTCCTTGAATGGTTCGCAAAGTAGTTTGCTTTCAGAGTCAAACTGAATTAAACCGGTGTAATAACCCTTGCTCAAGGCCTCTTTAGCAAAATTCAAAGCGCCTTTTTTGGCTTGATTGATTTTATCGCCGGACATACTGGCAGATTTATCGACAAGCAGGTAAACATGCCCGGTCATAGTAGCGCCCGTGGTAGGCCTACCTTCACGACGTATTTCTATATTACTTTTAGACATGGAAACATGAGTATCTTTGAAATCCGTTTTTTTCTGAATGTTTTTTCCTATACCAAACATATTTGTACCAACCTATTAATAATGTATCAGCTACAGCCTCCTAAAGTAAATATATTCTATCCCGTCATATACTGCAATGATAATCATACATATAGCTGTGATAGCATGTCTAAAGCTTTAGTCATAGAGTAATTTAGCTGATCTGCTTATTAGCTAAAGAAATACTGAGCTTATTCATAAATACTTGGAAAAATATAACAATATTGTTATAATAAAACAACGTGTGGGGAATTGAGTACTATAAGGCTGCCAATGGTCAAATTCCGGTAAAGGAATTCATTGAGACACTCAATATTAAGGAAATGGCGAAAGTAGCCAGGACAATTGATTTACTCGAGGAGTTTGGTATAAATCTGGGTATGCCCTATGCAGAACATGTGGAAGGGGGTCTTTGGGAATTAAGAGTCAGACTCGCAAAGAATAGATACCGGATTATTTATTTTCTTCATGCCGGTCAGAAGTTTATTCTACTTCATGGGTTTGTTAAGAAAACACATAAGCTTCCGAAAAAAGAGATCAATGTCGCCAAACAAAGATTGCGAGACTATATATCTCGATGGAGATCAGGAAAATGAAATGGAAAGAACATAAACAACAGTTAATGAAGGACGCTGCGTTCAAGTCTGAGTACGACAAGCTGGCTACCGAATATAAAGTCGCCTCTGAATTGATAAGGTTGCGCTTATCACGAGGTATGACCCAGGAGGAGCTTGCCAGGGCTGTGAACACACAACAGGCCAGCATCGCCCGCATGGAAAGTGGCTCCTATCTACCTTCATTGTCCATGATAAAAAAAATTGCCGATGCGCTGGATGCCGACCTTGAGATTAAGCTTAAACATCGAGGTCAGTCCAGCCATGCATTAACGATCGCAGATAGAAAGCGAGGCTCGTAAAATACTGTATTATGTGATAAAAAGCTTATAGAAGGAGGGAGTGGTTATGCTTAGCTTGCAGGCAAGATTACTTGAAGTGTATTTTCGGCTTCAACATGCTTTCGCACCCAAGACTAAAGAGACCGATTTACAGAAGGAACGTGATGAGCTGGACAAGCTGGGCGCTATGTTCAAGCTGCCCAAAGGGGTCAGGGCTGTTAAAGAATCGGCCGGCGGCGTACCGGCTGAATGGCTGATCCCTCCCGGCATACCCGAAGGCAGGGTGGTCCTTTACCTGCACGGCGGGTCCTATACATGCGGCTCCTGCAATTCGCACCGCTCCCTGGTCGCCAATATCGCTATCGCCTCTAAAGCCCGTGCGCTAACACTCGATTACAGGCTGGCCCCCGAGCATCCCTACCCGGCAGCGGTCGAAGATGCCGTTGCGGCCTATAAATGGCTGATTAACGGCCGCGTCGATCCCAAACACCTGGCAATAGCCGGCGACTCAGCGGGCGGCGGCCTGGCTGTCGCACTGCTGATCAGCCTGAGGGATGCGAATATCCCTATGCCCGCAGCCTGTGTATGCCTTTCACCCTGGACCGACCTGACGTTTTCCGGGGAGACGTGGAAGAGCAAAGCCAAAGCCGACCTGATTATCTTCGATTATAAGGAACATGCATTCGCGAAGATGTACCTGGGAGGGCTCGATGCGAAGACTCCCCTGGCATCACCTCTCTATGCCGACCTGAAAGGGCTGCCACCTTTGCTGATACAGGTGGGGTCGGACGAGGTCCTCCTCTCGGACTCGACGCGCCTGGTGGAACGCGCAAAGCAGGCCGGTCTGAATACAGTGCTTGATGAATGGCCAAGAATGCAGCATGTGTGGCAATTTGCCGCCAGCTTTATGCCCGAAAGCCGCCGTGCCGTACAGCAGATAGGCGAGTATATCGACAAATGGGTGTGAACCGGCGTATAATTTTTTAAAAATCAATGGGACTATTAGAATATCATGCCGGAGATCGATCCGAATTCACTGCGTAAGCAAAAAGAGCTTGATATTGCAACGTTGCGGGACAGATCGGCGGCGTTAGAAAAGAAGATGAGGGAGCTCCTACAGCGCATCGACGGGAACTCCAATTACCGGAACGACATCATCTGGCTTGCGCAGGAGATCAACAATATCCAGAGGCAGATTAAAACGCTGGAATCGGATGATCCCGGCAGGCGTATCTGAAAGTACGCTATGGAGTCATTGCGAGGAACCGAAGGAGACGCGGCAATCTTCTGTTGACGCAATTCCGAACACAAGATTGCCACGCTTCGCTCGCAATGACAGGTTGGATTTGGCCCCTACAGGTTCGCCCCTACGGATGTGAGCCTACCGGTAAATCCAAACCTCTTGAGACGGCCTGTTTCAGTTTCCTCACAGCCCCCTGATCGTAGCCGGCTATCTTTTCAGCCAGCTTTTCGGCCTCTACCTGCAAATCATTGCGAGGTACCACGCGATTGACCAGCCTCATAGCAAGAGCCTCCTGCGCTCCCACGCGGCGGCCGGTCAGCAGCAGGTCGAGCGCATGGCCGGGACCTACGGCGCGCGGCACTGTCTGCGTGGCGCCGGCTGCGGGTATGAATCCCAGCGCCACCTCCGGCAGCCCGAATACTGCATCTTCGGATGCGATTCTGATATCGCAGCACATGGCCATCTCGATGCCGGAGCCGAAGACATAGCCGTGCAGCGCGCCTATCACAGGCTGGGGCAGGTTGAGGAAGAGCCCCCATACATCCCTGTGCCAGCGCACATGGCGGGCAAATGTGGGCGCGGGGGCGGAGAGAAACTCGCTCAGGTCGGCGCCGGCGCAGAAGGCCTTCTCCCCGGCGCCCCTGATTATGGCCACGTGTATATCCGTATCAGACTCAACAGCCGAGAGCACCTCGAAAAGCTCGTCGCGCATGCGTACGTTGTAGATATTGAGAACCCGGGGACGGTTGAGCGTAATGAAAGCTAGATGCCCCTTTTTCTCGAAGAGGATGGTCTCGAATCCTTCCATCACTTCCCCTTGAATTCGGGCTTGCGCTTCTCTTTAAATGACTTGACGCCCTCAACGCGGTCTTCGGTGGTATGCAGCAGGAAGTAAAGATCACCCTCGAGCTGCAGTCCCTGGGCCAGCGTCCTATCCAGCCCTTTGTATACGGCCTCTTTGCAGTATCTCAGCGCCCATGAAGCCTTGCCCGCCATCTCGCGGCCCATCTCCAGAGCAACGTTCAATACGTCTTCAGCCGGCACGACCCGGCTGACCAGCCCGATGCGCAGGGCTTCGTCCGCTGTGATAACCTCGCCGGTCAGCATCAGCTCTATTGCTCTGGCGCGTCCGACCAGGCGCGGCAGCCGCTGTGTGGCGCCGTCGAACGGAATAAGGCCCCCTTCGATTTCGGGCAGGGAGAAATGCGCCATCTCCGCCGCGATCCTGATGTCGCAGGCCAGCGCCAGCTCGAGCCCGATTCCGATAGCGTCACCGTTGATGGCCGCGATCACCGGGCAATTGAGAGAGGCCACAGGCGTCGACAGAGAAAAGGCAGCCTGCGCTCCGTGGGCGGTTGCAGCATCTCCGCAGAAGACGGGGCCGCTGCCGGTTATGACAGCGGCCCTGATATCCGTATTGTAGTTCAATTCATCGCAGATCGCGGCGAGCCGGTCAGCCAGACCAGGACCGGGCGGGTCCTGCTCCAGCCTGATTACTGCCAGGCCGCGATCGCATTCGAGTTTTACAATGGAGTTCATGAGCGGTTACTTCTTAACAGGTACTTCGGCCTGCAGGACCAGTTTCCTGGCCTTGAAGTCCTCGATCTGTTCCTTCGTATAGCCGATCTCCAGCAGCACCTCTGTGGTGTGCTCGCCCAGCATGGGACCGGGCCTCATCACCTTGCCCGGTGTCTCAGAGAACTCCGCGTTGATACCCTGTAATTGTACTTTGCCCCACTGGGGATGCTCCTGGTACTCGTATACTCCCGTGGCCTTGCAGTGCGGGTCGCTCTGCAGCAGATCGACGATGGACTGTCCCGGCGCCGCCGGCACGCCCTGAAGCGCCAGCAGCAGCGCCCAGGCGCTAGCCGGGGTGGTGAAGAACGTCTCCTCCAGTATGGCCGTGAGCTCTTTGTCGTGCTTCTTGCGAGCACCCGCTGTGGCGAAGCGCGGGTCGGTGACAAGGGCGGTCAGGCCCAACACCTTGCACAGGGTCTTCCAGTGCTCTTCCTTGGGACAGTAAACGTACAGCCAGCCACCGTCGATGCCCTGGTAGAGGCGGTCGAGGGCGCCCAATCCCTTGATGTCCGGCTTGCCCAGGTATTTACGCTTCATGCCCTTGTACTGGATGAAATTGCCCGACTGCAGCGTCACAGCGGAGCGAAGCAGCGAGGTCTCCACAAACTGTCCCTGTCCTGTGCGCAGCTTGTTGAAAAGGGCCAGCGATGCGCCGAAGGCGCCCAGCATGGGTCCCATCTCATCATTGAGCTGTATCTTATGGAAGATAGGCGTCTTGCCGGGCCCTCCCTGTCCCAACATCTGGCCGCTTATGGCCTGGAAGAGGGGATCGTAGCCGGGCCGCTCCGCGTCAGGACCTTTCGATCCGAAGGCGGGCATGGAAATATATAGGATGTCCGGCTTTATCTTCTTGACGGTCTCGTAGTCCATGCCGAGCTTTTTCATAATGCCCGGGCGGGAGTTCTCCACCACCATATCGCAGGTGGAGATCAGCTTGTGCGCGATTTTTCTGGCCTCCTCCTGTCTGAGGTCGATGACGATGCCGCGCTTGCCGCGGTTGACTCCCATGAATCCTCCGGCCAGCATGCGCCAGGAATCGCCATCGATAGGTTCGATCTTGATAACGTCAGCGCCCAGGTCGGCCAGCTCGCGGCATACGCCGGCGCCCGCCAGCATGGTGGTGAAATCTGCTACTCTGATTTTCTCTAATGCCAACATTTTTTATTTCCTCCTCGGAGCCAGCTTGATTACGTTTTCCTGCTTGAGGCGCTTGATCTCCTGTGCCGAGTAACCCAGCTCCCTGAGCACCTCACGCGTGTGCTGTCCGGGCTGCGGCGACGGCCCCTTGATCTTACCCGGAGTGTCCGCCATAGCTATCGGTACGCCCATTTCCTTGACGTTGCCCTTTTTGGGCTCTTTAACGGTCTGCACCATATCGCTGGCGATAACCTGCCTGTAGCCCATGAAGTCATCGACATTCTGCACCGGCGCCACGGGGATACTCGCGTCCATGAACTGCTTCATCCACTCTGCGCGCGTCTTGGTCTTGTACAGGGGCTTGAGCATGGCCATCACCTGAGCATTGCGGGGCGGGAAGATAAGGAAGGGCGCTCCCTCGAAAAGCGGATCGGTCAGCCACTCATCGTGGCCCAGCTCAACGGCAAACTGCATGAAGAATTTAGGATTGCCCAGTCCGGTGAACAGCCACTCGCCGTCCTTGCACTGGTACGGCCTGTAGAGGGGTATGGGTCCTGTGGGGCCCCAGGGGGCGCGGAACATGCCCTCGAAATCGACGTTGAACTGGCGGAAGGTGCTGAGTATAGTACGGAAAAGCGAGACATCGATCTTCTGTCCCCGGCCGGTCTTCTCCCGCACGCACAGGCCGGATACGATGTAAAAGGCCGCGTCCACGGCGCTGTAAAGGCTGGCCAGCGGCAGCACCAGGAAGAGCGGGTGCGTCACCACTCCCTGCTCATTGTAAACAGAGGCTACCGTACTGACGATCTGGTCGTAGCCGGCCCAGCCTGCGTAAGGCCCGGTGGGACCGAAGCCGGAGATCGAGCAGTAAACGGCCCGAGGGTTTAATTCCTTTATCTTGTCGTAGCCGATACCCAGTTTATCGGCTGTTCCCGGCTTGAAGTTCTCAATGATTACATCGGCTTTTTTAGCCAGGTCCAGGGCGATCTTGAGCCCCTCGGGCTTTTTCAAGTCCAGTACGATACCTTTCTTGCTGCGGTTCCAGACCATGAATGCGTCCTGTCCGCGCATGGGATCGCCGCCCGGTCTCTCAACCTTGATGACCTCGGCGCCCTGCTCAGCCAGCAGCGCGCCCGCGAAGGGGCCTGCTATATACTGGCCGAAGTCGAGCACCCTGATACCGGATAATGCTCCTTGTGACATGCGTCACCTCCTTTAATTAATGTCGAAATCAACTGCATGAGGCGGTCATCAAACGTATGTAGAAGTTGATGATCTCGCCGTAGCTACTGACCGATAGTCGTTCGTTAATGCCATGTAAGGATGCCAGCTCGGCCGACCTGACGCGCTCCGGCACGAAACGGTAGCAACAGGGGGAGAGGTCTACGAAGTAGCAGCAGTCGGTCCTGCCCAGCACCAGCGTGGGCGCCACTATGGCATCGGGCAGGATATCTCTTATGGCGCCGGTCAGCATATCGAAGCTCCAGCCGGATGTGGGCGAGGTGGGGGAGGGCTGAAAGAGGTTGCCGGCGAGGGGACGTATTTTGACGCGCGGATCGGCTATTATTTTTGTCACGCGCTCTATCACGCTTTCAATAGTTTCTCCCTGCAGTATGCGGAAGTTGATCACAGCCGTGGCCTGCATGGGAAGTATATTGTCCTGATCGCTGCCCCGGAACTGCGTGGGCGCGGTAGTAGTCCTGATGGATGCGTCGGTCACCGGTCTGGCGGCCAGTTGTCCTTTGACCAGGCCGCCGAACAGCCACATGTTGGCGAAGATCATCCTGGCGGGGAAGGGCATCTCCGGACCCAGGTATTCGAAAAGCGCCGTAGCCGGGCCCGTAAATCTCGCCGGGAAGGGTTTGGCCTGCAGCCTGGCGATGGCGGCCGCCAGTATGCCGACTGTAGTCTGGCGAGGTGGTTGGGCGGCATGGCCACCCTCGGCCTGCGTGCTCAGTTCCAGCGACAAAAAGCCTTTCTCGGCGATGCCTATTAAAGCTACCCAGCCGGGTATGCCCGGCGCGACCCCCTGTGTGGTCGCCATGCCTTCGTCTATGATATATTCGAACTTCAAGCCCTGCGCCCTGAGGTGTTCGGCGATCTTGCCCGCTCCTTCTTTTCCGCCGACCTCTTCATCGAAGCCGAATGCAAGGTAGACCGAGCGGGACGGTTTGAAGCCGTCTCCGGCCAGGTATTCCACGGCCTCCAGCATGCCCATCAGGCTGCCTTTGTCGTCCAGCGTACCCCTGCCCCAGATTCGGCCGTCGGCTATCTGGCCGGAGAAGGGAGGATGCTCCCATCCTTCCTCGGAAGCGGGCACGACGTCCTGGTGGGCCATCAGTAATATGGGCTTTAGATCAGGGTTGGCGCCCTTCCAGATATAGAGCAGGCCGTAGCTATTAATCAACTGCTTTTCCAGGGCTGCGTGGGCCCGTGGAAAGGACTTCTCAAGGAAAGAGTGGAAGGCCGTGAACTGGCCGAAATCGAACTGGGAGCGCTCGTGGCCCGAGACTGTTCTGTATGCTATTGCCTGTGACAGCCGCGCGGCAGCGGCATCGATGTCAACAGGATAACTGATTTTTTCAGGGACGGCCGTCTGCCTGGACTTGAAGACAGCTGTCCTGGCTGCAATTACAGCGATGAGAACGATGAGGGCCAGTGCCGCGAGCGACACTGCGATGACACAGAATGACATATCGCCGCTCCTCTCCCGGTTGCTGACTATGGAATTGTAGCATAACAGCCCGATTGCATCCATTACGCCGATGTAGTATAGTGCGTTGAATTCTAACGGGTGGTGCGGCACAGGATAAAAGGAGGTTACCGCTATGGCGAATGGTAACGTACAGAACGAGGCAAAAGAGTACAGGACGGGCGGCTGGAGAGCACATTACGTTCTCATCATATGTACACTGCTGTACGCCATCAACTACATGGACCGGCAGGTGTTCTCGGTCATCCTGCAGCCTATGAAAATGGAGCTGGGCCTGACCGACGCCGAATGCGGACTGGCCTCGACAGTGCTCATCCTGGGTATGGCGCTCTTCTCCTTCCCCATAGCACACATGATCGACCGCTGGAGCCGCAGGAAATCGATCGGGCTGATGGCCATACTGTGGAGCGGCTTCACCTTCCTCACCGGCCTGGCGACCAACTTTGTCACTGTGCTCATCCCGCGCGCCTTCGTAGGCCTGGGCGAAGCCGGCTTCGTACCGGGCGGCACCGCCATGATCAGCGCCTCTTATGCCAAGGAGAAACGAGGCAGAGCGCTCGGCATCTTTCACATCGCCATACCGCTGGGGGCGGCTGCCGGCGTGATGCTGGGCGGTATCATCTCGGCCAAGTTCGGATGGCGCACGCCTTTTTACTATTTCGCCATACCCGGCGTTATCCTGGGTGTACTGGCCTTCTTTATGAAGGATTATAAGACAGCGGTTGATGCAGGCGCATCGACCGGTATCAAGGGCTTTTTTGTTGCGCTGAGCAACGTGCTCAAGCTGCCTACTATCAAATGGTTCTACCCGGCCCTGGGCCTGGCCGTTTTCATGTCCACCTCGGTGTTGATCTGGCTGCCCAGCCTGATCATGCGCGTAATGAATGTGAACGAGGCCGCCGCCGGCATGCTGGTTGGGGGAATCGGCCTGACTGCTATCATCGGTGCGCCGCTGGGCGGCGTGCTGTCGGATGTCTGGCGCAAGAAGGATCCGCGCGGCAGGATGTATGTACCGGCCGTTGCCTACCTGACCTCCGCTGTGTTGATCGTGATCGTGATACTGACAAAGTTCAGCCCCCTGGGCATTGCGCTGGCCGTGCTCTACGGCATCATTGCCTCGATGGCGGTGCCGGCTTTTGCCACGGTTTCGCAGGATATCGTGCCGGTGGCCCACAAGGGCCTCTCCATGGGGCTGGTGGTATTTGCCCAGTACCTCTTCGGTGGGGCCTGGGGCCCGTGGCTGATAGGCTGGCTGTCCGATCTGCTGGGTGGCGGCGCCGAGGGATTGAGCATGGCGGTCATGCTCTCGGCTGCAGTAGGTGTTGTGGGTGGTATATTCTTCCTCATCGCCGCGCGCACCTATCCGGATGATGCGGAGAAGGTCAGGCGCGAGACCCTACTGGCCGAGGCCTGAACAGACTATTAATTATTTGCATCAACGTGTGTTAAAATAATCTACTTCGCATAAAAAAGGAGGTATCTGCATGGGTTTATTAGACGGTAAGGTAGCCGTAATCACCGGCTCAGGGCGCGGCCTGGGAAAGGCCGAGGCGCTGCTCTTCGCATCGGAAGGGGCCAAGGTCGTTATCAACGATCTGGGTGGCGGGTCCGACGGCGCAGGCTCGGCATCCGTGCCGGCCGACGAGGTCGTGGCCGAGATCAAGAAGATGGGCGGCCAGGCTGTGGCCAACTACGATTCGGTGGCCACCTGGAAGGGCGGCGAGAATATAATCAAGACGGCCGTCGACGCCTTCGGCAAAATAGACATACTGGTCAACAACGCAGGCATACTGCGTGACCGCATGGTCTTCAATATGACCGAGGACGAGTGGGACATCATCCAGAAGGTGCATCTTTACGGGCATTTTTTCTGCACGCGGCATGCCTGCGCCGTCTTCCGGCAGCAGCGCAGCGGGCGCATCATCAACACGTCGTCGCAGGCCGGCCTGGGCAATCTGGGGCAGGCCAACTACAGTGCAGCCAAGGAAGGCATCGTGGGGTTCACGCGCACCGTGGCCCTCGATATGGCCAAGTACGGTGTGACCACCAACTGCATACGTCCCATCGCAGCTACCAGGCTGACACTGACTCCCGAGTTGCAGGCGGCTATGGAAAAGAAAGCCAAGGAAGGCGGCGGCGGACTGGGCCTGGATATCGGAGCCGAGTTGAAGAAGATGGCGCCCGAGCATATTGCACCGCTGGTGGTCTATCTGGCAACGGATGCTGCGGGCGGCATAAACGGCAAGACCTTCTTCGTGGGTGGAGGCGAGGTCGGACTGTATTCCGAACCCACCGTGATTTCGAGCATCTTTAAAGACGGCGTCTGGACGGTCAAGGAGCTGGCTGACCTGATGCCCAAGAGCCTGACCAAGGGCATGTTGCCCCCGCCGCCTCCTCCGGCGAAATAACAGGAGATACCCGTCATTGATGACGCAGGGGCGGATTTTGAAATCCGCCCCTGTATATTCACAATTATTGATATGCCCAAACAGCGCCTCGACAGCCTTTTAGTCGCACGCGGCCTTGCCGGGAACAGGAGCAAGGCGCAGGCTATGATTATGGCCGGCGAGGTGACCGTTAACGGCAGTCTGCTGACCAAGGCGGGATACCTTATATCGGACGATGTCGAAATAAGCCTCAAGGAGAAGCTGCCCTATGTAAGCCGGGGCGGCCTCAAGCTCGAGCATGCGCTGAAGGAGTTCGGCATCAACGTATCTGGCCTGCAATGCCTGGACGTCGGGGCATCGACGGGGGGCTTCACCGACTGCCTGTTGCAGCACGGGGCGGAGAGAGTTTTCGCTCTGGATGTCGGCCATGGACAGATAGATTACAGGCTGCGGCAGGATGATCGTGTAATCGTCATCGAGAAGGTCAATGCCCACTATCCCTTCGATCTGCCCGGCAAAGCCAGCCTGGCCACCGTGGACGTATCGTTCATATCGGTAACCGCGGTCATACCCAATATACTGCCGCATCTTGAACAGGACGGCGGGCTGGTCGTCCTCTTCAAACCGCAGTTCGAGGCCGATAGGAAGGACGTGGGCAAAGGCGGCGTGATCAGAGATCCGGAGGTTCACGCCCGCTGCATCGGCAAATTCATAACCTGGATAAATCTGAATAACTGGTCGTTGCTTAACCTGACGGCGTCACCTATCTCCGGCGCCGATGGGAATATAGAATTTCTAATGCATATGAGGCCCTTTAAACCGTGAGCTTCAGTAAAATCGAACTGCGCGATCTTGCCATCTGCTGGCTGGCGCTGGGTTTATGCTTTTCCCTGCAATACTTGATCCCTCAGCAGGGAACGCCTTATGCGCAGTCGCTGGCGCAGTTTGCCATTTTCCTGGGCGTAGCCCTGGTCGGCATTGGGACCGGCTTTCTCTTTCATGAGCTGGCCCACAAGGGAGTGGCCCAGCGCTTCGGATACCGTGCCGAGTTCCGCATGTGGAAGCTTGGCCTGATCATAGCAGTCGCCTCCGCCATTATCAGCTTCGGCCGTTTTCTTTTTTTCGCGCCGGGCGCCGTCTATACATCGACATATAAGCAGCCGGATCCCGGGGAGGAGGGGATGATATCAGCCGCCGGCCCCGTCGCCAATATTATACTGGCCGGACTTTTCTTCCTGCTGACCGCGGGGGCGGGAAATTCCGGCATCTGGAGCCTGGTCGGCGCCTTCGGCTTCCAGGTCAACCTGTGGCTGGCGGCTTTCAACCTCGTACCCTTCCCGCCGCTGGACGGTGTGAAGATTCTGCGCTGGAACAAGGTTATCTGGTTCATAATGGTGGTGATTTCGTGGGGCCTGCTCCTGATGTTAATGCTGGGGGTGATCAAGTAATGCGGGATTCAGCCGTAGTCCTGTGCGCGGACGATACCATGCTGGCCGGCCAGGTTTTCCTGCCGGACGACTGCAGCAAGATCTATCCTGCCGTGTGTTTATGCCACGGCATCCCCGCTGTTCCATACAACCCTGATGAAAAGGGCGGCTATCCCGAGCTGGCCGCCAGGTTCTGCCGGGCGGGATTCATCGCACTGGTCTTCAACTTCAGGGGGTGCGGACCCAGCCAGGGCAATATCGATATGCCGGGATGGATCTGTGACCTGGAGGCTGCTGTTGACTTCCTTTATATGCTGATGGAAGTGGACAGGAAGAAGATATATTTACTGGGCTCGTCGGGAGGCGCAGCCGCCTGCATCAACGTCGCCGCCCGGGAGAAACGTGTAAGCGCTGTGGCCACGCTGGCCTGCCCGGCTGAGTTCGACTTTATGGCCGGCGGCTATACGGCGGAATCGCTGATCGCCAGGTTCAGGGAGATAGGGATCATTAAAGACGCCGGTTATCCCCCTTCGGTCAAGAAATGGCTGGATGGATTTAAAGAGGTCGCGCCCATTGAGCACATAGATAAGATAGCTCCGAAACCGCTGTTGTTGATACATGGCAAGGATGATGATGTCGTGCCTGTTGAGCATGTCGAGCGCCTGTATAAGAAAGCCGGACGGCCCAAGGAAAAACTGATTCTGCCGGGCGCGGGCCACAGGCTGCGCCAGGACGAGAGGGCCATCGAAGCTGTGATGTCCTGGATGAGCAAGCTGGCCGGTCTATAGCACGCGTGTGGCGCGGCCAATAACCTTTCCGGGTGCCGGGGCTGTCCAGCCTCTTCCTAGCGATGTCAGACCGTGCAGCGCATTGACCGTGCTGCTGTAAAACCGTATAATTCACGTGCACACCGATGCATGATTTGCACGAAAGCTGCGGCATTTTCGGTATTTACGCTCCCGGAGTAGATGTAGCCCGTATCTCTTTCTTTGCGTTGTTTGCCCTTCAGCATCGCGGGCAGGAAAGCGCGGTTATAGCTACAGCCGAGGACGGAAAGATCTATATCCACACGGATATGGGGCTTGTATCACACGCATTCAATGAGGACGAATTGCTGCGTCTCAAGGGCAATATCGCCATCGGCCATAACCGGTATTCCACCACCGGCTCCAGTGTTGCCTGCAATGCGCAGCCTATCCTGGCCGGCACTACCGATTTGCAGGTGGCCCTGGGACATAACGGCAATATAACCAACAGCGCAGCCCTGCGGGCCAACCTCGAGGAGCAGGGATTCAAGTTCAACTCGTCCACCGACTCAGAGGTGATCGGCTATCTGATACTCGCGTCTCCCGAGAAAGAGATCGAGGCTAAAATCAAGTATGCCATGCGACGCCTGCAGGGGGCCTACTCGCTGGTTATCATCGCAGGTGAAAGGCTTTACGGCGTGCGCGATCCCATGGGCGTCAGGCCGCTCTCGCTGGGAACCATCGACGGTGGATGGGTGCTGGCATCTGAGACATGTGCTTTCGACAATATCGGTGCCCAGTTCGTCAGAGAGATAGAGCCCGGCGAGATAGTTACCATCGACAGTAACGGCGTGCGCAGCACGCGTATCGAAAGCGAGCGCAAAGCCCTCTGCATATTTGAATTTATTTACTTTGCCCGGCCCGACAGCCTGCTCAACGGCAAATTAATCTACTCCGCCCGGGAGCAGATGGGCGCAACGCTCTCCCGGGAGTATCCGGTGGATGCCGACATGGTAATGGGCGTACCGGATTCAGCCACGGCTGCCGGGATAGGTTACGCAAGGGCGTCGGGCATCCCCTATCATGAAGGACTGCTTAAAAACCGCTATGTGGCGCGTACCTTCATCGCGCCGGACCAGCGCCTGCGCGAGCTGGGCGTCAGGCTCAAGTTCAACCCGCTGACCCAGGAGATATCCGGCAAGCGACTGGTAGTGGTGGACGACAGCATCGTGCGCGGCACCACCACCCCACGCGTGATCAACATGCTCAAGAAGGCCGGGGCCAGAGAGGTGCACCTGAGGATATGCGCACCGCCCATACGCTACCCCTGCTTTTTCGGCGTCGATATGGCCACACGCTGGGAACTGATAGCCGCACAGAAGACCGTCCCGGAGATTAAAAACGCCATCGGCGCGGATACGCTCGGCTACATCAGTATGAAAGGACTGATCGAGTCCATCGGACTGCCCAAGGAGATATTCTGCGCGGCCTGTTTTACCGGCGAATATCCCATGCCGGTGCAGCTCGAGATGGACAAATTACAGCTGGAGACTCTTCCCCTGGATGTGGCAAGGAGCCTCAGTGAAATCGAAACCTAAGGGCGCTTACGCCCAGGCCGGCGTTGACATTTCGGCTGCCGACAAGACCAAGGAACTGATCAGGGAACTGGTGCGGCCGACGTTCGGCCCCGAGGTGCTGACCGATATCGGGCATTTCGGCGCTTTCTTCAAGCTGAAAGAATACAGGGACCCTGTGCTTGTGTCCAGCTCCGACGGCGTGGGCACCAAGCTCAAGATAGCCGTTCTCATGGACAAACATGATTCGGTAGGCATGGACCTGGCCAACCATTGCGTTAACGACATACTCTGCTGTGGCGCCAGCCCCCTCTTTATGCTGGACTATGTTGCCCTGGGCAAGCTGCACCCGCACAAGGTGGCAGCTATAGTGTCCGGCCTGGCACTGGCCTGTAAGGAGGTCGGCTGCGCATTGATCGGCGGCGAGACAGCCGAGATGCCCGGCATGTACAAGTCGGCGGACTACGACCTGGCTGGATTTATCGTGGGTGTGGTGGAAAAAAATAGTCTGATCAGCGGTGAGAAGATCACCGAAGGCGATACCGTGATCGGGCTGGCATCCAGCGGCCTGCATACCAACGGCTACTCGCTGGTACGCAAGGTTTTCGGCATCGATCACGATGCTCTTACACTCAAGGTTATACATCCGGAGCTGGGCAGGACACTGGGAGAGGAGCTGCTGATACCGCATCGCTGTTATTACAATGATCTTAAATCCTTCCTGGGCGAGGTCCACGGTATCGCGCATATAACCGGAGGAGGGCTTGTGGGGAATATACCGCGGATCCTGCCTCAAGGCTGTTCGGTGGAACTGGACAGGTCATCATGGACGGCGCCGGCTGTATTTGACCTCATTCAGAAGAGAGGCAATATCAAGGATGAAGAGATGTTCCGCGTCTTCAATATGGGCGTGGGTATGATTGTGCTCTGTGACAAGGACTGTTCCGCTAGAATGTTGCAGACTGTGTCCGGCGCCCGCGTCATCGGCAGGGTTATCAAGGCCAATGGCAGCGAGAAAGTGATAATACGGTAAGGGGGGAAGCTATGCGAGCAATCCTGAGTGTTTCCAATAAATCAGGGCTGGTCGATTTCGCCAAAAAGCTGGAGGGCCTTAAGGTCGATATATTCAGCACCGGCGGCACCAGGAAATCATTGACCGATTCAGGCCTTAAAGTACACAGTATATCCGACATAACCGGATTTCCCGAGATACTGGACGGCCGGGTTAAGACGCTGCATCCCATGGTGCACGGCGGAATACTTGCGCGGCGCGACCTGGACCGGCATATGCAGGAGCTTGATAATCACAAGATCGGCTTGATCGACCTGGTGGTGGTCAACCTGTACCCCTTTGTAGAGACCGTTTCCAGGGCGGAAGTGACACTGGAAGACGCGCTGGAGAATATCGATATCGGCGGCCCCACCATGATCAGGGCTGCGGCCAAGAATTTCCCGGCCGTTCTGGTGGTGGTGGATCCGGCCGACTATGATGAACTGATAGAAAAACTAAAGGCGGGACAGGTTGACATGGCCTTCCGCCGCAAGCTGGCGCAGAAAGCATTTCAGCATGTTGCGCTCTATGACACGGCGATTTCGCAGTACCTGCTGGAAGGCGAGAATTTCCCCGGGGAGCTTACGCTGGCCCTGGGGAAGATGTATAACCTTCGCTACGGCGAGAATCCGCATCAGCCTGCGGCGCTGTACGTTGAGAAAGTGGCGGGGCATAAGCCCCGGGGTATTACCCAGGTCAAACGGCACTCCGGGCCCGAGCTTTCCTTCAACAATTTCCTTGATATCGACTCGGCCTGGAACGTGGCGAGCGATTTTGTGGAGCCTGCTGTGGCAGTCATCAAGCACACCAATCCCTGCGGCCTGTGCAGCAACAATGATCTTACCGAAGCCTATCTCAGAGCACTGGCCGGCGACCCCGTGGCGGCCTTCGGTGGTATTGTGGCCGTTAACCGGGTAATGGATATCGGCCTGGCAACCGAGGTGGACAAAACGCATTTCGATGCGATCATAACGGGAGGTTATACCGAGGAGTCGCTGGCATTGCTAGGCCGCAAGAAGAGCCTGCGGCTGCTGTCCATGCCGGCTGAGCCGGTATCTCCGAAAGGAAGGGTTGTGGAGTTCCGCCCCATCACGGGAGGATTCCTGGCCCAGCTCAAGGATTTCTACACCGATGAAGAATTCAAACCAAAGGTTGTAACCAAACGTGCGCCGAGCGAGAGGGAATGGGATGATCTCTTCTTCGCCTGGAAGGTGGTCAAGCATATTAAATCGAACGGCATAACGCTGGCCAGGGACCGCACGCTGCTGGGCATGGGGGCAGGCCAGCCCAACCGGTCGGTCAGCGCTCAGATCGCCCTGGAGCGGGCAGGCGAGAGATCGAAGGGGGCTGTGCTGGGCTCGGATGCCTTCATTCCCTTCCCTGATACTGTGGAGCTGGCCGCAGCCGGTGGAGTGACGGCCATTATACAGGTGGGGGGATCGATCAGAGACCAGCAGTCCATCGATGCGGCCGACAAGCATGGCATGGCCATGGTTTTCACGGGAGTCAGGCATTTCAAGCATTGATTAAAGGAGGTAAAATAGCTGCAGGCGGTGCAAATATGATAATGATAAATATCGATACGTTTAACGCAGCCAGAGATAAGCTCAGCAACCCTGCGACAAGGCGCGAGGGCATCGAAGAGCTGCACAAGATGCTGGATATCAAACAGGCACATCTGTGGCGGTCGGAGGTCATAGCTCCCTGCTGCGGCAACCTGGGCGGATTCGCCTGCCAGCTTAGCGAGGAGACTCAGCTCCTGGAGAAAGCGCTGTCGCTGCTGGAAAATGACGATCTGGACGGGGCCAAACCCATGCTTGACCGGCTGGCACAGTTAATAAGCTACGGGATGGGGCAGAAGGAGACGCCGGACCTTATCCAGCGGCTGACCAACTCCCCCGGTCAGGCTCATTAGAGATAGCCATTCTGGCAGTCGGAGGAAGTGATGAGTAAGAGGCAGTCTATTATTCCCAAGGGCTGGGAGATCTACGAACACCTTACCTTTGCGCCGGCCGTGCGCAGGGGCAATATGCTCTATATCTCGGGCACGGATGCCACGGAGATCGACCTTCAGACCGGTAAACTGGTGATCAGGGGAGACATCGTACAGCAGTACAGGACGATCTTCCTGAAGATGAAAACCATACTGGATACGGCGGGGGCCACCTTCGATGACGTGGTCTGGACCTGCGACTATATACGCACCAAGGAAGGGTATAAAGGGACGGCGGCAGTCAGGCGGGAGTTCTTCGGCGCCAGCTTCCCCGCCTCTACCGGCATTGTGGTCCAGGACCTTCTGAGCAAAGGCGCCCTGGTTGAGATGGACGCTGTAGCCATGCTCGACGGATAGTATGCATAAAACTGTAGTCATCGCCCACCGCGGCTTCCACAGGGACTTTCCGGAGAATACGCTGGAGGCTTTTAAAGCCGCCCTCGATCTCGGAGTGGATGGAGTCGAGTTCGACGTGCAGGAGACCGCGGACGGTGAATTCGTTATCCATCATGATGCGGATATAGACGGGCGCAGCATAGGCAGCCTTTCGCTGGCTGATCTGGCCGCCTGCAAAGTGGAAGGCAGCTACCGCGTGTCCACGCTTCAGGAGGCGCTGAATATACTGAGCAAAGGGCTGGTGCTTCTGATCGAGCTCAAACAGGTGCGTTCCCTGGATAAATTCCTGGCCATACTGCGCCGATATGTTGATAAGGCATGGACGGTGCTGGTCTCTTTCGATGCCGTCCTGATCGAGAGACTGGCTACACTGGCGCCCGAGTTGCCCCGTGCCGTGATCAGTGAGCCTGGAGACGACGTGCGCACGGTCGCTTCAGCCGGGACCGCCGGTTTCACTCAGGTGGCTGCCAATACAGTAACGGGCAATCTGGTTGAAGAAGCGCATGCCAGAGGCGATCTGGTATTCGTCTGGGATGCTGGAGATGAGGAAACGATGAGGGGGGCTTTGCGTTGCGGAATCGATGTGATCATGACCGACCGTCCTGATGTCGTGATCGGGGAAATCCGGAAGCTATAGGTCCCGACTTTTCAGACGCCCTCGGGCCAGGTTACAGGCGGATGGTGAGACATCGATGCCGATCCATCGGCGGCCCAGCTTCTGAGCGGCGGCCAGGGCCGTGCCGCTGCCACAAAAGGCGTCCAGTACAATATCCCCCTGATTGCTGCTGGCGGAGACTATTCTTTCGAGCAGGGCCAGCGGCTTCTGTGTGGGATAGTCCAGGCGCTCGCGGCTGGTCCTCCCTACCATGTTTATCTCCCAGTAATCTTTCATGCCGACCCGCGTATACCAGCCTGCATCATCTCGATACTCTTTTACTCCCTGGAACCTGTATGGCATCAGGCCGCGATTGTACGATTTCTCCTTCAGCCCGTTGAAAACATAATTTCCGGTTTTGGAATAGAAGAGGATGATATCGTGCTTGCGCGAGAAGCGCTTGCGCGGGCTGGCGCCTCCCGACCTGTAACACCATACGATTTCGTTCTGAAAATTGTCGTAGCCGAACAGATCGGGGCTATCCAGCAGCACCTTGACGTAATGCGATGCATGCCAGTCGCAGTGATAGTAGAAGCTGCCCGTCGGCTTTAAAACGCGGTGCAGCTCTTTAATTCGCGGTCTCATATAATCGAGATACGCGTTTACGCCGTCGAACCTGTCGTCGAAGCGCCTGTCGCCGGTGGCTTTGGGGGAGGTCCTGTAGTTACGATTTGAATTGAAGGGCGGGTCGATGTAGATTAAATCGACGCTTTCGGAGGCTAAATCCCTCAGTTCCAGCAGGCAGTCGCCGCAATAGATAATGCCGGTCTTCACGGATTCATTGTATCATGCGGGATATCCCGGTTTAATGCTATGATTGGATAAAATCGTGAGCGCAAGAGATTTAGAGTGAAGGAATCGGCGATCAACCAGGTGAAGTCGTTTATCCTGCCTGTGACGGTACTGATTATCATACCTGGTGCAATTCTCTGGGCGGCCGGATTTAAAATCGGCTGGGGTTTTGGGCTGCCCTGGGATGCTGTGATTGTGCTGGCAGGCGGGGTATTGATGGGGACCGGATTATATTTCCTTTCCATTACCATCTGGCTTTTCATCAACATTGGAAAGGGTACGCTGGCGCCCTGGTCGGCCACTAAAAAATTGGTGGTTATCGGTCCCTATCGCCACGTGCGTAATCCGATGATCAGCGGCGTGTTGATGACGCTGCTGGGGGAATCTGTGGCCTTCGGTTCGGTAGGCATATTTGTCTGGTTTCTGCTGTTTTTCATCGTCAACCATATTTATTTCATATATTCGGAGGAGCCGGGCCTGGAGAAGCGGTTTGGCGAGGAATACGCGGTATATATGAAGAACGTACCCCGCTGGATACCCAGGCTGCGGCCGTGGACCGGCTAATAAAAGGGATTATATGGCATTTCAGAAATCCGATCTGGTGAACTTCTATTCCCATTTGCTGGGCGCCGTGGCGTCGCTGGCGGGTTATGTGGTGCTGCTCTGCAACTCCTCCGGCTCTATGACAAAGATCGTCCTTTCCAGCATTTATAGCCTGTGTGCCATCTTCATCTTCACCTGCAGCGCCGTCTACCACGGGCAGAAAGAGGGTGAAGACGAGCGCAACCCGTGGCGCCGGCTCGATCATATAGCGATCTTCTTTATGATAGCAGGCACGTATACACCTATTGCTTATATCTATCTGGACGGCTGGTGGCGCTGGGGCATCATCGGCGCGCAGTGGCTGCTTGTCATACTCGGATTTGTCTTTAAGATGATTTATATCCACGGTCCGCGATGGCTTACCACGGTGATCTATGTCGTAATGGGCTGGATGTTAGTGGTACCATTTTTTTGGGGCCCTTTGCTGGCGAACATGCCGCTCAAATCGCTTTTGCTGATCTTAGCCGGCGGCGTTGCCTACACCCTGGGGGCGGTTTTCTATGCAATCAAAAAGCCGAACCCTGTTCCAGGCGTTTTCGGCTTCCACGAGATATTTCACCTGCTGGTCATAGTAGGAGCGGTACTGCACTACATGGTGATTTATTACGCGATATCAGGATAGCGAGAGGTTTTTACGGTTCCTGCAATCTCGTGACGGAGGTTCAGTATGAAAATCGAGATGCTCGGCGCGCATAATACGGAAACTGATAGAGCCCGGCTGCCCTGCCTGCTGGTGGATGGTATCATTGCGCTGGATGCGGGAGGCCTGGCTGCATCGCTGCCGCTGGAAAGGCAGCAGCAGATAAAGGCCGTATTGCTCACGCACCACCATTTCGATCACTGCAAGGACCTGATTATGCTGGGGGCCAACAGCCTGCCTTCTTCGACGGTTGATATCTACGGCCTGCGCGACACGCTCGAGGTCGTATACCTTTACCTGCTCGACGGCAGGCTCTATCGAGACTACACCTGCTGGCCATCTACGGAGAATCCGCGCATGAAGCTTAAGCCTGTTGCTTTGTTTCAACCGTTAGCCCTGCAAAACCTTGAAGTGCTGCCCCTGCCCGTCAGCCATTCCGTCCCATCGGTCGGCTACTTCATTAAAGCGGACAGAGGCAAGAGCATCTTTTACGCGGGTGATACGGGACCGGGCCTGGCCGGGTGCTGGGAGCGCATAGCGCCGGACCTGCTTGTAATCGAGGTTACGGGATTGAACCGCGCACGGGACGAGATGGAAAAACTGTGCCACATGACGCCCGGACTGCTGGCTGAAGAGCTCATTGAGTTCCGTAAGGCCAGGGGCTACCTGCCAAGGGTGATCGCAAGCCATATTCCTGTTGCGTACGAAGATGAGATGCGCGAAGAGATAGCCGCGGCCGGCAAACAGCTCGAAATGGAGCTGGAGGTCGGATATGAAGGTCTGACGATCGAGCTATAGACGTGTCGTTGATGGGGGGATCATTACAGATTTATTTATGGGTGGGTTTACCAGCAGATAACCTATAGTTATTCCTGCCACCAACCTTTACTTGATACATTAATTTATCGGATTTCTTTAGCAGTTCCTCAATATCTTTACCATCTTCGGGGTAAATCGCAACACCTATGCTAACAGTCATAGTGATTTTATGCTTGGTTTTCATTAGTGGTCGCCGAAAACTCTTTACTATCTTTTGTGCGATTTTGATAGCAGCTTCTTTCTGATCAACTTCCCATAAAAGCAGAATAAACTCATCTCCACCGATGCGGGCAACGGTGTCAACCTTGCGCAGTATGTTTGTAAGACGGCCTGCTGCAGCGACCAATACTTGGTCTCCAACAGCATGACCAAACGTGTCATTAATGGCCTTAAATTTGTCTAGATCAAGCGACATTATTGACAGTCTCTTCTTCTCCCTTTGTGAGTTTGCCAGGGCTATAGTAAAACGGTCGAATAAAAGCGCTCTGTTTGGTAAACCGGTCAGACTATCGTGGGTAGCCATCAATTGCAGGTTATCCTTTAGCTTCTCGCGTTCAGTTATATCGCGTATATTGCATTGGATCACTCTACGATGATCAACTAAATACGCGTTGGATACAAACTCGACTGCATATGGTTTGCCGGTTTTGGTTTCAAGCGGCATATTGTCAAAGCGGATGAAATCATCCCTTTGTAATCTGGAAAAGGCCTCTTTGCTTCGTTTCACATCTTTAAACGCACCGATTTGCCAGAGCAGTTTGCCTATAATTTCATCTCTTGAATACCCCAGCATTGTTAACAGGAACGGGTTAACGTCTTCGATTTTTCCCGTTTTCCCGTTGAGAATCAATATCCCATCTTGAGCGGTTTCGAAAAGACGCCGATATTGAAGTTCAGAAGCTCTTAAGTGTAGATCTACTTTTTTATGATCGATTTGTTTTTGTGATTGTCGCCTTTTTTCTATGCTATCAATCATTTGCCAAAATCCACCCGGCAATTATATTTTACTATGAGCTGATAAATAATCAAATAGCATCGAAGACATCTCATTTACTAATAAAGAAATAGCTTTAGTAGTTGAAGGTGAAGCGCGATGTAATTAAATTGTATTTACAATTCAGTTATATCGAAGGGGGTCATCTTGCCATCGGGCGAGTAATTGTAGAAGCCTTTGCCTACCTTGCGACCCAGCCTTCCGGCCTCCAGCATTTTCTCCATCAGCGGCGATGATGCCGCGATATCCGCAGCACCCAGTGCAGCGAAGGATTTGCCCACTCTTACATAAGTGTCGATGCCTGCGTTATCGGCGATCTCGAAGGGGCCGATATTCCAATTGAACCCGTAACGCATGCCTTTATCCACATCTTCCACCGTTGCGATGCCGTTTTCTACCAGCGACAGGGCCTCCCGGAATGCGACGCCGCTCACGCGGTTCATGATGAACCCGGGTATATCTTTCATGACCTTGACCGGATACTGGCCGAGAGAAGCTATGAAATCGACGCTCTTTTTGAATACGTCATCCGAAGTCTTCTCGCCCTTGATGACCTCGACCAGCCTCATCATCGGCACCGGGCCGAAGAAGTGCAGGCCGACCACTCTCTCCGGATGTACTGTCAGCGAAGCCAGGCGGGTGATGGGGATGCTGGAGGTATTGGAGGCCAGGATAGTATCCACCGGGCAGGCGGCGTCCAGCTCCTTGAACATCTCCTTTTTCATTTTCTCATCCTCGAAGACAGCTTCGATAACCCATTGGCAGCGGGGGGCTGTGGAGAGGTCATTGACGGGCGTAATCCTGTCCTGCACGGTCTGTGCGCTGTCCGTGATCCTGCCTTTAGAAGCGAGTTTCTCGGTCGACCACTTTATCTGCGCCAGGCTCTTTGTGATCGCCTCCGGATTCATATCCTGCAGGTAGACGTTGTAACCGGCCTGCGCAGCCACCTGGGCGATGCCTCCACCCATAAAGCCTGCGCCGATAACCATGACGTCGTCCATAATAACCCCCCTTGAGTGAATTGTGTCTTCAGAAATGAAGCTTGCTTATTGTGCATAAATTCAACGGATTTAGCAATATACTGTACTGGCCAATCGTATCGTTATATAATATCTATTGCCGCCTCAAAGGGCGCCCTCCCACCGGGCGGCCGCCAAATAATTTAATTACGGAGGTATTCCCCATGTCTTTAGTCGAATGGAGCGTTGATGAAAATATCGCGTTGCTAACCATGAAGAACGGTGAGAACAGGTTTAATATGGGCTTCTGCAACGAATTGCTCAAAGCGCTGGACGATATCGAGAAGACGACCTCCGCCACCGCGCTTGTCGTGAAATCCGCCGACGAAAAGATCTGGTGCAATGGTATGGACCTCGACTGGCTGGTGCCTGCTATCGGCCGCAAGGATCCCGAAGTGGAGAAATTCTTCGAGACGCAGGACAGGGTCTACAGGCGATTCACCTTCTATCCCATGATCACGGTGGCGGCGCTGACCGGCCACGCGTTCGCCGGGGGCGCTATTCTGGCCTGCTCTTTCGATTTTCTTTATATGCGTGCCGACCGCGGCTTCCTGTGTTTCCCCGAAGTCGATCTCAATATCCCCTTCCTGCCGTATATGGATGCTTTGATCAAGAAGACCCTGCCCTCAACTAAAGTGCGCGAAGCCCAGCTGACCGGGAAACGCTACACTGCTGCAGAGCTGGAAAAAATCAATGTTGTGCGCAAAGCCTGCTCCTCTGCCGATGAGACTGTGAAAGAGGCAGTAGCCTTTGCAAAAAGTCTGAATAAAGGCAGAGGCATCGTTAGCGAGATGAAAAAAATCATGAACGCCCCCATAGGCATTCTCATGGACAATGTGGTGAGGCCTAAACTGGATACGGGCGGCGTTCCCATTAAATAACGGATTGACTCAGTGTAATAAAAATGAAGCATATGCGGAATATAGCGGCCCGGCTCATGATACTGCCGGTTGTTTTCATAACAGCGATGCTGTGCGGCTGCGTCAGCCCGGCTATCGTTGATTCACTGGTTAAAGTGCAGGCCGACAATGCGGTCGTCAACGGCATAATCGTTGATCAGGCCGGCTATGTAGCTACGGGCAGTAATGCGTTGGGTAACTCCACTGCTGCATCTGTTGAGATCAAGCCCGGACAGAGCTACGAGGGCCGTTTAATCTGCAGAGACAGTGAGAGGGCCCTGGCGCTGCTTAAAATAGAGGCGCCTGAGCTCAAAGCGGCTTTACTGGGAGATTCGGACCTTGTGCGCCAGTGGGATGAGGTGGCTGTATGGGGATTCAAGCCCGGCGAGGGCGTGGCGTCAGAGTCAAAGGGCAGCGTGACTTCATTGCCCAAAGACGAGCAGATTACCTATTTGCAGACCAACGCGGCCCTGGACGCATCGCAGGCAGGAAGTGCCGTATTGAACAAGGCAGGTGAGATGGTCGGCATGGTGTCATGGAATGCCGACCAGCCGGGCCGCGAAGGGTTTGTACTGACATCCAACGAGATACAAAGAGTACTGGACCAGGCCCGGGAAGCGGAGTCCGATCCGCTTGCCGTCGCTTCGATCGACTCTCCCTCGGTCTTCAGCGACCGCGCGGTGATATCTTGGCAGACCAACCGGCCGGCGACCGGCCAGGTTGAATTCGGATTAAGAGAGTCGTACGGCAATAAGACAGCGCTGGACGCGACCATGCTGAATACACATGCTATCATGCTGCAGGGATTGGTGCCCAAAACGGTCTATTACTTCCGGGTGCTTTCCGTCGATTGTTGCGGCAATGCCGTGGCTTCAAAGGGATATACGCTCACGACCACGGCAGCCGGCGCCCAGGCTGGCGAGTTTACGATCTCGAATGTTGACGTATACGATATCACCAGCACAGCTGCGTCGGTGAGATGGATTACCAGCAAACCTGCTACGGGTACCGTTAACTACACGGCGGATAAAGAGACCGAATCCGACAGCGAAACCGATAACAGCTTTGTGTACGAACATAAATTCAGGTTGAACGGCCTTTACCCGCAGACGCGCTACAACGTTACTGTAAAGTCCGAAACTGATTTCGACGAGACTGCGCAACAGGCGCTGAATCCTTTCACGACACCGCCGACCTCGCCCGTTTGCTGCAAGATGAATTGCAGGATACTGGATTTCTCCTTTAAAACACTTCAGGGAGATGATTTCACCAACAGCGATATAGCGGGCAAGAAGGTATTTATCATATTCACCAAGACCAGCTGCCCGACCTGCATGAAGCAGGCGCTTTTCCTCAACGACGTCTACCGCAACTGGCCGAAAGGTAGCGACATGCTGATGTTTATGGTGGCAAGCAGCGAAAAGCAAGCCGATGTCGAGGAATGGATAAAGAAATACGGGCTGGTCATGCCCGTTTATATAGACCCGACGGCAAAGCTGGTCAGCGGATGCCAGTTCAGGACCATTCCCACAGCGCTCTTTCTGGATACAGGGTCGGTCATCAGGGATTACAAGAGCGGCGGATTCGGAAGTCAAAAAGAAATGGAAACGGTTATAAAGAATTTCTACGAGCAAGAGCGATAGCCGTTCGGAAGACGGATAGAAAAAGGCCGGCGTCCCCTTGGGGACGCCGGCCTTTTAATTTAACGGTTAAGACCTGAACACGAAGCTGAGTGCGCCTGCAAGATCGATGGTGTCACCGTCTTTAAGCGCATGCCTGCCTGTGCCTTTGATAGAGGAACCATTCAGCCTGGTGCCGTTGGTGCTGCCCTGGTCCTCGATGTAGTACTGGCCGTTTTCATAGGAGACTGAGACATGTTGTCTGGATATAAGGTCCGCCTTGTCAGGAGCAACCATATGCTGGAAGTCCCTGCGTCCCAGCGGCGCGCCATCGCCTGCCAGCGAAAGCTCGCCTCCGTTGGAGGCAACGAATTTGGCCGGCGGACCAACAGATACCGGCGAAGTTTTGGGAGAGCCTGTTGCCGGTAACGTGGCCACGGGTGATGTGACAGCCGGCATCGTACCGGAACGCGCGCCGCTGTAGTGAACGGCCTGTGCAACCGGTTTCCTCAGCAGGAGGATGACTATTATTATGGCGGCCGCGGCCAGCAGTGCAACAAGCAGGATATAAGGCAGCCACCAGGACAGCGTCCCGTTACTGCTGCCGGCGGTGCTGACCTGATCGGTAGTGATGGAGGCTGATTCGGTTGTGCCGCTATAGGTGCCTCCGGTGTAATAAGTGCTGCCGACATAGGGCGCTACCGTTACCGTGGTGCTGGCCACTACCGTTACCGTGGTGCTGGCCACTACCGAGCCTGCGCTGTTGGACGCGGTAAGTGTATAAGTTGTTGTGTAGGCGGGAGTGACAATGTACACTCCCGTATTGGGCACCGAGCCAACCGACGGCGATATGCTGACATTAGCCGTATTGTTGACCGTCCACGACAGCGTGGACGATTGCCCCGGCTGGATATAGCTGGGATTGGCCGTGAACGAGCTGATCACGGGCGCATAGACGGGAGAAGGTGTGGACGGCACCACCACGATGGGAGTGTAAGTTGATATCCAGGACCTATAGTAATACGGATAGGAAGGATAATAAGGGTACGGATATGGATATGGACGAGGAAGTGGAGGCGCCGGCGGCCTTGGAGGTGGTGGCCCCGGAGGCGGCGGCCATGGAGGAGGCGGGCCTGGTGGTGGAGGTAGTGGCGGCGCAGGTAGTGGCGGTGGTGGCAGTGGCGGTGGTGGTAGTGGCGGTGGCGGTAGCGGGAGGGCAGCCGGTCCCGGTACCGATATAGCCGGATGAACCTGGACCGTGAGAGTTGGGACAGTTCCCCCGGAAGTGATTGTCGCCGGCGGCTCAGAACCGACCGGAGATGTTACGGACGATGCCGGTGGCAAAGGGGGCGGCGGCAGAGTACTATCCACGGAGGGTTCCGTCGGCGTCGTGGCCTCGGCTATGAGCATAGACGGCAAGGATAACTCCGCCGGCGCTATGCCTGTAGCAGAAGCGACTGTAGTGTCGATAATCGGAGCGGTAGTTTCAGTATTAGACGCGACCGTGGTCTCGACTACCGGAGGGGTCGGCTCAGGCGTGGACGCGACTGTGGTCTCGACTACCGGAGGGGTCGGCTCAGGCGTGGACGCGACCGTGATCTCGACTACCGGAGCGGTCGGCTCAGGCGTGGACGCGACCGTGATCTCGACTACCGGAGCGGTCGGCTCTGAAGTGGAAGCGACGGTTGCCTCCTCCACAACAGCCGGTATTGTTGTCTCCGTGGCTACGGAAGTTTCCAATGACGCTGGCGCGTCGTCCGCAGAGGCGGGTGCCAGCGGCAGCATTATGGCAGAGCAGATTAACAGCACTGCCGCCAGCAACTGCACAGTTTTTTGAGCAATCATTTTAACCTCCTCTTTGATTACTATGATTACTATATTTTGAAGGTGATACTCAATTTATCGGCCAGCTCAATGACGTCGCCGTCCACAAGGGCCTGTTTGCCGCTGTCGCGAATATCAGAACCGTTGAGCCTGGTGCCGTTGGTGCTGCCGGAATCCTCGATGTAGTATTTTCCATCCTCATACCAAACGTTGATGTGCTGTCTGGAGATGAAAGATGCACGATCCGACGGCAGCAGTTTTTCAAAGTCCTGACGGCCCAGCGTCCTGGTATTGCCGGCAAGCAGCATCTCCCCGCCATCGGGCATGATAAGCTTGGCCGGAGGAGCGTCTGTGATGGAAGTCGACGCCCCAGACGTGCCCGCTGTCGATGTAGCGGCGCCGGATGTAGCGGTACCTGTGCTGGCAGCCGTTGTATGCTGTGACTTCGGAGAACGGGGTTTTTTCACCATCATAACGACTATTATTATGGCGGCTATAGCCAGCAGCGCCAGGAGGCCGTAAAGAAGGTAGAAGGGTTGCTCGACGGTGACGGTAACGGCTGCCGTCTGCGTCGTGCCGTCGATATAAGTGGCGGTGAGGTTATACGTGGTCGTTTGATTGGGCGCTACCATCGTTGTGCCCGCGGCATCGAAATTACCCAGTCCGTCGATGTACACCTGTAAGGCGGCGGGAGCGTTCCATGAAAGCGTAGTGGACCGCCCGGACTGTATGGTGGGTTGCTGCACACTCAACGTTGGCGATACCCTCGGTATAACGTTAATGGTGGCGGAAGACGTCACTGTGCTTCCCGAGTTGCCCGTAGCCGACAGCGTATAGGTGGTGGTCACGCCGGGTGTGACAGTTGTTGATCCGGATGTCCCCACCGTTCCTATCCCGGGTGATATGGTAACGCTGCTGGCGTTACTCGTGGTCCAGGTCAGCGTGACGGTTTGTCCGACATCTACCGACGATGCATTTGCGCTGAAGGAATTGATCACCGGCTGATAGATCGGCCTGGGTGACGGCCCGCTGTAAGGCGAAATGCTTCCCCGAGTGTAATTGAAGCTCAGAGTGCGCTCCGACCAGGAGAAGCCGGAGTTGTACCACATCTTCCAGACGTAGAGCCCGTCGGGATCCCAGGACTCGGCACTGAACGGCCCGATTCGCCATACGCCCGCGTAAGGCCTGTACCATCTGTAACACAGCCAGTGTCCGTATGGTGTGGTCCCCGACGGATAGTATTCCCACAGGTAGAAGTATCCCGGGCCGTTAAACGAAACAAGCAGGTAGCACAGGTCGTTACGATAAAGGTTGTAAAGCGTTTGGCCGTAGCTGGTAACAAGGTAAGCGTTCACGATGGACCCCGCTGCTCCTGCCGGAGGCGACGGAGGGACCGTCATCTGAAGACCGGGCCACGTCTGGTTGTACGTGTCAACACCGACCGGCGGCTCAACCATTTCCCCGCCCTCGTCCGGCGGTTGCCAGCTTTCATCGGGATTAATTGGCGGCGATGGCTGTGCCTGAGCCGGTGAAAAGACTGCAGCCGCGGCTGATAAAACCATGCACACGATCAGCAACGGGGTAACTATCTTTTTCATATGTATAAAGCACCTCCCGGGTGGTCACTGTATCTTTATTAAGTATAAGCGCACATTACACACTCTGCTTGACCCTCGCCTGACAGGTTTCTGACAAACACCTGATAAAAAGATAGATGCCTGTATTGGGCCGGGTACCGGGCATGGTCCTCGTGAAGGAGTGAAGCGGCTAATGGTTGGATCGATACTTCAGGCTGGTCTTGCCGGCAATCTCGATTACGTCCCCGTCGTTTAATTCCACCGGGCCTGAGTCACGAATACTGGCAGCATTGACGGCAGTGCCGTTGGCACTGCCCATGTCTTCAATGAAAGCCTTCTCGTCTGTGAAGTTGATCTTGAAGTGCTGTTTTGATATCATCCCCAGTTCATCCAGTCCCAGCGACCTGGCGATCCGGGCACGTCCGATTATCTCGCTTTCTTCGCCCAGCCGAATATTTAATCCGTTGGGTAATTCCAGGATGGCCCTGGCTGTGCCGTGCAGCTGAGCCTTTGGTGTAATACCCGGCTGCTCAAGCAATTCCACCAGCGGTTGCTGTGCGGTATGCTGGACATAATTCCGTTCGCGGATGCGGCGTCGCGCGTACAGTGCCAGTAGCACTATAATAACCAGGGCGGAAGGAGCAATCAGCAGGAAAAGGGGATTGGTTATGAATTTCAGCAAATTGTTGTCCGCTACGGCAGGTTGCTCGGGTGTTGAAGGAGTGGCCGGCTGAGCCGGCTCTTCCACGCCCTTGACGTAGTTCCAGTAGACAAGATGGCTTCTCTGCGCTTCACCGCTGTCCGCCGCCCACTGGCCGTTTCCGTAAAAGAAAAGCCTGTAGATATGCTGGCCCTCCAACTCGTCCTCGCCCGGCCGGAACGGCCCGAGCCTCCATCGGCCCTGCTCTTTCAATTGCCATTTGTAGGCAATCCATCTGCCCTGGTCCTCGCTGGCCGACGGGTAGTATTCATATATATACAACCAGCCCGGCATATTGATATCGACATCGAGGTACCATTGCTCGTCGCCAGTGAAGCTGGCGCCGCCTTCGGCGGATGTCCCGTGTATAGCCGCAACCAGACCGGGCGATGCGTCTGAAGGCAGTGCAGTAGTGCTGTGCAATATGAAATTAACGGGCGGTTTAATCTCATTATGCTGGGTATCATCCATGGGATCCGGTATGGTGAAGTTGTCGGTCGGCGCGCCCATGGCATATGCACATACATGTGTGAGGGCAACTGCGCCGAGGGAAGCGAGCAGAACGGCCAGCGTAAATATCAATGCCGGCACCGGCCGTCTCATTTGGATACCCCCACTTCTTTCACCTCGCATTCATTTGCAGACAGAAGCGCTGACCGCATGGCCGCAGCGCTGGCAAATCTGCTGCCCGGGGAAAACATAATAGCCTGAGCCAGGCACCGCGATGTCCTGGCCGAGATACCCGCCGAGATCATGTAGTCCGCCACCTTGCCGGCCTCGGTGTAGCTTCGCGGCCAGTTGGTGCGTATCAGCTCTGTGCACAGGTCGTTGGGCTGCCTGAGCGTGAGCAGGTAGATACAGGTCTGCGCCAGGCCGCACAGGTCGCAGCGCTGGTCGCTCTCGCCGCCTATGAATAATTCCGGTATATCAAAACCCTTATTGGCTATCTGGGTGAAGGGATCTGTCTTGACCGTATCCTTCTTCATACTCTCCAGGCTTTTGGCTGTGCCGAAGTCGATCAGTTTGATGCCGCCGTTTCCGCTGAGCATGATATTCTTGGGATTGACGTCCCTGTGCACAATACCTGCGGCGTGGATATAGGCCAGGGCGTCCAGCGCCTGGCCGGCCCAGGTCAGGAGCTTCTGCTCGCCGGCCGATGTCCTGGGGGAGGACGACATGATGGGTTCACCCGTTACGAGCTCCAGTACCAGGTGGAATTCTCCTTTGTAATAGAAATCATCCAGGTACGTGACTATATTGGGATGCTGCAGTCTTTTCAGGAAAGCGGCTTCCTGGCGCAGCTTGTCCAGATAAACATTGTCCATGGTGGTGCCCCTGCGGGGCGTTTTGATGATGCATTTCCTGCCGCTGGTGCGGTCTCTGGCCAGCCAGATGTTTGCCATGCCGCCCTGTTTGAAGGTCGGCGCTTTAAGTTCGTAGCGACTGTTGATCCGGTGCTTCCTTTCGGGCTGGGCTTGCTGCTGCTGTGGCCGCCGGGCTGAGGTGTTCGCCTTATGCCGCTGGATCGCCTGGATAATGGCCACCGTGACCGGCACGCTGGTGAATAATAAAGCGAAGACTATGACAAAGATGGTCGGATCGTCCATCAGGCTGTTTTTACCCCCGTCTTTGCCGACAGCATCGCCTGCCAGGAAGGTAGACCGCCGGGCCTGGCGATAATAACCGATATATTGTCGGGACCGCCGGCCAGGTTGGCCTGAGAGATCAGGTCCGCGCAAGCCTGCGCGGGACTCTGGGAGGCAAGCACCGTCTCCTCGATTCTGTCAGCAGAAAGCACCCCGCACAGGCCGTCCGAGCACAGCAGTATGTTATCCCCGGCATAAAGCTTGATTTGTATCAGGTCCGGCGCACTGTCGGCGCTGTACCCCAGCACGCGTGTTATCTCATTGCGGCGCGGATGTGTCAGCGCTTCCTCCGCCGATATGTGTCCGGTATCTACCATCTCCTGTACCACCGAATGGTCCGTTGTGACCTGAATAATCTCCCTGGTATTGAAAATATAACAGCGGGAATCCCCTATGTGGGCAACGTACATGTCCTGGCCCGTAATAAGGGCTGCGGTGAGAGTGGTACCCATTCCCTGCAGCGACCTTTCCGATGCAGCTTCGAGGACGGCGTCGTTAGCCTTATTGAAGGCGGAGGCCATCAGCGGCAATCCGGGCGCTACCTGCCGGGCCAACAAGCTGGAGATACATTCGGCCTGGAATATCCTGATAGCCAGGTCGCTGGCTATCTCTCCGGCATCATGTCCGCCCATGCCGTCCGCCACTGCAAACAGGCCGGCCGATACCGTACCTGCATGAGTACGCAGATCAAAGGTGCTGCTGAAAACACTGTCTTCGTTGAGTTTTCGCACCAGGCCGGTGTCCCAGCCGTAACCGGTCTCCAATCAAATCTCCTTCATTTGCATATTAATTCAACCTGAAGATGAGCGTGGCTCCCGGCTGTCTGGCCAGCTCTATGCTGTCGCCATCCCTGAGGGCCTGTCTGCCTTTATGATGTATATCGATATTATTTACCCGTGTGTGATTGGTGCTGCCGGTGCCGTCGCGCCCGTGGTCCTGGACAAAATAAGTGCCGTTATCACGCGTTACCAGCAGGTGCTGTCTGGAGACGCTCATCAGCGCATCCTGCGGGAGTTTGCCCTCGAAGTTACTGCGCTGGATGAACTGTGGATTGTCTGTGAGAATGATCTCCTCGCCTCCCGGCATGATCATCCTGGCTACGGCCCCCTGCGCTGCAGCTTCAGCAGCTTCTTCCATGACAGCGCTGTTGCTTGTACATTCCTGTTCCCCTGCCAGGTACTCTCCGCAACTATAGCAGAAGAAGCTGCCGACTCCGTTCAAGCCCTGGCAGGCCGGGCAGATGACGCTGACATCGATTATCTCTTCCATTACGATCACATAATTCTAGGCTGTTAAAAAAATGACTGCTTGACAGCTTTCTGACGAATACCTAATATAAATCTGACATATTAATTCTTTATGAAGGTTGCCCTTGATATATTATACTGCAAGAGGAAATACAGCCTGCATATAGCAGGAGGCCTGTTGTGGCTTTCATTATAGTCAAGAAAGGCGACCCCGAAGATATCGGCAAGATTTTTACCCTCAGGCAGGCTGCCACGGTCGTCGGCCGGCGTACTCCCCAGTATAAACCGGATATCGAATTAAATGACGAGGCGGTATCCAGGCGGCATGTCGAGATACTCGAAAAAGAAGGCCGTTATCAGATAAGAGACCTGGGCAGCACGAATGGAACTATGCTCAATGACGACAGAATACTGGCGGGCAGGTTGTATGGCCTGAAACACAATTGCAAGATCGGGCTGGGTATGGCAGCGGGGCCGGCGCACTCGCTGTTGATATTCAAAGAGACGGAGAGCACCAATCTACTGGGGGGAAAGGGGGCGGGCGCGGTCCAAAGGGCCGTAGCGACGGATGTCAGCTGGCTTAAAATCGATGAGGCCAAGAAAGAGGTGCACGTGGACGGCGAACCTGTGAAACTCTCGCGAAAGGAGTACGAGCTGCTGAGTTACCTTCATGAAAACGCCGGTATGGTCTGCCTGCGCGACGAGATCATCAAAGCCGTATGGTTCGATAGTCTGGACCCGGCCGCCATATCGGATGCAACCCTTGATCAGCTCGTGCACCGCCTGCGGGAGAAGATAGAGCCTGATACCTCCAATCCCTCGCGCATCATCAGCCGCAAGGCCTTCGGATACATGCTGGTTTAAACTAGTATTTAAACGGCCGGTCCTTCCACCAGGGATAGAACGCAGGCATATCCTTGCTTGGCTTCATGGGGAAGGCGGGCGTCCTTTTCTCGAGGAACGACATGATGCCTTCTTTGGCATCCGGCACGCCGAAGATCCAGTTGAGGGCCTTCGACTCTACCTGGTGGGCTTCCATGGGATGGTCTGCGCCCAGCATCTTCCACATAAGCTGGCGGCAGAACGCCACTGAAATGGGGGATGAGCTATTAGCGATGCCGGCGGCGATCTCACGGGCCCGGGGCAGCAGAGCCTCGGGCTCCAGCAGTTCGCTCACCAGTCCCTTCTCGAAGGCCTCCTTGGCGCTGAACACCCTGCCGCTGTAAACCCACTCGGTCGCAACGCCCATATTTACCAGCCGCGTTAAAAACCAGCTGGCGCAGCCATCGAAGACGATGCCGCGCCGGCAGAACACCAGGCCCATTTTAGCGTTGGTCGAGGCGATACGGATATCCATGGGGAACGTCATGGTTATACCGAATCCCACCGCCGGCCCGTTGATGGCTGCTATAAGAGGCTTTTTCAGGTCGTATATGCGCAGCACGACGATGCCGCCCTCATCCCGGTGCGGCTGGTCGTCTTCCCTGCCCATAAACCGTTCCATGAAGTACGAACCCTGGGCTTCTTCGCCGCCTCCCAGGGCAGCTCCCGCGCTGAACGCCCTGCCGGCGCCGGTGACTATCACGACACGCACGTTGTCATCGTTATCGGCTCTCTCGAACGCATCGAGCAGCTCTCTGCAGGTAGACGCTGTGATCGAGTTCATCTTGTCAGGGTTGTTGAGCGTCAGTGTGAGAATGCCCTCCGATACCTCGTATTTAAGCTCCTTGTACTCCATGGGTTCCTCCTTTATCCAGAATTTGAACGGCCTTTTGTCTCAGGCCCGGATGAAGACGAATTAAAACCTATACCTGTATGGAGATGCCGTGGTCCCTGAGATCGGTAAGTATCTCAAAGGCCGCACGATGTTTGGTATAAAGCAGTTCAGATACGCCCTTATTGTGCCCCTGTTTATAAGTGATAATGAGCTCGCACGATGCCAGTTTGCTGTTGAGGCAGTGCTTGCTCCCGCCCGGCGGATTGTAGTAATTAAGGCCGGCGAACAGCTCTTTAGGGGCGTGCATGCGGCCCTTGATATCGACATCGTCGTCTGATGAGGCGAAATGCCAGTCGAAATAGGTGAACCTGCCCTCCGCTCTGATCGTCTGCATTACGTTGTTGAGCTTGTATTCCCGGCCTTTATGCCTGAGCGTGATGAGCGTCATGCGGGGTGTCCAGACAGGCCCTATCTTAACCCGGGCTGTGGCGACCTCAAGGAAGCTCTCCGGGCTGTTATCGAATCCGGCGACCTGCCCCCAGGCGTAAAGGTCGGTGTGCTTCGAGCCCCAGTTGTGGTTCTGGCTGCCGATCCAGTTCTCGATTTTAATCTGGTTGCCGTCGACTTCCAGTGTGCCGTTGAAGCGGGCCATGGGCAGCGGGACGCAGAGCTTGGCCTTGGGAAAACCGCCCGAGTACATATTCATTGGCAGAGGGAAGATGGGCTGGCTGTCCCCACTGTATTTTAGATCCCAGGTGATCGTATGGTTGTGTGAAGTGGCGCTGCCCTTGAGCCCGTCTTTGTGCAGGAAGGCGTCACCGATCCTGACGTCGAGGTCTGAACGGCTGAACGAGCACTGGCCGATAGGCAGCTCTTTTTTTACAGCCGTGGTGGATGAGGTCTCGCCGTTAAAGTAGACCGCCCAGAGCTCGCCGATAGCCGTTTCGGGATGTCCGTGGGGATTGAATATGGTGTACCTTATCCAGAAAGCCAGGGGTCGCTCAGGATGATTGGCGCGCAGGAAATAGCTCTCGTAGTGTCCTGCCCGTTGTCCCGGCTGGTAAATAGCGCAATTGGCGGCGCCCAACCAGTCTTTCTCTGTTATCTTCATCATTAACCTCCCGGAGCCTCATAATCATAACGTAAAACAGGTTAAAACTAAATACCGCCCTCGATACAATATTCCCGCAGTGTGTTAAGTGCCGTGAAGAACTCCTTCATCATGGTACCCACGGGGTACATGCCGCGCCTGGTGACTGAGATTATTCCGTTTTTCTCCTGGATAACGCCAGCTGTTTTAAAGAATAGCAATTCCGCCCACAGCCTGTAGTGGATATCCGAATCGAAACGCTGTCTGAACTGCTGTGCGTTCAGTCTCATGCCGAAGAACCTGGTCAGCATGTAGTAACGGTATTGCTCTGTGGCGGAGAGATGACGTGTGCGGACAATGGGCAATCTATCTTCCGCGATCAGCTTATGATAGCCGTCCAGCGAGAAAGAATTAACCAGGAAATCGCCTCTCAGGAAGCTGACGGACCCTGCGCCGACGCCGATATAGTCGTCGTAATCGATAATATATTCGTCGATCATCAGGTCGCCGCGCGAGAAGCACCAGGCCGTAGATGCTTTGTATCCACCGTCCAGCAGCTCCTGCAGGATTATCTCGTAATACTGCTGTTCACGTTTGGTATCCACCCTGCGGAACTTTTTGGTCAGCGCATCCAGTTTATGGGGAGAAGGCATGAGAGGATAAAATGTGGCCTGGTCGGCGCCGAGGTCTTTGAAGATTTTGATATCGGAGCGGAACTGCTCCGTCGTCTGTGTGGGGAAGTTGAACATGAGGTCCACGTTGACTGTATCGAATTTGCCCTGCGCCAGTTTAATCTTCTGGATGGAGTCCTCGCCCTTGAAAAGCGTCCTGCCCATGGCCTTGAGCAGTGAGTCGTCGAAGCTCTGAACGCCAATGGAGAGGCGGTTGACTCCGATCTGTTTCAGCTGATCAACAGTCTCCGGCGTCAGTTCGCGCGGTGTGGTCTCTAGTGAGATGCGCTTGATCTCGAATTTCAATCTGAGGAAATCGACGAAGGCGGAAAGCTCGTCCATGAGGACGGTGGGCGTTCCGCCCCCGAAATAGAAGTCGTTGAATTTGAAACCCAGCGCGGCGTACATATCGACTTCCCGGCGCAGGTCCGTGAAGTAAGCGCGGGCCTGATCCTCTTTGAACAGGTAACGATTAAAGCAGCAGAAGGGGCACAGCGTTTTGCAGAAGGGGATATGTATATAGAGCGAGACATCGCCTCCGCGCTGACGTCCTGCAAGGGCAATATGAGTGGTATCGATGTCACCTGTGAACCTGAGGAAGCTTTTACCGGATCGGCGGACAACGGCGCCGACAAACCAGGGGATCATGGGGCAAATTATACCTTATAACAGTCTCCCCTGCCTTCTCCGTCCCGGTAAGCTCTTTACTGCAGCGCCCTGGACCTCAGGTCGGGGCAGGTAGTCCAGTCGGTTATCGGCAGCAGCCGTCCGCGCTCAATTTTGAAGATCATGGTCTGGTCCGGCGCAGGCATATTGGCCGAAAATGAATAGACAGTCATGCCCAGGGGTTTGAAGTCCTTTAATTTGAGGAACTCATCCCGCAATGTAATGCCGTTGAGCTTCTCCCAGCCCTGCTCTTTGACTACCTGGTTCATGCAGTGACCTATGGTGTACATGACCGGCCACACATCAAGATAGCCGATTGTCCGCTCTGAAGGCTTTCTGCCGTTTTTATCGAAGGCCGTGAGGGCTTTGACTATGCCATCGACCTCAGACATGGACCAGGAAGCTATACTGCGCGGGCCGACCATTCCCTCAACCAGCGGTCCACCCAGGATTACGGATGACTCGTCAATGCCCCAGGGACCGGTGGCACGATGAACCTTGCCCGGCGTCGTGCTGTAGAGATCATGGTTGAGCATATCCAGGGATGCAGCGGCCGAGCTGATTATGATGGGGCCCTGCCCCAGGGTATTATCGTAGACCCAGTTGGCGCCCGCATCCCTGATTTTCTGCATGTGCTGCGTGACATCCTTCTCATCCGGCTTAAATACGTCTTCATAGACAAGCTCAACGCCCCTGGCAGCAATGAACTGTCTCACTTCATCGCTGATAATGGCCTTGCCGTAAGGGCTATCCCAGGTGAGGATGGCCAGTTTTACCTTCTGCCCGGTTTTGGGCGCCCAGTCATCGCTCAGCCAGCCGACAAATGCGCCCAGGGAATCGGCGTAGGTTGGTATCGTGGCTAACTCGTAGCCTACCGGGTAAATTCCCGGTGTTCCGCTGGTAAAACATAGTATGCCATCATCCATGAAGTTCCTTTGCAATCTCACTGACTCTTCCGTGCCATAAAGCACCATCACTATGGGATACGGTTTTGACTGTTTAAAGGTTTCATAGGCAGTCAATGCCGCATTCAGCTTGCCTCCCGTATCGATATATTTGTACGTGATGGGGACACCGTCCACCCCGTGCATCTCCTGGTTATACCAGGCGGCAAAATCCTCGAAGCCGCTGAGCTTGGGGGTTGTCACTGGCGCATAGAGCTGGCTGAGGTCTCCGAAATGATAGATCACGACCTTTTCCGGCTTACCTGTCAGCTGCCCGGACAAATTGCCGCAGGCTGGTAAAGCAAGGGGGAGAAGGATGAGCAGCGCCAGGAACGCTGCGATGATGCCGCTGATTTTCCTTGTCCTCATGATAAACCACCTCCACTTGATATCGTGCTATGGCAGGTGACTTAATTGTAGCATAGACTGATCAGCCTGCACCCTCTCACTTGGATAAAGGAGATTGCTTCGCTACTTAGCCTCCAACAGTCCCATGGCGCGGTCCACCTCACGTGCGCGGTAGTAATCGGCGTTGAAGTATTTGGATGACCACAGGTAACCAAAGGAGCTGAGGAAGCCTATCCCGGAGATGACCAGGAACGACGCCTGGATATTGACGGCGTCGGAAACAGCGCCCATTAGTATAGGGCCCCACATGCCGCCCAGGATGTAGCCGGTGAGCATATATAGCCCCATGGCCGTGGAGCGCTGGTAGGCGGGCACTATTTCCTGCACCGCGTTGAGCTGGGCTGCAACAAAGGCGGTGGTGAAGAATACACCGATGGCGAATACAGGCAAAGATGCGAAGAAGGTACCCGCTGCCATGAGGATGCTTGCCAGCAACATGACTACGACGATGACCAGCACTTTGTTGCGGGGATTGTGCTGGGATACTTTGTCCGTCAACCAACCTCCCAATGGCATGGCGATGATGGCTGTAAGAGCCAGGCCGGCAGAGACCGAGCTGGCCAATACCATGTCCATGCCCATGTAACGGTTCAGCAGCACCGGCACCCAGGGGATGTAGCCCAGCGCGTAGCACATCTCGAGCGCGATGGTGAGATATAGGATGGGCAGTGTCTTGATCTTTACAAATTGCCTGAGTGTGGTCCATAGCGCAGTACTGCGGTGGATGTCCCCCGCTTTTTGGAACGCCGATTTGTCTATCTTATAGTCGGGCATGAACCAGGCCAGGATGCCGAAGATGATGCCCGGCGCGGCCACGGCCGCGAAAGCCGCCTGCCAGCCGAAGCTCTTGGTGACGAATCCGCCGATCAGGAAGCCGACGGCCGAGCCAAAAGGAATGGCCACTACCCAGATGCCGGTAACCAGCGCACGCCGGGTTTTCTTGATCATGCCGGCGATAAGAGCCATCCCACCCGAGACGAAACTGGCCTCTCCCACTCCCACCACTGTACGTGTGGCCAGCAACTGCCCGAAATTAGCGCAGAAACCTGAAAACAGGCTGGCCACGCTCCAGATAATGGCCATCAGCGAGATCATCTTGGATCGGCTCCAGCGGTCGATAAGGTATGACAGCGGCAGCGCGAAGACCGCCACGCCAATGAGCACTACCGACATCAGCCAGCCCACCTCGGTGTCGCTCAGCCCCAGGTCGGCTTTCAAGGCCGGGGTCATGGGGCCGATCACCGACCGCAGCGCGTAGTCCATCATATAGAGGACGAAAAGAACCACTATCGTGTACCACACCTGCCACGGCTTAACTTTGATCAGGACATCGCTATTTTCCGTTTGCCCTTTTTTCATCACAACCTCCAGAATATTTTATAGTCGGCCTGGATTATTTCATCTTTATATAATGGCGATCAGACGCCCTATTTTTTCACGACCGTGGCCGAGCAATTTCCCTGTTTGCCGGCATTGACCGAGAAGCCAACTTTTACGCCCTCGACCTGCCTCGCTCCGGAAGCGCCCCTCATCTGCCATGTAAGCTCGCATACCTGTGCCATGGCCTGGGCTGGGATAGCTTCGCCGAAGGAGGCACAGCCGCCGCTGGTATTGACCGGCATCCTGCCCCCCATCCCCGTAACGCCTTCCCTCAGCAGCTTCTCTGCCTCTCCGCGTTTGCAAAGGCCGATCTCCTCATACCAGCCCAGTTCGAAGGCGGAGCTGAGATCGTATACCTCCGCCAGGTCCAGGTCTTCGGGTCCAATGCCTGCTTCTTCGTACGCATTGTAGGCCGCCCGGACGCCCATGCCGTTGGCGAACTCGAGATCACCCGAATCACTGGCTATATCCAGACCATAGCCTCCGCTCCTGGGATCGGGGTATTTGGGAGTAGCTATTCCCACACTCGCCAGCCTCACAGGCTTGCGGGTGTGTTTTTTAGCTGCCTTCATGCTGCTGAGCACGATTGCGGCTGCGCCGTCGCTCGTTGCGCACAGCTCATACAAGCGCAGGGGATAAGTTACCATGGGGGACTTGAGCACATCTTCGACGGTAAAAGGTTTCTTGAAGCGCGCAAGAGGATTAAGCGCTCCGAATTTGCTGTTTTTAACCTTCACCAGGGCAAGGTCGTTTTCGGTCATCCCATAGTGATGCATTCTATATGTAGCCATGAAAGCAAAACCCGTAGGATTTGTCAACCCCAGTATCCTGAAACGCTGTGAATCCAGGTCGTTAGGGTCGTCTTCCCGTCCAACAGTAGTGACACCGAAAAAACCGGAGGGTGAAATGCTGGCCGCTACAACCAGTACATAATCGCAAAAGCCGGAGTTGATGTAGGCCTGCGCTGTCTTCAACGCATATCCTCCAGTGGCGCAGGCGTTGTATACATTGACCACGGGTATGCCGTTGTTGCCTATTTTCTGTGATAATCTGCAACCGGCTAACAGGCCATCGACCCCGCTCCAGGGATCCGAGCCAGCCACCACAAACTGGATGTCTTTCCACTCCAAGCCGGCGTCTTTCAGCGCTTTTTGAGCCACTTCGAGATTCAGTTCGGGAACGCTCTTATCCTTTATTTTTCCCCAGGGATGCATTGCTACTCCCAGAATAGCTACTTCATTCATTTTTACACCTCATAATTTAATGCTGATATTTGTGTTGCCCTCTATCTGTGAGCAGGCTTGAACTTCCATGCCATAACGTCGTTGCCCTGGCTGTCCTCATACAGCTTCTCAATCACGACGTTCATATCCATGCCGACCTCCAGATTTTTCTCGTCATAGCCGGAGGAAATCTGACCGGTGATGCTGATACCTTCAGGCAGACTTACCATTCCAACCCCAAAGGGAACGAAAGGATCGGGGGCGTGATACGGCGGGGGCGGTGAAAAATAGTTGATGGAATAGGCTTCTAACTTGCCTTTATTGCCGAGCATCACGGATTCCATAGCTCCATCTTTTTTACAGTTAGGATTCCGGCATACCTGTGCCGGCGGAAAGAAATAGCCCTTGCACAAAGAACATTTGCTGGCTATGATATGCGGCTCCTGGGGCGGCATGGTGAACCAGCCCTGGATGGCGGGAACCTGCTTTTTTTGCGCGTTTTGATCGCTCACGGATGACCTCCTTAATTCATATATAATCTTTGTTTCTTACGTAAGCTTCTTGGTATCGAAAGGAGTCTTTGCCCCATCGGGCAAGTAGTCGTAGAACCCCTTGCCTGCCTTTTTGCCGAAGCGCCCGGCCTGCACTATCGTATCGATCAGTGTTATTTTTCGGCCAGTAGGTGTTCGTGCTTGACCTTATCCATGTCTGCAATATAGGGCCGGGAAGCCATGAAATAGCACAGGCCGCCCAGAACGCCGCCCAGGGAGGCGATTATCAGCGCAGTGCCCAGCGCCTGCGCATCCTGCCCCAGGGCATTGGAAATAGCGCCGACCAGGTAAGGGCTCCAGCCGCCGCCGAATACGTACATGAAAAAGATCATGGCGCCCCATACAAGCCCTTTCTGTGCTACGGGGGCGACATCCTGGGCCATGGCCATGATGCAGGGGATCGCCATCACGTTTAAGATACCGTAGGTTACGATGAGGACCATGCCAAGCGGCCCCTTTAACTGCAAAAACAGGGCTGCCGCAAGGAAAAAGGCGCTGAGTATAATGGTGATGGCCGGCACATAGAGCCTGCCCCTGGGATTTTTCCTGAACCACAGATCGGCCAGGAATCCGCCCAGCGGCGAGCCGAGGATGGCAGCCAGGACGATGGGAACAAGTATGCTGTTGGCGGCCTGAACATCCACCCCCCAGGCGCGTCCGATAAACGCCGGGGACCAGAAAAGAAACGACATCGACATAATATTGGCCAGGCCGTAGCCGACGAAGGTCCAGACCAGCGTGGGGATTTTAAAGAGACCGACTATTGAGTGACCGAAATCCACCTTCATGCCGGGCGCCTGGTCTGCCTCTACGGTCTTGTAATCCTTCATAAAGAATGCCATCAGACCCAGGACGATGCCAGGTATGGCGAAGATGAAGAACGGCGCCTGCCATCCGTATTGCTTGGCTATAATACCCCCGGCGAGTGAGCCCAGCGCTACCCCCAGCGGTACCGCTGCGCCAAATACGCCCATGGCTATGCCGCGCGCCTTTTTCGAGTATGCCGCGCCGATCATAGCTGAGCCGCCAGGCACAAATCCAGCTTCGCCCACACCGACAAGGCTGCGGGGGACCAGGAAGCTCCAGAAGTTCCAGGCAAATCCATTGGCGGCCGTGAACATGCTCCAGAGCAGCGCCATGATGCCGACAGCCTTGCGCCTGCTCCAGCGGTCTATCAGATAGGAAATGGGAAAAGAGAAGACAGCGATGCTCAGGAGGAATACCGTCCCGAGAATGCCCATTTCGCTGTCATTCAGTCCCAGCGCAGCCTTCATAGGCTCTACAACCGCCGCCACGACCTGCCGGTCCATGAAGTTAACCATCAGGAGGAGAGTACAGGTGATCAGTATATATAGTTTTCCTCCGGCTCCGGCCTTATACTCTTTTGGCACGCCTGTATCTGTCGACACTCACCACCTCCTTTTCAATGGGCTGTTATCGTATCGTTCTGCCGATTCTTCTTCTTTTACCAGTCCAGGCCTTTGGATCTGCGGACCTTCCTGTAATGGTCCATGGTCTGCTCGAAAGCCTCGGCCCTGGCCAGCGTATCCTGGGGATTGAAAACCCGCTTGTCGATGATGTCGCCCTCGACCCAAAGCGTGGGAACGTCCAGTTTCTTAAGCAGAAAATCCTGTATCGGCCTCAGGTTGGAGCTGGCCGCGCGGCAGGAGATCAGTGGGTGCAGGAAGAAGCCGTCGGCGCGGTACCCCCGGGCATAGTTGAGATAGCATGCGATGATGGGATTATTAATGGCGTCCTTTCTGGCGTGCCGGTGGATATTGAATACGAAGTTACGAGAGAGGCGCGCCAGCTTCTCTACAGGATCGCTGATCCTGCTCAGGTCCGGCGGTTTGGGAGCGTGATAGCCGTAGCCTTCGAATACGAAATTCCAGCCCTTCTCGGCCAGGCTGTCGAAGAACTTGAGGCTGTGCCATGGGGGCAGCTCGGCGAAGATCAGCCGGTACCTTTCGGGATAGTTAATGGCTGCTTCTTTATTTTTAATCCTCTCCTGCACCTCGGCCAACATGTCCTGGTACAGCTTGAGCGCTACCTTCATATCACCGGCGAAGAAAAGCGACGGCGGCATGCTGCTCCAGAAGTCCGTGCTATGCATGGGCCCGGGTATGGCCTTGCGGGCCTCGCTGATCTGCCAACCGGTTTCGTGGATCTGAATGGCCAGGTCCATCAACTCCTCGAACCTGTTCCAGTCCATCTTTTTCTTAAACAGCTTCTCCAAAAAGGAGATGTAGTCATTCAGCTCTTTAACGAGGAATTTAACCTGGTATCCTTCGAGGTCTTCCTCCGTGCCCTCGGCAGTTCCCATCACCGGCATTTCGAGGCACCACTCGGGCGCATCGAAATACCTGGCCAGCGCCTGGAACCACTTGAATCGGGCGTCGCAGAAAATTCCTGAGCCGAGCAACAGCGATGGCCTGGCCATGCCGCCCAGCGGCGCATCAGGAGGTATCATGCCGTTGTTCTCCTTCATCATGCGGTAGGAGTATCCGATGGTAGCCCTGCCGTATCCGCACATATGTGTGGGGAAGCCGTCAGAGTCGGAAGCATCGAGGAACTGCTCGGCCGTTCCCGAGGCTGCCAGCAGCGTGGAATAATTCTCGGGATACACGATATTAAGGTCCATGGCCTTGAGGGGGAGATCTCCTTCAAAGATGGTGAGCATGGACCACACGGTCGGCTTGCCCTCTTTGCTGGCCTGGAGCGTATTTACATAGTCCTGCTGCACCAAATTGCGCAGCGGGTACATGCTCTTGAGCCTGTTGATCGCCCTTTTTTGTCCGGTTTTAGCGACGGTTTCCGTTTCACTCATAGATCAGTCCTTACAGAGTTCAATTCTTCGGGTGGGGCAGCAACTGCAACTGCCCTTCAGACACGACAACCACAGAAGCGGAAAAAAAGTGAGTGTTTCAACGTCGGTTGCTATATTATTCTGTTGTCCCTGCCCTGCCAGTATTTCTCCTTGACCAGGCGGCGTAAAATCTTGCCCGTTGGAGTCATGGGCAACTCGGTTACGAAGTCCACCGAGCGCGGACGTTTGTAGCCGGCCAGCTTCCCCTTGGTGAACTCCATGATCTCTTCCGGCGTCGCGGTCATTCCGTCCTTGAGCAGGACCACTGCCTTGACCGACTCGCCCCAGAACTCGTCGGGCACACCGATAATCGCAGCTTCCCTGACGGAGGGATGCTGGTAGATGACGTTTTCCACCTCCGTGGGGTAGATGTTCTCGCCGCCTGAAATTATCATGTCGTTTTTCCTGTCGACCAGGTACAGGTAGTTTTCCTCGTCGACATATCCCATATCGCCCACAGCACACCATTCACCGCGGAAGGCGGCCTTGGTGGCCTGGGGGTTCTTTAAATACTCCTTAAAAATGTTGATGCCGCGGGTATATATCTCACCTATCTCGCCGGGCTTCATCTCGTTGCCGTCCGGGTCCAGGATCTTGATCTGCTTGCCGAAAACGGCCTGCCCCACCGATTTCAGCTTCCGGAGCTGGTCCTCGGGACGCAGGGCGGTCACCACACCCGTCTCGGTGGCGCCGTAGCCCTCGTAAAGCTTGCCGTTCTTAAAGAAGGACAGTATCTCCTGCTTGGTCTTGGCTGATATCGGCGCCGAAGAGGAGAGCAGTGTTGTCATACTCGAGACATCGTATTTATTGCGCACTTCCTCGGGCAGAGCCAGGATGATGTTGTACATGGTCGGCACCATGCTGGATATATTGACCTTGTATTTGTCGATTATCTGAAGTATCTCCTCGCCGTTGAATCCGCGCAGATGGTAGATATGGATGGTCATGCCGCTGAGGAACGAGGCCATGACATTGTTGATGGAGTTCGAGTGGAAGGTGGGCATCACGATAAGGTTGACCATATAAGAGGTAACGAACTCAAGGTTCATTACCACGGCAGTCTCCACGCCTGTTTTGTGCAGGGTGACTGCACCCTTGGGGAAACCGGTGGTGCCTGAGGTATAACCGATGCACAGAATATCCTCGGGGTCCATTTTGACGGCGGGCTCGTCCTGGGAGCCTTCCTTTACCAGGTCCTGGTAGAGTCCTCCGGCGTTGCGGAATTTTTTATTGCCCACCACCCAGTATTTATCCGCTGGTATCTGTTTGATATCCTTGGCCGCAATTTCCATGGTCGGGATGAATTCCTCCCCCATTATCATGGCGCAGGCATCGGAGTTCTCAACGACGTACTTGATCTCCGGCGCCTGGAAGCGCCAGTTCACCGGGACCATGATGATGCCTGATTTGGCACAGGCCATGATAAGCTCAACGAACTGATAGCAGTTCATCAGCAATATTGCCAGCCGGTCGCCTTTCTTCAATCCTCCGGCCAGCAGATTGTTGGCGATGCGATTGACCCTGCGATTGAATTCCACGTAAGTGAAAGAGGCATCGTCGCCGACAATGGCATTGCGCTTGGGGTATCTGTTGACGCTGTTTAATAAAAGATCACCTACAACCAGATTCATACTTTCTCAACCTCCTGAATTATTTGAATTAAATGACCGGAATCTGAATAAGAATTCGCAGCGCCGGCGTTATTGCCGCTTTTGGCTGTCAGTCGATTCATCAAAAGTGGAGATTGTTTTTATGGCGCTCTCCGTCCACTCCAGCAAAGCTTCATACTGCGCAAGTGTCCTGTCAACCACCAGGGTCCAGTAAAGCTTATCCAGCGGCGCTGCCGATCCCCACAGGTCAGATTCAATGGCAGGCTTGGCCATTGACTTATATTTCTCAACCGCGTTTTTCAATTTTTTATTATATTTCTTAATATTGTTAACCATGTCTTTTTTTGATGCGCGGCTTCCATACCATAGCTTCACTAAAAGCGTTTCACGCGGGACAACAAATTCGGTAGGTTCATTGAGCCATCTCGTCAGTTCCGCCCTGCCCTTGTCGGTGATGGAGAACACGTTTTTATACGGGAGTTTTGCCTGATCCACTCTCTCACATTCGATCAATCCATCTTCATTCAAAACGTTCAATTTACGGTAAATCTGGCTGAGCGAGGGCCTCAGCGGCTCGAAAAACATCTTGGAGAGATCGTAACCTGTTTTCGGCCCGTAGCTTAAAAATCCCAGCAGACCATACCTTAAAGACATGTCAGTAACCCTCGTTATAATTCATCACGGCCATATGCTTTCCTAAGAATATATATGCCATGGTCAATATTAACCGGGGCATAGAATAACATACGACAAAAAGGTTGTCAATTTCGTATGCTGGAGATACGTGAAGATCGAGAACGGTGTGATTGCGTGCGGTGTATCGGAAATTTACCGGCCGGGATGATCTCTTGCTATCAGCGCAGCGCCCAGGGCGGCGATGATGCGGGGATTTTCCGGGACAAGCACCTTCAGTTTCAGTTTTTCCTCGATGCTCTGCACCAGGCCGATATCGAGCGCGCCACCGCCTATGACGGCCACCTCCGGCCGGATGTTGACGCCGCGTGTCAGGGCGCTGACCTTATCGGCGATAGATCGGTGGATGCCGGCCACGATGTCCTCCGGTTTATCGCCCTGCGCGATTCGCGTGATGACCTCGGTCTCCAGGAACACCGTGCAGGATGTGGAGAAGCTGGACGGCTGCGTGGATTTTAAAGAAAGCGGACCCAGTTCCTCAATCTTCAACTGCAGTATACGCGCCACCAGTTGCAGCAGGCGGGCGCTGCCTGTGGCACAGATCTCGGAGATATTGAAGTTGATCACCTGGCCGTTCTCATCGATATCTATGAGCTGGCTGCCCTGTCCGCCGATGTCCACTATCGTGCGTGCGGAAGGGAAGACAAGGTTGACGCCGCGGGCGTTACATACAATTACTCCATGATAGCTGTCTGCCGCAGCGTTGCGTCCGCCGGTGCCCGTGGAGACGCTGGCTTTGATATGCTCCGGCTTTAGTACTGCCCTGTTCAGGGCATCTTCTTTGAGCGCGGCTGCCGTGGTAGCATAGTTATTGCCCGAAGGTATTACAGATGATGCGATAATTTCTCGGCTGTCATCTATGATGACGGCCTTGCCGCCGACAGATCCGATATCGACGCCCAGGTAATACGTGCTCATCTGGACTTCTCCCCGAAATCCACTCGGGCCTCGGTAAGCTTCTTTTCGTGATGCGCCTGGTATTCGCCGCGCTGAACCAGCTTGAAGGCCTCGTCGCGTGCCAGTATGGCAGCTCCCAACGAGCCGGTGATGAGAGGCTCCTCCGGAATGAGCACCGGCACGCCCAGCACCGTCTCCATGGCTTTAACCATGCCGGCGTTCTTGGCCACGCCGCCCGTGAAAACCACCGGTACCTCCACTTTGAGCTGGCGGGCAAGCTTGACCACGCGTGTGGCTATGGCTATGTAAACTCCGGCCAGTATATCAGGCAAGGGTTCCCCCGTAGAGAGACGTGAGATGATCTCCTGTTGTGCGAAGATGGTGCAGAGGCTGTTGATCTTGACCGGCGTATCGGTTTGAAGGGAGATGTTGCCCATCTCGTTGAGGTCCAGCCCCAGGGTCTCGGCAGCCACCTCCAGGAACCTGCCTGTGCCGGCGGCGCATTTATCGTTTGTTAAAAAGTCCACAAGGCGGCCATTTCTTATTTTAAGCACCTTGGCATCCTGTCCCCCTATGTCAATGGCCGTCTTTACATTGGGAAACAGCGCAGCCACGCCTTTAGCGTGGCAGGTCAGCTCGGTGATCTGCTTATCGGCGAAAGGCACGTTGACGCGGCCGTATCCGGTGGAGACGATATAGGCGATATCCGCAAGCGGCAGCCCGGCCTTGCGCAGGGTATCTTCCATGACTTTGTTGGCGCGCAGTCGGTGCTGGGCGCCGGTGGGGCCGACAACATAGGCCAGCATCTTGCCTTCGGCGTCCACAATTGTTGCCTTGGACATTGTGGAGCCGATATCGATGCCGGCGAAATAAAGGCGTGAGGTCAGATCATCGATGCCGGGCACGGTGCTACCTTATCCCAGCGTCTCCAGGAATGCCTCAACCCTGGTCTTGATGGGCGCCAGTGACCTTTCGCTGTAATCATGCTCGATATAGATGCTGGGAATGCCCAGCGTATCGAGATAATGCCGCAGGTTGGGCACCTCGTAGCCATGAGTATCGCAGTATTTGACGCTCTGGAGGATTGCGCCGTTGACTTTCCAATCGGTGATTGCTTTCTTGATATAGTTGAACCTGCTGTCCAGATCCCTGTCGTAGTTGCGCTCGAGCTCATGGTGCTTGGTATCACGGTAGGTCCGAGGGCACTTGAGATCGACCAGGTAGCGTTGCGCCAGGGCGTGCAGATTATAAGGGGCTTTGACGTCAGCCCAGAATGCCCTCGTGCCGACGCATGTGTCATCAACCACAACGTTGGCATCGGCGCTCTCTATGAGCTCGTAAAGCGATGTATTATCGAAAACAGGACCCCATACCAGCAGGCGTGCCTTCTTTTTAGGCGGCTTTATACTGCGCTCCTTGACCTCTTTGATGACGTCTTCCAGAAGGTCGTTGCCTTCGTCCACGGGCAGACTAAAAATAGCCACCAGCACTTCTATATTTTCCACGGATGTCAGCAGGGGCGGGTCTGACTTGCGCAGATCGTAGAGATCCCTGACCAGCTTGCGCTGTTTATTATGAAGCTCGCAGGCTTTCTTGAGCTTGTCGTCGGTCAGCTTCTCCCCGGCTAATTCTTCAAGGTGGCGTTTAAAGGAGTTTATCTGTCCCTCGAAGTAGTCGACGGCCGGGGCGTGGTCGGTATGTGGCACGTCTATCAGGTGGGAGAAGGGCGCATCTTTGACATAATCACGCCAGGAAATGACCAGGGTCATTCCGATATCGCAGGTATGCGCGCCTACGATGCCGTCCAGGAAGTTGAATTTGCCTTTGAGCCCCAGGTCGATAATGCTGCGCAGAAACGGGCAGACCACCGTAGTAGATACCTGGTCGGCAGCGGTGATCGGCTCGCTCATATCGCCGAAGACGCGGAAGGGCACCATGCCCAGCGCGCTGATGATCTCAATGGGCGGGTAGAGACAGATATAGCCGATGATCTTCTTGCCGGCCTTGCGCAGCTCGCGCACGCGCAGTCCCCTATCCGCATAGATCTCATGTGCTTTTGAAAGACCCCTGGTTGTAGCTATTACCATCTCAATCTCCCGGTTTTTATTATTCTCGGCTTACCAGTCCAGTCCCTTGGATTTCCTGACCGTCCTGTAATGATCCATAGTTTGCTCGAAGGCCTCGGCCTTGGCCAATACTTCCTGAGGATTGAAGACGCGCTTGTCGATGATATCGCCCTCCACCCACAAGCTGGGTACATCAAGCTTCTCCTGCTCGAAGTGCTGTATCGTCCTGAGGCTGCAGCTGGCTGCGCGACAGGAGATAAGCGGGTGCATGAAGAAGCCGTCGGCCTTATAGCCCCGTGCGATTTTCAGGTAGGTCTCGACGACGGGATTGGAGATGCCGTCCTTCTTTGCATCGGGGAAGATATTGAACCAGAAATTGCGCGAGAAGCGCGCCAGCTTCTCGCAGGGATCGCTGACCTTGCTCAGGTCCAGCGGCCTGGTGTTATGGTAGCCGAAGCTCTCGAAGACGAAATTCCAACCTTTCTCGGCCAGGTTGTCGAAGAACTTGAGGCTGTGCCAGGGCGGAAGCTCGGCGAAGATCAACCGGTATCTCTCTGGGAAATTGATACCCGATTCCTTGTTCCTGACGCGCTCCTGCACCTCTGCCAGCATATCCTGGTACAGCTTGAGCGATACCTTCATATCGCCGGCAAAAAAGAGGGCGGGCGGCATGCTGCTCCAGAAGTCCGTGCTGTGCATGGGCCCGGGTATGGCTTTGCGAGCCTCGCCGATCTGCCAGGTAGTCTCGTGTATTCTTGTGGCCAGGTCGATCAACTCCTCCAGTTTGGCCCAGTCCATCTTTTTCTTCAGCAGTTTTTCCAGGAATTCTATGAAGTCCTTGATCTCTTTGGTCAGGAATTTCACCTGATAATCTTCCAGGTCGGCTTCGGTACCTTCGAATGTGGCCATCATGGGCATCTCGAGACACCATTCGGGAGCATCGAAATATCTGGCCAGTGCCTGGAACCACTTGAAACGCGCGTCGCAGATAATGCCCGATCCGAGCAGCAGCGCCGGTTTGGCCATGCCGCCCAGCGGCGCATCGGGCGGTATCTTGCCGTTGTTTTCCTTCATCATGCGGTATGAGTAGCCGATGGTGCTCCTGCCGTAGCCGCACATGTGGGTGGGGAAGCCGTCAGAGTCCGAGGCGTCCAGGAACGGTTCGGCGGCGCCCGATGCCGCCAAAAGCGTGGCATAGTTCTCGGGGTAAACTATGTTAAGTCCCATAGCCTTGAGGGGGAGGTCGCCCTCCCAGTAATTAAGCATGGACCATACGGTCGGCTTGCCCTCGTTGCTGGCCTGCAGCGTGTTGACATAGTCCTGCTGCACCAGGTTGCGCAGGGGATACATGCTCTTCAGCCGGTTTATGGCCCTCTTCTTCTCGGTCTTGGCGGGAGTTGCGGTTTCGCTCATTTTGCACCCCTTTATGAATTAAATACAGGTAACAGCGTAAATACCAGAATTAAATCTTAGAGTATCGCCAGCCTTATTGCAAAGACATGTATGAAACGTTTTATCATCGGTTATATACGCTGTCAGCTTATTTGACCATCGTTCAGCATCTTGACCAACTCTTTTTTCAGTATCTTTCCCATGGGGTTGCGTGGCACCTGTTGCAGTATATAGACGTGACGCGGCACCTTGAAGCGCGCCAGCTTATCGCCTAAAAATTCGGTAATATCCTTCTCGGTTAATGTCGCACCAGGCTTGGGCACCACGATGGCCACTGGTACCTCCCCCAGACGGACGTCCCGTTGCGGCACCAGCGCGGCGTCGGCCACCGACGGATGCTTATACATTATCTCTTCGACCTCGCGCGGGAATACCTTCTCGCCTCCCACGTTGATCAGCTCCTTCTTGCGGTCGATCATGAAGAAATAGCCGTCCTTATCGTAGTACCCCATGTCTCCGGTATGCAGCCATCCCCCGCGCAGCGTCTCGGCAGTCTCTGTGGGTTTTTTATAATAGCCTTTCATCACAATTGGGCCCTGGATGACCAACTCGCCCACCTCTCCTGCTCCCAGAAGCTTGCCCGACTCGTCCATTACTCCCACTTTTACGCCGGGATAGGCCAATCCGACGCTGCCCTGTTTATAGGCCAGGCCTGAGCGCTGCATGGTAGCCGAGGCCGAGCATTCGGTCAGACCCCAGGCCTCGAGTATCACGACGTTAAGTGCAGCCGAGGCGTCCTTCATAAGCTGTGCGGGCATGGCCGAAGCTCCCGAGATGCCGATACGCAGCGATGAGAGGTCGTACTTGCTGCGGTCCGGGTGGTTGATCAGCATGAAATACATGGCAACAACCATGGGCAGGAAGGTAACCTTGTGCTTTTCGATCTGCTCAAAGATCTCGACGGGATTAAAGGGGTCCAGCAGCACGAACGATGATCCGGTAACCAGCGAGCAGAGTATCACGGTGATACCGAATCCGTGGAATGCCGGGACCACCATCAGCGCGCGGTCGTTATCTCCCAGTTTGAGCAAGCTGACGATGATGTCGGCATGAAAAAACAGGTTGGCGTGCGTCAGCATGGTACCCTTGGGTTCGCCCGTAGTGCCCGATGTGTAGAGGATCTCCACCACGTCCTTTTCCTTACACAGGGCTTTAAAAGGAGTTGAAGGAGCCTCCGCCTCGAGCTTTGAGAACTCCAGCCCTTCACGATAGGCGCCGTTTACGATCAGATGTTTAAAGAGGGGAAGTTTATTTGTGATTTTACTGAAGTGCTCGGCAAAGGCCGGGTTTGCCACCAGGGCGACCGAGTCGCTGTCCCTGAGCAGGTATTCCAACTCCCGCTCCTTGTAAAAAATATTGACCGGCACGGCCACCGCTCCCAGATAGGCACAGGCGAAATAGGTCACGATAAACTCAGGGCAGTTATTGAGCATGATGGCGACTTTATCATCAGGTTTGACGCCGAGCTTTTTAAGGGCATGCGCGAACTTCTGTACTCTGGTTAGAAGCTGGCTGTAGGTTACGGGCTGGTCCTTGTAAATCAGTGCAGGTTTGTTTCCAATCTTGGAGGCCCTGGCCTCCAGCATACCGGGCAGATGCATTTTGACCTCCTCTATGAGTTATCCGGACCTGATCAATATGGTTAATGTTCTATGGAGGTACAGCCCCTCGAGGATCATAAAAGGGCAGGCTGAGCCCGCATAAAATGGTAAAGCATCGCCTGTCGAAATGTAAAGAAGTATGTTTTTATATTTAAAAAGTTAACATTACATCTCCCGTCGTCAGATACTTGACTATTGATATCCTTCTGTTAGAATAAGCGACTGTCAGTCAGTTATATTCAGCGTGTTTCGGGGTGTCATCGATTGCCTGGACTTATCTTTGGCATCGCAGTGATAAGCTGCTATGAATATCAGCAGGAGGTGCTGGGATGAACCTGGCCAACCTTGTAGTTGAAGGGATCAGGAAATTCGGGGAATACCAATGCTGTTATTTCGAGGGTAAATGGTATACCAACGTTGAATTGGACGAGATGTCCAGCCGCCTGGGCAACGCGCTCAAATCGATCGGCATCGGCAAGGGAGACCGTGTGGTCACTCAGTTGCCGAACTGCCCGGAGATCGGCTGTGCGTTCAACGCCGCCTATAAAATCGGCGCCATCGCCGTTCCCATGAATCCCATATTGCGGCCGGACCAGATATCCCACATTTACAGGGATTGCGGCGCCGGGGTGACCATTACGACGTCCGATTACCTGCCCTGGATCAGAGAGGCGCAGAAAAATGCTCCGGGTCTCAAGAACATAATCCTGATTGATAAAGACGATGAGCCGGATACCATCTCCCTGAAAAAGCTGATGGATAGCTCCAGCAGTGAATTGAAGGTGGAGGAGATGGATTCGGACGACCTGGCGGCGCTCATCTACACATCCGGCACGACCGGGAATCCCAAGGGCGTAATGCACACCCACTTCTCGCTGTGGATAAACGCGGTTTGCTTTGCCGATTTTACATCCATGTGTTCTCCCACTACGTTGACCAATATACACAGGGATCTTAACAAGGTAACTTACCAGATCGAAGAGACTCGACAGGTGGTTACCGGACACGACCGGCAAGTATTATTTCTGGCAGTACTGCCGCTATGCCATTCGTACGGCCTGTCTTTTATGAATTTCGGCAATCTGGTCGGGGCCAGATATGTGGTAATGAAATGGTGGAATCCGGCGGCGGCGCTTAAATACATCCATGAGATGCGTATCGAGTACATCGCTATGGTGCCGACTATGTACGTTCATATGCTGGATCAATCCGACTTCGATAAATATGACCTCAGTTCACTCAAATACTGCAACTCGGGAGCTGCGGCGCTCGACCCGGGCATCGCATCCAAGTGGAAGGAAAAGACCGGCGTCCACATACACGAGGGCTGGGGCCTGACGGAGTCCGGCGCTCTGACAGCGGGCAATCCCACCACGCGCCCTCCAAAGATCGGTTCCATCGGCGTCAACATGCTCAAGTGCAACACAATGAAAATATTCGACGAACAGGATCACGAGTTGCCGCCTGAAAGCAGGGGGGAGATGGTTATCAGGGGACCGTCTGTAATGAAAGGTTACTGGAATATGCCGGAAGAGACGGCCGAGACGCTTAAAAACGGCTGGCTGCATACCGGCGATATAGGTTACATGGACCAGGATGGCTACTTCTATATCACTGATAGAAAGAAGGATATTATCATCCGCGGAGGAGAAAACGTTTCGCCCAGGGAAGTTGAAGAGGTTGTCTGCAGGCATCCCAAGGTGCTGGAAGCGGGCTGTGTGGGAGTCAAGGACAGGATATACGGTGAGGAGATAAAAGCGTTCATCGTGCTCAGAGAGGGTGAGCAATGCAGCGAGGCTGAGATAATAGAGCACTGTAAACGGTATCTGCCCTCTTTTAAGACACCGGGCAAGGTGCAGTTTACCAAAGCGCTGCCCAAGAATATACTGGGCAAGATATTGCGGGCTGACCTGCGGAAGCTGGAGTAGAATATACACCGGGCCGGGGGAATATTTTACGGCGGGAGAGAGATGGGGATCCGTAAAGGGTACAGGCTGCTTTCACTGATTAGCGACACCAGGGGCATCAAAAGCGCCATAGGTGAGATGCGCGGTTTAGGGCATCCTCCACAGCCGGTATTCAACAAAGGTTATCTGCTTGCTGCGGACGATCCGGTCATCGACGAGCAGTGGTTCATCGACACCATAGCCCGTAAGGTGGAAAGCCATCCCATGAACAGCATGGAATACCCTTTCGAAGGCGAGAGGATGTTCGATGCGCCGCTGGTAGGTTTCGTGCACGGGGATGATCCTATATTAGCTGATTTCAAGCGGATCATCGGGCCTCACCATTTTACACCCGCCTCTATCATGGCATGGCAGGCCGGCAAAAACGGCGTACCCGCTCCCGCTGACGCCGACCTCAGTGTCGTTTCCTTCATCCTGCCCATAACGGGCATGACGAAGAGCGAGAATGCTGCGATGAGCGAGTGGCCGTCCGAGCGCTGGGCGCAGACAAGGCTGCTGGGTGAAATATTCAGTCAGGCTATGGTCAGGGAGATCGTAACCTACCTGATGGGGAGGGGGATACTGGCTGTTTCCCCGGATGTGACACCGCTTTTCAGGAAGCAGCGCTACCCCGCTGTAGGATGGGCCTCGCCATGGTCGCACCGCCACATCGCGTATGCGGCCGGCCTGGGGACATTCGGGATGCACGACTTCCTCATTACGCAGAAAGGCGCGGCGCACCGCTGCGGCAGTTTTATCGTGAATCTGAAGCTGCAGCCCAACAGGTCAAGGCCGGGTAATATCCACGCGGGCTGTCTACAGCACAACGGCGCCGAGTGCCTCAAGTGCGCTACCAAGTGTCCCGTCGGGGCTATCGGAGAGCAAGGGCATGACAAGGAAGCCTGCTACCAGCGGGTTTCGAAAACGCTGGCATATTGCAATAGAAATTACCATATATTCATCTACGGCTGCGGTCTGTGCTCGGTGGGCGTGCCCTGTGAATCAACCGTGCCGGTCAGAGAGCAGCAACAATGAATCAGATTGCTGAGGGTGAATTTATAATGACAGAGTATTGTCAGGAGATTTTTCAATGAATGAAAAAAACGTTGCGTATGACAGTAAGACAGCGGCGGTATGCGGCCTCTTCTGCCCTTCCTGCACCCTTTTCATCGGGACCCAGGAAGATCCGCAGAGGCTCCAATTCCTGGCTGAGAGATTCAAGCTCCCGCTGGAGGAGGTCCGCTGCGGCGGATGCCGCTCTGAATCACGCTCTTTTTACTGTCGCGATATCTGCAAAATGGCCAGGTGCGCTGTTGAAAAGGGGATCGAGTTTTGCGGCAGTTGTGAATCATATCCATGCCAGGAGTTGAAGGATTTCCAGTGCGCCATGCCGCACAGGATCGAGTTGTGGAGCTCCCTGGATCGCATCCGGGATGTTGGTCCCGAGACATGGTATGGGGAGATGCTGGAGCATTATGCCTGCCCGTCCTGTGGGGCGATCAATTCCGCCTACGACTTGCAGTGCAGGAAATGCGGAAATGAGCCCGGCTGCGCTTATGTGGCGGAGCATAAGGATGAGATAATACGGCAACTCAATAAAATGCTATAGGCTATTTTTAGAGGAAAACGCCAATAAATAGGCGGGCGCATTTTCAAGTGCGCCCGCCCTAGTATCACTGGCAGTAATTCTTTATCAACTGGATATAGAAATCGATCATCTCGCCGTAGTTGTCGACCGAGATACGCTCGTTAACGCCGTGGAGCATAGATAGTTCCTCACTGGTGAACCTCTGTGGCAGAAAGCGTAGGATGTTGGGGGAGAGGCCGACGTAGCGGGAAGCGTCCGAAGCCGAGTTGACCAGCGCCGGCGTGACCAACGCCTCGGGGAAGATGTCCCTGATGGTCTGGTTGAAGGTCTTGAAGGCCCAGGTATCCGTGCCGGAGATCGGCGATGCCTCCGTCGCGCCCTGCCCGTATTGCGAAACCTTGACGCGCGGGTCGTCTATCACCTTGATAACGCGCTGCATTACCTTCTCAATGGTATCTCCCGGCATGAGCCGGAAATTAATCACGGCAGATGCTCGCGAGGGAAGGACATTTTCGCGCTGGCTACCCTGCATCATGGTGGGCGCTGTGGTCGTTCTCAGCGTCGCGTCGGTGGGAGGCGATGAAGCCAACTGGCTTTCAATGACTGGTCCCAGCAGCCACATATTAGCGAAGATGGTTTTGTATAAGGGTGTCATCTCCGGACCCAGGTAATCGAACATCCATGACGCCGGGCCTGCCAGGTTGCCGGGGAATGGATTTTTCTCCAGTTTATCTACAGCGGCAGCTACGATACCCACTGCCGTTTGCCTGGGCGGCATAGAGGAATGTCCCCCCTCGGATTCGGCCGAAAGCTCCAGGTTAAGGTAACCTTTTTCGGCTATGCCGATAAGCGCGACCGGCACCGAGACGCCTGGTATAGCCCCGCTGATAATGACTTCACCCTCGTCTGTGATCATCTCGAAATCCTGGCCCTGCTCCTTAAAGTATTGTGCGATTTTGCCAGCGCCCTGCATGCCGGTTATCTCTTCGTCAAAGCCCGAGGCCAGATATATGGAACGCGTGGGTTGAAAACCTTCCTTTATCAGGTATTCCATGGCTTCCAGCATGCCGAGCAGCGTGCATTTATCGTCCAGCGTGCCGCGGCCCCAGATATAGCCATCGGCGATTGTGCCGGAGAAGGGTGGGTAGGTCCATCCTTCATCAGTGGCCGGTACGACATCCTGGTGGGCCAGCAGCAGGATTGGCTTTTTCTGGGGATCGCTGCCCTTCCATATATAGAGCAGGCCGTAGCCGTTGATCACCTTCACTTCCAAGTTCGAGTATACCAGGGGATAACTCTTTTTGAGGTATTCCTGCATTTTGGCGAACGGCTCGTAATCCACCTTCGAGATGTCCTCGTTGAAAACGGTCTTGAATTTGATCGAGTCCGACAGCCGCTGCGCAGCCTGGTTTTTATCAATATTGTAGGTTACTTTGTCGCCGACAGGCAGCTGTTTGGAGCTGAACGTCATTGTCCTGATGGCGATGACGGCTCCCAGTATAATGATGACGGCTAGTATACATAGTACGACGATGACCCATTTCTTCATATTACGACCTCCACGGCAAAACGATATGAAGCATTCTAACACGATAGCTGTTGCGTCACAAAAGATGTGTTCAAGTTTAGTAAAAAGACTATATCACTCCTTCGTGGAGCACGTTCGTGTCCACAGAGCTGTTTACTCTACAGGCATGCGTGCGCTGCCGGTGGCCCGTATCATCCAGTTGACCTTGCTGCGGTCGCTGTACCAGAACGTCGAATTATAGAAAGTGTCTATGTCCACCGGCGAGATGTTAGGAGGCCGCCCGCTGGCCAGGTCGGAGTGCTCGTTGATGATGCTGTCGTCCACACCTACATGTATGCCCTTGTGCATGCCTGTGCCGGTGAACAGGTAAACCTGGAAATCGTTTTCAAGGGGAAGCGGCGGTATGTCGAAATCCACCCAGGACGGCTCCTGATAGGGAAAGGCGCCTTTGACAGGAAATTTGGCGATGGCATATACCTGTTTGTAGAGTGGAGTATTAAACATGTCCAGGACGGAAAGCTCAAAGGTTTTGCCTTCCCAGGCCACGCCATAGATGCCGCCGCAGATGCTAACTTTTTTAAGTATGAAAGGCTTGGCCGGGGGAGAGAAGTGGATAAGGAAGCCGTTATTGTAGCCCGCCCAAAGGGCATCCTGCGAGACACCGCTATCGTATTTAAGCTCTATATCCCTCTCTTCTACAGCCGTAACGGTCAGTATAGTGCTGGCGCTGTCGAGCTGGATTTTATAGATCCCTGGCTTATCCCTTGAGACGTTAAAGGTAACTTTAGCGATCTTTTCCGGCTGGATGGTGATGGTCCTGGCGGCCACCTTTTCGCCGTTCATGGTGAGCTCGGCTGTGAAATTGCCTGGCAGTCCGCCCGTGTTGGTCACCTGGGCAATTACAGCAGCTTCCTCTCCGGCCAGTACCTGTTCAGGTGTAACACCCAGAGATACGACCTGGAAAGAGGCGGGTTGCATCTGCGGCTGCTGGGAGCAGGTCAGGCATATTGCGGTAACCAGCAGTATGAGAGATACAAAGATAGGAGTCTTTATCCGGCCGAACATTTGCAGCAGGGCAAGTATAATGCACCCGCCCTGCTGCAAGCAACCAGGCGCTATTTCTTAGCCTTGAGTATCTCTCTCAGTTCGCGTTTAAGTATCTTGCCCACGGCGCTCAAAGGAAGCTCATCCATGAATATGATCTGCTTTGGTACCTTGTAGGGAGCAACCTTCTCGCGCATAAAGCTGGTGATGGACTGACGGGTGGCGTCGTTCGGCTCCACGCCCGGCTTGAGCACGATAGCCGAGGCAACGATCTCTGTGAATTCCCTGCCGGGGTCAGGCACGCCCACCGATGCGCACATGGATATGTCCGGGTGTTGGGCTAAAATATCGTCCAACTCGCGTGTGAAGACTTTCATACCGCTGACGGAGACCATATCTTTAAGACGGTCGACGATGTAGAAGAAGCCATCCTCATCCATAGTCGCGACATCACCGGTGTGCATATAGCCCTCACGTATGGAGTTGGCCGTCTCATCGGGTTTGTTATGATAGCCTTTCATGATCTGCGGGCCGCGGGCGCAGAACTCACCCGGCTCTCCCAGCTTGGCCAGCTCGCCGGTAGCCGGATCGACCAGCTTGACTTCGGTATCGGGCAGCGGCATTCCCACCGATCCGACCTTCTTTTTACCCAGGTATGGCTGGCATGTTATCAATGGGCTGGTCTCCGTCATGCCGTAGACCTCGATCAGCTTGTTATCTCCCACGATTTCATAAAACTGCTTGATCAGCTCGGCCGGGAAGGGCGCCGCTCCGCTGGCGTAGAACTTGACGAAGGAAAGGTCCATATTCTGAAAGTCCGAGTTCTTCATCATCTCCATGAAAAGGGTGGGTACATTGGCCACTACTGTGGGCCTGTACTTCTTGATCTGGTTAACTATAAACGCCACGTCACGGGGATTGGGTATAAGCACCTGGGTCATACCGATGGACAGGCCGACAAAGGCATAGAGTAGCCCGGCCTGGTGGAAGAGCGGGAATGCGGATACACCCAACTCCTCGCCGATCTTGCTTTCGGTCCAGACCACCCACTGCATTATCTGGTGCGTGATGTTGCGGTTGGTCAGCACGGCGCCCTTGGAGGGTCCCGTTGTCCCGCCCGTATACTGCATCAGGCAATCCGAGTCACGGTCCACCCAGGTATTGATCTCTTTGTCAGGGTATTTTTTGAGTATGTCGATGTGATTGAATACGTCGATGCCGTCCTGTTTTTTAACCTCGCCTGCAGGCGCCTTCCAGTCTACGGGGCCCATGAAGTCGAAAACGCCGGCCACCACCAATGTTTTGACCGTTGTCTTGGCGATCACGGCGTTGACCCGCGGCAGGTTGACATCGAATGTCACCAGCACCTTGGCCCCTGAGTCGTTAAGCTGGTGCTCCAGCTCGTGTTCTGTGAGTAACGGGCTGACTCCGGTCGTAATGCAGCCGACTTTCTGTGCGCCTATGAAACAGATGAGGTAAGCAGGAATATTGGGCATGTTCAATCCGACAACATCGCCCTGCTTAACGCCCCTGTCAAGCAGGAAACCGGCGAATTTGTTGGACATGACGTCCAGCTCTTTGAAGCTGATGACTGTGTCGATGTAGATCATGGCCGCCCGGTCAGGCACTTCGCGGAAACTCCTGCGGGCCATATCGATGAAGGACATCCATGGATAGTTAAGGTTCGCCGGGACATGTGCATCGTAGTGTTTGAGCCAGGGTTTGGCGGAATACGGATCAGACATGTATACCTCCTGTTTTTATTTTCCAGGCGCAGCCGAAGCTACGCTCCTACGGCGAAAGTGGAGGCGGGTTACTAAAATCCATATGTTATAAGTTTTCAACCGCCGAAAATGCTCCTGGGATTCTCCACCAGCATCTGCCCTATTTGTGCATCGGTAACTCCTGCCTGTTTGAGCTGCGGGATGATATTCTTGAAAAGGTGAGTATAAGACCAGTCGGCAATCAGCGCCTGTATAAAATCCGGCATAACAGTTTGACGTCCCATGATGCGCGTTACACAATCCTGTGAAAGCACGATACGGTCGGTGTATCCCAGTCCCAGCAGCCCGAGCACAGTGGCCTTACGCAGGTTGTCGGGATAGATGAAACCGATGCCCCACCGGTCGAATCCGATGTAGACACCCTTATCTATCACTGACATCTGATACTCGAGGCTGGCATTGCCGCACATGTGGCCGACGACTATTTTTTTCGGGTTCACGCCTTCGCCGGTCAACAGCGCCGCCTGCTCGGAGCCCATGGTACCCTGCTGAGTATGCGTTAATATAGGCACACCGGTCTCTTTTTGGGCTCTGGCGGCCGCTTTAAGCACTTTTTCCTCATATGGAGTGATGCAGCTGTGGCTGGTGCCTACCTTGATTACACCGGCCCGTACACCGGTTTTCCCTATGCCGACCGTCAGTTCCTGCATGAAGGATTCGTACAGCTCAGTGGTGATGTCCATCACCTGGCTGCGGAATTTCAGGTAGACCGGCATGCCCTCGGCCTCGAAGTACATACCTGTGGCGCATACAATATTTAAACCGGTCTTCTCAGCGACGATCTTGTCCAGCTCTACGTTTCTCCACAGGTCGCAGGGCGTGGCGTCCACAACGGTATTAACACCGAACTTTTTTGCCTCTCCCACCGCTTCGGCGCAGGCTGATGCCAGTTCCTTGAGGTCGACTGGCGGCGCTATGGCATCCTGTTCCCATCCCGGATAAGCCAGCACCATATGCTCGTGCATGAGAGTGGGTCCCATCTGGTCAACAGGTAGCGTGCCGAGCACGGTATTGATCTTTACCATTCCTGCCTCCTTACAACTGCCTCACTCAGGGGAAGAAATAGACCGTACCGCAATATAGCATCGGGGATAGGTAAAGTCAATATGCGGCCACGACCAAATAATTTAGGGTTGACAGATCAACCATTGGAGCGTAATATATAAAACAAGCGCTTGATTTATGTATTTCGCTGATTCAATCGATAGATAACGGGGGGCATGAAAGGCATTGGGTCGTAAAAGTCTGGCAATAGAGCGACGGAGGCAGATATTACGGGGCGCCGCAGCTCTTTTCATCAGAAAGGGTTACCTGAACACGTCGGTGCGCGATATAGCCGGCGAGCTCGGCATGAACGTGGCCACACTGTATCACTATGTTGGCTCAAAGAACGGTATACTCGGCCTCTTCCATGAATATACCATGAATGCCATCGATTTCTTCAGTAAAAAATATCAGACTGTGCTCGAGAGAATGGAGCCGCAGCGCGCCCTGAAATACGCTGTCAGGGAATATTTGAAGTGGGTGGAGGAGTACCAGGATTTAACCGTCTTCTGGTATCAGGAAGCAAAGAACCTGACCCCCGCTCAGTTCGGGGCGTTGAAGATGCAGGAAGAGTGCACGATACGGATATTCCAGAAAATACTTGAACGGGGTGTCAGGTCCGGCAAGTTCAAAGTTAAAAATCCCGCCCTGGCTGCCAATAACATCGTTGTCCTATGCGATATGTGGGCCTTCCGCAGGTGGCTGCTGAAAGAGCACTACACGCTGGAACAGTATATAGCTGAACAGATGGATTTGATCATGGCACAGGTTTCCCGCTCGGGACGTGACAGGTAAAAGCGATCTTAACAGATTAAGGAGGCCGGTGATATGAAATTTGTAACGGGTGAGAAATACGTCCTGGGTAGAATACTGGAAGATGCTGCCCGGAAATATCCCGGTTCCACTTACTTCTGGTTTGAAGGTAAGGAGTATACCTACGGTCAGGTGCTTGACCAATCGCGGCGGGCTGCGCAAGGCTTTGCCGGCCTGGGCGTGAGGAAGGGCAGCCACGTCGCGGTACTGATGGAGAACTGCCCTGAGTTCATTTTTACATGGTTCGGCCTGGCTCTACTGGGCGCGGTGGAATCGCCGTTCAATCCATTCCATAAAGGGAATATCCTGGAATACCTCATTAACTACTCGGACGCCGAGATACTGGTCATCAGCAGCAGCTTCATCGATGAGATAAGGTCTGTGCAGGACCGCATAAAAAAGGTGAAGACGATCATTATTGAAGGTAAATTTGAAGAGAAGCCTTTCAAGAATATTCAGGCCATGCCGTTTTCTGCTCTGCTTCAGTCAGATGCCGGGCCGCTAACTGCGGACGTGCGATACAACGACATCATGGCGCTGATGTTTACCTCGGGCACCACCGGACCTTCCAAAGGAGTGCTGATAACGCACAACCAGGCCTTCTTCGTCGCCAGCCAGTATGTGACAGTGAACGGAGCGAAGAAAGGAGATGTCGGTTACGGCTACATACCTCTTTTCCACGAAGCACCGCAGTTCGGACTGGTGCTGGGCGCCATGCTCTACGGCGGAAGTTTTCTGCTGACACGCGGTTTCAGCCCTGCGGATTTCTGGCAGGATATCAGAAAACACAATTGCACGATATCGGGCATGTTCGAGGTTGTGATTAAGATACTGCTGATGGCGCCCGAGCAGCCGGACGATGCGGACAATCCCATGCGGGTCTTTTCGACGGCGCATATAACCCGGGAGAGCCAGGAAGCGTTTGAGAAGCGGTTCAAAGTAAAGCTGGTCAATACCTACGGGCTGACAGAGGGGGATTGCACCGTCATGGCCACGCACGACGATATCAGGCCCGGCTCCTTCGGCAAACCGCGCGGCTATTTCGATGTGCAACTCTTCGACTCCATGGATCGCAAAGTAGCGCGGGGAAAGGTGGGAGAGATAGTGCTGCGGCCACGGCAACCGCACACCATATTCGAGGGATACTACAAAATGCCTGAGAAAACGCTTGAGGCCTTCCGCAACCTGTGGTGGCATACGGGTGACCTGGCCTACCAGGACGAAGACGGATATTTTTTCTTTGTCGGCCGTGAAAAGGACATGATCAGGCGGGGCGACGAGAATATCTCGGCGCTGGAAGTGGAGAAAGTTGTGGAATCGCATCCCGGTGTTATGGAATGCGCCGCCGTGGCAGCCCATTCTGATGTGTGGGGTGAGGAGGTCAAGCTGGTTATAGTCTGTCACGAGGGAAGCAAAGTTGATCCCGCTGAAATGATTTCATTCTGCGACGAACGCATGGCCTATTTCATGGTGCCCCGCTACATCGAGTTCGCCGCAAGCATACCCCGTACCGGAGGCAGCAGCAGGCCGGTTAAAGAGCAACTGAAACAGATAACAGATAAAACCTGGGACAGGGTTAAGGAGGGGGTGAAGATCAAGCGCGAAAAGGAAAAAAGAAAATAAGGAAATAAGGCGATTATTTATAAGTTGAAGGGGGGAGTGCCATGGATTATCAAGATAACAGGCTAAAAAAGATCGTCTTCCTGAATCACTGTCTTTTAAACGTGGATGCGCGAGGGCCCGGCGTGGCTTTCAGACGGGGGCCCTCCGCCGAACTGGTTCAGCTCTTTCTGAAAAAGGATATAAATATGGTTCAGCTTCCCTGTTGCGAATGTCTGGGTTGGGGTGGTGCTGGCAGAAAAGAATTCGATAAATTTTTACCCATAATCACGCATGCTGTCAGGTTCGGGTGGTTCCCTCTCCTGCTTCCGATATTGAAAGCCTCGCTTTCATCCTATAACAGGTTGTGTAAAAAAGAAGCTGTCAAGGTAGTCGACAGGATGGAAGATTACCTGCGGGAAGGTTATGCCATTTGCGGGGTGATCGGCATGAACGACAGCCCTACGTGTGGAGTTACAAAAAAAGTGAATATGGTTGAATACATGAAACAAATGGCCATAGCCATACATGCGGGGAATGCTGTAGACCCCGTCAAAATGAATCTTGACCAATTAATGGACGGCAAATCGTTCTTTATGGGGAATCTTATAGAGGAAATGAGAAAAAGGCGTTTAGATATCAAGGTAATAGGATATGAACCTTGGGCTGAATCGCTGGAGGCCGAATCTGAAAGAATCGCGAAATTCTTAGATCTGTCGATATGAATTAGGCTGCAGAGATATAAGAAAGCTGATGGAAAATAATACATAGGAGGGAATACAAGTATGAAAAAGATAGTCGTGCTGGGTGGAGCAGGCACCATGGGGTTTGAGGCGGTTAAACTGCTGCTCGACAGGACGGAAGCGGAGATCACTGTAGCTGACGCCAGCGTCAAAGGTCTGAAACGCGTCGAAGCTGAGCTGGGTAAAAAGGTTAAGACGGCCGGCGCCGATGTGAACGATAGAGAGGCGCTGGTTAAATTGCTGAAAGGAGCGGATGTTGCAATCAGCACAGTCGGCCCGTTTTATAAGTATGCTGCTGCTGTGATTAAAGCTGCAATCGAGGCGCGGGTGAACATGGTCGACATAGACGACGATTTCGATGCGACCAAGGACTCGCTTGATCTTGATGAGGCTGCCAGAAAAGCAGGTGTGACTGCCATTATCGGTATGGGCGCCAGCCCGGGAGTAACCAACCTGGTGGCCAAGCTGGGCGCCAGCCGCCTGGACAGGACCGACGATATCCGGCTGTACTGGGGCGAGAGCGCCATTGATCCAACCGGGTCTGCGGCCATGATGCACTGGTTCCATATAACAGCCGAGGAAGTGCCGGTTTTCGTCAACGGCAAATGGGTCGAGCAACAGGGTTTTACGCAGCCTGAGGTCATCGAGTTTATGCCTCCGGTGGGAAAACTTGAAGTGGTCCTGACCGGGCATCCTGAGCCTGTTTCACTGCCCAGGTATATCAAAGGTGTGAAAAACGTCAGTATCAAGGGAGCGCTTTATCCGCCCAAGATGATGGAGCTGTATCGCTGGCTGATCGACACGGGTTTCGGCAGCAATGAGCTGTTCAAGGTCAACGAGGATGTTTCGATGCCGTTTCGCGAGCTGGCCGTCAGGATAATCAGGTCCATGCCGCGCTTTGCCCCCGATTACTTCAAGGACGTTCTCGACGATGCACTGGGGAAATATGAAGCATGCGCAGGCACGTTCAAGATCGTAGTCAGCGGTCAAAAGGGCGACAGCCAGGTCATCATCACCTACGATTTGATGGCCAACAATGTCGCACACAGCACCGCTCTTCCGGCGGTAATCGCCGCACTATCTATGCTGGATGGTAAGGTCAAGCAGTCCGGTGTAATGGCGCCCGAGGGAGCCTTGGATGCCGCCATGTTTCTTGAGAACCTCAGCAAGGACGCCACAGTGAGGGAGACCGTCACCACAGCCAACGATACAATCAGCTTCAAATAGTCGCAGGGAAAAGAAATGAACAAACAGGAATTGTTTGATATCGCAGTAAATAATGGCATGGTACTGGACCCTCTGACCAGGTTCTACGGGCAGGCCAATGTCGGTATCAGTAAAGGCGTTATCAAGAAAATTGTAGAAGGGGCTAAACCGCTGGCCGGTAAAAAGCAAATCGATGCCGGAGGGCTGGTTGTAGCACCTGGATTTATTAACATACACGGACATGATTGCGGCGCCGGTGTAGGGGCTGAATTCCATGTCCGTGACGGCATCACAACCGAGGTCACCGGCAACTGCGGTAAATCCGGCACTTTTTTTGAAATAGCCGGCGTTAAGGAAAGGCCACACTATCCCATCTGCGATTTCTTCAAAACTGTAGAAGAAGAAGGCCTGATCATCAACGTCGCTTCGTTCATAGGGCACAACACGATACGCGAGGTAGCCGGAGCCAAAGATCCCAACAAGCCGGCAACACCCGCCCAGTTGAAGGAGATGCTCAGCCTCATAACGCAAGAGCTGGAATCGGGTGGCGCCGGCATATCTTTCGGCCCGTTTTATGCTCCGGGAGCAACATTCGAAGAGTTGGCAGCCGTGGCCGCACATGTTGAAAAGCTGGGCGGTGGCGCTTCGATGCACGTCAGGCATGCCGGCCCATCCCCCAAAGATATTGAGGCGGTCGAGGAAGCTATACGCATATCCCGCGAATCATACATACCGCTGACCATCTCTCACAGGGGAGGAAGCATCGTTACGCGCAGGAACACGGGTATCGCACTAGAGTTAATTGTCACTGCGCGGAACAACGGAGTGAAAGTCACAACCGATCAGACACCGTTTACCGCCGGCACGGCCATCATAGGTGGAGAGTTCTTTAACCAGCCACTGGAACCTCTGGCTGAGATGATGGGTGTGGAAGTCTGGGAGCTTGAATGCCCGACAACAGTGGTGATCGATGGCAAGATCATAATTAAGGCCAACGAGAGGTTTTCCAGCTTCGAGCAATTCTATACGGTCCGCGACCGGGTCAGGGACGGCACGATAGCTGAACCGACGCTGCTTTTCCACCTGCACAAACCGGAATTCATCTGGCTTTACTATTGCGCGCCGTTCACCATGGTGGAGAATGACGATGCTATCTACATGGATGTGAATTCAGGCAAATACGGCGGCCACCCGCGCGGGGCTGGAGCATTTGCATATTTCCTAGGCCACTGGGTCCGTGAAATGGGAGTATGCGACCTTATAACAGGCGTCTCCAAATGTTCCACTACAGCCGCACTCTGGCTGGGATTAAAAAAGAAAGGACGGGTGCAAGTGGGTTGCGATGCCGATCTGACCCTATTCGACCCTAAGACTATTATGAACGGGTCCAGCTATCTTGAGCCGGGAATACCCTCACGTGGTATCCCCTACGTTATCGTCGGCGGGGTTGTCTCTGTCGATCAGGGTAAACTGACGGGCTCAAAGTCCGGTAAAGTCCTCCGGCGTAACTGGAAAGTGACAGGCGACCTGCCCGATATTGCACGTGCACCCGAGATAAATATAAATGCCCTGCAATCCCGATCAGCCGGTTAAGCATGGCATAAAAAAGGAGGCTGTTTTTAATGTCCACACATGATAACAATCAAGAATACGGTACCGGGGGCAGGAGCGCCACTTACATACTGGTGATCTGTACCTTGCTTTACATGGTTAATTTTATGGACAGGCAGGTGCTCTCGGCGGTATTGCAGCCAATGAAGATCGAGCTCGGGCTTACCGATGCAGAATGCGGCCTGGTGCAGACCGTTTTTATCCTGGGTGTAGCCCTTTTCACATTCCCCTTATCTTACCTTATGGACCGCTGGAACAGGAAAAAACCTATGGCAATTATGGCCATATTATGGAGTGTCTTTACGTATGTCACCGGCCTTGCCACCAGCTTTATCAGCCTGATTATACCCCGTGCATTGGTCGGTGTAGGTGAAGCCGGCTTTTCGTCCGGCGGTACGGCCATGATTTCGGGAGCTTATCCTAAAGAAAAGCGCGGTAGGGTACTTGGCATATTCACCGTGGCAGTTCCGCTGGGAGCGGTAATAGGCACCATAGCTGGCGGGATGCTTTCGGCTAAATTTGGCTGGCGTATGCCTTTCTTCTTATTTGCCATACCCGGCGTAATCCTGGGCATCATGGCCCTGTTTATGAAGGACTATAAAGTTGAGGAATCCACCGTATCACAGAATTCCCGCAAGGATATCGGAAGCTCTTTTATAACACTACTGAGAATTCCCACATTGCAATGGCTATACCTGGGCCTGGGCCTCTCAACGATCATGATCAATACATTTTTATCCTGGATGCCTGCCCTGATCATGCGTGTGCTGAATGTCAACGAGTCAACTGCGGGTCTGATCGTCGGAGGCATGGGCTTGATGGCATTGATCGGCGCCCCGCTGGGCGGATGGCTTACCGATCTCTGGCATAAACATAATCCCAGAGGCAGGGTTTATCTGCCGGGCATCGCACTGGCGTCGGCGGCCGTCGTATTAATAGCTGCTATCATGACCGGTTTCAACACGCTGGGAATTGTGCTGGGCATGCTCTACGGCATCCTCAACGTGATGGCAGTCCCGGCCTTCGGGGCTATCTCGCAGGACGTTGTCCCGGCAGCCCACAAAGGATTCTCCTTCGGGCTGGCAGTATTCTTCCAGTACATGCTGGGTGGCGCCTGGGGCCCCTGGGTGGTAGGAATCATGTCTGATGCGCTGGGAGGTGGAGCAAGCGGGTTAAGCACAGCCATTACAGTCGCAACCGCTTTCGGAATAATCGGCGGCTCGTGCTTCTACGTCGCTTCCAGACATTATGTCTCAGATGTCGATAAGGCCGGCCAGGATAAATTGGTCACTTCAAATTGAACTAATAAGAATAACTGATTATTTATAAATGAAAAATGAGGAGGTAGAGTTAATGGCAGAAAGAAAGAAAAAGGAAGTGAGGGTAGACCCGCTGTTGATGGTGGTGCTATCCAAAAGGCTGGAGGCCATCAGCCGCGAGATGGCCAATACTCTGACGCGGACGGGCCGTTCCGGCAACATCAATACGGCCAAGGACTTCTCCTGCGGTATAACCGACGGTCAGGCACAGATGGTCTGCGTGGACGAAGGCCTTCCCATCCACATCGTGGGAGCCGGATTGGCCGCTCAGTCCATGGCTGACCTTTTTGATGACATTAAGCCCGGCGACTGTTTCCTCAACAACTCACCCTATTACGGGAACAGCCACCATGCCGATTTCACGTTCATGGCGCCGGTTTTCTACAAGGGCAAACATGTCTTCACCACCATCACCAGGGCGCACCAGGGCGATATCGGCAACCACGATCCTTCGACTTATATGCCCTTTGCGACAGATGTGTATACCGAAGGGGGGTTGGACTTCCCCTGTGTCCGCATACAACGTGATTATAAGGACCTGGCGGACATCATCAGGATGGCCAAGGTCAGGATACGCGCCCCGGAACAATGGTACGGTGATTACCTGGCCGCACTGGGATCTGTGCGTACGGGTGAGAAAAGGATTATCGAGATGTGCGACAAATACGGCCTGGATACAGTGGTGGCTTTTACCAAACTCTGGCAGGAATATGGCGAGCGTCGGATGATCGACGCCATCAAGCAACTGCCGGCGGGGACGTGGGAAAACGAGACCCGCCATGACCCATTGCCGTTCGTAGCGCCGGAAGGAGTGCCGATCAAGGTGAAACTGACCATTGACCCGAAAGAGGCCTACATAACGCTTGACTTCACCGATAATATCGACTGCATCTCTTTCGGCCTTAATATGAGCGAATCCACTGTAATGGCCTCCGCCGTGGCAGGCGTGCTGAATAACCTGGACCCCACACTGCCGCATAACTGGGGGGCGTTCAGCCGTATCATCATCAAGACACGCGAGGGCTGCGTTATCGGCCAGGTCAAGCACCCACTCAGCGGATCAATGGCGACAACCAACCTTGCCGACCGCGTGATCAATGTCGTGCAGGCCTGCTTCGGCAAGGTCAGGAAAGACCTGGGCCTGGCGGACGGCGCCTTCATGCCAGCCGCGGCCGGCAGCGTTTTCGGCATTGACTGGCGCAAGAACAATGCCATCTATGTCAGGCAGCTCATGATGGGAGGAGCAGGTGGGCCGGGTCATTACGGATACGATGGGTGGTTAGGCTACGGCATACCGGTCACTGCCGGGGTGGTTCATATGGATAGTATTGAGGTCGACGAGCAGGCCATGCCGCTTCTAATTGCCAAGCACGAGATCATTCCGGATTCAGCCGGGGCGGGCCAATGGCGCGGCGCCATCGGGATGGAATGCTGGCAGAAGCCACGGCACGACGCCGGCTCCTGGGGCTTCATAGCCGACGGCCATTTCAATCCGCCGCAGGGGATCAACGGTGGCCTACCCGGGAGCGCTCTTCAGCTATATAAATTCGATATGGTCAAGGGCCCGGCTGCCAGGACAGAGCTGCCCACCGTGTCTATGGAAACGCTTCAGCCAAATGAGATGATGATATCGCTTTCCTCCGGCGGCGGTGGTTTCGGCGACCCGCTGGACCGCGATCCCGAGAGGGTGCGGCACGACGTGCGCGAGGGCTATGTCACACTGGAAAAAGCGCGTGAAATATATGGTGTGGTTATCAAAACTGATACGGAGCTTTACTCTGTCGATAGCGAGGCCACTAAAGCCTTGAGAAAAGAGATGAAAAAGAGCAGGGAGGCTGCGAAATGAGCTACAGGCTTTGCATAGATATCGGGGGCACATTTACCGACCTGGTGGTGGCAGACCCGAAGGGAAAAGTTGATATCTTCAAATCGCCCACTACGCCGGGCAACTACACGGACGCCTTTATCGAAACCGTGAAAATGGCGGCAGACAATTACGACCTGCCTCTAAAGGAGTTCATGGCGCAGTGCAGCACAATCGAGGGAGGTTATTTCGGCCACGGCTCCACGGTCAGCACCAATGCCATCATCGAGGGCAAGGCGGCCAAGACCGGCCTGATCTGCACCAGAGGCTTCAGAGACATACTGCTCGCCCGTGAGGGTGGCAAAGAAAACCCTTATAACTGGCAGATGGAGTATCCCGAGCCCTATATACCCCGTTACCTGACCTTCGGCGTTGGTGAGAGGATCAATGCCGAAGGCGGAATAGAGGAAAAGCTCAACGAGGACGATGTGCGTCAGGCTATACGCCAGTTAAAAGAATACAACGTCCGCGCCATAGCGGTGGCTCTTCTGTGGTCCATCGTCAACCCGGTCCACGAGTTAGAGATCGCCAAAATTATTGAAAATGAATGGCCGGGTATTCCGTACAGCCTGAGCCACCAGGTTAATCCCTGTATCAGGGAGTATCGTCGCTTTTCATCGACCGCAATCGACGCCTCGCTCAAGCCGCTGGTCGGCAGCTATGTGGCACAGCTTGAGAAGAGGCTGGAGGCGATAGGTTATAAAGGGCAGTTGTCGTTGCTTACATCAAGCGGGGGAGTGGTATCAGCCGAGGAATTCGTGAGAAAGCCCATTTTCAGCGTCGACTGCGGGCCTGCGCTGGCGCCCAGCGCCGGACGGCTGATCGCAGAAACCGACCTGGGTATCGATAACATCATCACTACCGACATGGGCGGTACCAGCTTCGATGTTGCCTGCATAACCGGCGGTGAGATAGCGGTCTCGCGTGAGACGGAGGTCGGTGGCTTTATGCTGGGCATCAACAAGGTGGACAGCAAGTCCATCGGCGCCGGTGGTGGCAGCATCGCCTGGGTAGACACGGGCGGACTTCTGCACATCGGGCCTCACAGCGCAGGTGCTGTGCCCGGGCCAGCCTGCTACAACAAGGGCGGCACAGAGCCGACGGTCACCGACGCCAACGTTGCGCTCGGCTATCTTGATCCTTCATATTTTCTGGGTGGGGGCATGAAGCTGGATAAAAAGCTGGCCGTTAAAGCAATTGAGGAAAAGGTTGCAGGACCACTAAAGGTAAGCGTTGAAGAGGCGGCCTACGCCATATGGGGTGCCGTCAATGCCAGTATGTCAAACGTCATCCAGGACATCACCATCTGGCGGGGAATCGATCCCCGCGAGTACACAATGGTATCGGGCGGTGGGGCAGGCGGGATGCATATCGTTGCCATAGCCGAAGAACTGGGAGTTAAAAAAATATTAATACCCAGGGTGGCCGGTGCGCTCAGTGCATTCGGCGGCGCTTTCGCAGACATAACTTCTGAGTTCAGCCTGAGCAAGTTCACCGAGAGCGGCAGCTTCGATTTTGAAGGCATAAACTCGGCATTGGACGGCCTGAAAAAGCAGGCGGAGGAGTTTTTCGAGCACATGCGGGTGCCGAAAAAACAGAGAAAGCTGCAGGTCTATGCCGAGGCCAGATATCCGTTTCAGGTCTGGGAGCTATCTGTCCCTTTACGCAGCAACAGCATCAGCAATCAGAAGCAACTCGATGTGCTGGTATCGGACTTCCATAAACTGCACCATAAAGTATTTTCCGTCAGCGCCGGCGACCAGCCGGTGGAATTCGTCTACTGGAGGGTTAAGGCCGTCGGTAAGTTGCCCCGGACCGATTTCACGGTGATAAAGTCTTCTCCAGGTGTGGCGATAAGCAAGGGAACCCGGAAGGCATATTTCAAAGAGCTCGGTGGTATGGTCGATACGCCTATCTATAAAGGCGTAGACCTCAAACCCGGCAACCGCATATCCGCCCCGGCTATTATTGAAGAGCCTACCACTACCATATTGGTCATGCCCGGCTCCAGAGCATCGATTACCAAATACGGGAACTACTTGATTGAGATAAAATGATATTTGTAGGGGCGGGTTTTTAAACCCGCCCGCATGACCGGGCGCAGCTAAAGCTACGCCCCTACGGCGGAAAAAACACAGGAGGCTATCAATGAAAATACTGGTTCTGGGCAGCGGCATCATCGGCGCGGGTGCCGTCAGGCAGCTGGTCAAATACAGCGACGCCGCCATTGTCAACGCCGATATCGATCCGGCCAAGGCCGAAGCCGTGGCCGAGAAATACGGAAAGGACCGTGTAAAGGCCTGCCGGATGGACATCGACGACCATGCCGGCTTCGTGAAGTTTATCAAAGAGGAAAATCCCGATGTCGTGGCCAGCACCATAGGTCCCTTCTACAGGAATGCGGGCAAAGTATATAAAGCCTGCATAGCCGCCGGCAAAAACTGCGTGGATGTATGCGATGATATCGACGGCGTTAGCCAGGCTTTTGCCGTCGATGCTGAAGCTAAAAAGGCCGGCATCACCATCGTAAGCGGGCTGGGCGACAGCCCCGGGCTGACCAATATACTGGCTAAATACTGCTGCGATCAACTGGACAGTGTGGAAGATATCAATATCCTCTGGGTCGCCCCTTTAAGCGAGGTGGGTCTGGCGCAGTACTTCCACGGCATACACTGCTTCGCTTTTCCACATCAATATGTAGACGGCAAACTGATCGACCTGGACGGTAAGGTTACGGTCGAGTTCGGCGAACCGATAGGAAAGATCGAGCTGCTGTACTGTGACCACCCCGAGCCTTTTACGCTCCCTCGTTATATCAAAGGCGTGAAGAATGTGATCTGCGCCGGGGCTGTCTGGCCGGAGGTTCCCGGACTATCAATGTCAGCCATAGCCGGATTTAAGGACTACCTGATGCAGCCGATTAAGCTGCGCGGCGCTGAGATAACCCCTATCGAAGTGCTCTCGCATATGGCATATAACCTGGTGCAGGAACAGATCGAGAAATGGAAGAAAGAGGGTCGCGAGTACAGGTACGGCGGCACAATCATCGAGGTCAAGGGAATTAAGGGCGGCAAGAAGACAAAGCTGATCTTCTCAGGCGTGGGTAAAGGAATGACCACTACGCCACGCACGTTGGTCACGGTGGCCAAAATGGTGGCGGGCGGTCAGATCAAAGCAAAGGGCGCCTATGCGGCGGAGGGCTGTGTAGACCCGCAGGATTTCATGAAAGCCTTCAGCGAGGGCTTTGCTACCATTAAAACCATGGCGACCGATAAGTCCAACGAATTCATCGTCGATATTGTTACGGTTTAATTCATCTACAAAAATAAGAGGGCGGGCCGCGCGGCCCGCCCTCTTTATTTCAGGTCGGGATCGCCCAGGCCATGCTGACGGTATTCCTGGGCGAGCTGAACGTAGGTCTGGTTTCCGAATTTTATTTGTGCGAGCTTATCCTCGCTGAGTTCCTCTTTGACCTTGGCGGGACTGCCCATTACCAGAGACCTGGGAGGTATCTTTGTATTGGGCGTGACCAGTGCGCCCGCGGCTATAAAGCAATTCTCGCCGATCTCAACACCGTGTAATAGCACGGCGCATACACCTATCATCGATCCGTCGCCGATGGATTTACAGTGCAGCATCGCGCCATGCCCGACCAGCACGTTCTCACCGATAACGCAGTCCCAGGTATGAACGGTGCAATTATCCTCTATAGCAGAGTTCTTGCCGATGCTGATGTTGCCGAAATCACCGCGTATAACGGCACCCGGCCAGACGCTGGCGTTCTCGCCGATTGTGACGTCTCCCACAATATAAGCAGCCTCGCTGATAAACGCCGTGGCGTGTATTTGCGGCGTCTTGCCTTTAAAACTTCTGATCACGGATCCTCCTGTGCGGCAAACGGGCATTGTTATTTTAGTCAGTGCCCGTACCTGGTGCATAAATGATAGCAGATAAATACCCATCAGTGGCATCAACCGGCCGACTGGAAATGCAGGTGAATTGAGTTGTATGATTAGGGAACATCGTGATTCAATAGCGCTTGTTTACAGGTTGGCCGTGAGTTAAATCGGCTCTAAAAGTCGGCGAAGATTGTTAATGCAGGAGGTATAAAGTTGGCTTCAGAAAGTGCAACATTCAGGAAGGTCTGGATATCCGTACTGGTAATCCTGGGGATAGCACTGGTACTATGGCTGGGCTGGATATCTTTACCCGTGCTGATACCGTTCCTGGTGGGTATATTGCTGGCCTACCTGCTGTTCCCGCTTGTGAGCTGGCTGGAGCGAATACTGCCGCCTAAAGGTAAACGTAAGGGTTCCAAGAGGGTCATAGCGGTGATCATTGTATTCGTCCTTTTCACCCTGTTGCTCATCGCATTTATCGTATATATCGGGGCTGCCATAGTCAGCGCTTCCACCGCGCTGGTGAGCAAGGCGCCTGAATTCGTCGATAAAGGCATGGAGCAGGTCAACCAGTGGATGACCGTGATACAGACCACCGTGCCGCCGAACACATTAGCCACAGTCAAGGAATCTATAACTAATGCCGGCCCCGCCATCGCAAAATTTGTCCAGGACTTTGTTGTGGGCAGTATAGCGGTCATCCCCTCCAGCATGCCGACTATACTGGGTTTTATCACCCTGCCGTTCTTTCTTATCTTCGTTCTGCTGAACTACGAGAGGTATGGGAAGTATTTCAACGAGATATTCCCGGCCAGGGTAGCCAGGCACAGCACCAAAATGCTGACCATCTTCGGCACTCAGATGGGGCGTTATATTCGTTTTATGATTATTATGGCCGCCATCGAAGGTACCCTCGTTACCCTGGGGCTTTTTATTGTCGGGATGGAGTACGCCCTGGCCATGGGCGCAGTGGCTGCCTTCACCCAGGTGATACCCATCATCGGCCCCTTTATCTCGGCGGCCGTTATCCTGCTGGTGACTCTGGCGCTCAAGCCGCAGGCAATGTTGATGGTGTTTATTGTGCTGGTGGTGGCCTATTTGGTGGTCATGGCATTACAGGGATTAGTGCAGGAGAAGCACTTCCCTCTTGACCCTGGAGTGGTCATGGTGCTTATGACGGTTGGCGGCTTTATAGGCAGTTACTGGGGGATAATATTGGCCTTGCCGGTGGGGGCCACGGTCTGGCAGATATACAAGTACTTCCGCGATGAATCCAAGGCAGAAAAGCTGAAAACAGAGCAGACCTGAGCGGAAGCGATATTTTAGGATAGAGGGGGAGCATAGTTTTAACTGCGGTGGTTAGTGGCTACTGCAAGTAGTTATCAGGGCGACCATTGAGCCCGCAACAGTATGAAACCGCCCGACTTGCCAGTCCGATGTAGCGATTGAGGTAGTAGTAGCGCTTGGTCTCGATTGTTATGAGCTCGCCGCTGATCTCCTCTCCGATCGTGAGTACACCGTAGCTGCGGTGCATGGCGGGGAAGCGGCCGCAGACGCTGCCGGGATTGAAGAAGAGGGTACCCTCTTCCATTGTATTGCGGGTGGAATGGGTGTGGCCGTAAAGGATGGCGTCCAGCTTGCCGTCGAACTGAGTAAGCAGACCCCATTTAAAGCCAAAGGGAAAGACGCAGCCGTGCCCATGTATAATGCCGACACGCTTGTCACCTATCTCAACCAGGTCTTTTTCAGGCAGGCCCGGAATATGCGAATCATGGTTGCCGGCCACACCGTGGAAATCGCTGATCTCCTTGAGATCGTTGACAAGGTCTTCGGAATGGAAATCGCCCAGATGAACGACCATATCCATCCGGGTAAGGGCATTTATTAAAGAAGAGGGCAGTTCGCTGATGCGGTGAACGTGAGTATCAGATATTACGCCTATTCTCATGATGATTTCTTATTAAAATTCGACGCCCAGAGCAGGGCTAAAGTCTCTCACATTATAGCCCGTCCACGCATGATTGTCCATCATGGGAAATGCCCGACGTATGATGATATCGCAGTCATCCGCTGGATCCAGCGAGATTTAACCCCACCACCCCGGCTATGACCAGCGCCATGGAAACGACCTTGAGCAGCGTGAAAGGCTCCTTGAACCAGAAAAGCCCGATAAGGGCGATGAGAAAAGTGCCTACCCCCGACCAGATGGCGTAGGAAAGGCTGAGGTCGAGCTTCCTGACTGCAAATGACATGAGGGTAAAGCTCACTCCGTAAAAGACGAAAATTAGCACTGAAGGGACCCACCGCGTGAACCCGTCGGAAAGTTTCAAACAAGTAGTCCCGCAGACCTCCATGATGATGGCGGCGATAAGCAATATCCAGCTCATAGTTTTTACGTCCTTTTCCAGTGTATTCTGAAAGGATTATACAGGTAACATTAAACCTTTGCGAGAGATACAGTTACCAGTTGAGCTCAGAAGCAGTGACAACCACACGCTGAAAGCGTATAATTTCTACCGTTTTGCGCTTATTTGATTATGGGAATATACAGCCGTGATCATTAAGAACCGCGAGGAGCTTATCACCTCGGGTCAGCGCGCCAGGGCTATCGAGCTGATCGAGGCCGGCATCAGCCGGGTATTGCCCTCCAACCTGATGCGCTCTGCTGTTCAATATAATCGAAGACGAAAACGACTGTCTATCAACGGACAGAGATATGAGCTTTCGAAGGGCAGGGTCTTTGTGGTGGGTGGGGGTAAAGGCTCCGGATCTATGGCCGCAGAGCTGGAAAAAATAATCGGTCCTGATTTGATAACCGCCGGAATCATCAACAGCAAATCCGGCGGTGATGATCCGGGCAGAATACGGGTCGTTCGCGCCGGACATCCCGTTCCCGATGAAGCAGGTGTAAAAAGCGTAAGGGAGATGTTGTCGATGAAAGCCCGGTATGGCATCGGCAAAGGTGACCTGGTGATAAGCCTGATATCGGGCGGGGGTTCCTCGCTGCTGCCCTGTCCCGTCAACGGAGTAACACTGGAGGACAAGCAGGCAGTTACACAGCTTCTTCTGCGATGCGGCGCCGATATCAGGGAAATAAATGCTGTACGTAAACACGTATCGCTGATCAAGGGAGGCGGGCTGGCCCGCTTTTTCTCCCCGGCCAGCGTTATATCTCTGATAATCTCCGACGTGGTGGGCGACGACCTGGACGTGATTGCATCGGGCCCCGCCGTGCCGGATCCATCCACTTATCAAGATGCGTTCAGGGTGCTGGAGAAATACGGCCTGCTGGATAAAGCGCCGCAGAGCATTATCGATTTCATACGCAGGGGCGGCGAAGGATTGGAAGCGGAAACGCCGAAGAAGCTGCGTAATTGTAAGAATCACCTTATTGGAAATAATCGCATGGCGCTGGAAGCCATGGCCGAGAAGGCCAGTGACCTCGGCATTAAGCCGTGTATTATAACCTCCGAGATGAGCGGCGATACAGGCGAGTATGCATACGGTATGGCAGATAGAATCGAGGAAGGACATTATAAGGGCTTTGGCGCGCTTTTGATCGGGGGTGAGACGACACCTACCTTGCCCGAGCATGCCGGCAAAGGAGGCAGAAACCAGCACTATGCGGCAGTGTCGATGCTTGCAATGCGGAGAAATGCCCCGCCCTGGGTGGTGGCCTCGGCCGGGACCGACGGATCGGATTATCTGGCGGACGTGGCGGGCGCGATCGTGGACGACCGTTCACTGGCCTGTGCAGAAACGGCGGGTTTGGATGTAAAAGACTATATCGACAGGTTCGACAGCAATACGCTTTTCAAGCGCATGGGCAAGTCGCTGATTATAACCGGTCCTACGGGAACCAACGTAAGTGACGTTTTAGTTTACCTGATCGGTTGAGACGGCCTTCTCCATGAAGCAGACTATGAAAGGCAGATGCTCGAATTGTTTGACGGCGGTCTGAATGAAACCCAGCGATTTATACCAATCCTTTAAAGCAGTCTGATTGTCTATCATACCCAGGGCGACTGTGATACCACCCCGGTTTTTCACATAATCAAGCACGAATTCCGTGAGCTTCCTGCCATATCCGCCATGCCTGAACTGAGGTTTTACGGCCAACCGGCCCAGGTAATAAGTGCCGCCCTCAGCTCTTTCGATGGCTACGAAACCTGCCTGGACTCCATCCAGATAAAGGCCGAAGAAGGTCGCTTTTTTATGCAGCTCAAGCAATTGCTCTTTGGTAGAGAAGAATGGATGTGTGGGGGCATTTTCTCTGGTCAGGTTGAACTCACTGGCCACCGTGCCAAAAGCTTCCCGTATGACCTCGACGCTTTCTGCGATCTGGTTATCAGTGGATATTTCTCTGATCTCAACCATTTTACGTTCAATAAATAGGAGATTGCTTCGCTGCGCTCAGCCGGTCATATTCAATTTATGATAGCCCTGCCAGTAGCGCCGGTAGAGCCAGCCATGCTTTATTTTCGGTAGGGATTCCAGTTCCGCTCCCCAATCGGTTACGATCTTCCTGGCCCGGCTGAAGTAGTTGTCGATGGCGGCCTGGTTCAAGGGAACGCGCTTCTCTTCAATGGATGGGATCATTTCCTGCTCGTATTCCTGTATTTTGCGTTGAGCGGATTTTTGGGCTGCTGGGAAATGGTGCAGTGCTTTGCGATGGATCCGTTCGGATTCCCACCAGTAAACCTCGGGGCTGTATTCCGCACCGCCCTCCAGGTAGCCGGCCGGGCTGATCGTGCCGGTAGCGAAGATAGGGTAGAAGGGACTCAGACAGGGATTGGATGCACCCGTAACATAGTAGTAATGGCCTTTATTGCTGACGTTGCCCACCAGGGAGGCCACCGTCTGGCTGCGCCGGATCAGCTTATCTGCGGCATGCATGCATACCGTGCCGCCGTGCTTATGCGGGAGGAAATCCTCCCTGCCGCCGTGATGGCGCAGAATGGCCATGAAATCAGCAGTGGTGAGATCTCCCTTTTTCAATGCCAGGTTGTCCCTGGAGCAGATCTGTCTTGCTTTTCCCGCCGCGCCCCAGGTAATGATGGGATCTGAGTAGCACTTTCTCAGGTTGAAGTCCGCTGCGCTTCTGCACCAGCCTTTCCTTACACCATTTTCAATCAGGCCGGGTGATACCGCATCGAAATCCTTCTCCAACGAAAGAACATTGGATATGCTCCAGTGGTCCGTTATCTTTTTCCAGGCCCACCATGATTTGACGCTTTCCAGCACGTAGGCTTCGCGCTCATCGGCTATCAGCCAGCTGTTCATATACAGGAACTTCTGACGGTAGCCGCAGTTGCCGCCCTGACCGTGTTCCTCGAGCAGGCGGATGATGGTATCCATTGCCTGGCGCGCTGTCTTGCCCCGTTCCAGTGCGAGGCGCAGCAGGTCCATGCCCGTCAGCCCGCTGGCAGCGGGTTTCTCACGTGTGAAAACGGCCTCATTGCCGATCATAACGCCATATTCATTGGCGCCCATCTCGGCGCCGAACATCCAGAACGGCTGTGAGAGAAGCACGCGTGCCGTTTCAGCAGCCTGCGGTATGGATATATAGGTGCATTTGACCGTTTCGCCCGCCTTGTGCTGTTTGCGGGGTACGATGATGATATTCTGCACTTCATCAGGCTCGCGGTCGCTGTTTTTGCCGAAAAGTGTCACCCCTCCCCTGGTGGACGGGCCAAGGGCAACGATTGTATCGCACATATAAAGCCACCTCCTTTCGATTATCGCCGCTGCATCTTAGCAGAATGTCGACAGGCTTGACAAAAGGCGGCAAGCTTCATAAAGTTGGATAAAGCTTTTTTGCGATTTATGCGGAGGGAATCTGAGATGTCGAATTTGAAGCAATTCTCCTTAGAGGGCAAGATCACGGTGGTCACCGGCGCCAGCCGGGGTATAGGGCGTGCCACTGCGCTGGCTTTTGCCCGGGCCGGGTCCGACATCGTACTGACCAGCCGCAAAGTCGAAGACCTTGAGAAGGTGGCCGCCGATATCCGGGCTGAGGGCAGGAGGGCGCTGGTTATCAGCGCGCACCTGGGCAAGATGGCTGATGTGAAAAAGGTTGCCGATACCGCCAGGGCCGCATTCAGCCGTATCGACATTCTCATTAATAATGCGGGCACCAGCCCTATCTTCTCTTCGTTTCTGGAGACCGAGGAAAGGCTGTGGGATACTGTGATGGGACTGAACCTGAAGGGCCTCTATTTTCTCAGCCAGGCTGTTGCGCGGATAATGAAGGAACAGGGAGGAGGTTGCATCATCAACGTGTCTTCCATAGATGGGTACCTGCCCGAGATGGACAATGGTGTATACGCTGTCAGTAAGGCCGGGGTTATCATGGCCACCAAGGTGATGGCCAGGGAACTGGCTACCTGCAATATACGGGTCAACACTATAGCGCCCGGATTCGTACACACGAAACTACTGGATTCCAGCTTTGAGGTGAGGCCCGGTCGACAGGAAGAGTGTCGCAAAAGCATCCCCGTCGGCCGCATTGGGGAGCCCGAGGATATGATGGGCACCATGATTTATCTGGCCTCGGATGCCTCCAAATATGTGACGGGGCATACGGTTATAGTAGACGGTGGACTGCTCTACGTTTAAGATTTTCCACTGCCGTTGAACTCAATGACGAGCATGGTGATATCGTCGGACTGCTCTGTGCCGCCGGCAAAAGTCTCGATATCCGCCCTCACACCGTGAATGATATCAAACACGTTTCTTCCGCACAGGTCGTTGAGACAGCTCAATAATCTGGCTTCGGAGTACAGCCGACCCTGACTATCCATGGCCTCGGTTACGCCGTCGGTATACATGACCAGCGTATCATGCGGCCTCATAGTATAGGTGTTTGACAGGTAACTGGTGTCCGGCATAGCTCCCACCACCAGCCCCTTGGGCAGGTTGATATACTGGAATTCGCCGCCTGAAGGACACAACAGCGGCGGATTATGTCCTCCGTTGGCGATGGTCAGTTCGCCGCTTTCGGTGTCAAGCACCGCACACAGCCCGGTAAAAAACATGGAGGCCTCGTTGTCCGGATAGAGGGTATTATTTACATTGAAAAGCACACGGTCGGGCGAAGGCTCGTGTAGCGCTTCGGTGCGCAAGAGGGTCTTGCTGATGGCCATGAACAGGGCCGCCGGTATACCTTTACCGCAGACGTCTCCGATGATCAGGCACAGCTTGGTGGGACTGATAAAGAAAAAGTCATAGAAATCGCCACCTACCTCCCTGGCAGGCTGCATGGTCGCATAGAGGTCGAATTCCTTGCGGTCCGGGAAAGGTGGGAAGAGCCGCGGCAGCATGCTGGTCTGAATTTCGGTGGCGACCCGCAGCTCGCTCTCAATCCTCTCTTTGGCGGAGGTCGTCTCCTGCAGGTCGCGGATATAGACTTTGAGGTTTTCAGCCATTTTATTGAATGCCCCCGCCAGGTCCTGGATCTCATCGCCCGTCGTTACAACCAGCCTGTGGTCAAGATCACCCTGCCCTATGACCTGCACCCCCTGGTTTAATGCTATGATAGGCCGCGTTATACGTCGGGCAAGCAGGTACGCTATTCCTGCTACCGCTATGATAATACTGGCCGACGCGATGATCAGGGTGGTTAGCAGTTCCCGGATCTGCCGGTTGATCTTATCCGAGAAATCAGCCGTGGCCGTATCTATACGTTCCCTGGTCGATTGCACCGGCGCAACAATTTCATCGATCGGCATGGCGATGCCGATCGACCAGCCGGTGGTTGATATGGGAGCATAGGCGATGAACTTATCGCTGCCGTCCAGCTGGCAGCGGCCCACCCCGGCCATGCCGTCAACCATCTCCATAGCTATTCGTTTCAACTCCGGATCTTTTGCGTTCAACAGGTTGCCCGTCTCAAAGACTTCATCCCATTGCCTGCCCGAGACCTGCATACGGGGATGCGCGATGACATTGCCCTTGCTGTCGATAAGAAAAGCATACCCGTTCTTGCCGACCTGTGTGCCGATGATCTTCTGGTTTATAGTCTCAGTAGTGACGTCTGCGCCGACAACACCTATCAGCGCATGCTTTTCATCGAAGATCGGTCTGAAGCAGGTAACCTTCTGTTTGCCGCTGACTGCGTCGATCACGGTATTGGTCCAGCCGCGCGCCCGACTCTCCTTTGCTCGCAAATACCACTCGCGCTGCCTCGCATCGAAAGTAGCCGGTATGTCTGTTGTCCAGGGATAAATCTGCGTTATGCCGGATTCCGTGCCCACATAGAGTTGTGACAGGTTGTGGTCGGTCTGGAATACAGGAATAAATATGCTATTAAGGTTGGACAGCAGCCTCAGGTCGGTGCTTACAGCATCGGGTGTAACGCCCGGGGCCAGCGCGCTGACAGAAGCAGTATAGATTGTATCCGGTTGTTCGTCCTGATAATATGTGCGACCACCCGGGAAATCGTCGGACCTTTTCCAGAGATCGGCTGTATAGCTGGCCACCAGCGCTGTTTCCGATTCCACCTTCTCGAAGAGCGCGTCACTGATGACTGCTTGGTCTATAGCCAGAGTCAGGAGCTGTTCCCTGGCCTGTTTCTGGAGGGCGTCGGTGCTGTCGCCAACGGCACTGGCGCCTAAAGAGGCATTGCTCTCCAGTGCGTACCTGCCCATATTGGCCATGTTGCTGACGGCTACAGCCGACAGAAAAGTGAGTGAAAGAAGGGACAACCCCAACAGGATGAGGAGGATTTTACCTGTGATTTTCAGCTTGAATCGTGACATCGGATTTATCATAACATAACGGCGCGATTAATAGCGGCGACGTTCGTTATATTCAATCACCATGCTGATTGCACGTGCTATACCGGGGAAAGTGTAGTAGAGCGGCACCTTCGATTTGATAAAACTCTGCAATACCGGGAAGAGCTTGTTATGCCGCTCGGGGATGACCGCGCTATCGCAGACGAATGCCACCGGTTTACAAGAGTTAAGATAGGCTTTGACGAGTGTTTCCCCCCACATCATTACGATCGACCAGGCAGGCGGCGGAAGCTGGCTGGGACGGAAGTAGCCGACACAGAAATCGATACCGTCCCAGGCCGTTAGCACCTGTATGGCCCTGATCAGATTGCTTGATTCCAGCATGTCCTGGGAGTAGTCCACAGGATTGCGCAGCATGTTCCCTGCCAGTTGTGAGAAGCTCATGAGCTCCTGCCGCACCTGCTCCGGCAGTGGCGGCAGCCGGAAACCCTGCCGTTCGAAATCGTCTGTCAGCAACACGCTGGCCCCGCCGCCCAGGCCGATCAGTAGAGCGTTCCTGCCACCGGGATCAGGCATATAAGTCAGCGTGACCAGCACATCCACCATTTCCTCGGCGGTGGAGGGACGTATTACGTTGAACTGGCGGCAGAGGGCATCCCAGATGGCGTCATCCCCCGCCAGTGAAGCCGTATGGCTGGATGTCGCTCTGGCGCCGGCCTCGCCCAGACCGGATTTGAGCAGTATAACCGGCTTGCGCCCGGACACCCGGTCAAGAAGGCGCGCGAGACGCTGTCCGTCCTTCACCCCTTCCAGGTAGATTGCGATAATAGTGGTTTTGGGATCGTCGATCATGTATTCCAGAAAATCGCATTCATTGAGGTCGCAGGCGTTTCCAAAGCTGATTACTTTGCTGAACCTGATGCCCCGCCAACCGGCCTCCCTGGCAACGTAGATTGAGTTGCCTCCGCTCTGGCTGATCAATCCTACGTTTCCAGCCTCTTTTTCAAAGCCCGTATCGTACGATAAGCGTGATTCCGGGCAATAGATGCCCATGCAGTTGGGTCCGATGATACGCACGCCGGTCTCGCGCGCAAGCTGCGCCAGCTTTTGCTGCAGACCCTCGGACCCTGCCTCTCCCGTCTCGTCGAATCCGGCAGTGCAAAAGTGTATGGCCTTCACGCCTTTACGGGCACAGCTCTGTACAATCGCAGGGGCGACCTTTGCGTTGACCGTACTGATTACATAATCGACCTGTCCCGGAACCTCTTCCAGCGATGTATAGACCTTGTAACCGTCGAGCTCACCTCCGTGCGGATTGACGGGATACAGCGGCCCTTCGAAATGGAACTCGCGCAGCGAGTCCCAGAAGGTCCTTGTCCAGTGAAGAGGATTGCTGGTGCTGATGCCCACAAAAGCTACGCTTTTTGGGTAAAAGATCGAATCAAGCTGTTTATACAGGCTGGTCATGCGGTCGTCCATATTTAATGGGAACAGCAAAGTATAGCACTTACCAATCTGGATATAAAACGGCTGTGCTGATCGGGTTGAATGGGTTGACAGTACCCGTGCCTTCCTCTAAATTGTCGGCATGGCAAAGAAAATCGTGCTTGCGTCATCATCACCCCGACGCAGGGAATTGCTTGAAAATATCGGACTCACATTCACTGTGGATCCCTCTGAGATTCGTGAGGCTCAGCCTGCCGGATTAAAACCCGCTGAGCTGGCCAGAACGCTTTCTCTGCACAAAGCACGAGCGGCGACGTCGCGCCACCCGCACTCTATTATCATAGCGGCCGACACAATCGGTGTGCTTGATGGGAAGATACTGGGCAAGCCGTTAGACTCCCCTCATGCGCGTAAAATGCTGGCAGAAATGAGTGGCAGGTGTCACAGCGTGATCACGGGTTTCACTGTAGTCGATTCTGATACAGGCAGGACAATCTCGAGTTCGGTTGAGACAAAGGTGTTTTTCAGAAAGCTCAGCCGGGTGGAGATCTCCAGGTATGTGAATACGGGTGAGCCCCTGGACAAGGCGGGCGCCTATGCCATACAGGGCCTGGGGGCCTTACTGGTGGAGAGGATTGAGGGTGATTACAATAACGTGATAGGACTGCCGCTCTGTTCGCTGGCTGTAGTGCTGAAGGGGTTTGGTGTCACTCTGCCGGTCTGATATCAGCGTGCACGTGCGGCGCATTCCCCCGCCAAATAACCTGTTGAGAAGGCTGCCTGCAAATTAAAGCCGCCTGTATCGGCATCCAAATCGAGCACCTCGCCGCAGAAATAGAGGCCGCGTATAATTTTAGATTGCATGGTGCGGGGGTCGACTTCTTTCAGGGAAACACCTCCCGCAGTCACCATGGCTTCCGTCAGGGGACGGACGCCTTCCGCATTAAAAGCAAGCCCTTTCAGTGCGCGTGTAATAGCCTGCCTCTGTATCGACGTTACCTGGCTGGCTCCGGTATCCGCCGGTACGCCGGCTTTCATCAGGACGGCCAATGCAATACGCTCCGGGAGCAATTCATTCAGTATGCTTTTAACCTGTCTGCCGCCATGTGCACAGATAACAGTCTTCAGATCTTCGGATAGCTGTAATAAGGTCTTGCCCGGTTGAAGATCTATAGCAAGGCTTACCGGTCCCTCCTTCATCACATCGGCCACGGACAGGCTCATGAGCAGGGCTGCCGGTCCGCTGAGTCCGTCCTGCGTGAAAACAATGCTGCCCCTGCGGCTTTCCACCACCGGGGATCGGGATTTGCCCGTAACGAGACCGCGTCCCCTGTCAGCCCGTGGTGTGGCTGCAACATCGATATCCTCCGCCCGGCAGGAGAAGGAAGTGAGCCGCGCATCGCTCAGGCTGATGCCCTGCAGGCTTGCCGCGGCCTGACGTTCCTTCACTGTCAGTGGGACGAGGGCCGGCCGCAGGCTAACTATGCTGTGGCCCAGCTTCGCGGCCATGCGATAGCCATCGCCCGTTGAGCCGGTCTGTGGATATGAAGCTCCTCCCGTAGCGAGTACAACAGAATCGGCCGGATAACCAGCCGCAGAGGTTTTAACCGACACGGTTGAATTATCGGCAATCTCGATTGCGGTCACTTTAACACCGGTAAGTACCTTTACGCCGCGGCCGGACATATATTTTTGCAGTGCTTTGACGACATCGGTTGATTTTCCTGAGACAGGGAAGATTCGCCCATCCGGCTCGGCCAGCGTCATAACTCCCAATGCGGCCAGCAGCTTCAGAAGATCGTCCCGGAAAAAATGATGGAAAGCGTGATAGAGAAATCTGCCATTGGGGCCAAACATCGTTATAAATTCGCCGATATCCCGGGTATTGCTGAGATTACAGCGCCCGTTGCCGCTGAGGAGGACCTTTTTACCCGGGCGTTCCATCTTTTCCAACAGAGTCACTTCAGCGCCCAGTTCGGCCGCGCGGCCGGCGGCAAGCATGCCTCCGGCGCCGCCCCCGATAACCAGAACCTGCTTGATGCTCATTCTATGGAAAACTTCCAGGCGCAGAACCAGTCGCCGGGAAGGTCATCGGGAGGACAGGCGATACAATCGGTCCTGATACGTGGATCTATAGCCTGCGCAAAGCTGCTGTATTCCACGATGCCAGCCGATTTACAGGGATAGTCATCAAGTCCCTTGCGCCTGCGTGCGTCCTGCACCCTGCATTTGACCATTTTAAAGACCAGACTGTTACCCTGTCTTTCGATGGTCTGTGTGTTGATTCTGGAGTACAATCGGAATCCCAAAGCTGCTTCCAGGGCATCCAGACCACCTTTGTCCGGTAGTTCGAGCATAGCTTTGATGCGTACGGCTTCAAAAGGTGAGAATTTTATCCAGCATGTGTCGTTGCAGCGCTTGGCCGTGTACATCTCCTGCCGGGCCTCCACGGCCTGGAACCACAGGCCGTCGCCGGCCAGCCAGTTAGCAGAGATAGCATCGATCAGAGATATTATCTTTTCCCTCGGCAGCGCGGACAGCGACCGAGGCAGGCCGTCGTCCACAGCAAATCCCAGAATGCCCGACAGGCGTTTTATAATCAGTGGACAGAGTTTGGCGAAGACCTCGTCTTCTATCTGCAGGGCCTTTTCCAGGCCCAGCTGGTGGTCAACCTCGTTGAACCATATCCCGTAATGTAAAAGGCTGCGTCTTAACAGATCGATAGCGAGCCTGCTCAGGGCAGGATTATCCAGGTTCTCAATTCCTTGCATCTCTCCCATGGGACGCTCCTCGAACAGACATTATATTTCTGACTTTCCTCTGAATCCGTATTATAATAACATCATTTGTACAGGGCGGGCATAAATTCGGGATGATGAAACAGCAGGGTGTGCTGACCAGATTGGATATACTGCAGCTGCAGGATAATCGGCCTCCCCTTATAGCAGAGGCCGTCGACCTGGATGAGCAGATTCAGCCCAACGGTATAGACCTGACCGTCAGGGATATCGCTTACTTCTCATCGCGTGGAAAAATTGCGGCCAGCAACCGGGGTCGGGAGCTGTCCACCTTAACGCGTCTGGAATTCGGCGTCGACGGCGGCTTGGATCTGTTGCCCGGTCCCTATCTGATCACTTTCAATGAGGTGATTACGCTGCCGGATAACGTGATGGCTCTGGGAAGGCCGCGCTCCAGCCTCAATCGTTGCGGTGTCAGCATTCACAGCGCTGTCTGGGATGCCGGCTACAGCGGACGTTCCCAGTCACTACTAATAGTCTATAATCCTGATGGTTTCAAGTTGCAGAAGAATGCGCGTGTTATGCAACTCGTTTTCTTTTATACATCGGCTGATGTGGACAAGGGGTACAGTGGAAAGTACCAGAACGAAAATCTGTGATATTAGGTCAAGGAGAGCCTGTTGAAATGAAAATAAATAAGCTTCATGTGAATATATTGATAGCGCTGGTGGTGGCGCTGCCCTTTCTTGTAGGCTGCGTAAGCCAACCTGCCATCGGGCAGGCTGTACTTTGCAACGCAGTATCTAAAACGGGTGAGCCTCTGATGATATCCGATAATTTCACCCCGGATGTCAAGACTATTTATTGCTCGGTCAAGCTGAACGCTCAGTCGAATGAGTCTGCAATCAGGGCAGACTGGTATCTCGTTAAAAGCGAAGAAGCAGGTTTAGCGGATATGGTCATCGGCAGCCAGAAGGCTGCGGCGGATGCACCATACGTAGTATTTGCGTTTGCACGCTCTGAAGCTCTATTGCCCCGTGGTGATTACAGCGTCAACCTTTTTTATGATGATAAGCCGGTTCAGTCGGTACCGTTCGTTATCCGGGGTGAACCGGCTGCTCCATCTGTGACGCTTGAAAGCGGCACCATGTCGACCGTTATAGATACACTCAATGAGAAGCCGTTGAACAGTGTCAACGTTTTTCCTGAAGACAGCCCGGTGGTATATGGCTCGGTCAAAGTCAGTGGAGCTGATTTCTCTGACCAGGTTAAAGCCCGCTGGATTTATGAGGGTGGCGAGCTGGGTGGTGACCTCGAGCAGACTATCGCAGAGTCGTCCCTGAAAGTAGAGGGCCGCGAGTATTTAATCTTTTCTATATCACCCAGAGAGGGCACCCCCTTTCCCAGGGGAAGTTATAGCCTGCGATTCTATGTCGGCGACATCGAGCAATTGAAGCTGCCGTTCAGCGTGGTTGAAGCCGGTCTGCTGCCGGCGCTTTACATCGGTGAAGCGAACGTATATGCATTTACAGACGAGGAGCAGAAAGAGGTCAACGTGTCGTCCCGTTTTTCGTCGAACACTCCTGAGATCCTCTTCGGGGCCAGGATCTACAATGCCCCGCCAGGTACGCGGGTAAATGTTCAGTGGATAATTGTAAGCAGCGATGAAGCCGGCGTCGATAATTACCAGGTGGCAGAGGACGAGAATATCTTTGCCGGCACCGTGGCGGTTGCAGCAAGGCTGGCCACAAGCAAAGGGGAGCTTGTCAAAGGAGATTACTCGGCGAGGCTGTTATTCAATGGCGAAGAACGATTATCTATTCCTTTCAAAGTTCAGTAGGGCGAGTAGTTGATTTAACGATTTGTCCTTTTCAAATGCAGCTTATTCGTCCGGTCGGCCTGTGATTTTCTCTTATCATCGCTGAGATTCTTTGAGCGCCCGCTGCTCCAGTTTCCTGGTGTACAATTCCCACTCGGCTTTCTCCAGGCCGCCGGCCTTCCACAGGATAAATGTACAAACTCTGGCGCCGGCCGGTATGGTGCAGGTGAACTTGACCTGCCAGTCACTGCTGATCCAGCCAGTCTCAAAAAACGCATCCAGCATCCCCTGCACCAGATAACGCTGGACACGGCAATCGAAGGCCGAATAGTGGTCCTGGTGCGGGCACCAGATGATATCGAAGCTGATCCTGTCGTCGGCGTCTATACGCGGTTCTTCCAGCGATGCATATACTATGCGGTTGACGACCGTGGCAAAGAAGCTGACCATCTCCGCTTCACTCAAGCCCTGCGGTTTTTCCAATCCGGTGAATAGCTGCTCCCCCACCTCATGGCCGACTCTGATCAGCGCCCTGTTTACAAGCTGTTGCCCCTGCTCTCCAAACTCCTTTTCGCAGTCTTTCAATATACGGACGACGGACATGGCCTGCATGGTCCCCCATTGCCATAGCACGGCCGGATCGTAATCTGTCTTACCCAGCACCTCGTCCCTCAAGCGGCTCAAACCCGCCTGATAAGGCTGGTTAAAGCTGAATTTAACCCAGTTGCTCTCCCTGCGATGTTCCCAGTGCGCCATAGTGACCTCCTTATTCGGGCGGAGTCAGATATATTACTACGGACAGCGGGTTTTTGACAGCCGGCGGATTTGCGAAGTAAACTCATGAATTATGTCAGTGCGAAAGAAAACCAAACCTTCATGGTTCGATAATCTCAAGATAAGCATTAAGCAGGCTCTGGGTATGAAAGTGATACTGTGTGATTCTTGTAAGTACGACTGGCGAGGAGCATGCCACCAGCCTGCCCGGCCCAACGCAGTCTGGTGCCCGGATTATAAGCGGCGTGGATCATAAGAATAGGCTATTCTTGCACTAATTCTGTGGAGCTGCAGGTGGCTGGGCCACTCTCAGGGGTATTCTGCTCATCTCGTGTCCTTCGACCAGCACGTGTATCGAGTATACGCCGTACTTGGGGAACTCAACGCCATCGAAGCGCATGGCTATACGGCCGGTGCTCTCAGTTCCCGCCGGAGGACGTGGTATATTAAGTTTGCCTTTGATAGGAGGAATTATCTGCTTTCCATCGTCGTCGATGAGGTGTACCTCGAAGTTCTTGTCCCCCGCTTCAACGACATTGGCACGCAATTGGATAACCAGAAAGAAATTCGGGTGTCTGACAGGTACTCTGCCGGTCATAATGGTGTCGAATCCTATGCCGAGCGCATTGACCTTATTGGTAGCCTCAGCGTAGTCACAGATAAAAGCGAAGTCCACCTGCATAGTCCTATAATTCTATCACGTTTAGCGGGCGGTCTTTCACTATGCCACGCGATATGCAAGCCCGCCGCAAACTTTGACTGTGCAGATAGCGGATGATATCATAGCTTTAGCCCGGCGCGAACGGGCATCGTATGGATAGTGAACGTACCCTATACTTCATATTAATACTGGTCTGCCTTCTGTTATCTGCTTTCTTCTCCAGCGCGGAGGTGGCTATTGTTTCGCTGAGCCGTATAAAGGTCAAGCACCTGCTCAGCCACCACGTGAAGTTTGCAGATATACTGGAAAGCTTTCAGAAACAGCCCGGCATGTTTCTCTCGGCCATATTGCTGGGCAACAATGTGGTCAATATCGCAGCAGCGTCACTGGGCACGATCATTGCGGTGAGCTTTTTCGGCCCCAATATGGGCGCTCTGGTGGCGACCATCTGTATTACTATACTGGTGCTGGTACTGGGGGAGGTAATCCCCAAGACGGTTGCAGCCCACAATGCTGAGAAGCTGGCCCTTGCCTACAGCATACCTGTCCGGCTTCTGATCTGGATACTTTACCCCTTTGTGTGGGTGTTGAATAAGATCGGAGCCGGCTTCACCCGCATGGTCACAGATGCGGGAGAGGTAAGGATGACTATTGATGAAGCCGAGATTCGCACTGCTATAGATGTTGGCGAAGCCGAGGGGGTTTGGAAGGAGACGGAAGCCGATATGATACATAAGGCTTTCGAGTTCCCCGACCGACCGGTCAGCGACGTTATGCAACCGCGAACGGAGATCTCTTTTATCGAGGAGGGCACTTTGCTGCAGGAATTCCTCCAAACTTACAGCGAGCACCCCCATTCGAGGTTCCCGGTTTACCGGGATACGATGGACAATGTGATCGGCATGCTGACGGTTAAAGATGTATTGATGGCTATAGCCAGAGGCGAGATAAAGGACGCTGATCCCGTTGACGGCCTGGTCAGGCAGGCCTACTTCGTGCCCGAGACCAAGCGGCTGGGCGAGATGCTGGCTGAGATGCGCGACCACAACTTCCATATGGCCATCGTCATAGATGAGTTCGGCGGTGTGGCCGGCATTGCCAACCTCGAGCATATGGCTTCTGAAATCATGGGAAGCATCGGGGACGAAATGGTGGCCGGTGAGAAAGAGATCATTCCCATAGATGCAAACACCTATGATATCGATGGAGGTCTCAGGGTTGAGGAGGCCAACGATGAGCTGGACCTGGACCTGCCCGCGGGTGAGTATGACACGGTAGCCGGATTCATCCTCAGCCACCTTGGCCGCATTCCGAGAAAAGGCGAGCATTTCAGGTATCGTGACCTCAGGATCACTATTACGGAGATCGTCAACCGTAAGATCGAGCGCATCACCATAACCAGGGAAAAGAATGCACCGTCTGCGCCTTAAGTTTAGCCGCGGCCCGCAGCTTAAATTCCTTTCACATCTCGACCTGATGAGGCTCTGGGAGCGCGTATTTCGCAGGGCGGGTGTAGAACTGGCCTACTCTGAGGGTTTCAGCCCCCATCCCAGGATCTCCCTGGCCGCTCCCCTGGCTGTGGGCGTTATCAGTAAATCCGAGTTAATGGACGTTTTTCTCAGCCGACGGATCACTCCCGGCAATTTCATTCAGAAAGTTGCCCCCCAACTGCCGGAGGGCATTTCGATAATCGATGTCCAGCCGGTCGTCCTCGAAGCCCCGTCGCTGCAGTCACGTCTCCGCTTTGCCGAGTACGTAGTCGAAGTGGAATCACAGCAGAGGGCAGAGGACGTCGAGCGCTCGCTTAAATCATTGCTGGCGCTGGAAACTCTGCCCTGGCACCATTCCCGCGACACGGGTGAACGTTTTTATGATCTGCGGCCGTTGCTCGACGACTTGTGGATGGCAGGGGAAAAAGATAAGGCTTACATGATCGGTATGCGGCTGCGCTGCGATTCCTCCGGATCGGGCAGGCCAGAGCAGATAATCAAGGCTCTGGGATGCGGCGGATTCCCGTTATCGATCGAGAGGACGAAGCTCGTCTTTACCTGAAAACTGGCGGGTACACATGAAGGACCCCTCTCAAGTATCCGGCATGGAGGCGTATTTTTTTAAAACGCCGGCAGTTTTAAATTTCCAACTTGAAGCAATATAATAAGCCGTTATCCTGTATGGAGGAAAGGTGAGATTAGGCTATATCTTATAAGGCACGGTGAGACTACCTGGAACCAGCAGCGCATCATTCAGGGCAGCGGCAGCGACACAGACTTGAGCGAGAAAGGTAAGGCGCAGGCTGAGAGGCTGGGTGAGGCCATGCGCGATTATTCGCTTACGGCCGTTTATTCGAGCCCACTCAAACGCGCACTGGATACCGCCGCCGCCGTTGCCGGTCCACACAAACTGGCGGTCGTATCCGAGCCGGATCTGAGGGAGATACATGTGGGAGAGATGGAGGGTATGTCGCTTGAGACTTTCGGCCAGAATTTCAGCCAGTTTCTGGTAGACTGGCAGACCAAAGGAGACGCGGTCGATTTTAAAGGCGGCGAGAATCTTGGCCAATTCAGAGATCGAGTGTGGTCGACCGTTAAACGAATTGTGGAGGCCAATCCTGACGGCAGTGCCGCAGTAGTTTCACACTACTTTGTAACTGCTACGGTGGTATGCACCGCTCTAGGTATGCCTCTCACTCACCTGGTACGAGTACGCATACAGCCCAGCAGCCTGACTATCATAGAGTTCAAGGAAGATCATCCGCCTCGCCTTTTGCTACTGAGTGATATCTGTCATTTAAAGGAGCAATAACTTGCCTGCCGACAGCAATGTTCTCGAAAAGCGCATAAACGGTTTTATCAGGGAATACGGGCTGATATCGGGTGGCGAGAAAGTGCTGGTGGCGGTATCGGGTGGGCCGGACTCGGTTAGTATGCTGCATGTACTCAATAGTTTGAAGGAAACATTTGATATACAGCTGCACGTAGCCCACCTTGATCACGGACTGCGCGTCGAATCCGGTGCAGATGCGGAATACGTTGCGAATCTAGCATCTGCCCTGGGAATCCCCACGACGATCGAAAAGACGGACGTGGCTGAATGGCGGAGCAAGAGAAAAATCTCTCTCGAGGAAGCCGCCCGTGAGGTGAGGTATCGCTTTTTAGACAGCACAGCCCGGCAGACCGGGGCCAAGCGTGTGGCGGTTGGACATACGCGAGACGATCAGGCCGAGACAACGCTCATGCATATTCTGCGGGGGTCCGGCATTCAGGGCCTGCGCGGTCTGAGGCCGGCGGCGCATATACCCTATGGCGCCAGAGAGGACGGCATCTGGGTGATCCGGCCTTTGATCGAGATTTCAAGACAGGAGACCGAAGCATATTGCGCTGCGAATAACCTGCAGCCGCGAATAGATACGTCCAACGATCAAACGCGATTTCTGCGCAACCGGATAAGGCTCGAGCTGATACCGCTGCTCAGGCAGTACAACGCGGATATCGACAGCGCGCTGTTGAGACTGGCTGACCTGGCGGGGGAAGATACTGATTTTATAGATGAACAGGCTGCTGTTGTATGTAGCTCGCTGGTGACTGGCGAAGGACGCCTTACATGTCTCGATTCAGGCAAGTTACGCGGACTACCGCTGGCGTTGCAGCGCAGGGTATTTCGCATTATGATCGAACGTGCCTGCGGAAGCCTGCGTGATATCGAGTCTGTGCATGTGGACGCCCTGGTCAGGTTGCTGTTCTCAAATACGGGCAGGAGTGTGCATCTGCCCGGCGGCACGGTTGTTACCAACGAGCGGAACCGCATGATCGTAACGGCTCCCGGTACGACGGCATGCCCCTGGCCGGTCCTGGATTGTGACTACATGCTCAATATACCGGGCGAAACAAAGCTGCCCGGCTGGTTGGTGTCTGCCACAATCATGAGTGAGAATTTCTTTAAGGACGATGACATATTCAGCGCAAGCTTTGATCTGGCCAGGATCGGCAAGCGTCTTAGCGTGAGGGGACGTAGAACGGGTGACCGCTTTCACCCCCTGGGTATGGAGCACAGTCGCAAGTTGCAGGACTTCATGGTTGACTCTTCCATACCGCGCTCATGGCGCGACAGCGTCCCTGTTGTATGTTCTCCCGATCAGATAGTCTGGATTGTCGGCTGGCGCATAGATGACCGCGCAAAGGTTACCACCTCTACTCAGGAAGTGCTCCGGCTGGATTTTCACAGGGCGGAATGATGCAGGATGACGCATAAAAAACGCATGGGTTTTCAAAGGCCCTCCACGCCGGCGGAGAAAGCCGGCATCAATGTGGAACTCGACTTGCATGCCTTAACTGTTGACGAGGCCCTTCCCATCATCCATGGATATCTCAATGATGCCTGCCTGGCTGGATTGAAAGAAGTCAGGATCGTGCATGGTAAGGGGACCGGCGCTCTGCGGCAGGTCGTGATGCGGGAACTGAAAAGCCATCCGCTGGTAAAGTCCTTCCGTACGGGCAACCGCTTTGAGGGCAGTACCGGCGCTACTATTGTCGAATTGTAAATAGTGTTAAAGCGGATACTGCAGGGGCGGACCTTCAGGTCCGCCCCTGCTCTTGCAGCCGTTGATAACTATTCTATCGTTGTCGTTACTGTTGGTACCGGAACGGAAACAGCCGGGAAGTAGCCTGCTCGTGTAACAGCGGCCGTGTAGCCGTCCTTAAAGGCTGCCAGTATATACTGGCAGGATGAGGGGAAGCTGTATGAGACCATGCCTGCGCTGTCCGTGTTGCCGGCCAGCACACCGTTTTCTTTAACTCTGGCAGCATCGTTTCCTGCCCAAATCAGCTGCGTCTTAAGGTTATTGGCTGTGGAGGGCATCAGTTTTACCCCCCTGTTGTTTTCCACTTTAAGTGAATAAACTGCGGCTCCCTCCACCGCCTGACCACTGCTTTTTTCTGTAACCAGTATGCTGGTGGGCTGACCGGTTGTTAAGTTGACGGTAGCCTTTATCTCCAGCGACTTCAATGCCGTGTCAGATTGGATATTGATCCTGCGGGCGCCAGGAAGATAGCCGCTCTTTCTGGCCAGTAACATGTATGTGCCGGGATCTGTGAAAGTGTAAACTACCTCACCTGCGCTGTTGCTATTTCCCAGTACTATCTCCCTTTTGCCCAGCCTGCCGGCCAACGCGTCCTCCTGCTCGGTATCGATCATAATAGGAGCCTGCTGGCTTATGACCATCTGGGTGGCAGTGCTGTTTTCCGCGGGTATCGGCGACGGCTTTACAACAGGCTTTAAAATACCGCCTGTTTTAATGGCGCTGACAGTGACATTGTCCACTGCCTGGCCGGAGCTGCCGCCGGTTACTTTGATCGTGACCTGTTGGCCTGCAGGAGTAGAGGTTGGAGCCTGCAGGATCAATCTGAGCTTCTGCCCGTTTTCATTTATCTGTTTGACCTGCAACCTGGCAAAGCCGGGTATATAGCCGTCTTTGGTGGCCACCAGCAAGTACCGGCCGGCCTCGGATATTGTAGCTGATAACTTGCCGTCGCTGCCGGAAGTGCCGAGTAATATCCCGTCGGACTCTGTCAGAGCTTCAACCTCGCCGATAAGGGTAGTATAATTGTCCGTGCCAGCCGGGCCGATCCTATTGCCCGTTTTTATGGCGTAGACCGGGGCTCCTGCAATTGTCTCGTGGCTGTGCCTGCTGAAAACGGTGATAGTAACCGGCTGGCCCTCCACTACAGGATTATCAACCTTGATCATCAGCGCTTGTTTTTTAACAAACGGAGGCGTGTTTTTATTGCTTGAATCCGCCTGGACTGGAACAGCCGCTGGCAGGGCCATTGTTATCCCGATTAATAGTGCTAAAAGACCTGAAAGTAGGTATTTCAAATTGCAACCTCCTTTATAGACGATGTTTCCCTGTCGGTCATGATCACTTCGTTTAAGTGCACATGGGTACCTCCTTTGACGTGTGTCACGCTATATATAACGCAGGGTGCAAGGAATTGTTTATGCTTCGGATTGATGCTTGACAGGTCAACTCGCTCCTGCCATAGTATATGAATACAGGTTGCCGTTGCAGATAGCTGAGGGTAATTTTGATGCATTCTGAGTCAGAAGGTAATGAGCTCCACCAGCAATTCGATGTGCTGGTGTGTACGGGCGAACTGGTATTCAGCGGCAAAATGCGCTGCAATTTCAGCCAGCGTTTGATAGATGCCTTGAATGAAGGCATCAGGACAGAAACACGATCGCACTTAAAGGATTTTCTAACTCTGTCGGACGTCACAGTCAGCAATCCAAAAGGCGGTAAAACGGCGGTTTCCCATCTGCATATATCTAAAAATAATATAATATTTGTAGCTCAGTTCAGGAGCGCAACTCCCGACAAACCGCTCACAACCCATCCGTTCAGGCAGAAGCTGCCTGTGACAGTTATGGCCTATGCGGCCGGGGCTGCGACGATGCAGTTTAAGATCAACGGTTGTATCTATGTCGATAGCTGGGGTCATATCACCGATACGCTGGAAAGCGAAGAGCGTTTTATACCTCTGACACAGGCGAAGCTAGAGCCCTCTATGCCCGGAAACCGTTCCCGTTTCGATTTTATTGCGCTGAACAAGGAGCGCATCGTAAGCATCGGCGAGATACCTGGCAAATAAATCTCAGACGCGCTTTATACGCTGTATATTTTTAAAAAACCTGTATCGCGGTAGTCAACGGAATTCAGACAGCTAAATGTTGTAAAATACCACCAGGGCGCTGGATATGACTGATGATGAGGTTCAATTAAAAAAATTACTGAGAGAGCTTTTCCGCAGCCAGTTGTTTGCTGCGCTGGCCACGCAGCAGCTGACACGCCCCTATAGCAACCTGGTCGCCTTCGTCGCCACAGATGACCTCAAGAACATAGTATTCGCCACCAGGCGCGCGACCAACAAGTATTCAAATCTTCTTTCCAATAACAATGTCTCGATGCTGATCGACAATCGCACTAATCGGGATTCGGATTTCCGCAACGCCGTGGCGGTCACCGCCATAGGATTGGCTGAAGAAGTAAGAGGGAATCAGATAGATGATCTGCGTAGCCTTTACCTTATAAAGCATCACAACCTTGAGAAATTCGTCTATTCGTCTGATTCAGCGCTTTTTAAAATCAAGGTCAAAAGATATTACATTGTGCGCAATTTCCAGGAAGTAATGGAACTTAAGGTGGAGGGCTGAGATATATTGTCCACAACGGCCGGAGAACCGGCGTTTGATGCGCCGCTGGCGGGCAGGTCGAATTGGAGATAATCGAGGGAAGGAATCCCCTGATTGAGGCCCTCAAGGCCGGCCGGCCGGTCAGTAAGATATTGCTGGATAGTAATATTAGAAGGCACGGGGCTGTGGAACTGATTTTAAACCTGTCAAAGGCCAGAGGAGTACCCGTTGAATTCGTTGATAGGCGGATTATGGAAAAGCAGAGCTCCACAGGATCAAATCAGGGTGTAATCGCTTACGCCGAAGTAAAAGAATTTGTCGATCTGAGCGAACTGATCAACATCTCGCGGATCAAACCCGATAAGCCGTTATATTTGTTGCTGGATGGTATCGAGGATCCCCATAATCTGGGAGCCATATTGAGGACTGCCGAGGCCACAGGCGTTCATGGGGTCATTGTCCGTGAGCGGAGGGCTGCCGGTATTACGCCGGCGGTGGTCAGAGCATCGGCAGGGGCTGTAGAGTACGTCAATATAGCCAGGGTAGCCAACATCTCCCAGGCCGTAGTTACACTCAAGAAAAACGGCATATGGGTTACAGGCATAGACATGAACGGGCAGGCCGATTACCGCACCATGGATTTCACGTTACCGTCGGCCATAGTGATCGGCGGCGAGGGTCAGGGCCTGTCGGATCTGGTACGGCGCAGGTGTGATTGGGTGGCCTCCATACCGATGAAGGGCAAGATCATGTCACTCAATGCGTCCGTGGCGGCTGCTGTGGTTATGTATGAAGCGCTCAGGCAAAGAGAGGGGCCGCTGCCGCGATAAAACCTGGAATAAAAAGATAATAACTGTATCATTGACTTAAGAGCCGATATGTTGCCATCGTAGAAGGTCAGAACGAGAAATCCTTCTCGCGGAATAGGCTAAGGCAGATGGCAGTTACGTCCTCATCATATAAAACCCCGGCGTTTTCTGAGATCTCCTGCAGGGCCGCCTCTATGCCCAGACTGGGTCGGTAGGGACGGGGAGATGCCATGGCCTCGACTACATCGGCCACCATCAGGATTCTGGCATCGATGCAGATATCATCTCCTTTCAGGCCGCGGGGGTAGCCCGAGCCATCCAGCCTCTCGTGATGCTGCAATGAAACTTCGGCAACCGGCCAGGGGAACTCCACCGGCTTGAGCATCTCGTAGCTGCCCTGAGCATGTGTCTGGATAATCTGGCGCTCTATAGCAGTCAGCGTACCCGGCTTGCTGAGAATCTCCATCGGCACGTAGACCTTGCCTATATCGTGGATCTTTGCGGCTATCTCGATGCCTTCCAACTGTTCCTCAGACATCCCCATTTCTCCAGCTATGGCGACGGCCAGCTTTGCAACACGCTCCTGGTGGCCTGCGGTATACGGATCTCTCATCTCGATTATGCGTGCCATGGCCGCTACTATATCGCGTACCGTCTTATGAAGCTGTTCAAGGCTGCGCTCAACCCGCTCCCCCGTCTGCCTCAGGGAGCCGATCTCCTCATCCTGCGCCTCTTTTTCTGCGATCTCAGCCTTTCTATGTGTGGCGAGATCAATAAGCGTTGCCGATAATTGTCCCGTATCCTGCACCGGGCTCATATAAACAACTACATCCCTGGTGGAGCCATCCCTGCAGACGAGTTTGAAATCGAAAGTGCTGGGGGCGGATTCGGAATCGATCTGTCGCATCAGGTGATAGCGCTTCAGTCTGGGCTGATCATCGCCGGCCACAAATTCTATCCAGCTCTTCTTCCCCTCGATTTCCTGTTTTGAATAGCCGGATAGAACCTCGAAGCCTGTGTTGATTGCTGCTATCGTAGTGTCCTGATTAATTAACATGGCGGCAGTGGGAGCGATGTCGAACGGCATTGCAGGTTGTGCCGATTTTTCGCGGACTGAGGTTGCAGGCTGTGTCTCCGGCGCCACGTCTACAGATGGGTGTTCTTCCTGCGCGTCATCCACCCTGAAGCTGAGAATCAGGCAGGTCGGCGTTCCCAGTTCGTTATCTATCCAGGCGATCCTCATACGGCAGGGCAGTTCAGAGCCATCCTTTCGCTGCAGAGTAATTTCTATCTCTTTCTGCTGTTTATTGCTGACACAGTCCATGATGCTGGCCTGGATATCTCGAGGCTGCGAGTGAGGTATAAGACTCGCAAGGCTGTTCCCCAGCAAGTCCTCCTTTTTGCATCCAAGCATGAGCAGCAGCTTTCCTGATGTGTGTGTGATATGGCAGTCAAGGTCTGTTATGGCGACAGGCTCCAGCGAAAGATCGACCACCTGGCGATAAAGGCGTTCCTCTTCTTTTAAACCTTCCTCAATTCTTTTCTGCTCGGTTATATCCTGGAAGTGGACGATGAAATATGACGGACCAGCCTCGTTATCTCCGATAAGTGATATGCTCATGGCCACCCAAATAATTCGTCCGTCTCTGGCAATCAGCTGCCGCTGCACCGGTAATTCGGGTTTATCCAGTGAAAGGAAAAGCGACATGATGTCGCCGCTGGCTTCCCGCTCTTTAGACGGCAACATATCATCATAACGGCTCTCAAGTATCTCTCTTTCCTCGTAACCAACCATGTCGCAGAAGGACTTATTGACCTTGAGGAAGATATTTTCCATGCTGATGATGGTGAGGCCGGTGGAGAGATCCTCGAAGGCCAATTGGAAGCGCCTTTCAGCCTCGCGCCAGGCTTTTTCTACCGAGTGGTGTTCCGTTATATCCAGCCAGTGGCCCAGCGTCAGCCAGTTGCCGCCATATTTGAAATAAGTAATCTTTTCGGCGATCCACCGCTGCTTGCCTTCTCGAGTGGTGATCTTAAACTCGTGGCTGGTGCCCTCGTCTTCTTCGAAGAAAGAGGCTATGTTCTGCTTTGGTTTCTGCCGATAGCGCGGATTGATCAGGCGCTGGTAGTCCTTGCCGGACAGCTCGTCCTGGCTGTAGCCGGTAATATGGCGGAACTCGATATTGGTGTAAATAAATTTACCATCGCGCGTGATATAAATGCCTGCAGGAGAGTTCCTGAAAAGGGCGGTACATAATTCTGCCGCCGCCTCCGGCAATATTCTCAGGACATCTGTCCTGTCGGAAATCACGTCCATAAAATTGCTCCGGGTTACCTGCATCCGCCCTCCTGTGATCCCTTGCCCGTAATCGATACAGGGAATAACCAGACTTTACCCGACTATTTTACATTGATTGCCTCAATCAGTAAAAAATTACATCTGATAAGCATGGTTAGGAAATGCTATAATGATGGCATCCACATGCAGAAACTGGCAATGAGTTTGCCCGGGAGTTTATTATGAGAACAGCTTTCCTGACTCTGGTTATCATAGCGGCATTGGCCCTGTGTATGAGCCCGGCCTGTGTTTCACAGCAGGCATTGCCGGCGGAGATACCCATCGGCTGTGTTTTATCTCTCACCAGCACACCAACTGCTGGCCCCAATCTGGTTAAGGCCGCCCAGCTTGCAGTGGATGAGATCAATGAGCGAGGAGGCCTGGATGGCAAAAAGCTCCGCCTTGTCATAGAGGACCAGGGGCCTTCTGCGGCTACCGCGCTATACGCGATTCATAAGCTGGTTGAAGAACAAAATGTTCAGGTTATAGTAGGCTGCGACAACAGCGAAGCTGTTATGACGGCAGGCCCATATCTGGAGAGCAAAGGGGTGTTGCTCATATCTCCATCAGCAACGTCAAGCGCCCTCTCCGGTTACAGCTGGTCTAAGTGGACTTACAGAACTTGCCCCAGCGATTCTTTGCAGGGGGGTGTTGTTTCCATGCTCATTAAAGATAGGGGCTATAAAAAGGTTGCCATACTTGTCCAGGATACGGTTTATGGCAAAGGGATTGAGACTATGGCCCGAGATTATTTAAAGGGCGATGCGGAGATCGTGGCATCCCTGGCTTATGACCCTGCCAAGCTAAGCTATCTGTCAGAGCTTAATACAATTAAGGAAGCCGGGCCGGATTGCGTGCTGCACGTTGGGCTGTACGCCGATGGATCTGTCGTCTATGCGCAGGCGCTCAAGACCGGCTTAGATAATCTACCCTGGATAACGGTGGACGGTTCTTACGACATGCCGCTGGATAAGTATCTCGATGCCGCCAAGTTTATGGAAAAGGCTGTGACGGGAACTGTGCCGGTGCCGGACAAGGGGTCCGTTGTTTACAAAGCTTTCGCCTACAACTTTAATAATGCTTATCAGTTCGCCCCCACAGTTTATTGTGATAACACCTATGACAGTATCAAACTGATCGCATTAGCCCTGCAAAAGGCTAATACCTATAACGGGGGCGCGATCCGGGATGCCCTGCTGGCTGTCGGTAATAATTATGTCGGGGCCAGCGGTTCCATCACTTTCAGTCCATCCGGCGAACGAATTGCGGGAAGCTATGGCATCTGGAAGGTCGTGATGAAGGGAACCCAGTACCAATATACCATTACAGATGACATAATCAGCCTGGTCAAACCTGAATAAGACAGATGATGCCGGATGGGATCAGCATAGCCGCATTGAGCGGCTTACGTATTTCTTTTGGCGAGTGTATATCTTGGCGGTGGCCAATACCTTCCAGTATCAGTGCGGCGCGCTGTCAGATGAGAAATGGGGATAGTCCTGGGTTATGACGAATTTTGCCCACTTTCCTATGTGGCCGTATTGTAAGTGGCATTTCTGGCAGAGTATGACACAGTTATGTAGCGAAGTATCGCCGCCCAGCTCGGACGGTTTCTTAAGGTGCGCGTAGCCGGAATCGACTTCTATCGCACTGCCGCAGTACGCACAAACCCTTTTCTGCCGTATGAAGGCCTTGTCTTTAATGTCCTGAGCGAATTCCTTGGGGCTCATTTTTCAAGTTTACCTTAAACTGACTGCAATTCTAAATCAATGTAATTTAAGCATAACCGGTAACCTATTTCAATCCGGCCGGTCGATCTCGCTTTTCACAGCCCGGATAATAGCAGGTAATTTCGCCTCTATAACGGGTGAAAGGCGAAGGCCGTGAGATATATCGGCGGGCTCGATGCCGATCACGGTTACCTGCGGAGGCTGCTGTCCGAGTTGTCTCATTAGTTTCAGGCTGTCGAGTATGCCCATCCCGTGCAAAGAGGTTGTTGTCCCGTCAGCTATATTTTCTTCGCGCAGTTCAAGGTGGTAAATATAGCCGGGGTGCCCGCCGCCCCGTAGCGCGTCCACAATAATTAGCCTGCCAACATCGTCGTCTAATAGAGAGATAAGGTCCGGACTGGTACCTCCGTCGATAAGGCGAATGCCGCTGTATTTACCTTGTCCCTGCATCTCCATAACGGCGCGTACGCCGATGCCGTCATCGCGGCAGAGCAGATTGCCGATGCCAAGTACCATAATGCCAGGCTTCTTCATGTATTGCTCAACATATGCGCGGCAGTATCTCCCCGACCGGCATATCGACGATGCGCGATGAACCTATGCTGGTTTTCATTACCACCCTGCCCCTGTGCTCGGTCGTCACTTCGCCGATGACCACTGCCTGCCGGGCGTATTTGTTCTTCTTCATGGCTGACAGGACTTTGCCGGAATCAACTTCAGTCACCGTGGCAACCAGCTTGCCCTCGTTGGCTATATAGAGGGGATCGAGTCCCAGCAATTCGCACGCTCCACGTACACCATCGCAAACCGGGATTTTATCCTCTTCTATGGTAATGCCGACATCTGACTGTTTGGCGAATTCGTTGAGGGTGGAGGCCAGCCCTCCCCGGGTGGGATCGCGGAGGCTATGTATATTTTTACTGACTGAAAGCATTACCGATACCAGATGGTTCAGGGGGGCACAGTCGCTGGTCACCGGAAGGGAAAGATGCAGACCCTCGCGCTGGCTCATCACCGCCATCCCGTGTTCACCGATGCCCCCGCTCAGGATTATTTTGTCGCCCGGCCTGGCGTTGGAGCCGGATATATCTGTGCCATATTCTATCAGACCGATGCCTGATGTATTGATGAACAGGCGGTCTGCCTTGCCGTGATCCACAACTTTAGTGTCGCCTGTAACTATCTGGACACCTGCTTCCACAGCGGTATCCTTCACTGATGCCATAACTTGCCGCAGGTCATCGATATCCAGCCCCTCTTCTATTATCAGAGCCAGGCTTATATAGAGAGGCCTTGCTCCGCTCATGGATAAATCATTGACCGTGCCGCAGACAGCCAGTCTGCCGATATCCCCACCTGGAAAGAAAATAGGATTGACCACATAGCTGTCGGTGGTGAATGCCAGTTTGCCTGACATGCTCAGCACGGCTGAATCGTCCATACGTGCGAGCACTGGATTCATAATAGATGGCGCCAGCACTTTGGAGATAAGATCGTGGCTCAACCGGCTGCCGCTGCCGTGGGCCAATAAAATCTTTTCACCCATCGTGTGCTCCGTACTGATAATAGGCAGCGCAGCTTCCCTCCGAAGAGACCATACAGGGTCCCACTGGATTTTCCGGTGTGCATGCTTTACCGAATAGCCCGCAGTCCACCGGCCTTATGACTCCTCGCAGTATCTCCCCGCAGCGGCAGCCGGCGTGCTCTCTAACAGGGGGCAACTCGACCTCGAACCTCCGGGCTGCGTCGTAACGGCTGTATTTGTTTTTCAGACTCAATCCGCTTTTAGAGATATCTCCTATCCCTCGCCAGCAGGCATCCGTGGTATCGAAAACGTCATTCATTAAATCCTGCGCTCTGATATTGCCCTCCGGCCTGACTCCGCGGGTATAAGCAATATCGACGCGTGCAATCCCATCTTCGATCTGCTGAACCAGCATCTCGACTGCCTGTAAAATATCTACAGGCTCAAAGCCTGCAACGACGCAGGCTACACCATAATCCCTGGCATAGGCTTGATAAGGCTTCGTGCCTATAATCGTGCTGACGTGGCCGGGGCAGATGATGCCGTTCAGGTGGGTCTCGCCCAGCTCGAGCAGGGCCCGCATGGCGGGAGGAGTCATTTTGAGATGGCAAAGGATATAGAAGTTGTCGATCTTCTCCCTTTCCGCCTGCAGAACAGCGGAGGCCACGGTGGGCGCGGTTGTCTCAAAACCTACACCCAGGAAGACTACCAGCCTGTCAGGATTGACACGGGCTGCCTGTAATGCGTCCTGGGTGGAATATACAATACGGATATCTCCGCCTGCTGCGCGGGCCTGCTGCAGGCTTGAATAGCTGCCCGGCACTTTGAGCATATCGCCGAAAGTCGTGATGATCAGGCCGGGGACTTGGGAGAGTGCGATGGCCCGGTCGATATCGCGGTTGGCTGTAACGCACACGGGGCATCCGGGACCGGAGAGCATCTCGATATGCGGGGGCAGTAGCTGCCTGATACCGTTTCGCATTATGGCTACGGTGTGCCCGCCGCAGAACTCCATAAGACGTGCCGGCCTGGTGGAGATCTGTGCAATTTTATCGGCCAGCCTGCGGGACAGACCCGGATCACGGAATTCGTCGATGAATTTCATCAGGCCACAATTCTACTTGAATAAAATGGATACGTACAAACCAGTTTTCACTCGGACGATCCGCCTGCTATTGTGAGGTATCCAGCTCAGCGCCAGTCGGCTAATCCTGTATCACTACACTCGCTACGCGTTATACGTGTTTGATTGCTGCCGTCGGCGTTCATTATATAGATCTCCCCGTTATCGTTGATGCAATCACGTTTGGAATAAAACACGATCTTGCTGCCGTCCGGAGACCACGCTGGATACTTGTTATCGGTCATGCCGGACGTGAGGCGGGTGCGTCCACTGCCGTCCGGATACATGACGTAAACCTCGAAGTTGCCGTTTTCGTTGGATTGGAAGGCAATTCGGTTTCCGTCAGGCGACCATACCGGGTATGTGTCGACCTGGGGTTTGTCGGTGACCTTTGTCTGGTTGGTACCATCGGAACGCATAATATATATCTCTGCATTGCCGTCACGGTCGCTCTGGAAGGCAATTCGGTTTCCGTCAGGCGACCAGCAGGGGGCGGCGTCATTAAAAGAATTGTTGGTCAGTCGTACCTGGTTGCTGCCATCGGCATTCATAACATATATCTGATCATTGCCGTCACGGTTGGATGAAAAGACGATTTCTTGGCTATCGGGTGACCATGCCGGAAAGGCATCATCGGCATCGGTATTGGTAAGGCGTATCTGGTTGCTTCCATCCGCATCGATGGAATAAATGTGCCAGTAGCCGTCCATGTCTGTGAAAAAGACTATATTTTTACCGTCGGGCGACCAGCGTGGGAACCGTTCCCCTCCAGTCTTATTATTTGTCAGCCTTTGCCAGTTGCTGCCGTCTTCATTGGATGTGTACATCTGCGGCCCCTCGTCATCGTTGGTGCCCGATATAAATACCAGCTTATGCAGGGTGACCGGGGTGCCGGCAGCCTGTGGTTTAACCTCCGGCAACACGGCTTCAGACGTGACATTGTCGGTTTCCGGGGTCGCGATGGTGGTCTGTTTGGGTATATTTGAGGGAGTCTGGTCAGGCACTGCTGCCGGCTCTGTGGAGCAGGCCGTGCCGACCGTGCTGAAGATTACAATGATCAAAGCTGAGGCTGCTAATAATCTGTTGAGTTTCATCGGATTCCCTCCTCACGAAATAAGAGCTGTCTGTTCCGGGCTCGAGTTATACTGGTTTACTGAAAGGCGGCGCTGCCGTCCGCGGCAACCATGCGCTCGAGAATATCCAGCGTTTCCTTTGCTTCAGCCTCGTCAAGCACATTAATGGCATATCCCGTGTGAAGCAGGACGTAGTCACCTATGCGCGCCTCCGGCGTGAGAGCGATGCTGACCTTTCGGCTGACGCCTCCGATATCGACATCGGCCTGGTCACCTTCGATGCGGGTTATCTTGACCGGAACAGCGAGGCACATTTGGTAAAAGTATAACCCAAGGCCATGGGGCTAACAAATCCGACTTGCCAGCAGCGCTGCAAAAACCGGATAATATCCGGTTTGAATATCAGACTATTAAAGGAGGAAACATGACCGGAGCACTGTCAGGAGTCCGTGTGGTGGACTTCAGCCGCATGTATGCGGGCCCATATTGTTCTATGATCCTGAGGGAGCTGGGTGCGGAGGTCATAAAGATAGAGTTCAGGGAGAGCGGTGATGCATGCAGGACCATCCCGCCCATAACGGAAGGTGGGGAGGGGTATATATTTTCAATCCTTAATCGTGGCAAAAAGAGCATAACGCTGGAAATGAGGGATAAAGAAGGGCAGGAGATAGCGCGGGAGTTGATCAGGAAAGGCGATATATTGCTCGAGAACTTCACGCCCGGAGTAATGGACAGGCTGAACCTGGGCTGGGATAATGTCAGCAAGCTGAATCCGAGGCTGATCTATGCGTCGCTTTCCGGCTTCGGGCAGACAGGCCCCAACGCAGGCAGGGCAGCCTACGACACGGTTGCACAGGCTATGGGCGGTCTGATGAGCGTGACAGGGTTCCCCGAGAACCCGCCCACCAAGTGCGGCCCTCCTGTAGCTGACCTCTGTGGCGGCACCTATACGGTCATAGCCATTCTGGCAGCCCTTCAACATCGCAATTCCAGCGGCCAGGGCCAACGGGTAGACGTATCGCTGCAGGATTGTATATGGCTTATGACAGCGGTGGAGACCATTGCGCCCTTTGTGCTGAGCGGTCATTCGGCGGGAAGGATAGGCAATATGCATCCCAGTATAGTGCCGTGGAATAATTACCACGCGAAAGATGGCTATATTGTTCTTTGTGTGGTGACTATAGGCCAGTGGCAAAAATTGGCTGAGGTTATGGGCAGGCCCGAACTGATCGAAGACCCTGACACCCTGCCTCTGGCCTCGCGGGTAAAGCGCAGAGAGGAACTGGACAGCATTGTGGCTGATTGGGTTAAGGGCAGGACCGTGGCTGATATCCAGAGAATCATGGATGAAGCGTCATTGCCATGCGCGCCTGTCATGGACACCGAAAAACTTATCAGCGATCCGCACATACGCAGCCGCCAGATGGTGGTTGACGTGGAGCAGATGATTTCGGGGCCGCTCAAGATGCCCGGCAGTGTTTTCAAGCTGTCAGTTACACCAGGTGATCCTTCGGCGCCGGCGCCGTTCCTGGGCGAACACAACAGTGAGATATATGGCGGTTTGCTCGGCTTAAGCGAGGCGAAGATCGAGGAGCTGACAGGAAAAGAGATCATATAATTTCTTGTAGCTATTTCTCTATACCGGTGATCCTGACCTCTCGCTCGGCCGATGTCAGTTGGACTGACGAGCCATCAGTGATCTGCCGGCTATAATAGCCTGCCCGAGCGAGATGCCCCCGTCATTGGCAGGCACGTTCCTGTGCGTGAGTATTTGAAACCCGCTGTGCCTGAGTAAAGCGGTCACCTTGCTGAGCAGCAGGCGGTTTTGGAAGCAACCCCCGCTTAGCGCAACAGTGCTTAGCCCGGACTGAGCTTTAATCTTGAGGCAGACATCCCGTGTTATAGATGCAATGGTGTTATGAAACCTCATGCTGACCGTGGCAATCCTGCATCCCCTCAGTATATCATCGGCCACACCGGCTATTAACTCGTGCAGCAGGATGATCGTATAGCTTTGATCGCCTGTTAGGGAAAATGGATAGAGGCCCTGTTCATCGAGTGCATCATAGGCCTGCATCTCCAGTTCGACGGCAGCCTGTGCTTCGTAATCGATAGTGGGACGAATCCCGGCCATGGCCGATACGGCGTCGAAAAGCCTGCCCATACTGGAGGTCAGGGGAGAATTGAGGCCGGTTTCGACCTGTCCACTCACAAGTTCTATCTCATCTCTGCTGATTTGATTAAGGAATCCTATCCTGCTATCGAAAGTGCTGTTGCCCAGCAATACCAGCATATAGCTCAATGCCGTACGATAGGGCTTTTTTATAGCGACTGAGCCACCGGGAAGAGGGAGATACTCGAGTTGGCCGGCCCGTTTAAAGCTTGTGCAATCCGCCACCATGAATTCTCCGCCCCAGATCTTGCCGTCGGTCCCGTAGCCGGTACCGTCGAAGGCCACTCCGATAACCGCCTTACTAAAAGCGTTATCGGCTAGGCAGGAGGCTATGTGTGCATGGTGGTGCTGTATCGGGACCGTCATCAGGTCGTGCCGTTCTGCTTCTTCCATGGCATATTTGGTAGGGAGGTATTCAGGATGCATGTCGTGAGCTATGGCGATGGGTTGTATGCGGAAGAGCTGTTTGTAGAGTTCTATCGTCCGAACGTAGTGATCGAGGGTTTCAATGTTCTCCATATCGCCGATATGCTGGCTAACGAAGGCGTGATCATCATGGGTCAGGCAGAAGGTGTTTTTCTCCTCGGCTCCGCAGGCTAGCAACTGGGGTATTTTATGCTCCAAATGAATTGGATAAGGCGCATAACCCCTGGCCCGGCGGATAAGTTGCGGGATCGTGTCCACTACCATGGCTACGCTATCATCGTAGGTTGAGTGGATGTCCCTATTATGCAATAGGAAATAGTCGGCGATCTTTCCCAGCCTGCGAAGGGCCTCGCTGTTCTGACCGGCGATGGGCTCCTCACTGATATTGCCGCTGGTCATGACAAGCGGGAGGCCTGTTTCACGCATGATGAGATGATGCAGAGGGGTATACGGGATCATAACCCCCAGGTATTTAAGCCCCGGTCCCACCTGCCTGCATATGCTGGAGCTCTCGCTCCAGCGCAGCAATACAACAGGCGCTTGTGGAGATGAGAGCAGCTGCTCCTCCTCAGCAGTCAGGATGCAATGTTTCTTGACCGCTGCTATATCCTTGAGCATGACCGCGAAAGGTTTGGAAGGGCGGCACTTTCGCTGGCGCAGCCTAACCACGGCTCCAGCGTCTTCAGCATTGCAGGCCAGCAAAAAGCCCCCCAATCCCTTGATTGCTACAATTCGGCCTTCGTAAAGAAAATCCGACGTTTTTTCGATGGTGTCCCGGCAATCCAACGTATGTCCCAGGTTGTCTGTCAGCTGGAGTTGCGGCCCGCATACGGGGCAGGCATTGGGTTGGGCATGGAAGCGGCGGTCCAGCGGATCGGTGTATTCCTTCTTGCACTTACTGCACATTTTGAATGAGGACATGGTAGTAAGCGGCCTGTCGTAAGGTATATCTTTGATGATGGTGAAGCGAGGTCCGCAATTTGTGCAGTTGGTGAACGGATAGTGCCAGCGGCGGTTATCCTGAGTAAAAATATCGTCAAGACAGGGGCCGCAGGTGGCGATATCTGGTGAGACCAACTGATACTTGCCGGGATGGGTGACGCTGCTGCGTATCTTGAAGTCCCGATAGCCGGCAGGCTTATCAAAGTCTACTGACAGGCTCTCGATTTTAGCCAGCGGCGGGGCTTCTGCCTCAAGGCTGGAGATAAAGAGGTTAAGCTTTTTTCTGGTACCCTCGACCTCGATCCTGACATCCTCCGATGTATTGCAGACCCAGCCGGTCAGTTCAAATTTCTTGGCCAGACTGTAAACGAATGGGCGGAAGCCCACACCTTGTACCACGCCTCTGGCGCTGATGCGGGCAAGCTGAGTTTCATTGATGGCTGGCATAGGATCAATTGGAATTGTACTTCAAGAGGTAAATGCGGGCAAGAGGAGCCGCGCTCAATATTTACACGTATTTACTTTTGATTAAACCTGACTTATACTGTGGATAATTTTTAAAGGAAACGGTTGGCGGCTGTCAGTAAATATCAGGGCAAGTCGAGTTTACCGATTTATGTCTATCACTCGAGAATAGATGCAGGGAGGTTAAATGATGGAACAGGATTACAGGGTTTATCGGTACAGGTGGGTGGTACTGGCCATCTACATGTACGTTTCTGCGTTGACACAGCTTTACTGGCTGAACTTCGCAGCAATCGATACCTATATCGAGGAGATGCTGAATATACCTGCCAGCAGTGTTCAGTGGTTGACGCTGGTCTTTCCACTCATACAGGTCATTCTTACCATACCTGCCGGCATAGTCATAGATAAAATCGGATTTAAATGGGGCGTTGGTATTGGCGCTATCCTCACAGGCGTCTTTTCGCTGCTGAGATTGGCTGCGCCTGATTCGTTTAACATACTGCTTATTTCCCAGATAGGGATCTCCCTGGGACAGCCCTTTGTGTTAAATGGGGTAACCAAGCTGGCTTCGGTGTGGTTTGCCCCCAAGGAGGAGGCTACCGCTGTCGGCCTGGGCACCCTGGCGCTTTTTGTGGGAATGATGATTGCGCTGGGAGCTACTCCGGCCATCGTTGAAGGCCTCAGTTACACATCCATGCTGTGGGCTTATGGTATAGCCGGTATCTTCGGGACGCTGGTATTCGTCCTGATCGTCCGCTCAAAACCGCCCACTCCGTCGCGGGCGCCGGAAGCCGAGGTTTCAACGGGGAGCTGGGGAGGCCTGGGAGTTATTCTCAAGAACAGGAATTTCATATTGCTGGGGTTCGTAACATTCGTAGGCCTGGGCTCTTTCAACGGGCTTGCAACCTGGCTGGAAAAAATACTGAATGAGCTTCACAGTATACCGATGGCTGATGGCAGCACTATATCAGCCGCAATGATCTTCGCCGGTATGGTCGGTTGTATTGTAGTCCCGATTATTTCGGACAAGGTCAGGAGACGCAAACCGTTCGTTGTACTTGCCACCCTGATAGGTGCAATTTGCATCACAGCCATGATACTAATCAGGGGCTATACGCCAAATTTGATCAACTGCATCGTATTGGGCTTTTTCCTTCTCTCGGCATTTCCGGTCATTCTCACTATGTCAGCCGAGGTAACCGGACCAAAGTATGCCGGCGTCTCAGTCGGATATCTGCAGTTGCTGGGGAACCTGGCGGCAGTGATGCTCGTGCCTTCCATGGAAGCGCTGGAATCTTCGACCGGCCAGTTCATAGCACCACTGGGCTTGTTGGTGGCGCTTTTTATAGGAGCATTCCTGATATCTCTATGGCTTAAAGATACGCACCCGCAGGCGTGATGCAAAGTCCCCGCCTGTTAACATAGCCTAACCGCGCTTTGCGAGCCGGATCTGGACCTGTTCTGAGGTTAACTCCCGCAAGGCGTCTGTAGCTATCCAGCGGGCACTTTTGGTATCCTGCAGCTTAATACGCTCGGCAGATTCAATAGCGAGTTTGTTGAGTCGCAGGTTATATTTTCCAATCTGGCGCAACGCCCAGTTAACCGATTTCTTAACGTAGTTGCGACCGTCCCACGCCTCACGTTCAATGGCGGGCAGGAAAGCTGCCAGGCGCTTATCATCCGGCTTGCGTTTGCCTACGGCTAGACAGGCCATCAGGGTAAAGCCCGCCCTTTTTACATACTCTTCCTCGCGGAGAGACCATTGCAGGGCTTTGTCACAGGCAATACTGGTCCAGGAGAAAAGATAGAGACAGGCGGCATCGCACACATCCCAGGAATCGAAATCCTTAACCCAGGCATCCATCTGCTCATCCGTGACCAGCGCCGGATCGTCAGTCATAGCCGCAAGAATGCGTGTCTCGCGCCACCCGGCCTGCCAGAGCTCAAGCGCCAGGGAATGGTTCCTGCCTATCTGCCTGCCAAGTTTGTGCATATCAGGGGTGGAGACACATAATGCGCGCTGCGTGTTAATACCGTATCTGGCCATACCTTTCAGGTTTTCGGGCGTAGGATTGGCCAAAGACCTGAGCTGTTCAATAATGTCGTTGATCTGCATGGTTTGGACTCATGTACATGGAGAGATTTTATTTTGCTAAACTTTATGTAGAGGGGATTCGTTGTACTAAGCGTGATTTGAGTATACAGGAGGCAGAGAAGTGAAATCAATTTTGGCGTGTATCGCGTGTATAGTACTTGTACTTCTGACCGGTTTGGCGGCATGTTCGCAGCCGGTTTCCACCGGTGTCGTGAGCTCGGACAAGCCCAGGGCAACGGCTGCGGCTGGACAGGAAGACCTGGCCTTGCTGGTTGACGGCAATAATGCGTTCGCCCTCGATTTGTACCATGAGCTGAAAGGAGGGCAGGGCAATCTATTTTACTCACCGTATTCAATTTCGCAGGCGCTGGCCATGACCTATGCCGGGGCACGCGACACAACTGAGAAAGAGATGGCCGCTACACTTCATTTCACATTACCGCAAGATCGGCTGCATCCGGCCTTCAACAGCCTCGACCAGCAATTGCAGACACGCGGTCAGGGAGCAAAGGGCAAAGATGCCAAAGGTTTCCGGCTAAATATCGTCAATGCTATCTGGGGGCAAAAGGGTTACAGTTTCCTGTCGGAGTACCTTGATATATTGGCTCAAAACTATGGAGCGGGACTGAGGCCACTTGATTTTCGCTCTGAGCCTGAAATCTGCCGGCAGACTATCAACAAGTGGGTTGAAGATCAGACCGAGCAGCGTATCAGAGATCTTTTAAAGGAAGGAGACGTAGATGCTCTGACACGTCTGGTTCTTACCAACGCCATATATTTCAATGCAGCGTGGGCCAATAGCTTTGAAAAGAACGTGACCCAACCTGCTCCCTTCCATCTGCTGGACGGTTCGACGGTGGAAGTTCCTATGATGCGCCAGTCCGAGCGAATGGGATATACAACCGGTGAAGGATACCAGTCCGTATCGCTGCCTTACGATGGCGGCGAGATGGAGATGGTGGTGATGCTTCCCGACCAGGGAAAATTCGCTGAATTTGAGCAGTCTCTGGACGCAGGCAAAGTAAAAACGATAATAGAAAGCATAGCGCCCACACAGGTTTCTCTGAGTTTTCCCCGCTTCAAAATCGAGTCAGAGTTCGGCCTGGGCGATGCGTTATACCATATGGGGATGCCCACCGCCTTTAGCAGCCTGGCCGATTTTTCAGGCATGACTGGCACCCGCGAACTATGCATATCAAAGGTGGTGCATAAAACTTTTGTGGAAGTGGACGAAGCAGGTACAGAAGCCGCGGCTGCAACTGCTGTTGTCATGCGGGCCACGGCTATGCCTCTTGAGCCGAAAGAGGTTACCGTCGACCGGCCGTTTATCTTCCTTATAAGGGACATACAGACAGGGTCGGTAATTTTTATAGGTAGAGTGGTCAATCCGTTGTTGTAGGCCGGTCGTCGGGATGGTCTTCTTTTCCACCCGCAACGTAGATACAGCCCTGGTTTATCGTGTGTGTCAAAATCCAGAATCAATTTAAAATCATATGCTTGATGTCGGCGACAGGCATGTAGTATATTAAGCGGGTCGGACTGACATAGCTTAAGTGGAGGTGTACAGTACATGAGGGCAGCAAGAACATTATCACGGATAATCCAGTTTTCTGTATGCGTTACTATCATTGTTACACTACTGGCTTGCGCTTCCCCCAAACAGACGTTTGAATATGAATCGAACGCGTCGCTCAGACAACAACTTGCGCAGGCCCCGGCCTACCCGGAGACCAGCTTCATTGTGCTCAGTGACCTTCATATCTTCGATTCATCGTTGGGAACAACTGGCAAGGCATTCGAGGCTTACCTGGATAAAGACCGCAAACTGCTGAGGGAGAGCCCCGAGATATTGGAATCAGCTATCGCTTCGATCAAGAATCTCAAAGGCAACTTCGTATTGGTATCGGGCGACCTGACCAAGGATGGAGAAAAAGCCTCCCATGAGCTGGCTGCCAGCTACTTGTCACAGTTGAAAGAGGCCGGCAAGAAAATCTATGTGGTACCGGGCAACCATGATGTTTTAAACGGGCACTCATATAAATATGTCGGTGACACCATTGAGCGCGTGCCGAATATTACCGCCGACCAGTTCGCCCAGATTTATGCCGATTTCGGCTTCAAAGACGCTCTGCAGCGCGATCCAAATTCGCTTAGCTATGTAGCCGAGCTTCAACCGGGCCTCTGGCTGCTGGCGCTGGATGCGAACCGTTACAGGGAAAATATCGAGGACGAGGAATCAGTAACAGACGGCAAGTTCAGCGCCCAGACACTGGCATGGATCGAAAATATGCTTGGCCAGGCGGCCAAAGAGAATAAGGCCGTTATCGTAATGATGCACCATGGCATTATGGAGCACTACATCGGCCAGGAGAAGAACTACGGCGAATATATAGTAGATAACTACGAGGAAGTCGCCAAGCTGCTGGCTAATTACAATGCCCGCCTGGTGTTCACAGGGCATTATCATGCCCAGGATATAACCGAGAAAGAGTATGACAACGGCAAGTTCGTATTCGATATCGAGACCGGTTCGCTGGTAACATACCCCTGCCCGTTCAGGGTGATAACTATTGATAAAGACCAGTTAGCGACGATCAAGCAAGAGCGAATAACATCCATAGCATCACACCCCGAGGATTTCTCGGCATTTGCTAAGAAATACCTCCAGGACGGGATCGCCACCATTGCTACCGATACGTTGGTAGGTTATAAAATCGACCGCCCGGAGGCGGAGAAGATTGCGCAGGAAATAGCGGTTGGCTTCGGCGCGCATTACGGTGGCGATGAACAACTGGCAGCCGGCCAGACAATGGTCACGGAAACTGGTTTAAGTCCCCTGGCCTGGCTGGTAATTCAATACCGCAAGGACCTGATCACTGGCCTCTGGAAGGACCTGCCTCCGCCCGATAATAACCTGACGATCAACCTGAAGGACGGCAGCTGGAAATAGGTCGTAGCCAGGCGCTCTTTGCCTGCGGCAAACAGGCCGGCCCTGATTAGTTTGAATCGGGAGGTATCAGTATGGACGAGCAGAAGATCTGGTTCCTCGTGATAAACTTGTTGGGAGGCTTTGCCGTGATTGCCAGTTATGTGGCTGGTATGGTCAGCCATCCCAATACCGAGCAACTAATCTGGGGCCGTATAACTCCGGCGCTGAAGTCGATTTATCTGGTGAGCATGCCGCTGGCTGCCGTGAGTTACCTGCTTTTCCTGTACTTTATTCTGTTTCAACTCGATGCAGGTGTCGTCCAGATATGGGGATTCGATGGTTTCCTGGTACTGGATATTATATTTGCTGTAATACTGGTTTTCTCGGCCTTCTGGATGCCGCTGACATATAAGCTGATCGAGACACAATGGCGTGGCTGGTGGGTTTATATTCGGATGGTGCTTATTTTTGTCGCCCTGGGCTCACTGGCTCTGCTGTGCGCATTACTGATAATCAGTCAAAAAGAGCCGGCCTGGAGCTACTGGCTGGCAGTATCAGGCGCAGCCGTGTTTTTTATTCAGACCGGCGTCATCGACGCTTTCGTCTGGACGGCAATGTTTCCTTATAAATAGTCCCGACTGAAAGTTTTTATAAAAAACATTAAAATATCCTCTGAACCCGGCGTTCTACAGTTAGCAAATCTAGTCCGGATTCTATAGGAGATATTATGTGGCGTAAAGGATGGCGCGAACAGACTATATTACAGGTCGACCAGCCATGGGACCTGATCATTATAGGTGGTGGAATCACAGGGGCAGGGGTGTTATTTCAAGCTGCTGCGGCTGGGCTAAAAGCCCTGCTGGTGGAAAGCGGCGATTTTTCCTCGGGCACCTCAAGCAGATCCTCGAAACTGATTCATGGAGGCCTGCGCTATATTCTAAACAAGCAGTACAAGGTGACTCACGAATCGGTTCGGGAGAGGGAATGGCTGCTGAAGGAAGCCCGAAATCTGGTGACCAAACTGGGATTCATCTTTCCCAACTTTGAACGCTATCATGTAAAAACCAATCAAATCGGCCACATAATAGCTATATACGACCTGCTGGCGCCCAAATGGGACCACCGTGCCTATAGCAGGGAAAAGATACTGAAAGAGTATCCCATTTTGAGATCGGAGGGTATGCTGGGTGGTTACCTTTACTATGATGCAGCCATGGATGATAGCCGTATCGTCCTGCGCGTATTGAAAGAAGCTGTCAGGAACGGCGGCAGCGCCATCAACTATATGAAAGTAGAAAAGCTTCTGCTGGACAGCAGCGGCCAGGTCCGTGGCGTGGCTTTAAGAGATACAGCATTGCCGGATGGCAGGACCTTCGAGATCAATGCCAGCGCCTTTGTTAATGCTTCGGGGCCGTGGGCTGACCAGCTGCGAGGCCAGGTTGGTCAATCCGCCCGGCTGCGCAGGCTGCGCGGTAGCCACCTCATCTTTCAGCGGGAGAAGCTGCCCATGAGGGATGCGCTTACGCTGTTGCATCCTAAGGACAATCGCGCCATGTTCGTTATCCCCTGGGAGGGGACCACCATGATCGGGACTACCGACATTGACCATGATCCGGCGCTGGATGCAAACCATAGCGAACCGTTTGCCAGCCAGGACGAGATAAGCTATATTCTGGATGCCGCGGCGTTTCTCTTCCCCGGCCTGGGCCTCACCCGAAGCGATGTGATTTCATCGTTTTCCGGCCTTCGTCCCATAATAAAGGGAGGCGCTGACACGCCTGGCAAAGAGTCGCGTGCACATGCGCTGTGGGAAGAGAACGGTCTTATCACTATCACGGGAGGCAAATACACGACATTCCGTATTATGTCGCGCCAAACGCTGGCGGCTGTGCTGAAGAAGCTGGGTAAATTGCCCGTGGTCAAAAACAAGCGGATCTTTCCCAAATTACCATCTGTGAGCGCGCCAAATATAGATTCCGCTACACTGGCTCACCTGCTGGGGCGGTATGGCAATGACACGGCTGAGTTGATTAAGACGGCGGGCGCCGGAGAGCTTGAACGCATAGGCAGTTTGCCCAACGTTTGGGCTGAACTGCGCTGGGCGGCGCGCGCAGAGGGCGTGGTGCACCTGTCTGACCTGTTACTCAGGAGGGTCAGGATTGGTATGCTACTGCCGGGAGGTGCGGAGGACCAACTCGCGCGCGTGCGCAAAGCGGTGCAGGCTGAACTTGGCTGGAGCGATGATAAATGGCAGGATGAAATAATCGCTTACATAAATACCTGGCGAAAGTATTACAGCCCCAACCCGGCTTGAAAACTGCTCAATGTTACACGAAATCCTGAGATTATTAATATGCCTGTCTCAAGGAGGACACTATGGCACACAAAGACCAGTTTTATCCACGTTGGTGTGAAGAGGAAGCCCCGGCCGGCTCGTATCGCAGCCTGATCAAGTACGGCGACCCGAGGGGTTTTAAACATCCCAATCCGGGTATGTTCCACCTGATCAAAGAAAATTTCGGCATGTCCGACGATGATTTCAAAGCGCCCAGCCTGTGCACCGAAAAGATCGATATCGAAGTACCTCCAAAGCTGCCTGCCGCGCAGATGGAAGCCCTTAAAAATTTGGTCGGCGCCGAGAATTCGTTCTCTGACACGTACAACCGAACGCGTACGTCCTACGGGTCGTCTATTTACGACGTATTACGCCTGCGCAATAAAATCATTGAGAACCTGCCTGATGTTGTCCTCTGTCCGCGCAACCGCAAGGATGTGCAGGCCGTAGTCAGGTTCTGCGATGAAAACCGCATACCATTGTATGTAGTCGGCGGCAACTCCAGCGTCACACGAGGCAAGGAAGCTGTGAAAGGCGGAGTTTGCCTGGACATGAATGTGCACATGAACAAGGTTATATCCATCAACGAAAACAACCAGACGGTGACGGTAGAGCCCGGTATCATGGGGCCGGACCTGGAGAGGATATTAAACGATGCTCCCGCAGCTCTTAAAGCCAGGAAACGTTACACTGTGGGGCACTTCCCGCAATCTTTCGAGCACTCTTGCGTGGGAGGCTGGGTGGTCACGAGAGGCGCCGGACAGAACTCCACCTATTACGGCAAGATCGAAGATATGGTGATATCACAGGAATATGTCACTCCCATCGGTGACTTCAAGACACTGGAATTTCCGAGGTCGGCAACCGGGCCGGATTTCGACCAGATTATGATAGGCAGCGAGGGGACATTCGGCATTCTGGTCAGTTGCACGTTGCGGCTGTGCCGCTATATGCCGGAGAACAGGCGCAGATTCTCTTACCTGTTTAAGACATGGGAGGGAGCCCTTGCAGCCTGTCGCGAGGTCATGCAGGGCGAGTTCGGATTCCCCTCGGTCTTCCGGCTGTCCGATCCCGAGGAGACCGATGTAGCCCTGCGCATGTATCACGTTCACGGTACGCCTGTCGATACCGTACTAAGGGCTCTGGGCTACAAGCCCATGCAGCGTTGCATGTTCATCGGTATGTCCGAGGGAGACAGGGATTACGCGCGCCTTGTTGAAAAAAAGCTGCATAGGATATTTAAAAAATATGGTGTCTTCAGTCTTACCGCAGCTAAGGTTACTCAATCCTGGGAGAAAAGTCGATTCACCGATCCTTTTATGCGCGAAGACCTGATGGATTACGGTGTGCTGATTGACACTCTGGAATGCGGTGTTACATGGGACAACCTGGCGCAGGTGCATGCGGATGTCAGGGCTTTTATTAAATCACGACCGAAAACCATCTGCATGACACACCTTTCACACGCTTACCCGCAGGGTGGCAACCTGTATTTCATATTCGTGGCCAGGATGAAGGAGATTAACGAGTATCTTGAGCTTCAATATGGCATTCTTGACGCTATTCAGAAGGCCGGCGCCACCATGAGTCATCACCACGGCATTGGCAAACAGACGGCGCCATGGCTGGAAGGCCAGATCGGTAAGGCTCAGATCGACGTAATACGTGTATTGCGTGACCATTTCGACCCGCACCACATTATGAATCCGGGAGGTACGCTGGGACTGGATATGTCAGAGGAACAGATGGCAAAGCGTTGGGGTTTCAGGAAGTAAAGAATCAGGAGGGCGGCCATGGCCGAGAACTTACTGGCAATCGATGTTGGAACACAGAGTGTACGAATATTGTTGTTCGATCCCAGGGGGAAGCTGATCGCCAAACATCGGGTGCCTTATGAGCCGTATTATTCAGATGCGCCGGGATTGGCCGAGCAAAGACCGCAGCTATGGTGGGAATCCCTGGTAAAAGCCTGCCAGGACCTTTGGCAGAACCCCGAGGTCAAGAAAGACAGTATCGCCGCTGTGGCGCTCACCACGCAGCGTGCGACCATGATAAATGTCGATGAGAATGGCGAGCCGCTCAGGCCGGCTATCCACTGGCTTGACCAGCGCCGTACTTTAGGACAACCGCCGGTGGGAGGCTTCTGGGGTGCGGCCTTCGCCGTGGCAGGGGCCAGCGAGACTGTTGCTTACTTGCAGGCCGAAGCCGAGGCCAACTGGATACGCACGCACCAGCCCGAGATCTGGAAGAAGACGCATAAGTACCTTTTCGTCTCAGGCTATCTGACCTATCTATTGACAGGAAGATTTGTCGATTCGGTGGGCTGCCAGGTAGGCTATATTCCTTTCGACTACAAGAGCCAGAACTGGGAGGCTAAACGTGGCTGGAAATGGCAGGCTATCTCGATTGATCCCAGGATGTTGCCTGACCTTATACCGCAGGGTAAAGTGCTGGGCGAGATAACAGCCAGAGCTTCGGAGGCTACAGGAATACCGGCGCGTTTACCTTTAATCGCCGCCGCTGCTGATAAGGCCTGTGAGGTATTGGGCTCGGGCGCCCTTGAACCGAACGTGGCCTGCCTCAGCTACGGAACAACGGCCACCATCAATACTACTCACGATAAATACATTGAAGTTATACCTCTCATACCTCCTTACCCGGCTGCTGTGCCCAGGCTTTATAATTTTGAGATACAGATTTTCCGCGGCTACTGGATGGTTAGCTGGTTCAAGCAGGAGTTCGGCCTGCGGGAACAGCGTATATCAGATGAAAAGGGTGTAGAGCCGGAGACCCTGTTCGACGATCTGATCAAAACGGTCCCTGCCGGTTCGCAGGGGCTTGTGCTACAGCCCTACTGGTCCCCCGGATTACGATTTCCCGGTCCTGAAGCTCGCGGCGCCATAATCGGCTTCGGTGATTCACACACTCGCGCCCACATATATCGCGCCATATTGGAGGGATTGGCCTACGCACTGAGAGAGGGTAAAGAAAAAACCGAGAAACGTAGCGGTGTAAAGATCACCGACCTGCGCATCGCGGGCGGCGGAAGCCAGAGCAACGCCGCCATGCAGCTTACTGCGGATATCTTCGGTATTCCTACCGCCAGGCCCCATGTCTATGAGGCATCGGGTCTGGGAGCTGCTATGGATGCTGCGGTGGGGGTGAATATCCACAAGGATTTCAAATCGGCTGTGAACGAGATGACGCATCTGGGTGATTGTTTCGAGCCCAACGAGGACACGCATGCTGTCTATGAAAGGCTTTATCGCGATGTCTATCTCAAGATGTATAACAAGCTGAAGCCTCTCTACCAGGAGATAAGAGCTATCACTGGCCGGACCGGCGCGGTGGGTTGACGGATAGCCCGGCTTTTGAGGTACTGAAAGGGAAGCTGCTTAAGGCTTCATATCTTGGAAGTAGCAGGTCTGACGATAAACACCAGGGCGGTGGCTACGGCCAATCCTGCTGCTGCAGCTAAATACGAAATCTGATAGTCGCCTGTAGCGTCGTAAATGTTGCCTGCTACCCAGGGGCCGATACCGAAGCCTATGCCGTCTGAGACCATAAGGGCGCTGAACACAGATCCCAGCGCCTTGCCCCCAAAAACTCTGCGTGTAATGCGTACCATCTGGGTGACGAATCCACTGTAAGTGATGCCGTAAATGGCGGCAAAGATGTAGAAGGCCCAGGGTTCGTGGCAAAGGGCTATAAAGGCTATATTCAGACCCAGCAATACAGTGCAAAATACCATGATCGGTTTAATACCGATTCTATCGGAAAGGACACCGGAAGCCAGTCTGCCGGCGATACCGAAAATGCCGATCAGAGTGATTAACACGGCAGCCCGCACCGAGTCTATGCCTGAATCCACCGCATAAGGCACAAGGTGAAGCATAACCAGTCCCAGGCTGGATAGAAAGAGCAGAAACATGGTGAAGAGCATCCAGAACTGACCTGTACGGATGGCTTGAGAGACTGTTAATCCCGTATCAAGATCTGAATAAACAACATTCTGCGCCTTGGCGGATTCAGCGCTATTTATAGAACTGGTTGCCCGGATATTACGCGGAGGGTTTCGCATCAGTAAAGTGGCCGGTATGCAGAATATAGCTGTAGCTATGCCGGCCTGCAGCAACGCCGGCCGCCAGCCGGCTGAGCTGATGAGGTAACTTAGGAGCAGCGGAATGGTGGCTGTTCCGAGGCTGATTCCGAGTGTAGCAACACCAACAGCCAGGCCCTGCTTTCTGGTAAACCACAGGGATACCAGTGCAACAGGTATGGCAAAGGAGGCGCTAATGCTCAGTCCCACCAGCAGACCGGTGAATATGTACAGTTGCCATAGCTCCTGGATCTGGGAACTCAGTATCAAGCCCAGGCTGAGGAAGCCGGCCGAGGCGGCCAGCACCCACTTGTAGCCGAAACGATCGGCAAGTATGCCTGTGAAAGGCAGGGTGATGGCGTATGTGATACCTGCAACCAGCATGACAGCCGAGGCCAGCCCGCGCGACCAGCCGAATTCATTCACTATAGGCAGGAAGAAAACGCCGTAGCTGAAATTCACCCCGCACGTAATGAAGGTGATAATAAAGGCGGAGACCACCACCACCCATCCGTATTGCAAGCTCTTGTTATCTGTCATGCGTTGCCCGGCCGACAATTTTTATGAAAACAACGCGGTCTTTGCCTGGCCCTGCATAGTCTTTGATGGTTGGCACTCCTGTTGGATCCATTTCTCCAATGGGTATCATGCCTATGTTTCTGTGAAAGTTGATGGAAAGCGTATTGGCAGGACTGGTGATGGCCTTCAGCCGCAGGCAACCGTGTTCCACAGCATGGTGCTCGAAGCGCTGGTATAACATCCTACCCAATCCCTGCTTGCGGTATTCCGGGCGCACTGCCAGAAGGTTAATATAACCTTCCGGCTCCGTTTGTGATATGAAGCCGAAAAGATAGGCAACGACTTTGTTGTCATGCCTTATAACAAATGCTGAATTGCCGAACTCGTAAAGCAGTGTGGGGTGATGTAGGGCAAGTGTGCGTTCATGCTCCCAGAACTGGCCGAAATCGGTCAGTATCTGATCGAAATCTTCTTTGGTGCAAATTGTTATTTCCATGAAAAGAGGGCGGTAAAAATCAATTTTGTGACAAAGTATACCTGATAGCTGAAACGAATAGTAATTCGCATCGACTGGCATCAGGCCGCAGGGTCAGGCTAGCATAGCCTAAGAGCCTTCTTCCGTCTTATGCCGGGGACGGCCTTCGCTGGGGCCATGGCGCTTGATATTGTACATGGCGGCATCGGACTTGCGCATAAGAGCCTCCATATCCTCGCCGTCATCCGGGTAGATGGCCAGTCCCATGCTGGCCGACATATTCAGACGGCTGCCCTGTATGGCGAACGGCTCCTTGAAGGCAAAGGCTATCTTGTCTATGATCTTATTGGCATCCTCTATCATGTGCATCTCCGGCATGAGCAACAGGAACTCGTCGCCTCCCATGCGGGCTACAGTGTCGCTGGAACGAACGCTTTCCTTCAGTCTTATTGCTATGGCTTTGAGCAACTCGTCCCCGGCCTGGTGCCCCAAAGTGTCATTGACCGATTTGAAGCGGTCGAGGTCGACAGCAATAATGGCCAGCCTGTGCTTGTTGCGGTGGGCCTGCGCCAGAGCCATGGTGAAGCGGTCGTTGAGCAATATCCGGTTGGGCAGGCCGGTCAGGAAATCGTGAGTGGCCATCTCAGATAGCCGCTGTTCGAACATCTTTCGCTCGGTTATATCGCGGGCGATTCCCTGGATGGCATACGGTTTGCCGTCGCGTCTAATGAGGGAAGATTGAGCCTCAATGTATACGTGGTTACCGTCCTTGCGGCGCAGCTTGAATTCCATCATCTCCTTATACAGTCCGGGCACGCCGGCTCTATTCAGCATCTGCATTACACCGGGAAGGTCCTCCGGATCAAAAAGCGAGGCTACGTTCAGGGAATAAATCTCGTCTTTGCTGTATCCGATTAGTTCCATCGTAGCGCGGTTGGCATCCAGAAATCTGCCTTCGAAATCAAGGATATATACGAGTTCGAGTGAGCTGTCGAACAGAGCCCGATAGCGCTCCTCGCTCCGTTTTAAATCCTGCTCGGCCTGTATGCGTTCTGAGATGTCTATTCCCATGCCGATGAGATAAGGCTTGTTTCCGATATCGACACGTGCGCCGGTCAGCAGATATCTCATTTTTGTGCCGTCTTTCGCTACCACCTGGGTTTCAACTGACGCATGGCCCTGCGAAAAAACAGTAGCGACCTTCGATGCCACCATCTCCCTTTCTTCCTCGGCTATGGTGTTCAGCGCATTCATATTATGCAGTTCCGCGCTCGAATAACCGGTCACCTTCTCTTCGTTTTTATTCCATCGTATAAGGTTTCCTTTTTCATCGAGCGCGTAGAAGATACCCGGCATGCTGTCCAGGACTGAGTCTGTAAAGTTTTTCTCCTCCAGCAGAGCCTCTTCAAGTTGTTTCCGTTCGGTGATGTCGCGCGAGATGCTGCGGAAGCCGATCGGCTGGCCCGACTCGTCCCTGCGCAGGTCGATAGAGCTTTCGGCGTAAGTAATTTTACCGTCGCGGCGCAGTATCTTGTGCTGGAAGGCCTTGTTGGGTTGACCGGTCCTGAATACCCGGTTGAAGGCCAGGAACATGTTCTTGATTTCATCCGGTGGGACGCTGAAATTATAATTTTTTCCAAGCAGTTCCTCCTTGGAGTAAAGAAGGTTTGCACAAACAGAATCGTTGACGAATGTAAAATTTCCTGCTAAATCTACCTCGTAATATGAGTCGTACATCTGCTCGAGGATTGTGCGGTATCTCTCCTCCGATTTGTGAATGGCCTGTTCGAGCGACCTGCGCTCTGTCACGTCACGGGCAACGCAGGTAAATCCTGTGGGATTGCCTTTCTCATCCCTGAGCAATGAAACGGAGGATTCTGCATAACCTGTGGTGCCGTCCTTGTGTATCACCATGTGTGCGAAGCCTTTATTAGGCTCACCTGTCAGGAAGACTTGATGAAACGCGTCGTATACTTTTTTTCGGTCGTCTTCGGTCATTATGATACGGAAATTCTTGCCGTCCAGTTCACCTTTCTCATACCCGAGGTTACGGCAGGTTGAGTCGTTGACGAAAATGAAATTGCCTGCCAGATCCACGTGGTAATATGAATCCAGCATCTGCTCAAGGATGCCACGGTACATTTCCTGGGAATGCGATAGCGCCTCTTCCAGGCGTTTGCTCTCCGTGACATCACGGCTGACGCAGATGAAACCCCTGAGTTTGCCACCATTTTCTCTGATGGGTGAAAGTGTTGATTCGACCATCATCAAGATGCCGTCTTTTCTTTTCACTCTATGAGAGAATCCGGCGATGGTCTTTCCGGATTTAAAAACCTGGTTAAAGGTACGATATACGGTCTCCTGATCCTCCTCAGGGATAATAATGCGGAAGTTTTTCCCTTCCAGTTCGTTGAGCTTGTAATGAAGGCCACGGCACATGGAGTTATTGGTGAAACCGAAATTGCCAGCCAGGTCTACTTCGAAACAGGCATCATGCATTTGAGAAAGTATGGCGCTATGCAATTGCTCCGACACGGCCAGGGCTTCCTCAAGCATTTTGCGCTGTTGGATGTCCATGAAGCTGCCCAGAGTGGCACGCCGACCTTTATAGTCAATCGGTGATACCGTCTCCATCACCCACATTACATCGCCGTTCTTTTTTAAGAAACGATATTCAAATGGATTTTGCTTGCGTCGCTGCTTCAACATACTTATAGCTGCCTTGTGGACCATCTCGCGGTCATCGGGGTGGACAAGTTTGAGAGATTCCTGACCCAGCAACTCTTTGATAGAATAGCCCGTCAGGGTTTCGAAGAAGGGGCTGAGGTAGACGAATTTACCGTCCTGTACTATGTAGATGCCGGCGCTGGTGCTCTGGAGCAGAGCCTGACCCAGAGCTGCATGGTCAGCCTGACTGGCAGTAATCTTCCCGCTGCGTACACATTTCTTTTGAGTCGGTTCACGCGGGTTTGCCATGTATCGCCTCTATAACTGCCACTTACCTTGAAATCCTAATTCTGTGATATGGTCCATAACATATCGTATACGTTATACGGAGCACATATACACAAACCGAATTATAATTGCCCGATTATAACATAAAAAACCGGTATACTCGAACACTACAGTGAAAAAATTCGGCCAACTCCTTATTTAAGTGACTTTTAATCGTAACGGCCTGCCTGGATCTCTCCGACGGTCTTGAAAAGGATCCTGAGGTTATCCTCGGGCATAGTGTACTGTAGCTCATGTGTGGTTCCCAGGATATGACGGTTTTTAGTCCGGCCGATGTGATAGCTTTCTATAATATCCTGTTTGTACTCGTCCGGCGTCATGGCCTCACCCCTCTGTATATCAATGCCGGTCACGAAACACAACTTATCCCCATATTTATCTACGGCCAGCTTGAAATCGTTACCGGCGGCGGGTTGGAGTGATTGGAGCATGTCGATGCCCATTTCGACGTAGTGTTCGAGGAACGGCATCTGGTAACCGCAGGAATGAAGGCAAACAAGGGCACCTTCTTCATGGGCGGCGTCTACCTGTTTTTTCAGTCTCGGGTACATGAATTCCTTCCACATTTTCATCGAAATAAGCGGGCGGTTATTATAGCCGTAATCATCGTAGATAAATACAACGTCCGCCCCTGCCCTTACGCTCCTGCGGGCGATCTCAATCTCATGGTCGATGAACCTGTCCATGAACGATTTGATCTCATCAGGGTATTCCACCAGCCATGTCATATATTGTTCCAGGCCTATCATCTGGTTGCTGGTCCAATCGTGTGGACCCCAGGCCTCTGCCGCAATGCTGTGATGCGGGTATTGCTTCCTGTACTGTCGGAAGGTGTTGTACAGGCTGTCCCTGGTGGCATCGGGAAAACGGATATTTTTAAGGTCGTCGAGTTTCTTGACGGGCGGATCAATCATATCAGGGTAGATACCCCCGCCTATCTTACGGCCTACATTGTAGATATCAACGATGTCGATGTGACCTTTTTTATAGCTCCATTTGCTGTAATTAGGTGTTGCATAAGAGGCGAGCACCATATCAGCCCCCAGATTGATACCATAGGCATTAGCGAAATTATAGCTGTGAATATCCCAGAGCAGAGGCAGGAATCTCCAAATCTCGGCGGCCTGCATATATCCGCCCTTTTTCAGCCTGTTCCAGAGGAATTTTGCTATCAGGTCCCTGTTCCAGTGACCGGAGGGCCGGTATTCGGCCATTAATCTGCAACCTGTGTGCGCTTCGATCCAGTAAAAAACGGGCACCCGGTCGGAGGGCAGACCCCTTGCTGCCGCGTGGACTCGCTCTTTGGGTGTCATGGCCCCTTTGCTTCGACTTTTCATGTCCTGCCTACTGTGGTTGGATCGACAGCCTGTCTGATTCTTACGGGCGACATATAGAGCGCGCATAATCTCTGCCGGCGATACAGTCCGGGCCGTAAAAATCCGCTCCTATCTTTTGGGCGTAGTCATCGTTGAGAGGGGCGCCGCCTACCATGATTTTTACACCCGCGTGTAATCCCTCCCTGTCCATAGCTTCAATAACGTCCTTCATCATGTACATCGTGGTGGAGAGCAGGGCCGACATGCCCATAACGTGAGGCCTATGCTTTTTAACAGCCTCAACGAACTGCTGTGTTGAAACATCCGAGCCGAGGTCTACCACTTCGAAACCGGCGCCTTCGAGCGCCATGACAAGCAGGTTCTTGCCTATGTCGTGCAGGTCACCTTTGACTGTACCAACTACAGCTTTACCGCTTTTTGTGATTGTCCCTGAAGTTGAGCGCTGCTTGATAACCTCCACACTTCTCTGCATGGCCTTGGCGGATACCAGCAGTTCAGGCAGGAAGTATTCACCGTCCTGAAAGAGCTTGCCGACCACATCCATAGCGGGAATCAGCGCCTTTTCCATCAGCACTTCGGCCGATCCGCCTTCGTCAAGTAACTGCGCGACCCTTGCTGCGGCCCTGTCGGCTTTGCCGTCTATTACAAGCTGCTTCAATTCTTCCATGCGCTATCCTCCAATTTTATTGACGGCAGGCGGTTGCGCCCCGGCCGCACATTGTGGCCATACGGGTCACATTCTACAAATAAGAGGCGCCGGTTTCAAGCTGTCCATCACATCTGCGATGTTAAACATTTATGATAAAACGGTTTGACGCGCTGTGCCCACAGTAGTTTAATAGGTGGCAAAATTAGCGAACGAGGTAAACATGCCGTTACAACAATGGATGCTGCTGAATATTCCGACATGGGTAATAGCCCTTGTGATGATGGCTATAGCCGTGGGTATCGCCGTGGGAAGTGTATTGCTGGTGCGCCGACTGGTAGACATAAGCAAGTTTAAAGAGCATCATGATATCGCCGGGCCTATTTTCAGCACCATTGGAGTGATCTATGCAGTCATGCTGGCCTTTGTGCTGGTGATCGTCTGGCAGGACTTCGACCGGGCGCAGAACGATGCTGTACAGGAAGCCAACTACTTTCTCGATATTTCCCGTGATGCTATGGGATTACCGGAGCCGTTCAGTGGCCAGTTCCTTGAGGCTAATATCAAGTATCTTGACGCAGTGGTTAAATACGAGTGGCCACTGATGCAGAGAGGTGGGGCAAGCATGGAGGCGCAGGCCGCCGCCGAAGATGTATGGGAACTGATTATTACGTTTGATCCTAAAACAAATAGCGAGAAGATTTTTTTCAGTGAGATGTTGGAAAAGATGAACAACGCTATTGAGATGAGGAGGCAGCGTCTTCAGGATGCCAGGACGGGTCTGCATCCATCGCTGTGGCTTGTTCTTCTTCTGGGGGGAATCATCACGGTGGTTTTCACCGTTTTCTTCGGATCCCAGAACCTTGTGGCGCAGCTTATCATGACCACACTATTGGCGATGTTGATAGCTCTCATACTATTCACTATTCTGATAATGGATTTCCCTTATAGCGGGGACCTGAGCATCTCGGTAACCTCCTTCCAGCAGGTATTGGAATATCTGAAGCACTGATTTCTGCTGGCAGGCATCAGTGCCTGCCAGTATGCCGTGATATGTATCTACTTGCTATTCAACCGGCCGGTGCATAAAATTAATGATACGGACGGGCTGACCAGGCCCGATTTTTAATTAAGGGATAATCGTGTCGGATATACAATCATCAGTAAAATCCTCCGGGGGCAGAATCGTGGTATCGACCGAACTCTGCAAGGAATGTGGGCTGTGTATCCATTTTTGTCCCAAGAAAGTAATTACGCAATCGGGCAAGCTTAACGCTGCCGGTTATCAGCCGGTAGAATTTAAAGATAACGGCGATTGCACAGGCTGCGCTATTTGCGCCATCGTGTGTCCCGAAGTGGCCATTGAGGTATACCGTGGCTAAGATTCTGATGGACGGTAACAGCGCCATTGGAGAAGCGGCAATCCGAGCCGGCTGCCAGTGTTATTTTGGATATCCTATAACACCGCAAAACGAGCTTACGGAATATATGGCAACGCACCTCAGCCGCCGTAAGCGTTGTGCCTTCGTGCAAGCTGAGAGCGAGGTGGCTGCCATAAATATGGTGTACGGTGCCAGCGTAGCAGGAGCCAGAGCCATGACATCCTCCTCCAGCCCGGGCATCAGTCTGAAACAAGAAGGCATCTCGTACCTGGCGGCATGTGAGTTGCCGGCGGTCATCGTGAATATGCAGAGGGGAGGGCCGGGATTGGGCAGCATCTCGGCAGCGCAATCCGATTATTTCCAGGCCACTCGCGGCGGCGGGCACGGTGACTATCGCACTATCGTGCTGGGGCCGTCATCCGTTCAGGAACTGGCCGATATGACCATGCGGGCCTTTGATCTGGCTGACAAATATAAGATACCTGTGATTATTCTGGGCGACGGAGTCCTTGGTCAAATGAAGGAACCTGTCGAGTTCAGCAGGGAAGCTCCTGCAGTATTGCCCATTAGGGAAGGCTCTCTGCGAGGAGCCAAGGGACGTCCCAGTAGAATAATAAAGACCTTCACATCCAATCCATCGGAGCTGGAGGAGATAAATTGGAGCCTATTCCGCCGTTATACTCTGATAAAGAAAGAGGAAACCACCTGCGAATCCTTTATGATAGAGGATGCCAGGTTGGTCGTCGTGGCCTTCGGTATCGCCGCCCGCATAGCCAAGGGCGCTATTAAGAACCTGCGCTCCGAAGGATTAAAAGTCGGCCTGTTCAGACCGGTCACACTGTGGCCATTTCCGGACGAGCCGCTCAAAGAGATGTCTAAAACCATCAAACAATACCTGGTATTCGAAATGAATATGGGCCAAATGGTTGAGGATGTGCAGCTGGCGCTGGCAGGCAGGGGAGAAGTGGCCTTCTACGGCCGGCCCGGTGGCGTAATACCCAATCCCAGTGAAGTGGCGAGGGTAATCTCAAGGCTCTATTACCAGAAGGGCTTGAAATGATGAAACCTGTTTATATACGCCCCAAATCGCTTAAAAGGACTCCATTCCATTATTGCCCCGGCTGCGGGCATTCTGTGGCGCACAGGCTGGTCTGCGAGGTCATCGACGAGATGGGATTGCAAGAGCTGATAATCGGTATACCACCACCCGGATGCTCTGTTTTTGCGTATAACTACTTCGATGTTGATATGGCGGAATCGGCCCATGGAAGGGGCGCAGCCGTGGCCACGGGCATCAAACGCGCTTATCCAGAGAGCGTGGTCTTTACATACCAGGGGGACGGTGACCTGGCCGGCATTGGCACGGCTGAGACCATCCATGCGGCCAACCGGGGAGAAAATATAACGACCATCTTTATCAACAATGCCGTTTATGGTATGACCGGCGGCCAGATGGCGCCGACCACGCTGCGCGGTATGAAAACGACCACAACCCCTTACGGGCGCGATCATATACTTGAGGGACATCCCATCAAGATGAGCGAGATACTATCCATGCTGGATGGCGTGGCCTATATCGAACGTGTAGCCGTGAACTCCCCCGCCAACATCAGGAAGGCTAAAAAGGCCATAGCCAAAGCCTTTCAGGTGCAACTGGATGGGCGCGGCTTCTCTATGGTGGAGATACTATCGCCCTGCCCCACCAACTGGAAAATGACACCCATAAAATCATGGCAATGGATTGATGAAGAGATGACCGGTATATTCCCTCTCGGCGTATACAGAGACGTTACGGAGAAAACAAGTGCTGATTAAAACGCTTGTCGCCGGCTTCGGAGGACAAGGGGTGCTTTCCATGGGCCTGAACCTGGCGGAGGCTGCCATGCTGGAAGGGAAAAATGTTACTTACCTCCCTGCCTATGGCGCCGAGGTTCGCGGAGGCACAGCCAATTGCACGGTGGCCATATCCGATGATGAGATAGCCTCGCCGGTAGCCTCTTCTCCGGAGTTCGTTATCGCAATGAATCAACCCTCGGCAGTTAAGTTCCAGCATCATATACAGTCGGGAGGGTTGTTCTTCCTCAACTCCTCGCTGGTGGAGGCTGAGATAATCAGGGGGGATATCGAGATTGTGAATGTACCTGCCAATAAGATAGCCGAAGATCTGGGTAATCCCAGGACTGCTAACATGGTCATGCTGGGTGCGTTCACTAAGAAGAGCGGAGTCGTTGAATTATCCAATGTTTCTGAAGCCCTTAAACACATTCTCAGTGCCAAGAAAAAACTGCTGGATTTAAATGAAAAAGCGCTGCTGGCAGGGTATAATTTGTTTTGATTTTGGCTCAAGATGCGGGATCACGTAAAAAAGGAGTGAACAATGAGCATAAAACAGGTATCGGTCATACTTGAGAACGTGCCCGGAATGTTCCTGGCGGTCAGCGAATGCCTTGGGCGAGAGGCCATTAATATACGAGCCATCTCAGTTGCCGATACCTCTGGAACCAGCACGGTGAGGTTCGTAACCGATAATCCGGACAAGACACTGAGCGTCCTCAGAAGCAACGGCTATAAGGTGTTGGAGAATGAGGTGCTGGCGGTTGAGATACCCGACCATCCGGGCGCGATGCAGGCCATACTCAAACCGCTGCGCGAAGCAAATATTAACGTACTGTATTTCTATACCTTTCTGGGAAGGGGTGAGAGTGGTCAGCCTATTGTAATCATCGGGGTAGACAAGACTTCCGAAGCGGCCGAGGCGCTTAAGAGAAACTGGGTCCATATGTTCGGCCGCGAGATTTATTCGCTGTAATATCTCGTAGCAATCATAATGTATCGGTATTCTGCCTCATAGATGTTGCATGTCATACACAGGCTTTTGCATAAGGAGGAAATATCCAATACTCTTATTAGGGTAGAGCACTGGAGGTGTTGAAATGGAATTGGTTGATTTGCTTGTAAAGAATCTGGGGGTTGATAAAGATCAAGCTGAGGGCGGTGCCGGCACAATCTTCAAAATGGCTCGGGAACAAATGGGGAGCGATGATTTTTCGAAGTTGACCAATGCCATTCCCGAGATCGGTAAACTGGCGAAATCAGTACCTGTGGCAGAGGGCGCAGGTGGTGGTGTCGGTGGCTTAATGGATGCGTTTGGGGGATTGACTGGTGGAGGTGGGAAGACTTCAGCGGGTGGTGGTGGATTAATGGATATGGTGGGCAAGCTGGCAACGGCTACAGGTGGGGATTCGCAACTGGGGCAACTTGGGAAGCTGGCCCAGCTGGCCGGAGCATTTGAAAAACTGGGAATTGATCCCGGCATGGTGGCAAAATTCCTGCCTATCATATTGTCCTTTGTCCAGAAAAAGGGCGGATCCGACCTGGTAGATCTGCTGCAGGGAGCACTTGGCACGGATGCACGATAGGACTGTACTATATGGATCGTAATTAAGATCAAGGTCATGAATGGGGCGGCAGCTTTGCTTGCGTTCAAGCTGGGTTGTATACTTACTTCAGATTTGCCGGGATATAACATTGGATTCGATTAAGATACTGCTTGCCGAGGACCATGCCGTTGTACGGGAGAGCATACGGGAGGCGTTGACACGCGAGCCGGAGTTCACGATTGTTGGTGAAGCGAGCAACGGCGACGAGGCCGTCAGTCTGGCCCGGGGGCTGAAACCCGATGTAATAATCATGGACATAGCTATGCCCGGGCTGAACGGTATTGAAGCTACCAGACAGATCAAGTCATTTCACCCGGGCGTATCTATACTCGTGCTCACAGCCTATGATGATGAGCAGTATATTTTCTCGGTGCTTTCGGCGGGCGCCGCCGGCTATCTGCTGAAGGACGTCGGTGTGGCTGACCTGGTGGAGGCTATCAAGACCGTATATAAAGGTGAGTCTGTGCTGCATCCCAACATAGCAAAGAAGGTTCTGCAGAAATTCCGCACGGGTAAGATCGATGCTATGGAAGAACCGTCGATGGAACTGCTCAGCGAAAGGGAGATAACTGTACTGAAACTGGCCGCCGGCGGCCTGAGCAACCATGCCATTGCACAGGAGCTCCACCTGAGCGTGAGCACTATAGAGAGCCACCTCAGGACCATTTTCAGTAAACTGGGAGTAGGCTCAAGGACAGAGGCGGTGGTCGAAGCCATGAAGAGGAATTGGTTGAGTCTCAAAGACCTGAGTTGACCGGGCGGCCATGTCTTATATTAACGTTATCTTAATACTGTTGATCGCCCTGGCTATCACGGCAGGGCTGCTCATTTTTTTTATAGTCATACTCTACCATGATAGAGAGGATCTGCGAACCAGCTCCGACGTTGTTTTGGCTCGTGTGCTGGGCCGTTTCCCCCTTCCGGTGTTTGCCGTAAACAAAAAGCACCATGTCATTCAATGGAACAAGGCCTTGGAAGTGCTTTCGGGCATCAGCAAGGAAGAGGTGATGGGGACGAACAATCAGTGGAAAGCCTTTTATGGGAAGGAAAGGCCGGTACTGGCTGACCTCATAGCGGATGGAGCTTCGGAGGAGGAGATATCGGCTCGGTACCATGGCAGCGCCAGAAAATCGGCTCTGATCAGGGGCGCCTATGAAGCAGAGGATTTCTTTCCATCGCTGGGCGAAAACGGCAAGTGGTACCATTTCACGGCCAGCCCGCTTGTCAGCCGGGGAAGGGTGATAGGGGCCATCGAGATATTGGAGGACGTGACAGAGAGGCATATAGCTGAGCAGAACTTGCGCTACTATGCCAGGCAGATCACCCGGGTACAGGAGGAGGAGCGAAAATATATCGCTAGAGAACTCCACGATACAACGGTGCAAACGCTGGTAGCACTGATCTATCAGATGGATAATTTCCGGTCGGGCAAACCTGATCTCACGAATGCGGAAAAGGTAAAGCTCGATGCCATATATCAGAGAATGAAATCGGCGGTTGAAGAGGTCAGGCGATTCAGCCGCCAGCTACGCCCACCGGTTCTGGATGACCTCGGCCTACTCCCTGTGCTGGAGTGGCTTAAAGGCGAACTTAAGAAAATGTATGACATGGAAGTTGAGATTAATGCCACAGGCAAACAGAAACGGCTCCAGCCGGATACGGAGCTCGCGCTGTTTCGCATCATCCAGGAAGCTCTTATCAATGCCGCCAAGCATGCCAAGGTTTCATCGGCTACCGTGCTGATTGAATATCTAGAACACAATATCAAGGTCAGCATGATAGATCGTGGAGTGGGATTTGACCTGGCCGGGAAGATTGATTTATTGCCGCGGGATGGCAAACTGGGTCTGGCCGGCATCGTAGAGCGTGTACAGATGCTCGGTGGGAAAGTGGATATCGATTCGGTTAGAGGCAGGGGCACCATTATAAACGTGGAAATACCTGTCTGAAATGATTCTCTTATACTTTGTGGGCGGACATAAGTATCCACTCAGCATCTGTGTTCTGGGACGGCCTGTCATTGTGGGGAAGATTTAAAAATCACCGCCGCCAGCGGAGGCAGTGTGATGCTGAGCGAATACGGCCTGCCGTGAAAGGACTTTGATTCGGCTTCGGCTGCACCGAGATTGCCCTGACCGCTCCCACCATATTCCGCAGCATCGCTATTGAGTACCTCTTTCCAATTTCCTCCCCGCGGAACACCCACACGGTATGCGTAATGCGGCAAGGGAGTGTAGTTCAACGCTATAAGAAAAATGTCTTCTGTTGAGGTTCCACGGCGCAAGTAGCTTACTACGCTGTGCATCGAATCATTGCAGTCCACCCATTCGAACCCGCCGGCATCGAAATCCAGCTCGTAAAGCGCTGGCTCACTTCCATAGAGGCGGTTAATGTCCTGCACCAGTTTCTGCAATCCGCTGTGGGGAGTGTAACGTAGGAGATGCCAGTCCAGACTTTTCTCGTGGTCCCACTCCTTCCATTGGCCGAGCTCGTTCCCCATGAAAACCAGCTTTTTACCCGGTTGTGTGAACATGCAGGAAAACAGCAGGCGCAGGTTGGCAAACTTCTGCCAATCGTCGCCGGGCATTTTACCTATCAGCGAGGATTTTCCATGCACTACTTCATCGTGAGACAGGGACAGGACGAAGTTCTCACTGAAGGCGTACAGCATGCGGAATGTAAGCTTGTCGTGGTGATATTTCCGATAAACGGGATCTCTGGAAAAGTACTCCAGCGTATCATGCATCCATCCCATATCCCATTTCATGCCGAAGCCCAATCCTCCCACATAAGTCGGCCGGCTGACCATGGGCCAGTCGGTTGATTCCTCGGCAATGGTCTGCGCGTCCGGATAACTGCCATAAATCTCCTCGTTGAAGCGGCGCAGAAATGAGATTGCGTCGAGATTCTCCCGGCCCCCGAATTTGTTAGGTACCCATTCCCCTTTCTTACGAGAGTAGTCGAGGTACAGCATGGAGGCCACGGCATCCACACGGAGTCCGTCCACATGGTATTTATCCAGCCAGAACACGGCGCTGCTCAGCAGGAAGCTGCGCACCTCGTGGCGGCCGTAATTGAAAATGTAGCTCTTCCAGTCAGGGTGGAACCCTCTGCGCGGATCTGCATGTTCATAAAGGTGCGTGCCATCGAAGAATCCCAGTCCGTGGTTATCGGTGGGGAAATGTGATGGGACCCAGTCGAGTATTACTCCTATATCGTTTTGATGAAGATAATCCACCAGGTACATGAAATCCTGGGGAGTTCCATAACGGCTGGTAGGCGCGAAATATCCTGTTACCTGGTATCCCCAGGAGCCGTAGAAAGGGTGCTCCATGATCGGCATCAGTTCTACATGGGTGAAGCCCATATTATTGACATAATCAGCAAGCCTGGGAGCAAGTTCCCTGTAACTGAGATAACGATCATGCTCTTCGGGCAGTCTCATCCATGATCCTGGGTGCACCTCATAGATAGATATGGGGGCATTCAGCCCGTTGGCCTTGCCGCGCCTTTCCATCCATCGCTGGTCTTTCCAAGTGTAAGATAAGTCCCAGACTATGGATGCCGTTTTAGGCGGGGTTTCGCAGTGAAAGGCAAAGGGGTCGGCTTTATCAACCTTGTAGCGACGGATATTGGACTCGATATGGTATTTATAGAGGGATCCATTGTCGAGGCCGGGCACGAGGCCCTCCCAGATGCCTGAGTTTTCACAGGGAGACAATCTGAAGCCCCTCTTGTCCCATCCGTTGAAATCCCCGGCGATATAAACATGCCGGGCGTTAGGCGCCCAGACTGCAAAATAGGTGCCGTCATACCCGTCCTGGTGGATCGGATGTGCCCCCAGCTTATCATAAAGGCGGACGTGGCTGCCCTCATTAAAAAGATAGATATCATCTTTGCTGAGCAGACTGAAAGCCCGATTATTTGAATTCATAATCTTTAAATAAATTCAATTGTGTTGGCTATTGTACGTCGTAGGCAGCAGGAGCTTTCGTTCCCGGCCGCTAATCATGGAATTTGAATCCCTTTTCATTAAACAGCAGCAGGCAGGCATCCACCGCTTGCGCATCGTAGAGGATGGAGCGGTTCCTGACTATTTCATCCAGCGCTTTATCCAGGCCCAGGGCGGGACGATAGGGTCGGTGTGAGACCATGGCTTCTACCACATCAGCCACGCCTAGTATCTTCGCTTCCAGCATGATCTGGTCGCCGACAAGGCCCTGTGGATAGCCCGATCCGTCGATCCTTTCGTGGTGCTGCCATACAATATGCGCGATCGGTCCCGAAAATTTAATGGACCTGACGATATTATAGCTGGCTTCGGCATGGGCCTTGGCCAGACCGAGCTCGAGGCTGGTAAGCTTGCCCGGCTTGCTCAGTATCTCCGATGGCACATAGACTTTACCCACATCGTGTAGCAATCCTGCTACAGCAAGGTCCTGCACCCGGTCCTGTTCCAGCCCTAGCTGCTCTGCAATGGCCACTGCCAGCTGGCTGACCATGCGCTGGTGGCCGGCGGTGTAGGGATCGCGCAACTCGCTCATCATGGCTATGGCCTCAATTGTGCCGTCCAGTGTAGAACTGACCTTCTCAAGGGCCGCTTTAAGGTCTTTGGCCGCCTGCTTGCGCCCGGTAATATCTTCACCTATACCATAGACGCCGATCACCTTGCCGTCAATAATGATAGGGGTGCTGGTGACGAAGCAGTCGATTTTTTTACCGTTTTTAGTGATTATCGCTAACTCGTAAGCCTGGGGTTCTCCTCCACAAGCTCTGGCGAAATGGCGCCGCACGGTCTCCAGGTGTTCAGGAGCTATAATCTGCTGCAAAGACATTTTCTCCGCCTCCGCTTCAGAATAACCGGAGAGTATAACCGCGGCGGCGTTGATGCTGGTGAAGCGTCCTTGAAGGTCCAGTGAATAAACAGCATTTGGGTTATGCTGGAAGAGAGAGCGGTAACGCTGCTCACTCTCCTTGAGAGCTTCCTCCGCCTGTTTTAGCGATGTTATATCCTGGATGATCACGCTGAAGCCTGATAGACGCTCCTCTATCACCAGGGCACTGGGATTTGTGAACAGCCAGATGACAGAGCCATCTTTACGCAGACCGCGAAACTCAATTGCGGGCAATACTTGGGCCTTCGCAACCGCTTCCATAAAATCATTGACTATTCTATTTCTATCTTCGGGATGAATGAAATCGAAGAACTGCCTGCCCAGGACCTCGTCTCTGCTATAACCGTAAATCTGGCAGAGTCTGTCGTTGACCATGGTCAGGACGCCTGTTTCATCGGCCACGGCCACGCCCGAGGACGAAGTCTCGATCAGGCTGCGGTATTTCGTTTCGCTTTCGATCAGCGCTTTCTCTGCACGCCTGCGTTGCGTAATATCACGCGAAATACCCATGACTCCATTGAATTTGCCCTGCTCATCGCCGATGACCGTGAATGATGTCTCGGTCCATTTTGTGGGACCATCCTTGCAGAAGACCTCCATCTCACCTGTGTATGTGACCGGCCCCTGTCCCGGATTGCTTTCGAACCGCGTTATAGCTCCCGCCACGCCGTTCATGACGGGTTCGATAGATCCAGGTGCTACGACCTGTTCCATTTTCAATTGCAGCATCTCCTGCGGTGTAAAACCTCTCTGCTTGTAAACCGATGGGCTGAAATATGTGTAGTGGAGGTATTTGTCAGCGGACCATATTACATCGCTGGTGTTCTCAGCTATAACTTTATAGCGTTCCTCGCTTCTCTGCAGCTCCCGCCTGGTCCCGATGCGTTCAATCACGATACCTATGTCTGCTGCAATGGCTTCCAGTGAGTTGCGGACCACATCAGGCATGTCGTTCAGGGAATGGGAGTAAACACCCAAAGAAGCCAGGACCCGCTTCCCGTGCGTAACAGGTATGGTTGCATTGAAGGTCAGTCCTTCGGGCCTCAGCTCTTGATCATAGGGCGGAGTGAATTCCGCGGCTTTCGCATAAATGGTCAGTCCTTTCATAAGCAGGCGAGCCCATACGCTGCCGGCCGGCAGGGAAGACAATTTTTCAACCAGGGAAGGGGTTATATTGCGGTAGCAGATCGCACGGAAATCGCCCGTCTCTTCGTTCTTTAAATAAACGGCTCCAGAATCGAAGCCCGAGATCCTGATGGCGGCATCCAGGCACAGCCCCGCTGCTGCCTCAATGTCAGTTATTCCAATCAGCGATAAGGCCAGATTACGGCGTATTTTGCCGCGCTCCTCCGATTGTCTGCGCTCTGTAATATCCGAAATGAAATTTAGCACGGCCGGCCGCCCCTCCCACTCTATTAATACCGCCCGCAGCTCTACCCAGCGTACCTGGCCGTCGCTTCTGATCACGCGGAACTCGGCTACCTCATCGACAGGTTCACCCCTGAGGCGGCGCACATGTCTGTTGGTGATATATTCCTTGTCATCCTGGTAGATGAAATTCACGAAGGGAGTTGAGAACAGGTCTTCCAACCGGAGTAGCATCAAGTCGGCGGTATTTTGGTTGGCGAATTTAATCATGCCATCCTGTGTTATAAAGATGGCCTCATGGGCGTTTTCCACCACCAGACGGTATTTCTTCTCACTGGCCTGCAGCGCCTGTCTGGAGGACAGGCGGTCGATGATTGTTCCGATATCTGCGGCAATCGCTTCCAGCGAGTCACGGATTACCAGGGGCATGGTATTCTGTGTATGAGAGAGGATACCCAGGCAGCCTATCACCTGATTCTGGAACAGCACGGGTATCATCGCGTCAAAGGTGAACCCTTCAGTTTTAAGCTTTTGATCAAAAGGCGGTGTGAACTCTTCTGCTGATACATAATTTGGCCTGCCCTTTTTTATATGTCGGGCGTCTGCCGAATCAGCTTTCAATATGGAGTAATGCTCTTCGGTGTATGCTGAAGCACCGTAATTGCAGGCAGTTTTGAAGTCACCGCTCTTTTCATCAAGAATATAGATTACGCCTGTATCAAATCCCGAGATCTCTATCGCAGCATCCAGGCAGTATTTGAGCGCCGTATCCATTTCTATCTGGCCGGCCAGCTTCAAGGCAAGATCGCGGCGTATCTTGCCCCTGACCTCAGATTGTCTGTGTTCCGTGATATCGACGCAGGCGCCCACAGAATGTGTGATCCTGCCGTTTTCGTCATAGATGACCAGCCCTCGATCTATCCAGTTGCGCAGCGATCCGTCTTTACGCAAGATACGGTACTCGACATTATATGGTTCGCCTGTTTGAGCATGACGGTTCAGAGCGTCCATGACACGGCCGCGGTCATCCGGGTGCAGTGCATTTTCCCAAGCTTCCAGCGTACGAGGGAACTCGTCACGTTGATATCCCAGCATGCCATCGATGTCCCCGAACCATGTTACGAGGCCTGCGTCGATGTCCCAGTCCCAGACGATATCCGTTGTGCTCTGTACGGCCTTGCGGAAAAGCTCTTCGCTCTTTCTCAGCGCCGATTCCGCCTCCTTAAGCTGTGCCTGTTCTCGCATGGCTGCAATGCCGTATGCCAGGTCCTCTGCAAGCTCATCCAGCAGCGAAATATCATCTTCCTCAAAAGCGTTTTTACGGTCTGAATAGATATTAACCGAGCCGAAGACACTATCGTGGTACTTGAGTGGCAGCGATATGGTTGACTGGATGCCTGCCTCTTCAACAAGGTTGAGCCAGGGCTTGTACGCGGGATCGAGCGAGACATCCTGGATCACAATGGTTTTTCCTGTTCGTATGGCCCTGCTTGCCGGACCACTGCCGAGTTTACTATCAGACCACGTTATGCCCTCGTTTTCCAATTTGCTTATGTCTGCCCCGCTGATTGCCACTGGCTTAATGGTCTTGTTCTCATCATCCTCAGCATAGCCTGTCCAGGCAATGCGATAGCCACCTGTCTCTGTCAAGATTCGGCAGATATCCTGCAGCAGCTCTATTTCACTGTTGGCGTGTACCATGGCTGCATTGCACAGAAAGAGCGTTTTAAAAAGGCGGCCAGTTTTCTTAATGGAGGCTTCCATTTGCCGGCGTTCTGTGATATCGGATTGCACCACCAACGCGGCAGGGCGTCCCTCCCAGTCAACGGTGTTTATATGCGCTTCCACCCAGCGGATCTCACCGTTCTTAGCTATTGCCCTGTATATCTGCTGTGACTGCTCCTGCTCTCCCCCCATCCTGCTGAAATGGCTGTCCATAACGGATTTAACATCATCGGGGTGGATGATATCCGCCAGTGACTTATTCAGTATCTCCTCCCCGCTGAAGCCGGTGATGGTCGAAACGCCGGACTTACAGAATTTGATCCGGCCGTCCTGTATAACGTAGATCGATTCGGAGATATTCTCCAACACCATGCGGTGGCGTTTTTCGCTCTCATTTATCTGCTGTTCAGCCTTTTTGCGCTCGGTTATGTCTCTGGCTGAACATGCTGCACCGGCAACTCGCCCGGATGCAGACAATATGGGACTGAGCGAAAATTCGTAATGAGCAGGGCCTTCCGAAAAGTCATAGAGCCTCTCGAACGCAACCTTTTCTCCGCTCAATATACGCCGCCCGATCATGCTCCAGAGATCCCTGTTTTCCTGGGGCATGGCGGAACGAACATCCATTCCTTCGATGATGGTTACACCATAGACTTTATGATAGAAATGACGGGCGCCGTTGTTGGCAGCAATCAGGTGATAATCACTGTCGACCGACCACATGGCATCCTGGGTGTTTTCGAGTATGGCCGACATGCGTGATTCGCTCTCCTGCAGGGCCTTGAAGGCGAAGAAGCGATCGGTTATGTCATCGAAAGTGGCGTAAACCTGGTGAGGTGTATCTGCACCCGGGTGGAATTGGGGTATGGCGCTCATGCGGATCCAGTGGATTTTGTTATCATCCCCTTTGAAGAACCCGATGGTTACATCCCTCACAGGCCTACCGGTTTTTGCAGCCACGGTTACGGGGGAATCATCCAAGGATAAATCGCTACCGTCCTCGCGGAAGCATTTCCATACAGGATCGGCATCTGCCCGACCTACCAGATCATCCATCTCCAGGCCCATTATTCTTGCTGCCGCCGGATTAGCCGATATCACCCTGCCTTCGGCCCAGCACATCACCCCCTGGTCCATAGTCTCAAACAACAGGCGGTATTGCTCCTCGCTTTTGAACAGGGCGTCCTCGACTTTCTTTCTATCGGTTATCTCCTGTTCCAGGGCCTCCATCTTTCGTTCGAGCTTCTGCATGAGAGCAGCATTGTAAAGGCCGCTGTCAGGTCTGGTTTTAGCTCCTTTCACTTTGCCTGTCTTCTTTTTTAACCTGGTTTTGCGCGCAAGCACCTCTGATACAATGCGCGTCAGTTCATCCGGCTCGATGGGTTTGCGCAGGAAAGTATCCGCACCCAGCTTGAGTCCGAGCTCCTCGTCTTTTACATCGGTGAAGGCTCCGGTGAGGAATATAAATCGGATATTGCTCAGGGCCGGATCCGCCTTGCACTCCTGCAGGAGCCGGAATCCGTCCATCACAGGCATGAGTATATCGGATAATATTAAATCAGGCTTCGCCTTGCGCAGCTTCCGCAGGGCATCCTTACCGTTTGCAGCAGAGGTGATACGGTAGCCTGCTTTTTTAAGGATGGTGCAAAAAAGACGCAAGTTCTCGCCGCTGTCATCCACGATGAGGATTTTCGGCAGCTTACTGATCTTTCTTGCCTCCTTTGAAGCGGTTGAACGTCCTTCTTCCTTCACTTCACAATGCCTGCACTAGTTAATATCATCTTGGTTATGCACCTCGATGTCAAGTTTTTCGTAGCTGACGTACCTTTGATGGATGCGCCGTTGCAGATGCTTTGTGCAGTTTGCCGTAAAGCCCGCATTTGATATGCTATAATCAATTTATCACAGGTGAACATATGGGGATTCGCTATATTAAAGAGCCCGAACTGATCGATCCGGTGATGATAGCGGCATGGCCGGGCATAGGCAACATCGGTCTGATCGCTCTGGACACGCTGCGCAGGTCGCTACAGGCCGAGCAGATGGCTTATATAGAGCCCTATGACTTTTTCTATCCCAGGAAGGCTATTATACGAGGTGGCGAGCTGGTGAAACTGGATTTCCCCGCCAGTGATTTTTTCTACCACAGGACAGGCAGGCGTGACCTCATTTTATTTATCGGCGAAGAACAGCCGGCGGAGGGAGGGGGAGTCTACGCCGCCGGCAGTATGGCCTATGATATGGCCAATCTGGTCCTGGATGTGGCGGAGAAGTATGGGTGCAGGCGTATCTATACCTCCGGGGCGGCGGTGGCGCCCATGCATCATATCGCCAGGTCACGGGCCTGGGCAGTGCCCAATTCACCTGAACTTATCGCCGAATTCAAGGGCTATGATAATACTGTACTGATGTCGGATATCGAAGGGCGTGGAGGTGAGGGTAACATCGCCGGCCTTAACGGGCTTTTGCTGGGTATAGCACGTCGGCGTGGCATTGATGCAGTCTGCATAATGGGAGAGATCCCTATATACCTGCAGGGTTTTCCTTTTCCCTATCCCAAAGGATCCAAGTCTGTGCTTGAAGTGCTTTCTAAAGCACTTGATATATGGATCGACATGGAAGTCATAGATGAGCTGGCCAGGCAAAGCGAAAGCGAACTGACACGGCTCTATGAAAAACTTCCTGATGAGATCAAGCAGCAGCTCGACCGGCTCAAAGAGTCTACTGTGGCTGCGGCTGAGAGCGAAGGCCTGATAACCGAGGACGATAAGAAAAAGATACTTGACGATATAGATAAATTCTTCAAGCATGATGTGGGAGGAGAGCAGAAGTGAGCGGCGAAGAGGCTATTAGATTAAGCGGCAGCCCCGACCTGAAAGGATCAGTCATGATAGTGGCCTGGGCTGAGGATGCCAGCAACCTGGGAGTGCGGGCCGCCGATTACCTGTTGCAGTCTCTGGGCTGCAGGGAGTTCGGTGAAGTGCTGCCTGAGGGCTTCTTCCCTATGAGCGGGGTGAATGTAGTGGACGATGTAGCCCGCTTTCCTGAATGTAAGTTTTATGTGTGTGACCGTAATAATCTGGTCATTTTCAAGAGCAGTATTCCCAGGATGGGCTGGCACCGGTTCCTAACGTCGGTGCTTGATGTTGCTCATCGTGATTGTGCGGTCAAGGAGATATATACCATGGGAGCTATGATCTCTCCAGCCGCGCATACGGTCCCGAGGTTGCTTATTTCAATCGTGAATAACAAGGAAATAAAGCCCACGCTGGAACCGTATAATGTCGTTTCAGACAACAATTACGAGACTCCTGCCGGCCAGAAGCCTACACTGAGCTCATATCTGGCATGGCTGGCAGGGCAGCGCAACATACCGGCGGTCAATTTCTGGGTGCCCGTGCCGTATTACCTGGTGTCTACAGATGACCCCCGTGCGGTAAAGCGCCTCGTATATTTTTTCAACAGTAAGTTTGATCTCGGAGTGGATTTCACGACTCTGGATTCAGTCATCGCTCTGCAAAATAATAAAATAGCGAGGCTGTTCGATAAGTCTCCCGAGATAAAGAATATGGTGCGCAAGCTGGAAGTGGGTGATGGCTTGGATGGGGAGGAGAGCGAAAAGCTTGCACGCGAGATGGCCGAGGCGCTCAAGTAGGCGCATCGTCTGTCGATCCGTTACATTGAAATTTGGTGTATCTTAGGTGCGCTATTTTGATATAATTTGGCGTTTATCAATCGACGAATAAGGAGGACTTTTATGGCAGTAGGCTATCAGAAAGAGGGCAGGCTGGCCATTATCACTCTCAACCGGCCGGAAGCTCTGAACTCATTCGATCCGCAGCAGATAAGCGAGATCAACAAATGTTTCTACGATTTCAACGCCGACGAGGAACTATGGGTAGCCATTCTAACCGGCTCGGGCGAGAGGGCCTTCTCAGTGGGCGCCGATATCAAAACCACTCTGCCGCTGATACAGCAGAGCGCTCACCGCGGTGAGATGCCTGCACCGGCTATCTGCGAGGATATGCAGATCTGGAAACCCGTCATAGCCGCTATCAACGGCGCCTGTCTGGGTGGAGGTTTCGAGGTAGCACTGGCCTGTGACATAAGGATTGCGGCCGAGAATGCCACCTTCGGCTTTCCCGAGATCAACCTGGGCCTTATCCCGGGGTGGGGAGGTACACAGCGTCTACCACGGGCTATCGCGCTGGCGAAGGCCGTTGAGATGCTTACATCGGGCCGTCCCATCGACGCTCAGGAAGCTTATCGAATCGGGCTGATCAACCGGGTCGTGCCGGCAGCCGAGCTGATAAATGAGGCTAAAAAAATGGCCGAAACCCTTCTCAAACCGGCGCCGCTGGCCGCCCGGGCTGCCAAGCAGGCTATGATGATGGGCTTAAATACCACTCTACTGAATGGGCTTGATATCGAGTATCAGATCGAAAGGGTTGTCACCGGGACGGAGGATTTCAAAGAGGGGCGGCAGGCGTTTATCGAGAAGCGCAAAGCGAATTTTAAAGCCAAATAATCTTTGCAGGAGGAAAACCATGGCTATTAAAAAAGTGGGAGTCGTGGGATGCGGCTTGATGGGACGTGGTATAGCGGAGGTCAGCTCCAGGTCCGGATATGAAGTGACAGTATCAGAGATAAACAGAGAGCTGCTGGATAAGGGCCTGGGTGCAGTGAAAGGGTCTCTGGCAAAGGCGGTGGAGAAGGGCAAACTGGCCCAGGCTGATATGAATAGTCAGTTAGCCAGGATCAAGGGTACTACCGACATGGAGGATTTCAAGGATTGTGACCTGGTGGTCGAGGCGGCTATCGAGAATCTCGACCTTAAGAAAAAGATATTCATTGATCTGGACCGCATCTGTCGCCCCGACACCATACTCAGCACAAATACATCGTGCCTGTCGGTGATGGACGTGGCGGCGGTGACCAAGCGCCCGGATAAAGTATTAGGCTGCCATTTCTTCAATCCTGTGCCGCTGATGAAGTTACTGGAACTGGTCAAGACCATTACCACCAGCAAGGAGACTCTGGAAACCGCAGTGGAGTGGGGCAAGTCGCTGGGCAAGACGGTTATAATCGCTCCGGACAGGCCGGGCTTCATCGTCAACCGCTCTTTCCTGCCATATATGGTGGAAGCTTTTGAGATGTACGAGAGCGGCGTGGCCACCAGAGAAGATATTGATACTGGAGTGCAACTGGGGCTTAACCATCCCATGGGCCCGCTTACGCTGGCCGACATGGTAGGGCTGGATACCCTGCTCTTTGTCATGGATGCAATCTATGCCGAGACTAAAAATCCCAAGTTCATCGCTCCGGTTCTGCTGCGCAAGATGGTTACGGCCGGCCACCTGGGGCGTAAGACAGGTAAAGGTTTTTACGACTATAAGTAGGGTGGGTTCAGATGCGTCCGGTTAAGACCGGACGCATCTGAAGGTATACCCCTGCGGGTGACCCGCAAAACATATGGCGCTATAATCTACGCTATATGAAGATAGAGAAGGCCCGTGAGCTCGGTTTCTGTTTCGGTGTGCGGCGTGCTCTTAAGATCATTGAAAGCTCGGCCCGCCGGGGACAAGCTATCGCCACGCTCGGGCCGATCGTACATAACAAGACGGTCGTTGCGCGGCTCAAGGGCCTGGGGGTGAGAGTGGTGGACGATGCCGACAATCTGGCGAGCGGTATGATTGCGGTCTCTTCACATGGGGTATCTCCGGCGGTGCTGGAGAAGCTCCTGTCAGAGGGGGCTGAAGTTATCGACACAACATGCCCTATTGTGCGCAGCGCACAGAAAGCGGCCCGACGCCTGGCCAATGCCGGCTTCGGTGTCATTATCTTCGGAGAGGCCAGCCACCCCGAGGTGCGTGGGCTTTTAGGCTGGGCCGGCGATAAGTCCATTGCCTCTATGAACGCTGACAGCGTACCCATTGAGAAGCTGCCCTCCCGTATAGGCATAATGGCGCAAACCACGCAGAGCAGGGCGGAATTCATCGCCTTCGTCAACAGGCTTAATCAACGGCTGCTTCCCTGGGCAAGGGAGATCAGGGTGGAGAACACGCTCTGCCAGGAGACGCAGAAAAGGCAGCTGGCAGCCGAGGAGTTGGCCGGGACCAGCGACCTCATGATAGTTGTAGGCGGGCACAACAGCGCTAATACCCGTCGCCTGGCGGAGGTCTGCCAGCATATTGTGGAGACGCACCATATTGAGAACGCCGCCGAGATAGATATCGAGTGGCTGAAAGGCAAGAAGGCCGTGGGTATAACTGCAGGCGCTTCCACGCCGGATGAGGCTATTGAGCAGGTGATTGATAGAATAGGCGCGCTTTCGGCGGCTGCTTAGCCGAGTTTCTCCGATAGCAGGCGTCCGCCCAGTATATGGAGGTGGAGATGCGGGACGACCTGCGTGCCGTCCGGGCCATTATTAATAGCCAGCCGATAACCCGATTCCGCGATGCCCTCCTTTTTAGCAACCTTGCCCGCTGCCAGCAGCATCCTGCCGGCCAGGGATTGGTCGGAGGCGGATAGACCGTTAATGGATTCGATGTGCTTCTTGGGAATGAGGACAGCATGCACGGGCGCCATCGGATGAATATCGCGAAATGCGATTAATTCTTCATCGCTGTAGATAACGTCCGCCGGTATGGTTCCGGCAGCGATCTTGCAGAATACACAGTCCATGGCCGGGCTTATCAGGCGATTCTGATCGTCTGGCAGGTAGTTGTGCGCTCGATGCCGTTAATCTTGTGGAATTGCTCGGTAATCAGCTTGCCAACATTATCCACCGATTCCCCTTCCACGACAGCTATGATGTCGTAAGGTCCCATCACGGCGTCCACGCTCTTTATGCCGTCGAGCTTCTTGAGATGAGTGAGGACCGCCTTGGTCTGCCCCACCGATGTCGTTACCAGTACGAATGCTTTGGCTGCCATATTCCCACCTCCTGTATCTCAAATTTTAGCCTATCGCGTTAGCTTTGCGCAAGCTTTCTATATCCTGCTTGGTGTATCCAAGCGACTTCATCACGTCGTCCGTGTTCTCGCCCGAGTAAGGGGCCATGCTTCTCACGCTGCCCGGAGTTTGAGAGAGTTTGATGGCGATGCCGGGCTGTCTCACTTTGCCCAGCTTGGGATGGTCGAATTCCAGCAGCATCTTGCGGTGCAGCAGTTGCGGGTCGGTGGCTACCTCGTCTATTTCGTAGACTTTGCCGGCCGGCACATCATGTTTACACAGGATATCGAACCATTCGTCGCGCGTTTTGGTCAGGAAGACCTTCTTGACCTCCTCAGTGGCCTGTTGCCATTTTTCATCCTGTTGAGGTTGTACGAAATGGTCGGGCGTGAAGCTGAATTCCTTGAGATCTTCACGGTTGATCGCCCGGCACAGGTTTTCCCAGAACCACGGTTCCACGCAGCCGAGACTGATGAGCTTACCGTCCGATGTCTCGTAGGTCTGATAGTACGGATATCCTCCGGCCAGACCCCACTGTCCGCGAGGGAACTTCATGCCGGCCGCGAAATGTTGCTGCAGGAAAAAGGTCATGAGCGTTATTACACTGTCCGTATAGGAAATATCGACGAACTGTCCCTTGCCCGAAGACTGTCGGGCTGTAAGCGCCAGCAGGATGCCCATAACACCGTGAAGCGAAGCGCCGGCGAAGTCGGCCAGGAAATTAAGAGGGACGGCTGGCGGACTGCCGGGCCATCCTATCAGGTTGAGCGCTCCGGCTATGGAGATGTAGTTGATGTCATGTCCCGGATTCTGGCTGTAGGGCCCGTCCTGCCCATATCCGCTGAGAGAGCAGTATACGATACGTGGATTGAGATTGCTGATCGTCGCGTAATCCACACCCATGCGCTTGGCCACACCGGGACGGAAGCCTTCGATGATAACGTCTGCCTGTTGAGCCAGCTTGTAAAAGACCTTCTTCCCCTCCTCTGATTTAAGGTTCAGGCGTATACTCTTTTTATTGCGGTTGACGGCATTGAAGGCCATCAGCGATTTGAGGGCTTCGGCCTGGGCGGGATCGATCAGCTTTCGTCCGCCGGCCGCAGGTACTGCCTCCACTTTAACAATGTCAGCCCCGAAATCGCCCAGGATCATGCTGCAAAGTTCGCCCGGCGGCATATGGACGAGCTCGATGATCTTGATACCTTCTAATACCTGCATGTAACCTCCCTTTCGTATGCGTAAAATATTTATGTGATCTATTGGATCAGCTCAGTGCGGAAGACAGATTATTCAGTATCCTGGCCGCCGGTTCGTCCCTGTTCAAGGTGTAGAAGTGAAAGTAACGCACACCGTTTTCCAGCAGGTCCAGGCACTGCTCAGTTGCCAGGTCGATGCCTGCTTTAATGATCTCATCCGGATCGTCCATCTCCTCGAACCTGGTGACGATGGGTACGGGTATCTCCACGCCTGACAGCTCGCTGAAGCGCTCGACCTTCTGGAAGTCGATGATGGGCATAATTCCGGCGATGATGGGTATGTCGATTCCGTCCTGCTCGAAGCGGTCCATCATCTGATAGAAGTGGAAGTTTTCAAAGAACATCTGCGTAATGCCGAACTCCGCTCCCTGGTCGATTTTTTGTTTGGTGTAAGCAGTGTCCAGCCCGAGGTTGGGCGATTCGAGGTGGCCTTCGGGATAAACGGCCACGCCGATACAGAAACTTTTATAGGTGGATAGGAAGCGCACCAGGTCGGAGGCAAAGCGGAAGTGCTCCTGGCCGTCGAACACGTCTGCTCCGTATTCTTCGGGATCGCCGCGCAGGGCCAGTATGTTGTCCGTGCCCAGCTGCTGGTAGTAATTGATCACAGGTTCAAGTTCACTTCTGCGCGGATCGGCGCAGGTGATATGCGGCATCACTGTCAGGCCGGTTTCATCATGGAGTTTCCGCACTATATGCTTGGTCTTGCCCAGCGTGTCGGCCCCTGCATGCTGTGTAACCGAGATAAAGGAGGGATTGAAAACTTGAAGGTTTTCAATCCGCTTCAATAGCCTTTCCTCGCCAGCGGGCGTTTTTGGCGGAAAGAACTCAAAAGAGAGGCATTTGCCCTGCCCCCTTATAATCTCACTTATCTTCATCAGCTTGCCTTAAAAACAGCCTGTTTGAGGCCAAAAACAACGTTAATCTTACATGTGCCGGAAAAGGAAATCAAGCTATGGCTGGGCTTGGGCAAGGATTGACAAACAGCGGTACGGGCCATATCATGTTGGCCTTATGGATGATCCTCTTTCGACCGCCAAAGTGCTTGTTGATATACAGGAGGG